>Ga0335082_10002642_pt1 | contig 19347 bp, 17 predicted proteins | sample Lox_Sample_41_FD_206718 | JGI IMG/M metagenome (GOLD analysis project Ga0335082, IMG submission 206718) | Soil microbial communities from Loxahatchee National Wildlife Refuge, Florida, United States - Lox_Sample_4.1 | ecosystem: Environmental > Terrestrial > Soil > Wetlands | place: USA...
TCCGTCGCGTCCGACATCAGGATCTGGCCGCCATGGGCGGCCGCCATCAGCCGCGCGCAGCGGCGCAGCGGCGCGCTGGCATACTGGCCGTCGCTCAGCGCGACCTCATCGGTGTGCAGGCCCATCCGTACCTTCAGCATCCCGGTCTCGGCCGGCCACGGCGCCGCCATCAGGGCCCGCTGCGCCTCCACCGACGCCCTCACCGCCCCTGCCGCCGAGGAGAACGCCACCGCCATCTCGTCGCCCATCGTCGAGAACACCACCCCGCCGTGGTGCCCGAACGCGGCGTGGAGCGTCTCGTTATGCAGGACCAGGGCCCGGGCCATGGCGGCCGGCTCGGTCTCCCACAGCCGCGCGGACCCCTCGATATCGGTGACAGCAAAGGTCACCGTCCCGGCCGGCAGCTCCGCCTCCCCGGGCTCGCCCGGCCCGGCCGGCGACCGGCGCGGCGCCGCGGTGCCTTCCGCCGCGCTGCGGAAGCTCTCGCTCAGGACGACCGCAAGGTCATCGGCCAGCAGGCGCTCCAGCTCCCTCGGCGTGGCGAAGGTCCGGTACGACGTGGTCCCGGCCGCCCGGATGCTGTCGATCATCGTCGTCAGGCGTGGCTCTTGATCGGGCGCGGGACGCTTCAGGTACAACAGCATGGGCTTGCCCGCGGCCAGACGGTACTCGTCTTCCAGGCCCGAGATCTCCATCCCCGGGCCGACCCAGCCGTACCGCTGCCAGTAGATACCCACGAACACCTGGCTCTGCTCCAGGTAGGCCCGGTACATGCTGCGTGGCGGGTGCGGGCGGGCACCCGACTCGTACCACACCGGCACCAGGCGCAGCCGCTGGATAGCCCGCCGCGCGGCCACCCGCTCACTAGCCAGCTCTTCCAGGGTCGAGGAGATAAAGACCCGGATCCGCTGATCCGGCGTGAGGATGACACCAGGCCCGGCCCGCAGCGGCTCGTAGCTCACCGGGGACCTCGCAGCAAAGCCCCGCGGGTCCTCGTTCTCACGACCTGTCCCACCGCCACCCCCACAGGGGAACCGTGCGCCAGCGGACGGCTGATGTCAACCGCCGGGCCGGGCCGGGATGTCCTGTGATCTGGCGGTTAGCTGTCACTGGCTTCGGCCGGTTCGATCTCGACCTTGGTGTCGGAGAATGTCGGGGCATTGCCCAGGTCGGCGAACACGAACGGGTTGACCGCGTTGACGGTGGAGTGGCCCTTGGCGTTCTTTCGCCAGGCTCCCATCGGCGCCATCACCACTCCGGCGGCGATATCGTCCCTGACCTGGGCCAAGGCGATGAACTGACCGCGGTCGTTGTACACGCGGACGTACTGCCCGTCGGTGATGCCGCGTTCCGCGGCGTCGTGCGGGTGGACGGTCACCGCCTGTTCGCCCTGGACACGACGCTGCGCGGGCTGGTCGCCGGCGCTTGAGTTGAGGTAGGCGTGCGATTTGGGGGAGATGAGGTTCAGCCGGAATCCCGTGTCGTCTGTCTCGCGAGGCGGCACGTAGTACGGCAGGGGGTCGACCGTGCCGCCCGGCTGGTACTCGCCGCTGCCCTGCCGGAACAGCGGGAGCACGAAGTTGCCGGCCTGCTCGGCGATCGAGGACCGGAACTCGACCTTGCCCGACGGGGTCGGGAAGTTGCCCTCGGCGTGCGGAGCGTACTGATCGGCGGGAGGCAGGTTGAGCCGGGCCCAGCCACTGCGGCGGAGGGATTCCAGGCTGATTCCGTCCAGGGCCGGCGCGGACCAGTCGAACGCCTCGGCCCTCATCTGCTCGTCGGTGCGGGTGAAGCACTCCTCGGTGAACCCCATCCGGGCGGCCAGGCGCCGGAACAGCTCGGTGTTGGAGATAGCCTCGCCGACCGGCTCGATGGCCGGGGTGTTCAGCGTGACATACAAATGGCCCCAGCTGAACATGATGTCGTGCTGCTCGAGCTGTGTGGTGGCCGGCAGCACCAGGTCGGCGTAGCGGGCGGTGTCGGTCAGGAAATGCTCGCTGACCACGGTGAACAGGTCCTCCCGGGACAGGCCCGCGATCACCTTGTCCTGTTCCGGGCAGACCACCACCGGGTTGGAGTTGTACACCATCAGCGCGGTGACAGGCGGGTCCAGGCCCAGCTCCCCGGTCAGCGCCCGGCCCAGCAGGAACTGGTTGACCACCCGGGTCCCCGGCGTGGCCAGCTCGGGATGGAGCAGGGCGGGCCAGTTCACCGGGAACGCCCACAGCGGCAGCTGCAGCAGCCCGCCGCCGACCCGCCGCCAGGCTCCGGTCAGCGCGGGCAGGCAGGCGATCGAGCGCACCGTCTGCCCGCCCCCGGCGTGCCGCTCGATGGCCACCCCGATCCGGATCATCGACGGCTGGCTGGTGGCGTACTCCCGGGCCAGGGTCCGGATGTCGTCGGCCGGGATCCCGGTCTGCTCCGATGCCCATTCCGGGGTATACCGGGCGACCCGCCCGGCCAGTTCGTCATAGCCGACGGTGTAGTCGCGGACGTAAGCCTCATCGGCGAGTCCCTCGCCGATGATCACGTTCATCAGGGCCAGCGCGAGCGCGCCGTCGGTGCCGGGCCGGATCGGGATGTACCAGTCCGCGTGCGCGGCCGTCCGGTGCCGCACCGGGTCGATCACCACGACCTTGGCGCCGCGGCGCTGTGCCTCGGCGACGAACGGCCACAGGTGCAGGTTGGTCGAGATCATGTTGCAGGCCCAGATGAGAATGTAGCGGGAGTGCGCCAGGCTCTCCGGATCTACGCCCGCGGTCGCGCCGATCGTCATGGTGTAGGCCGTGCAGGCGCCGGAGTCGCAGTAGGTCCGTTCGGTGATCGTGGCGCCAAGCTTGTTGAAGAACGGGTCTCCCACGTTCAGGCCGTTCAGGATGCCTTCGGTACCCAGGTAGCTGACCGGCATGACTGTTTCTGTGCCGTGCTCGGCGATCGCGGACCGGAACCGGCCGGCGATCTCATCCAGCGCCTCGTCCCAGGAGACCCGGGTGAACTGACCGCTGCCTTTCGGCCCGGTGCGCCGCATCGGGTACAGCACCCGGTCAGGGCTGTAAGCCTTGTCGACGTAGTTGTTCACCTTGACGCACAACCCGCCGCGGGTGAACGGATGCCCGGGGTCGCCCCGCACCTCCACCGCGCGCCCGTCGCGGACCGAGATCAGCATCGCGCAGGTATCCGGGCAATCATGCGGGCACGCGCCGCGGACGGTTGCCGTCGCCTGTTCATTCACGGTGGCAGTCATGAATTCTCCCCACGGCCGGCCGTCGCCTGCAGTACTACGCAGTATCCACCGGCCGTATCCCCGCCACAACGCCTGAGAAGCGACGTGACAGCTCGATCACTAATCGCTCACAAAACCGTAAGTACTCACGTTTCACCAGCCCAGCTGGCCAAAACAGCCGAGTCGACGATAGCGGTGCGCCGGGTTCTTCCGGCCGGGTAGCTCTATTTATCGCGCATTTAGAGCACGCCGCTGGAGCAGCTGCCCAGTCCATGAATTAGCAATCTATATTTGCGTAAGGCAAGAAAAGAATACGTAAGACCCGCTAGAAACGACCTGGAGCGCCAGGCCAGTCCACGGCTGCACTGCCGACGGCAGCGGCGTCGGCCTTGCCTAGGGCGCGGGCGCGAACGTCCTGGTCAGAGCAGAACCCCGTCCGGCTGGCCTGCAGGCACAGCAGGCCGAGAAGCCGGCCGTCGGCGCTGGTGACGGCGACCCGCCGCCGCCCGGCTGCGATCATCGCCTGGCGCACCTCGGCCAGGCTCGCCCCGGCCGGCACCGTGCGGCCCGCGAGTCGTCCCAGCGGCGCAGCGGCCGCATCAGGAGCCTGGCACCCGGCGATGTCATCACGTTCCACGACAGATTCCAGGTACCCGGACGGGCTGAGGATCAGCGCGGCATGGACATGATCGTCGCGGAAGAAGTCCCGTATCTCACGGACGGTGACGGACAGCGGATGTCGTACGGGAGTCGTCAGCATCGCCTCGGCTGCGGTGCGCACGACCTCTTCCACCGGTTCAGGATATGGACCGGTGACCGCGCAGTGAGCCACAGGGGCCCGGCAGGCGGTTTTCCTCTAGTCGAGGAACCTGGCGAGGACGGGGTTGACTTCGCGGGGGGCCAGCAGGGGGGCTCCGTGGCCCAGGCCGCTCAGTTCGACGTACTGACATCCGGCCATGCGCTGGGCTGCTTCCCGCGCGACCCGCGGCGGGAACCAGCAGTCGTGTTCGAATGCCATGGCGAGGCAGGGGGATGTGATGTGGCAGAGCCGGTCCAGGTGGCTGCTGTCTTGCAGCCAGTCGAGATCGGCCTGGTACTGGCCGAGCCTGCCGGGGTTGGTCCACGGCCCGGCTGCCTCGATCAAGCTGATGGTGACCTTGACCGCGTCGTCGTCGTTCTGGAGCTGGGCCATGGGATGCAGCGATAGCAGCAAATCAGCGACGTCGAAGCTGGACGGGAGCGGGTCAAGGGCGAGGGCGAGGTCGACGGCGGCCCGGGCGCGCGCCAGCGCGAAGGCCGGTGCCGCGCCGACGCCGGCGACGAGCACGAGCCGCCTGACCAGGGCAGGGCAGGTGGCGGCGAGCTGCTGGGCGATATAGCCGCCGAGTGAGTAGCCGATGACGTCGCAGGGCCCGAGCCCGAGGTGCTCGATCAGGGCCGCGGTGTCGGCGGCCATGTCGGCTACCTGATAAGGAGCGGGCGGTGCCGCGGAGCGCCCGCATCCTCGGTTGTCGAAGGTGATGACGCGGTGCCCGGCCGCGACCAGGTCGGCTACCTGCGCGAACCAGAGGTCGGCGGGCTGGCCGGTGCCGCAGATGAGCAGGACCGGCGGGCCGTCGCCGGCCGTGGCGTAATCGATGCTGATTCCGTTGAGGACTGCGTTTGGCATGGATCCAGCATCTGGCTTCCTGGCGGGGGGAACATCGGCCGGATGGGGGATCACATCGCAGCGTGGCCGGTGACGGCGGCGGCGAGCTCAACCCGGGTGCGCACCCCGAGCTTGCGCAGGGCACTGGACACGTGATCCTTGACGGTGCCCGCGCTCACCCCGAGCCGGACGGCGATCTCGGGATTGGTCAGGCCGCGGGCGACGAGATCGGCCACATCGCGCTCGGCCGGGGTGAGGCTCGCCCATCCGAATGCGGGCCGTCGGCGTGGACCCCGGCCCCGGCGGGCCATCACGGCAGCCTCTTCAATGCCAAGCCCGGCACCGCGTGCCCACGCTGGCTCCGCCTGCTCACCGAGATGCTCGCGGCCCGTCGCGATCCAGCCCGCGATCCGGGCGGTCTCCGCCGGCCGCCAGGGGAAACCTAGTTCGTCCCGGGCGGCAGAGGCGGCGGCCAGCAGCGGCAGTCCACGGCGAGCGCTTCGTTCCGCCACGAGCACGCCCCCCAGGGTCTCCAGAGTTTCCACCAGCCCCAGGTGGTCGGCCGCGTTGAGCTGCCCGGCCAGCGCTTCGTGACAGCCGTTGACCGCCGACGCCCGGTCGCCCTCCAGCCAGGCCAGCCGGGCACGGTGGTGCCGGGCGCGGGCGGCATCTACCGGCAGATCACACTCAGCCGCGTGACCGGCGGCCTGCTCGTACCAGCTTCGCGCGTCGTCGTAGCGGCCTTCCAGCTCGGCCAGTTCGCCCAGTGAGTCAAGCCACCAGGCCAGCAGGGGCCGCACCGCGAAGGCGCGGGCCAGTTGCACGGCCTGATCGAGGTAGTCACCCGCGCCGGGTTCGCCGCCGGCCAGCAGGACGCGGCCCAGGTGCCCGGTGGCGATCATCACGTTGATGGCCGAGTTGGCCCGCCGGGCGACTTCGATGGCCTCAGCGGCATGGCGCCCCGCCGCTTCCAGGCGACCGCGGCCGCATCATGATCGGGCCGGTCGAACTCCAGCAGGTCGCAATGCTGCTCGGCCTGAGGCGCGAACAGCAATGGCTCGACCACCTCGGCCCGGGCCAGGAACGCACGGGCGTGCCGCCGCCGGGCCAGGTCCGCTTCCCCCGCATCGGCCAGACGCGCCGCGGCGTACTGACGCACCGGCTCGTTGAAGCGGAACCGGGTACGGGTCCCGCTCGTGTCCGCCTCCAGCAGCGAAGCCGTGACTAGCTGCTCTACCAGCGCGCCTACCTGGCTGCCCTTGACCGGCCGTGTGCCCGTGACCTCCTGGGCCGCGGCCAGGTCGAACCCGCCGGGAAATACGCTCAGCCGCCGGAATACCACCGCGGCGTCGGTCGGCAGCAACGCATGACTCCAGGTCAGGCACGCGTCGAGCGAATCATGGCGTCCTCGGCCTGCGCTCCTGGCCGGCCATTCCGAAAGCTCCAGCCCGCTGGCGAGTTCCGCCAGCGAGACAACCCGCAGGCGGTTGGCCACCAGTTCGATCGCGAGCGGCAACCCGGCTGCCTTGCGGCAGATACTGCTCGCCAGGGCCAGCTCGGCAGGCCCGGCCTGAAGCGTCGCCCCGGCCATCGCGGCCCTGGCAAAGAACAGCGTCACCGCCTCCGTCACCACCGGAGGTCCAGCCTCACCGGGAACGGCCATGGGCGGTACCCGCCGCACGCATTCGGGCTCGACGTCGAGCGGGATACGGCTCGTCACCAGAAGCCGCAGACCCGGGACCCGTCCCGCCAGCCGATCGCATGCCTGACGTACCGATTCCAGCACGTGCTCGCAGTTATCGATCACCAGCAACGAGCGGCCGCGCGACACCGCATCGGCAACCGCGTCAAGTCCTGCCGCCGCCGGTGCTCCCCGGATCCCCACTCCCTCAACCAGGGCCGCAATCACCTGATCGCCGGTGCGACATGGCACCAGGTCGATGTAGCACGCCAGGTCCGTCCGGCCCGCCGACACCTCGGTCCATGCCGCCTCAACCGCCAGGGCGGTCTTTCCGACACCCCCGACGCCGACCAGCGTGACCACCGCATAGCGTCCCAGCCTGGCCGCGATCTCCCCGAGCTCCGCGGCTCTCCCCACGAACGAAGACCGCCTCGGGGGCAACCGCACCGTCGGCCGGTCCGAACCGCCATCGGCACCACGGCCGGCGCGCTCGCCGAAGACCTCCGCCACCAGCCGACCCTACCGCTGCGACCGGTCGGCAACCAGGTCACTGCCTGGCCTTAGCGGGCATGCAGGACGGCGCGGCGGTTCCTCCCGGCACCCTCGGGCCAGCTCGCGCAGCGCCGTCAGCCCGCGTCCGCGTTCGCCGGTGAACCCAGGACCCGGTTCTAGGCGGCCACGCCTTCAGGCAGCAAAGAGCTCTCCCGGCCGGCCGGGCGACGGATTCTGGCGGGACGGACGAGGAAGTTGCGCAGGCAGATCCCGATTGACAGGGCGCAGTTGCCGACGGCGGTCCACTGGCCGCCGGTTATGAGCGTGGGCAGCCACAGGACAGTCGATGCGATGCACAGCAGCCAGCCTCCGCGGCTGCGTGCCGCGAACCAGGTGCCGGCCAGGCCGACGACGATCGCCACGGCGCCGAGAAGCTGGTAGGTCATCATGATCTCCTTCGATTCCGGGCCCGGTCATTGACCGGGCCCGGATGAATTAGCACGATCGGTCGTGCTACCTCTAGCAGAGTACGACCGGTCGTGCTAAGATGCAACTGTGATATCGAACGAACCTGCCCGGCGGCCCTCCCGGGCGCATCGAGATGACGGAGAGCGCAGCCGGAACGCGATCCTTGATGCCGCCGCTCGCCTGGCGACGACCGAGGGTATCGGCGGGCTGTCGCTGTCGCGGCTGGCGGACGCGGTGGGGATGAGCAAGAGCGGCTTGTTCGCGCACTTCGGCTCGAAGGAGGAACTCCAGCTCGCGACCATCGAGAAGGCCGATTCGGTCTTTTCCGCCCGCGTGGTCGAGCCCGCGATGGCCGCCGACCGCGGCCTCGGGCAACTGCGCACGCTCGTGCACGGCTTCCTTGCCTATCTGGAGGCCGACACCTTCCCTGGCGGCTGCTTCTTCGCCTCGGTCCTGGCCGAGGTCGACACGCAGCCCGGCGCCGTCCGCGACCGGCTCGTCCGCTTCCTGGACGAGTGGCTGGGCCGGCTCGAGACCGCGGTCCGGGACGCTCAGGCTGACGGTGCGATCGACCCCGCCGAAGATCCCGCCCAGATCACGTTCGAGATCGAGGCAGCGCTGCTGCTGGCCAACGCCCAGTACATCGTCAGCCGGACACCAGAACCGATCGAGCGTGCTCGCCGCGCCGTAGACCGGTGCCTCACCGCCGCAGGCGCCCCACCCGCAGCCCGCGATGCCAGCCCGCCAGCGTCCGGCTAAAGATCTCGCTGGCGGACGTTACCGCCTGATCCAGCCGCCATCCGCCGGTCCAAGGCGCGGCCCGCCGGGCCGCCGGGCCGCACGTCACCCAGGCAACGCCGGAACCTCCACCGATAAAAGTCGTTAGCCATCGCGCTCCGCGGCTGGGCACCTGGGCGCAGGCGCTTCAGTCCGGGCGTCCCGGCTTCGTGCCGGCGATGCAGCGGGCCAGGCCCGGAATCCGTACCTTGCCGCCTTGTTCGCAGGTGCTGGCCCCGGCGATGACGGCTTCCGCGATCCGCTCTCGCACCGGCTCGCTGACCTGCGCAAGCGCCGCGACTGCGAGCGAGACGTGCTCGCTGATCATCTCCCGGACATCCCGGATCTCATCCCCGCCCGTCATCGGCCCTCCTGCCATCGGATGCACGCACCGAACAGGGTCGCATCATCGCGGGTCGCCGCACCCCTGATGGGGGTATTCCGGCACCCGGTGACCGGGCCGGTCGCCGCGGCCTGGTCTCGCGGGCGCCGTGAGGGCCGCGGTACCTGGTCGCGGAACGATGCGGGTTTTCTGCGCGCCCGAGCTGGCTAAGCACCTGCAAACCAGGAGGGTTAGGCTGGCCCGGATGATCCTGGCTATTGCCGTGCTGCACGCAGCTAAGGGAGAACGCCTGTGGCCCTCCGTCGCCGTGAGTAAGCTCGGCGGCATCCGCACCGGGGAAGCCCGCGCCCTGCGCTGGTCCGAGGTGGACCTTGGTTGTGTACAGACTCCGCCTCCGCCCGGGTTTGCCAACCGCTGCCATCGCGCCGGGCCCGCTGTCCGACAGCAGAGGAACGACAGACGGAGGCCGAACCTGACCCGTTAGGCTCCCAGTTAGGCGACCGAGATCTTTGACCGATCGAATGATTAGGCTGATGAGCAGCAGAAATCGTGGAGACTAAGAGTGGACCTGTTTGAGTATCAGGCGAAGGATTTGTTCGCCGAGTACGGCGTGCCCGTGCAGCCGGGCAAGGTGGCGAGCACGGCCGCCGAAGCGCGGGACATCGCCGCCGGGTTCGCCGCCCAAGGCCACCCGCTGGTCGTGGTGAAGGCACAGGTGAAGACCGGCGGGCGAGGCAAGGCCGGCGGGGTGAAGCTGGCGAACGGCCCGGACGAGGCCTACGAGAAGGCCAGCCAGATCCTGGGCATGGACATCAAGGGCCACACCGTGCACACGGTGCTGATCGCCCAGGCCGTCGACATCGCGGCCGAGTACTACCTGTCGTTCCTGCTCGACCGGGCCAACCGGACGTTCCTGTCGATCTGCTCGGTGCAGGGCGGCATGGAGATCGAGGAGGTCGCGCACAGCAGCCCCGAGGCCGTGGCGCGGATCCCGGTAAGCCCGCTGACCGGCGTGGACGCCGGCAAGGCGCACGAGATCATCTCGGCAGGCCGGATCCCGGCTGAGGCCGCGGAGGGCGCCGCCCTGCTGGCCGAACGGCTCTGGTGCATGTTCGCCGACGAGGACGCCACGCTGGTCGAGGTCAACCCGATGGCGCTCACCGACGACGGCCAGGTCCTCGCGGTCGACGGAAAGGTGACGCTGGACGACAACGCCGCGTTCCGCCAGGAGCACGCCAGGTTCGCCGACACCAGCAACACCGACCCGATCGAGGCCCGGGCCATCGCCAAGCACCTCAACTACGTCAAGCTGGACGGCGAGGTCGGCATCATCGGCAACGGGGCCGGCCTGGTCATGTCCACCCTGGACGTGGTGGCGCAGGCCGGCCAGTCCTTCGGCGGTATCAAGCCCGCCAACTTCCTCGACATCGGCGGCGGCGCATCGGCAGAGGTCATGGCCAACGGCCTGGAGATCGTGCTGTCCGACCCGAGCGTGCGCAGCGTGTTCGTGAACGTCTTCGGCGGCATCACCTCCTGCGACGCGGTGGCCAACGGGATCGTCGCGGCCATCGGCATGCTGGCGGGGCGCGGCGAGCACGTGGACCGTCCGATCGTGGTCCGGCTGGACGGCAACAACGCGGCCGAGGGAAGGCGCATCCTGCAGGAGGCGTCGATACCCGTGGTCGAGCAGGTGGCGACGATGGACGGCGCGGCGCGGCGGGCGGCCGAGCTGGCGAAGGGAGCGTAAGGGTGGCCATCTTCCTGACCGGCCAGAGCCGGGTCATGATCCAGGGCATCACCGGCTCCGAGGGCCGCAAGCACGGCGCGCGCATGCTGGCCGCGGGGACCAGGATCGTCGGCGGCACCAACCCGCGCAAGGCGGGCCAGGCCGTCGAGCTGAACGGCACCGACGTCCCGGTGTTCGGCACGGTCGCCGACACCATGGCCGCGGTCGGCGCGGACGTGTCGGTGGTCTTCGTGCCCGCGTCCGGCACCAAGGACGCGGTGATCGAGGCGATCGAGGCGCAGATCCCGCTCTGCATCGTGATCACCGAAGGCATCCCGGTGCACGATACGGCCGAGTTCTGGGCGCGCGCCAGCGCCGCGGGCAACCGGACCAGGATCATCGGCCCGAACTGCCCGGGCGTCGCCTCGCCCGGCAAGTCCAACGCCGGCATCATCCCGGCCGACATCACCAGCGAGGGGCGGATCGGGCTGGTCTCCAAGTCCGGCACGCTGACCTACCAGATGATGTACGAGCTGCGTGACATCGGCTTCTCCACCGCGGTCGGCATCGGCGGCGACCCGGTGATCGGGACCACGCACATCGACTGCCTGCAGGCGTTCCAGGAAGACCCGGAGACCGACGCCATCGTGATGATCGGCGAGATCGGCGGCGACGCCGAGGAGCGGGCCGGCGCCTTCATCGAGCAGCACGTGACCAAGCCGGTCGTCGGCTACGTGGCCGGGTTCACCGCCCCTGAGGGCAAGACGATGGGGCACGCCGGCGCGATCATCTCGGGTTCCTCGGGCACGGCGCAGGCCAAGAAGGAAGCCCTGGAGAAGGCTGGCGTCCGGGTGGGCAAGACCCCGAGCGAGACCGCCGCCCTGGTCCGCGGGTTGTTCTAGCCCGGGGGGGTGCTAGCCCGGGGGGACGACCCCCCGGAACCCCCCGGTGCGCTTCGCGCGCCCGCTCGGGTGCCCGCCGTAGTATCGCGTGCCCGGAGGGGCCTGGCGGCCCCTCGCGGGGCGCGCGATGCGGGCTGACGCCCGCCGCCATTCGCCGTAACGGTCGACCGGCGCGCCTCCCGGGCCAATGTGCCGTCCGTTGCGAGGATCGGGGGTGTGAGTGTTTCCGCCGAGGTGCCCCTGGCCCCTGACCCGAACGGGCCGCCGGGGTCGTCGGCGCCTGGCGGCGGTGACGGCGGCAAGCCGCGGCAACAGCCGGCCCGGCCGCTGGTCGTCACGGGCGGCATCGCCGCGCTCGCGGCCGCCGCGAGCGGGCTGGCCGTTCTGGTCACGCTGACCGCGATCGGCTGGATCACCGCGCCGCACGTCGGCATCGGCGGCGGTCTGGGCGGGGTGCTGCGCACCGCCGCCATGCTCTGGCTGGTGGCGCACCACGTCGGCTTCACCGTCCGCGGCGCCGGCCGGATCGGCCTGCTCCCGCTCGGGCTCGTGCTGCTGCCCGGCGCGCTGCTGGCCATGGCCGGGCGGTGGGTGGTACGGGCCGGCGCCGTCACCCGGCTGCGCCACGTCGGCTACGCCGCGATCGCGCTGGCGCTGCCGTACGCGCTGCTGGCCGGCGCGCTGGCGGTGGCCAGCGGCACCTCCGTCGCGGCACCCTCGCTGCTGCAGGCGGTGATCGCCGCGTTCCTGCTGGCCCTGGTGGCGGGCGGGCTCGGCGCGGCGCGCGGGCTGGCGCCGTGGTCCCGGCTGGTCAGCCTGATGCCCGCCCGGCCGCGCTCGATCGTGATGGGCATGCTCGGCTCGGCCGCCCTCCTCGCCGCGGCCGGCGCGGTGCTGGCCGGGGCCTCCCTCGCGGTGCACCTGCCGGAGGTGAAGGCGGCCAGCGACGCGCTGGCCCCCGGCGTCGGCGGGGCCGCGCTGCTGCTGCTCGCCCAGCTCGCCTACATCCCGAACGCGATCATCTGGGCTGTCGCCTACACCCTCGGCCCCGGCTTCGCGTTCGGCACCGGTACGGTGGTCGCCCCGACCGGGTCGGCCCTTGGCGCGGTACCGGTCTTCCCGATGCTCGCGGCCCTGCCGACGGGAATAGGGCCAGCGGGTGCCCGGCCTGGCGGTCCCGGCTGGGTGCCCATCGCGGTGCTGGCCCTGCCGTACCTGGCCGGCGTCTTCGCCGGCGTGGTCACGGTCCGGATCGCGCCGACGCCGGTGATCGAGGCGGCCCCGCTGTGGGGCTTCGCCGCCGGAACCGCGGCCGGCCTGCTGGCCGGCCTGGCGGCGGCGTTCGCCGGCGGCCCGCTCGGCAACGGCCGCCTGGCCTCGGTCGGCCCGTCCGGTTTCCAGGTCGGCCTGGTGGCGATCCTCGAGCTCGGCATCACCGCCGCGCTCTCCGCGGCCGGGGCGAACTGGCTTCTACTGCGCCGCGCCCAGTCCAGGCTGCGCGAGGCCGCCCCGGCAGGACCGCAACCACCCTCGGACCCGCTCCTACCCCCGGACCAGCACGACGAGGGGGACGACGCCCACGGCCACCGGATCTACGTCAACCCCTGGGCCGCCGACGAGTAATCCGTTACCGGCCGCCTTGCAGCACGCTGATCTCGCTGCCCACCGACTTGGTGAACTGGTCGTGGCACGCGCGCTGCGCGGTCACCGTGTTTGCCCCGCCCATGCAGTTGTAGTACGTGTTCAGCTGCGGCCAGAACACCGCCAGCACGAGCAGCCACAGCGCGCTGACCGCGAGGCCGACGCTGCCCAGTACCACGCCGCCGATTGCCCAGCGGGGCCGGGCCGTGCCGCCGCGCCGCGCCCTGCGGTTCGCGGTCACGCCGAGCCAGATCGCGGCCGCCGCGAAGATCAGGGTGAGGACGGCCACGAAGATGCCGCGGCGCAGGTTGCCGAGCCCGAACATCAGCCCGATCAGGCCGAGGACGCCCAGCAGCAGCGCCGTCAGCGCCCGCTGGCGCACCGGCGGTTCGGGCGGCGGCAGCGGCCGGCGAGGCGGCAACTGCCCTCTCGGCTGCGTCCCGCGTCCGCCCTGCGGCTGATATCTGGCCATCGTTTCCTATTCTGCCCTCTGTGCCGACTGACTGTGCCGACTGACTGGGCCGACTGGCCGGGCCGGCCTCCCGATCCCGTGCCGTAGGGTTACGACGTGACCTCGAGGCTGGTGGTGCTCGTCTCCGGGGAGGGGACCAACCTGCAGGCCCTGATCGACGCGTGCCGCGACGAGGCGTACGGAGCGCAGGTGGTAGCGGTCGGAGCGGACCGTCCCGGCATCACCGCACTGGATAGGGCCGAACGGGCCGGGATCCCCTCCTTCATCCTCTGCCTGCCCGACTACCCCAGTCGCGAGGAGTGGGACGCTGCGCTCGCCCGCACCTGCGCCAGCTACCAGCCCGACCTTATTGTCCTGGCCGGCTTCATGAAGCTGGTCGGCAAGGAGTTCCTCAAGGTCTTCGGCGGCCGCTGCCTGAACACGCACCCGGCGCTGCTACCGTCGTTTCCCGGGACGCGCGGCGTGCGGGACGCGCTGGCGCACGGGGTCAAGGTCACCGGCTGCACCGTCTTCATCGTCGACGAGGGCGTGGACGCGGGACCGATCGTGGCGCAGGCCAGCGTCCCGGTGGCCGACGATGACGACGAGGCGACGCTGCACGAGCGGATCAAGGTGGCCGAGCGGGCGCTGCTGGCCCGCACGGTGGGCGCGATGGTCAGGGACGGCTGGTCCGTCCGCGGCCGGAAGGTAAGGATCGGCCCGTGGTTGGAGACCCCGTGGTTGGAGACACCGTGAACCAGATCCCGATCAGGCGGGCGCTCATCAGCGTCTACGACAAGACCGGCCTCGAGGAGCTGGCGTCCGGGCTGCACGCGGCCGGCGTCGAGATCGTCTCGACCGGCAGCACGGCGGCCCGGATCGCGGCCGCCGGGGTGCCGGTCACGCCGGTGGAGGAGCTGACCGGCTTCCCCGAGTGCCTCGACGGCCGGGTCAAGACGCTGCACCCCCGGGTGCACGCGGGCCTGCTGGCGGACACCGCCAGCCCCGCGCACGAGGCCCAGCTGGCCGAGCTCGGCATCGAGCCGTTCCAGTTGCTGGTGTCGAACCTGTACCCGTTCGAGGCCACGGTGGCGTCCGGCGCCTCGCCGGAGCAGTGCGTGGAGCAGATCGACATCGGCGGCCCGGCCATGGTGCGGGCAGCCGCCAAGAACCACGGCTCGGTGGCCGTCGTCACCGACCCGGCCCGGTACGCCGACGTGCTGGCCGCGGTGGCCGCGGGCGGCTTCACCGGCGACCAGCGCCGCGCGCTGGCCGCCGGGGCGTTCGCGCACACCGCCGCCTACGACATCGCGGTGGCGTCCTGGTTCGCGTCCGCCTACGCCCCGGACGAGACCACCCGCGAGTCCGGCTGGCCTCAGGTGGCCGCCGCCCTGTGGCAGCGCGCCGACGTGCTCCGCTACGGCGAGAACCCGCACCAGCGCGCCGCCCTGTACACGCGGCCCGGAGCGGCCGGCGGCATCGCCGCCGCCGAACTGCTGCACGGCAAGGCCATGTCCTACAACAACTTCGTGGACGCGGACGCGGCCCGGCGCGCGGCGTACGACTTCGCCGAGCCGTGCGTGGCCATCGTCAAGCACTCCAACCCGTGCGGGATCGCCGTCGGCGCCGACCTGGCCGACGCGCACGCCAAGGCGAACACCTGCGACCCGGTCTCGGCGTTCGGCGGGGTGATCGCGGCTAACGGGCCGGTGACCGCGGCCCTGGCCCGGCAGATAAAAGACGTGTTCACCGAGGTGGTGATCGCGCCCGGGTTCGACGCCGAGGCCCTGGACATCCTGTCCGCGAGCAAGAACGTCCGCCTGCTGCGGTGCCCCCCGCCCGCCGCCGCATCGGTAGAGATGCGCCCGGTGACCGGCGGGATGCTGCTGCAAAGCGCGGACCGGGTGGATGAGCCGGGCGACGATCCAGCGAACTGGCAGCTCAAGGCTGGTGAACCGGTCGACCCCGGAGTGCTCGCGGACCTGGCGTTCGCGTGGAAGGCATGCCGTTCGGTCAAATCCAATGCCATCTTGCTGGCCGCCGGCGGCGCCTCGGTCGGGGTCGGGATGGGCCAGGTCAACCGGGTGGATTCGGCCCGCCTGGCGGTGCAGCGGGCCGGTGACCGGGCCGCGGGCTCGGTCGCGGCCAGCGACGCGTACTTCCCGTTCCCCGACGGCTTCGAGATACTGGCCCAGGCCGGCGTGCGCGCCGTGGCCGAGCCCGGCGGCTCGATCCGCGACCACCTGGTTATCGCGGCCGCCGAGGCCGCGGGTATCCCGCTGTACTTCACCGGAGTACGGCACTTCTACCACTGAGGGGACCGACGTGACCGCACAGGTGCTCGACGGCAAGGCCCTCGCCGCGGAAATCCGGGCCGAACTCACCCAGCGGGTAGCGGCCCTGGCCGCGCGCGGTCCCGCCGCCACAGGCGGCAAGGGCAGCAGCGTGCCCGGGCTCGGCACCGTCCTGGTCGGCGACGACCCGGGCAGCCGCGCCTACGTCAACGGCAAGCACCGGGACTGCGCCCAGGTCGGGATCGCGTCCATCCGCAGGGACCTGCCCGGGGACGCGACCCAGGCGCAGGTGGAAGCGGTGGTCGACGAGCTGAACGCCGACCCGGCCTGCACCGGGTACATCGTCCAGCTGCCGCTGCCCGCCGGGCTCGATGCCCACGCCGTGCTGAACCGGATGGACCCGGCCAAGGACGCGGACGGCCTGCACCCGGCCAACCTCGGCAAGCTGGTCCTGGGCGAGCCCGGCCCGCTGCCGTGCACCCCGCGCGGCATCGTGGAACTGCTGCGCCGCTACGGGGTGGCGATCGCGGGCGCCGACGTCACCGTCATCGGGCGCGGGATCACCGTGGGCCGCGCTCTCGGCCTGCTGCTGACCCGCCGGACCGAGAACGCCACCGTGACGCTGTGCCACACCGGCACCAAGGATCTTGCCGCGCACACCAGAACCGCGGACATCGTGGTGGTAGCGGCCGGGCGGCCGGGCCTGCTGACCGCGGACATGGTCAAGCCCGGCGCGGCCGTGGTCGACGTCGGCATCACCCGGACCGACGCCGACCCGAAGCGCCTGGTCGGCGACGTCGCCCCCGAGGTCACCGAGGTGGCTGGCTGGCTGGCCCCGATGCCGGGCGGCGTCGGCCCGATGACCCGCGCCATGCTCCTGGCCAACGTCGCCGAAGCCGCCGAACGCTCCAATCCCTAGCCCGCCGCCGGCCCGCTCTCCACCCGGCCCCGCTCCCCGCCCGGCTCGGCCCCGTTCTCCGCCTGGCCCCGCTTCACTTGCGTCTCACCAGCCACGCTGACCCCATTCGTCACAGAGCCATTGCGTTATCCGGGAGGATTGGGGCTTGCGGGAGAGTTCGGTGCATCATGCTGCACAAAAGTCTCCCCGAAGCCCGGATCCTCCCCCTTGTTGGCGCACTCGTTCACAGCAAGAGCCGCTCCTGCATCACAGTTAACACTGGTATCGCGAACTAGCCCGGCCCGCGAAACCCAGCCGCCTACGGACGCCCGAGCACGTGCACGGTCCAGCCGGCGTCGCGCCACGACGCGGCGTCCAGGCAGCAGCGGGCGTCGATGATCACGCGACGGGCCACGACACGAGCCAGCGCGGCGGGATCGATGGCCCGGTAGTCGGACCACTCGGTCAGGTGCAGCACCAGGTCGGCGCCCTCGGCCGCCTGGAAGACCGACGGCGCGTAGCGCAGCCCGGGCCGCTTCCTGACAGCGCTCGGCATGGCCACCGGATCGTGCACCGACACGACCGCTCCCTCGGCGGCCAGCCGGTCGCAGACGGCCAGGCTCGGGGAGTCCCGCACGTCGTCGCTGTCCGGCTTGAACGCGACGCCGAGCACGGCCACCCGGCACCCGGCCAAGACGCCGCCGACAGCCGAACAAGCCAGCGCGACCACCCGCTCGCGGCGGCCGAGGTTGATCTCGTCCACCGTGGCCAGCAGGCTCTCCAGCGAGCTCACGCCCAGGTCCGCGGCTGTGGCGCGGAAGCCGCGGATGTCCTTGGGCAGGCAGCCGCCGCCGTATCCGAGCCCGGGCGACAGGAACCGCGGCCCGATCCTCGCGTCGTAGCCCAATGCCTCGGCGAGCGGGATCACGTCGGCGCCCGCCTGCTCGCAGACTTCGGCCATGGCGTTGATGAAGGAGATCTTGGTGGCGAGGAACGCGTTCGCGGCCACCTTGACCAGTTCGGCCGTTTCCAGGTCCATCACCAGCAGCGGGGCCCCGCCCTCCAGCGGCCCGCGGTACACCTCCCGCAGCACCGCAGCCGCGCCGTCCGACGTCACCCCGAGCACGATGCGGTCGGGGGCCAGGCTGTCCTGTACCGCGAAGCCCTCCCGCAGGAACTCCGGATTCCAGGCCAGGTCGACGTCGTCGCCGACCGGAGCGATCGCGCGCATCCGGGTCATCACCTGCCGCGCCGTCCCGACCGGGACGGTCGACTTCCCCACGACCAGGCACGGCGCCGCCAGGTGCGGGGCGAGCGCCTCGGCGCAGGCGTAGACCGCGCCGAGGTCGGCCCGGCCCGACTCGTCCTCGGGCGTGCCCACGCACAGGAAGTGCACCTCGCCGAACGCGCCGGCCTCGGCGAACGACATCGTGAACCGGAGCCGGCCCGCGTCCAGGTTCTTCCGCAGCAGCGGTTCGAGACCGGGCTCGAAGAACGGGACCTCGCCGCTCGCAGCCATCGCGATCTTCTCCGCGTCGACGTCGATCGCGAGCACGTCGTGGCCGAGGTCGGCCAGGCAGACGGCGTGGGTGAGGCCGAGGTATCCGGTCCCGATGACGGTGACCCGAGGCAACTGGCCCTCCTCCACGCGACATGCTCCCGATCGATTCTTACCCACCAGCGACTCTAAGCGTCGACGTCACGGTGGCGCGCACCTTGCGATTGAATGAAACGACCGTGGCCGGGCCAATGCCCGTGATTACCCGTTCTAAGCTACTGACTAGTAACATAACGGTCGCGGACCCGGTGCCCGGTGGCGCTTCGCGGTTTGGCAGGCTGTATGCCAGCAGATAGGGAGGTCGGTGTAGCCCATGAACATCGTCGTGTTGGTCAAGCAGGTGCCTGATACTGCTGTCGAACGCAAGCTCACGGACGTGGACGGCACGCTGGACCGCGCGTCGGTGGACGGTCTCATCAACGAGATCGACGAGTACGCCATCGAGGAGGGCCTGAAGATCGCCGAGGCCCGGCGCGAAGCGGGCGCCGACGCCGAGGTCACGATCCTGACCATGGGCCCGGAGAAGGCGACCGAGTCGATCCGCAAGGCCCTGTCCATGGGCGCGGACAAGGCCGTTCACCTGGTGGACGACGGGCTGGCCGGATCGGACGCGCTGTCCACCTCGTACGCGCTCGCCCAGGTACTCGGGCAGATCGGCTTCGACCTGGTGATCTGCGGGTCGGAGTCGACCGATGCCCGGATGGGCGTGATGGCCGCGATGCTGGCCGAGCGGCTGGACGTCCCGCAGGTCTCGCTGGTGATCAAGGCGGAGATCGACGGCTCGGTGATCCGCGCCCGGCGTGTTTCCGATGACGGCTACCTCGAGGTGGAGGCCTCGCTGCCCGCGGTGCTCGGCGTGGTCGAGAAGATCAACGAGCCCCGCTACCCGTCGTTCAAGGGCATCATGGCGGCGAAGAAGAAGCCGGTGCAGACGATGTCGCTGGCCGACGCGGGCATCGACCCGGCCCTGGTCGGGCTGGGCGGCGCGGCCACCGCGGTGGTCGATCACGCCCAGCGGCCGCCGCGCCAGGCCGGCACGGTGGTCAAGGACGAGGGGGACGGCGGCGTGAAGATCGCCGAGTTCCTCGCCGGGCAGAAGTTCATCTGAGGGGAACGACGACATGGCTGAGATCCTGGTGCTCGCGGAGCACACCGGCGAGGACGTCAAGAAGGTCACGCTCGAGCTGATCACGCTGGCCCGCCGGTTCGGCGAGCCGTCGGTGGTGTGGACCGGGCCGGGCGCGG
>Ga0335082_10002643_pt1 | contig 19344 bp, 16 predicted proteins | sample Lox_Sample_41_FD_206718 | JGI IMG/M metagenome (GOLD analysis project Ga0335082, IMG submission 206718) | Soil microbial communities from Loxahatchee National Wildlife Refuge, Florida, United States - Lox_Sample_4.1 | ecosystem: Environmental > Terrestrial > Soil > Wetlands | place: USA...
AAGACAAAAGACCAGAACTCCAGTTACGACGGCGTGGACATCCGGAAGATTTTTATCCCGTTCAATTCGATGAAGCGGGATTTCCCCAACAAACCTCCTGCAGTGGAACACACAGTGGACCGTCTGCTTATTGCGCCGTGGTCTCTTGAAACTCATCCTTCGTGCGTTCGCCAGATTCGCCGGACACTTGGCCGGTTGCATAACTTCGATCCGCGCGACGAAGAAGCGGCGAGCATCTGGGACACGGTGAAGAATGCGCAAGCCAACCGGATGATCTTTGTCGGCATGGAAGTATTCATGGGCGCGGTCGGGGTGGCGACAATTTTCCTGGGCGGAATCGGAGTGATGAACGTGATGCTCGTCAGCGTGCGCGAGCGGACACGCGAGATTGGCGTAAGGAAGGCTCTGGGCGCGACGCGGGAATCGATCCTGCGGCAGTTCTTTCTGGAAACCGTGTTCGTGGTGTTCCTGAGTGGCGGCGTTGGGCTCTTTATTTCCTATGGATTGTGCTTTCTTGTGAGCTTGCTTCCGCCGGTGCCGTTCTTCGACGGGCTCGACCCAAGCTGGGAGCTAGCGGCCTTGACGATCAGCCTGCTGGGGTTGATTGCAGTGCTGTCGGCGCTGTATCCCGCGAACAAAGCGGCGTCTGTGGATCCGATTGAGGCACTCCGCTTCGAGGCAGGTGGGTAATGTTGACCGAGGTTTTCAAAGAAGCGTGGGCCGCGCTAGGGCGCAATCGCGTTCGCAGCCTGCTGACGATGACGGGAATCTCTTGGGGCATTGTGGCGGTTACCCTGTTGCTGAGTTACGGTTCTGGATTCCGCAGCGTGCTTCTGTACACGTTTGAAGTGTTCGGCAAGGCGGCGGTTATTTGCTGGCCGGGCACGACCAGCGAGCAGGCCGGCGGAGAGCGCGCCGGAAAGCAAGTGCGCTTTGAGCAGGAAGATGCGGACTGGGCCAAAGCGCAGTCGCCGCTGATCCGGAGAGTGACGCTCGAAACGGTCCGGTGGCAGGGAATCTCTCACGAGGAACGGCTTTCCAGTTCGGCGACGCGGGGCGTATATCCTGAATATGGCGAGATGCGGAATGAAGTGCCATCGGAAGGGCGGTGGATCTCCGCGGAAGATGTGGCCGAGCGCCGTCGCGTGGTCGTGCTAGGTGCGCGACTGAAAAAGAAATTGTTCAGCGGAACGCCGGCGGTGGGCGAGGTTGTACGGATTAATGGCGTGCGATTCACCGTCATCGGCACGATGGATATGAAGTTTTCTGACAGCTGCTACTTCAACTGCGACGACGAATCGGCGTTTATTCCGTACCCGGCGGCAGGAGATCTTTGGGATGCACGCTATGCGAGCGTCATGGTGATGGAGCCGGTAGCGCCGGAATTCGAGGCGCAGGCGATGACGCAATTCCGAAACGCTGTGGCGAATCGCCAGCGCTTCTCTCCGAACGACAAGCGCGCGATCACCATGTTCGGGCGACAGGAGTTCAAGCCAATTTATGACGGCATCACGCTGGGAATCGCCGGTCTGCTGTTTCTCATCGGTGCCATGACGCTGGGCATTGGCGGCGTCGGTGTGATGAATATTATGCTCGTGTCCGTGGAAGAGCGAGTGCGCGAAATCGGCTTGCGGCGCGCACTGGGTGCCCGAAAGTGGCACATCCGCTGGCAGTTCCTGCTGGAGGCGCTGGCTTTGACGGTTGCGGCCGGCGCGGTCGGCATGCTGATTTCATGGGCACTCACATCGGCAATCGGAACTCTGCCGTTCCTAGGGCCCGCCTACGAAGACGACAGCGGCAAAGTGGACATTCACTTGACGCTGTCCGGAACGACGCTTTTTCTTTCGACACTGATCCTCATCATCGTCGGGGTCGTGAGCGGTTGGTTGCCCGCCATGCAAGCTGCAAAGCTCGACCCGGTCGAAGCGTTACGCTACGAATAGATATCCCGTACTTCAACTAGATAGCAGTTCCCGCAGAAGGATCGCAGCCGGCTCCGCGCGAGTCTTCGTTCTTTGAACACAAAGAGACAAGCGCACTTCGAAAACCGTTCGACCGCGGCGACATGCAGGTGCAATGTGCGCCGCTTTGCATGCGTTGGGTGAACGGAGTCCCACTGGTATAGTGGATGGTGCCTTAGACCGGGATTAGGCCGCAGATCAATTCAATAGGGAAGAAAGGATCTTTTGCATGGAACGCCGGAAAAAGATCTGGTTGTCGATATTCGCGTTGCTTGCCATTGCGATGCTCGCATATACGGGACTCGTCGAGGGCCACGCGATTCTCAAGGAAACGAGCCCGGTGGCGAACAGCAAAGTCGCAGGACCGGATGTGCCGATCGTGCTGAAATACAATGTGCGGATTGACGCAAAATTGTCCAAGATTTCTCTGCTGAACCCCGACAATTCGACGACGGAACTGAAGATCGATGAACAGAAGTCCCCGGACACATTAACCTCGAAATCGACGGGGCTGAAGCCGGGAGCGTACCGGATTCGCTGGCAAGTGCTGGCGCCCGATGGGCACATTACGCGAGGCGAAGTTCCGTTTACAGTGACAGGATCCTAAACGAAACATGGCTGACCTGCTCGGGATATTTGGCTTCCTGGTGGTGCTGCTGAGGGCGGTGATACTCTGTTGCCAGACGGTCACGGTTGGCGGCATCTTTTTCCTGACCGTGGTTGCCGGGCGGCAGGAACTGCGCAGCGAAGCGCTGCTGGAGTCGTGCTGGAAGATTATCCGGCGCAGCGCGCTGTCACTCGTGCTGGCGCAACTTCTGTTTGTCTTCTCGAATTCATTGGTACTGACGGCGTCGACGGACATCGCGCTGCGCGACGTTTTCGGCGCCAATTTTGTGTGGGCGGGCGCAGTGGCGATTCTGGCCGGCCTACTGGTTTTTTTGTGGCCCGTTTCGCTGCAGAAGAGTGTCAATGCCGTCATCTGGCTGCCGGGACTCGCTATGCTCGCCTCCACGGTCATGACCAGCCATTCGGCTTCGCGCATGGAAGACCGCGGCATTCTGGTGGTGTTCACGGCGCTTCATTATCTGGCGACCGCAACGTGGATCGGCGGCCTCGTGTATTTGGTGTTCGCGTCAAAGGCGGGAAGTGACGATGCCCGTGTTGTGATCACGCGAAATTTTTCCCGTTGGGCCCAGATCGGTGTGGCGGTGCTTTTCCTCGCCGGCTTGGGGTTGAGCTGGTTTTATGTGGGTTCGATCAGCGCACTCTGGGGCACCGCGTATGGGGTGATGCTGGGCGCAAAGATAGCGCTGTTTCTGACGCTATTGGTCCTGGGAGCCGCGAATTTCTCGATCGTGAAGGGAATAGGCGCCGCTCAATCGGGGACAGGCGCAAAGAGCCTCTTGCGATTCGGCGAAGTGGAAATCGGCATCGGTCTAAGCGTCATACTGGCAGCCGCCTCGATGACGTCGCAGCCGCCGAGCGTCGACCTTGTGCAGGACCGTGTAACGATGCAGGAGATCGCAAACCGATTCGGGCCGCGGATGCCGCGCTTTACGAGCCCCGATCTCAAAGAAATCTCAGAGTCCACGAACGAGATCATGAAGCGTGCCAAAGCGGCGGGGAAACCGTTGCCCGCGGCATTCGTTCCCGGCCAAGGCGGAATCGGCACAAATACACCGGCGGACATCGCCTGGTCCGAGTACAACCACAATGTCGCGGGGTTTGTGGTGGTGCTGATGGGCGTTCTGGCGCTGCTGTCCCGCAGCAGGTATTTCGCATGGGCGAAAGTCTGGCCGCTGGCGTTCCTGTTGCTGGCAGTGTTTTTGTTTTTCCGCGCCGACCCCGAAAACTGGCCGATGGGCCCGAACGGTTTTTGGGCAAGCTTCGCCGTGGCCGATGTGCTCCAGCATCGGGCGGCCGTCGTACTGATTGTGGTTTTTGCGATCTTTCAGTACCGGGTGGAAATGGGGCGTGTGAAATCGATGGCGGCCGCTCTGGTGTTCCCAGCGGTCTGCGCTATCGGCGGTATCGTCCTGCTGACGCACACACACGCGTTGACCAACGTGAAGGAAGAGCTTCTCGCGGAATTGAGCCACACGCCATTGGCGGTATTCGGCATCCTGGCGGGTTGGTCGCGTTGGCTCGAGCTTCGCCTGCCGCCAGAGAACAGGGCGAGGAAATACCTGGCGTGGGTCTGGCCGGTGTGCTTTATTTTTGTGGGACTGATCCTGATGGACTACCACGAGGCGGACGTCCGATACTGATGCCGGAGGCGGTATGGGCAATGCGGCGTTGATTGTCGTCGATGTGCAAAGAGACTTCTGCGAGGGCGGAGCACTGGCCGCGTCCGACACGCTGTCGCTGCTGGAACCGCTCAAGCAATTTATCGAAGCGGCGCGGCGAGCGGGCGCAGTGATCGTGTTCACCAAGGATTGGCATACCGATGCGCACAGTTCGTTCCAGAAGAATGCGGGTCCTTGGCCGGTTCACTGCGTTGCGGATACGCCGGGCGCGGAATTGATGCCGCCCTTGGCTGCGGAAGTCGGCGACGTGATCATCCAGAAGGGGATGGATGTGAACGGTGCGGGCTACTCCGGATTTGAAGGCACTGGTCTGACTCGCAAGCTGCGCGAACTGGGAGTCCAGAAGGTTGCCGTGACCGGAATCGCAACGGAGTATTGCGTGCGAGCCACAGCGCTGGATGCTTTGAAGGCACGGTTCGAAACGGTTGTGCTGACAGACCTGATCCGCGCCGTCAATGCCAGCGAGACCACAAAAGTTGTGAACGAACTGAATGGCACCGGCGTGAAGAGCGAAACCGGGGCGCAATGGCTGGGCGACCTGCAAGTTGGCGCCAGGGCGTCCGCATAACCTCAGCTCACCCGTGCGGGTGACCGTCGGCACAGCATTCAATCCAACCTCGACATAAGAACATCCATTAGATTCGCTACCTGCCGTGGTGGTGAGGAGGCGCTTATGCCCAAAATGATGGCGGCCTGCGGAGTTCTCTGTTCGGATTGCCCCGCTTTTCATGGAGCGGAAAAAGGAGCTCAGCATCAGCAAAAGACCGCCGCTGCCTGGCACCGCATCTATGGCCTCAACGAACCTCCTGGAAATATCTCGTGCGGAGGTTGTCTCGGGCCTGACGCCGAATTGTTTCATACGAGCCGAAGCTGTGAGGCGCGCCGCTGTTGCTTGCGGAAAGGACTTGATTCCTGCGGGCAGTGTCCGGAGATCGGTTGCGCACTCCTCGAAAAGGCGCAGGCCCAATGGGATGGCGTGCCGGCGATCGGTAAGAAGCTGTCGCGTGGGGATTTCGCCTGTTATGCGAAGCCGTACTGCAATCACAGGCGACGGCTGGCACAAGTTCGGCGCGCGTTCCCGTCCAATTCTCGTTGATCTGCTATCGCTAGGTACTTCTCTCCCGCGGGCTTACGTGCAGGCCTCGCTCAGTGACCCGTGATCGTGTAGACCGCAACGGCGGTGCTGCCTTGGGAAATACCGCTGCCCGCGGCAAAGGCGCGAAGGGTTGTCGTCGCGGAGATCGGCACGATGCAGGGGCTGAAGCACGAAGGCGAGGACGTGTTCGGCAAACCCGTTGTGCTGTAGTAGATGGTCACGCCGGGAGTCGTGTCGGTAATGGTGACGTTCTGAGCGGTGGCATAGATTCCACTACCAGGCGAGAAAACAGGTGTGGCCGCAGCAATGGTGTAGACCGCGACGGATGTGCTGCTTTGCGAGAGGCCACTGGCGATCGCGATTGCGCGCAAGGTGGTCGTCGTCGAGACAGAAACGGTGCACGGACTTGAACACGACGGCGACGACGTGGAGGGGAAGCCGTTCAGGCTGTAATAGATCGTTGCGCCCGGCGTGGAATCCGAGAGGGTGACGGTTTGCGGCGCATAGTAGGTACCCGCGGCTGGCGAAAAAACCGGCGCGCTGGTGATAATCGTGTACGTTGCAACAGTGACGTTGCTGCTAGCGTAGCCGCCGCCGGACGCGATGGCCTTCAATGTAGTGGTGCCCGCAATCGAAAGAAGGCAGGGGTTAGCGCACGGCGTGGACGACGTTGTAGGTGACGAGCCGTTTGTCGTGTAGTAGACCGTGGCCCCACTGATAGTGGAAGAGATCGTGACATTCTGGGTGGAAGAGTATGTGCCGGAGGCGAGTGAGAACATCGGCGCAGGCGCCTGGATGAAGTAGTTGCCCGTGGACACCGCGCTAGTGTTGTATCCGTACGCAGCGGTGATTGCGTTAATGGTGGTGTTCTTCGTGACGGGAATCGGCGTCGAATATGGCGTCGAGCTCGCGGTTGGCGTCGAACCATCCGTGGTGTAGTACATCGGCAGGTTTGCGGTGTTGGCGAGCGCCACGGACTGCGGCGAACTGAACGTGGAAGGCGTCGGCGAGAACGTAGGAGACGGCGCGGTCGGAAGCACGATGGAATAGGACGCCAGGACGACGCTGCTGCGCGGATAGCCCGCGTGCGTGGCCATCGCGTAAATCGAAGTTGAGGTCGAAAGCTGGATCGGAGCGGCGTAGACAGGCGAGCTGGTTGTGGGCAGCGACCCGTCGAGCGTGTAGTAGATCCTCGCGCCCGTCAAGGAATCCGAAATGGCAATGGACTGTGGTGTTCGATAGGTGCCCGGCGCCGGTGAGAAGGTGGGCGCGGGAACCCCGGGGTCCGGCGGATGCATGACTGAGGCCCAATAGGCGAGCTGAGCCTTCGTGTACGCGTGCGCGCCCGGCATCCCCGGCGGCATGGTCAGGCCGTAGGGGTTGGTTTTGCCATCGCCACCAACGTGGCACTGCCCGCAGGCGAGATCAACGTCGAGCCAGATGGCAGGTTCATACGTCGTTCCATCCATCGGCGACACTTCGGGAGCGGTATTTGGCGCCGAGACGTTCTGCATGTGGAGCTGCGCCGACGTTGGGAAGGTCGAGTAGCTCACGTTTGGGTTGATCCGGAAGAGGTGGCTGTTCGCCCGGCCGAGGGCCGCTTGCATGTGGCAGGTGATGCATGCGCCGGGAACATCGGATGCAAGGCCGGTCGGGAAGGGAGTGCCTGGACCCATCGGGTGATTGATCGTGTTCATGATGTTCTGCGCGAGTTTGTGGCACTGATCGCAACCGGTAACGATGGGCTTCGTAGCGTGCGCGGCGGCGACCGTGCTCTGATGCGGGTCGTGGCAACCCGTGCAGCCGAGGTTTTTCGTCGGGTCGCCGATGGATTGACTAAATTGACTCGCGTAGGTCCCAGAAATCGTGACAGACAGGTTGGAGGAGTTCTGCGCGTTTTGAATCAAGTTGCCACTAAGGCGCGCATGCGGACCGTTGAGGAAGGCCTGGCCAGCTTCATGGTCGATGTACGGCCTGTAGAGCCACTTGTTTGTGGAACTACCCACGCAGTTCGCGTAAGACGAGGCGGAGAGATCGGAGCAGTAACCTCGGTCAAAGGTCTTGAGAGGATTCGCAGGATAGATCGCACCCGGATTTGGCGGATTCGCCGTGTCGTCCGCGATAACGACGGTCTCCTGGCGATGGCATTCGACGCAAAGTGCGGTGGCGGCTTCATGCTGTGGGATCGTGACCCGGATGGGATAGTACGGATGTGAGGCGTAACTATACGCCGCGATGTGGCACCGTTCGCATTGGATCCCAGACAAGAACCAGGACGAAGTCCCGGAGGTTCCTGGAGCCACATACCCATCGGTCGGGACTCGACGCAGCGCTGCGTCCGGAATCCAAGCTACCGTGTTATTGAGATTAGAAGTCGGCTCCGGCCCCCAATGGTCGAAGTTATATCCGGTAGCGTGGCAGCGAGCGCAGTCGAAGTTGCCATTGGGGTAAAGATCGCCTGTGTGGCCGTGATCGAAGATCGTGTTCAGTTGTGTCGCTGCGAGATTTGTCGATCCACCATAGTTCATCCATCCACCGTACAGGTAAAAGAGAGGGCGGAGGCCGCCGGCGGCTGGGGTGGGGGGGACGGGGGAGTAGGGCGCGGGGGCGTCCTCGTTGGGTAGGGTGTAGTACGGGTATTGGCAGGAGGCGTCGACGGGGGGAATGCCGTTCTGCGCGAGGGTGGCGAGGGGGGTGCACCAGCCAATGGTGGCTTGGCCGTTGGTCCAATCGAACATGGTGCCGGAGCCATAAAAGGCGTCGACAACGCCGTAGAGGGAGGAATCGGGTCCGCCCCAAAGCACGCCGGGGGCGTATTTGCGGAGAGTGTTCTTGTGGCCGTGCTTGAGATAGGGAAGCGTATCCGTGCCGTAGTGGCATGAGAGACATTGATTTACGTCGGCGTAATAGGTGGTCCAACCGCCGAGACCGTCGTTCGATGCGCCGTCGCCGTGGTAGACCTGATCGTTGCCGTTAGGGGTGTAGGTCAGGTTGTCGACAGGGCGACAGTTCTGGCTCAGGTAGCACTGCCCGGGGGAAATGGGAGCGGAAAGAGCGAGGAGAAGAGCGACGAAAAGGGAAGCGGCCGTCAGCTTGTGGGTCATGGTATCTCCGCGAGTGGGAAGGTAGTGAACACGACAGGGGAACTTGGAGTAACTAGTCACGATTTGGCGAGTAAAAGCTGTGCCGGTGGACACCGGCGGGGGTTCGTCGCGTCACAGGATGAGTTTTCAGGCTATGAAGACCAATGGGTTACGCGCGAACTGCGGCAGTCATTGCGCTGTGGGACGAAGCGGTCCCTGTAGCGCGTGAGAATTCCATTGTGCCGTCGTCGACCCTGGCGAAGCGAAATTCGAGGAGGTCAAGAGCGTAGTTCTGATGGAGGCGCCACGGAGTCTTGGAACCCTGCTTGGGAAGCTCGTCGAGCGCGCGTTGGATATAGCCGGAAGTGAGGTCGACGGCCGGAGCTTCGGCCAGCGAGTTATCGTGGTTACGTGGAGCGCAAGTCGTGTAGCAGTGGGAGTCCATGAATTTCAGGAGACGGCAGACATACTCCGCGGTCAAGTCGGCCTTGAGCGTCCAGGAGGCGTTCGTATAGCCGAAGGAAGCCGCAAGATTCGGGACATCGCTATACATCATGCCCTTGTACGTCAGAGTGCGCGACAACTTGACCGGCGCGCCGTCCACGCAAATCGGCATGCCGCCCATAAGCTGGAGCTTCAAACCGGTCGCGGTGACGATAATGGCGGCGGCGAGCTCCCGCCCAGAACGGAGGCGAAGACCGGCCTCGGTGAAGGTGTCGATCTCATCGGTGACCATGGATGCTTTGCCGGAACGGATAGCGCGAAAAAGGTCGCCATCTGGAATCAAGCATAAGCGCTGATCCCAAGGTTTGTAGCGCGGATTGAAATGGGTGGCGACGTCGCAGTCTCTCGGCAGAGCTTTTTTCGCCAGGCCCATCATCCATTGCTTCATCTGCTCCGGTCTGGAGCGCGAGCGGTGGAACAAGTACCAGGAAATCAAAACATTCTTCCAGCGGACGAGGGTGTAGGCGAGGCGCGCGGGAATTTTGCCGCGCAGGAAATTGGCGATCCTGTCTTCGGAAGGAAGCGAGAGGATGTAGCTTGGCGAGCGCTGCAGCATAACGACGTGCTGCGCCGCGGCGGCCATAGCGGGCACGAGAGTAACAGAGGTAGCGCCGCTGCCGATGACGATGACGCGCTTGTCCTTGTAATCCAGATCTTCAGGCCATCTTTGCGGGTGGACGATTTTGCCGTTGAAGCGGTCCATGCCGGGCCAGCCGGGCAAGTAGCCTTCCGCGTAGTTGTAGTAGCCGGAGCACATGTACAGGAAATTGCAGGTGAAGATGCGAGAGGAGGCGTCGGCGGTAGAGACTTCGACGGTCCAGCGAGCGTCCGCTGAAGACCACGAGGCCAGCTTCGCCCGGTGGTTGTAGAGGATCTTGCGGTCGATGCCGTACTCCTGCGCCGTCTCGCGGATGTACCGCAGAATCGAAGGGCCATCGGCGATGGCTTTGGCGTCACGCCATGGACGGAAGCGGTAGCCGAGCGTGTACATGTCGGAGTCTGAGCGCACGCCGGGATAACGAAACAGATCCCATGTGCCACCCAGGGCGCCGCGGCCCTCGAGGATCGCATAAGTTCTTTTCGGGAAGGCGGACTGGATGTGGTATGCCGCGCCGATGCCGGAGAGACCGGCGCCGACAATGAGGACGTCGAAGTGTGTGGAGTCAGGCATGTGCGTCGGCAATCGGCAAGGAGAGTGTACTCAGGAAAGGGAAGGAAGCAAAGACGTTACACGAGGCGATGATTGGCGATTGCCGATCATCGCCAGACTTTCGAAGCCAGCGCTAGGTCAATGCGAGACAAGCGATTATTCTGGGATGTGACCGAAACCTCCGAAAAAAAGAAAAGGGCTCGGCCGCGAAAATGGACATTGCGATGGTTTATGCGATGGATTCTGCTGGGAGCCGCAGCGCTCTGGTTGCTGGCAGCGCTGATGTTAGTGGCGGCACGGTGGATCGACCCTCCAACCACCGCGGTGCAGATGCAGCGGCGCCTGCAGGCGTGGGTACACGGTAAGCCGTATCTCAAGCGATATGAATTTGTGCCGCTCAGCCAAATCTCACTGGATTTTCAGCATGCGGTGATCGCCGCGGAAGACGCTCGTTTCTACCAGCATCATGGGTTCGACTGGCACGCGATGCAAATTGCCGCGGAAGAGGATATGGAGGGCGGGCGAATACGCGGTGGCTCGACCCTGACGCAGCAACTGGTGAAAAACCTGTTTTTCGGAACGGGCCGGTCGGTACTGCGCAAAGGCGCAGAGTTCACACTTGTCCCGGTGACGGAATTGGTGCTGGGGAAGAAACGAATTCTGGAACTATACCTCAACGTGGTTGAATGGGGTCCCGGGGTTTATGGCGCCGATTCGGCGTGCCGCTATTACTACCGGACGCCGGCGAGGAACATTGACCGCGAGGAATCGGCACGGCTAGCAGCGATCCTGCCCCTGCCGCTAAAGAGGCGACCCGAGCGCATGAATCGCTACAGCGGACTTATTCTGGAGCGCATGCGCCAGGTGGGCTGGTAGTCTTGCGCACTTGAGAGCGTCCAAAATTCTACGCCAGCCTAGAGCGGGATCACGAGATCGATATGAAACCAGACTTCGCGCAATACGGATTCAAGCACCAAGGCGGGTTGATCAAGCACAGTTGCGATTCTGGAACGAACACGGCGATTAAACTGGGTGAACGAAGGTCGACAAACTCAGCGAGCGCTCCTTTTGCAGGGGCGCACCTCCATCACTTGAGCCAGGCGGCATGGGACTCGATCCAGCCTGCAAAATCGAGCCAGACAGCGGTGCGGGAGAATGGTAAACGGCCGAATTGCACGAAAACAATCCAAATGCCGCCGAGCAGGGTAACCCGGTGGACCTTCCGGGTGGCCCAGTAGTCATACCCAGCCAGTAACAGGATAAATAGTTCAGACATCAGGAACGCGTAGGCCACGTTGCCATCCAGAAAGCCGAAGCGCATCCGAGCGAACGCGGCCGGCAACAACGACGCGGTGGCAAGGAGGATCAATCGCTTGTGTGCTGCGGAATCCTTGCGCAGCCAGAATGCGAGAAAGATCAACGGGGCGAAACAGAGCATGTCCGTGAAAGGAACGATAAAAAACATCCGGGGATCGACGCCCTGCCGGGTTCTATGGTCGACGAGAGCGTTGATCGAGGCGGAGAGACCGGCAAGGACCATCAAGCCGGCCAGGCAGAAACCAGCGACGCCCAACCGGCGATGGATGTCGACGCGGCGGGCAGAGACCAAAGCCGTTTGGACGACAAGCAGGAGAACCCAGCAGGTGAAGAGCGCGCCGTGTACGTGAATGATCGGGCTGGGGAGCGGGGCGAGGACCAACCCCGCAAAATAGTAGGTGGGGCCGAAACCGACCAGCACGGAGAGAAGGATCAGGACGGCCATCGCCAAGAAGAAACGGTTGTCGTAGCGGCGGCCTGGAACAGGCGCCGGCGAGGCGGACACCCGGGGAGGAGCGGTTACCGTTGCCATGAGACTCCATTAGATGAACTGTGGAAATGAAGAACAACGCTGGACATTGTATATCGAAGCGGTGGGTTGCGGTTGGAATCCGGGGGATTGTTTGTTGTGGCGCGAATCACGAGTCGAAATGAGGTGCAACTTCAGGGCGTCAGCGGGTGGCATGAACCTCTAAGCTGGTGGCAATGCCGTCTCCTGTGCGACGGATCTGCACTTCGGAAGCCGGAATGGTGTAGCGGTTATTGCCATCGATTATTTCAATGTCGACGGTGTGATCAACGGAAGGGCAAAGGGATGTTTTCCCAGAGCCTTCGCCATCGAGGTAAATCTCTTTTAGTGGAGCGTCGGACACGCAGGTGCTTACATGCAGGGTGGCTGGGTGGTGTTCGGCGAGGTGTATCGTCAAGTGGTCGGCCGGGGCACTGGAGGCACAGGAGAGCATACAGAGGCCTGCTCCCAAGAGTAGAAAGGAAAAGCACACGAGGTTGGAGCGCGGGAGCATAATCCGATGACCCCCAAAGATTTAGGGTGAATGCTGTATATCACGCCCCGCCGATTTCGCATATACGGGTTTCGCTTTAGGCCACAAGCTGCCCCCGTTCTTCGCTATCATTGCTTCCTCACGGGAGACGAAAGTAGCTTACCGCTGGAGCGAGACGTTGCTGCGCCGATTCGATCACCGTGCCATCTTTGCCGCGGCAATCTTCCTATTGTTGCTATCGGGAATGGTGCTTGGCTGGATGCTGTTCCAGACCTATGAGAGCGAGCAATGGGTGCGGCACACCTATAAGGTGCAACTGCTGACCGCGGACATCGTCTTCGACATCAACAAAACGGGACGCGATCGACAGTCTTACCTGAGCACCAAGGCTCCGGAGCTGGTGCAGCAGATGCAGGATGGCCAAAACACCGCGATGGCAAAGCTGGCGCGGTTAAAGTCCATGGTGCAGGACAATGCGGACCAGTTGGGGAACTGCGAAAAACTGGAGCAGGCGGTACAAGGCCGTTTCGCGACATTCGATGAGTCACTGGGACTGGTAAGAGCCGGGACGTCCAGCGAAGAGGCGCAGGACCGCTACACGCAGCAATTGGTGCAATGGTCCGGTCAAATTGCCAGGATTGCGCGGGAGATCCAGCAAGGGGAATCGGCGCTGCTGGACCAACGATCTGGAAACACGCGATGGACTTTCTACCTGGCGGTCCTGACCGCGGCGTTTTCCTTTCTTCTGTCCCTCGGCGTTCTGTGGGAACACCATCGCGAACTGGTCCGGGAACTGCGCCAGCGCATTGTGGCCGAGCAGAACGCGCTGAACCTGAGCGGACAATTACTGGACGCACAGGACATGGAACGGCGGAAGATCGCACGCGACCTGCACGACGGCCTGGGCCAATTGCTGGCGGCGGCGAAGATGGCCTCGGACTGGCTCGTGCGCCACCAAGGCGAGCACAAGCAGAAACAGCAAGAACTCAGCGGGCTCTTGGACGAGGCGGTCACTTCGACGCGATCCATATCGCACCTCTTGCATCCGCCCCTGGTGGATGAACTTGGATTCGTGTCAGCGGCACGATCGTACCTGGAGGGATTCTCGAAGCGCACGGGAGTGCACGTAAGCTGGGATTTACAGGACAACGAGCGAAGGCTGCCCCGGGACCTTGAACTCGTTTTCTTCCGCGTTCTGCAGGAGACGTTGACCAATATTCACCGCCACTCGAAAAGCCCGCGAGCGGAGGTGCAGTTTCATACGAGCAGCCGGGAGGCGATGCTGCAGATCCGCGACTTCGGGGTCGGGCTGCCTTCGGGAATGATGGCGGGGGACGACTCGAGTATGGGCGTGGGACTTAAAGGCATGAAAGAGCGCGTACGCGAGCATCGAGGGAAGTTTGAAATGCGATCGAGTCCGGCAGGAACGGTAATCTTGGTGACATGTCCGCTGGGAATGGCGACCGCCGAAGAAGTGTGACGGGTGCGCATGGGCTCGGTGGTTTGGGCCCTTGCCGGCTCCTCCGTAGTGGAGATAGAGTTACTTGAACAAGTCGCTCCCGGCTCCGACGCAATAAGAAGCCGCTTGTTTGCACGATCAGGCCCGGGCCAGTTCGTCAATCGAACGAGGGGCGCATCGATGCAAACTCTTTCCTGTTGTTTTCGCCTGTGCTCAGGCGCGCTACTTTCCGTTTTTCTTCTGATGAGCACCCACGGTTCTTTCGGGCAGTCACCTGTCGCGGCGACGGACGCACCGCTACAAATAAAACGGCTGCGCACGATCGAGCCGGCGAGCCTGCGGATATCCGACCGGGATCGGTGGACGGGAGGGCTGCCGAAGAAAGTCCTCTTTCGAATGGCGGCCGATTCACAGGGACGCATTCTCGTCACCGATCCTTATTCTTCGTTGATCCAAGTACTCGACATCGAAGGAGGCAACTACCTGCAGTTGAAGGGCGACAGGGTGCAGGCAATGCGGTTTCCGACCTACATCGCGGTAGACGCGGATGACGACATCTACGTGAGCGAACCGACGCTCGGTGCGGTGCTGGTGTTTTTCCCGGACGGCCGGTTCGCGCGGATGATCGGGGGCGACGAACTCACGCTGCCGTTTGGGCTGGCAATTGACAAGAGCAATGGCCGGTTATTTGTGGTCGATCATGAAAGAGGGGCGATTGAGGTGTATTCGCTGGACGGGAAATTCCTGACACGCATCGGCAGCCGCGGGAGGAGCGAAGGAGAAATGCGCCACCCTACGGATATCGTGTTTGAGGGCGGCACGTTGTACGTGTTGGACGCCGGCAATTCGCGGTTCGAGATCTTCGGGGCGGATGGGGAGTTTAAAGCGGTGCTGCCGTTTGGGGATAACCGGGCACCACTGGCAATCGCGGTGGACAAGGCGTCGAGGCTTTATTGCGTGGACGGCTACTCGCTCGGCTTGCTGGTGCTAGATACGAGCGGGAAGCAATTGGCTACCTATGGCGTGCGCGTCCCGTACGGGCAGCCAACTCCCGCTGAGCGTACGCCGGCCTATACGAGTTTGGCGGAACGTGCGGACGGAACAATCCTGGGCTTAAGACCGACCCTCGAGGTGGATGTGTTGAAATTGGAGACGCCGGCGCCGAAAGAACAGACGAGGTAGGCCACGCGGCTAAGATTTGCCGAGGATGGAATCGAAGTAGGCGGACATGGCGGGCGAGTTCCAATCCTGCGGGCCGATGATTTTGCGCAAGATCTTGCCGCGGCGGTCGATGACGTAGGTTTCAGGATACATGGACGTGCCGTAGTCGAGTGCAGATTTCTTGGAGGCGTCGCGGGAAGTAGGATAGTTGATGCCGTGCTGCTGGAGGAATGCGCGGTAAGCAGCCTCATCCTCGTCAACGGAGACGCCGAGCACGACGCCATTGCGGGAGGCGATGCGCTGATTTAGTTGAATGAGCGCGGGCGTCTCTTCGACGCAAGGCGGGCACCAGGTCGCCCAAAAATTCAGCACAACGACTTTGCCCTGGAATTTGGACAGGGCCGTCGCCTGGCCATCGGCGAGGGTAAGCGGAATGTCTTCGGCCGCTTTGCCCGCAAGAGAGGATTCGCCCTGGCGGTAGTGCGGAAACGTGAAGAAATAGATAACGGCGAACGCGCCAAGCATACTGCCCCAGGCGAAGAGTTTGCGGAGGATGAGATTCATACATGCCTATGATAACGCAAAAGAGAGGGCGTCAAGTGACGCGGAGCACGCGGAAACCCAGGGAAACACCAGCGTGACGCAAATCACTGTGCGAGTAGGGGATTCTCCGGATGAGCGCGGCAGCCGACGGCTGACAAGGTAGAATAAGCTCGAAAATACATGAGGGAAGTGAATGCCAATGCGGGCGTGGTGTCAGCGATCGTACCGGCACGGAATGAAGAGGCCGTGATTGAGGCTTGCGTGGAGTCGCTGGCGCAACAAGACAAGATCGTGGAAATAATCGTGGTGAACGACCAGTCGATAGATCGAACAGGCGAAATTGTGCTGGGGTTGACGCGAAAGCACGCAAAGGTGCGCCTGCTCGAGTCGACCATGTTGCCGCCGGGATGGGTGGGGAAGAACCACGCGGTTTGGCAGGGGGCGGGGGAGGCACGGGGAGAGTGGCTCCTGTTCACGGATGCGGATGCGGTACATGCGAACAACTCCTCGGCGCGAGGGCTCGAAATTGCGGAAAAGAATTCAGCAGCGATGGTGTCATTCTCGCCCGAGCAAATGATGGAGACGTGGCACGAGAAAGCGTTGATTCCCTACGTATATTGCCGCCTTGCCAGCCGATTCTCCTATGCTCACGTGAATGATCCAGCGAACCCGGCGGCTGCAGCGAATGGCCAGTTCCTGATGATTCGCCGGGATGTGTACGACGCAGTGGGAGGACATGCGAGCGTAGCCGGCGAGGTTCTGGAAGATGTTGCGTTGGCGAAGCGGGTGAAGGGCGCCGGGCAGCGGATCTGGTTTGGAAACGGGCGTGGGATTGTGCGCGTACGGATGTATCGCTCGTTCCGCGGGATGTGGGAAGGATGGAAAAAGAATCTGTACCCGTTGATGGGTGGAACACGCGAGACGATGCTGCGTGAATTTGTGAGGGCGGTGGTGCCGGTGGCGGCGACGTTGATCGGAGCGATCACGGCGTGGGCGTGGCTAGGGAGTTGGACGGCTGCGGTAGGGGTGCTGTTCGGGGGATTGATTGGGATTTCCGCGGCTTATGACGGGGAGTTGCGAAATGCGGGGTTTTCGCCAAAGTTGGTAGGATATGGGATTCCGGGACGGGTGCTCTTTGGCGCGGTATTGCTGGCTTCGAACTGGGGGTACCAACGGGGTAAGCTAGGGTGGAAAGGCCGCGAGTATCCAGTGGGTACCGGTCGAGCATCGAATAGGCAGTCATAGACATGGTCTATCTGACAAGAAAAATTGAGTTTTCGGCGTCGCACCTGTACCACAATCCGGCGCTGAGCGCGGAGGAAAACCGGCGAATCTTTGGGACGTGCAACAACCCGCATGGGCATGGGCACAATTACACGCTGGAGGTGACGGTCGGGGGCGAACCAGACCCCGTGACGGGTATGGTTTTGGATTTGAAGGAGTTGAAAGAAATTCTGGAACGTGAGATCACGCAGCGGATGGATCACCGGTTCCTGAATTACGAAGTGGCGGAATTGAATGGGCAGATTCCCACGTGCGAGAACATCGTGCGGGTGATCTGGAACCTGTTGGAGCCGAGGATCACGCAGGGGAAGTTGCACAAGGTGCGGTTGTACGAGACGCCGGACCTGTTCGCGGAGTGCTACCGGAACGGAGTCGGGTCCTGATGAACGGCGGCGTCAAAACCGTGCTGGGGAGGCGATACCGGTTCGCGGCGTCGCACCGGCTGCACAGCCCGCAGCTCAGCGAGGAAGAGAATTGGCGGGTGTACGGGAAATGCAACAACCCGTACGGCCACGGCCACAATTACGTGGTGGAAGTCAGCGTGTCAGGGACGGTGGACCCCGCCACGGGCATGATCGTGAATCTGGCCGACCTGGATGGATTCGTGGAGCGAGAAGTGATTGATGTATTTGATCACAAGTCGCTGAACGAAGAGGTGGCCGCGTTTCGAGATCGTGTGCCAACGACAGAGTATGTTTGCATGGAGATTTACCGGCGCCTGAAACACTTCCCGCTGGCCAGGTTGGAGCGCGTGCGGGTCGAGGAAACCTCGAACAACGCCTTCGAATACGCCGGGGAAGATATCCAGGATCGCGTGGCGGTCCAGTAAGAGGGGAAGAACGTGAGCAAGCCAACGGAAATCATGCTGCACGACGCGAAGGTGGAAGTCCCGCAGGAGAGCGTCGCGGACCTGGTTCGGAAGATGATCGCGCTGGTAGGCGAGGACCCGAACCGGGAGGGTCTGCGGAAGACACCGGAGCGGTTCGAGAAAGCGTTGAAGTTTCTGACCAGCGGCTACAACCAGAATCTGGATAATGTACTGAATGGGGCGACGTTCAGCGTGCATTATGATGAGATGGTGGTGGTCAAGGACATCGAGTTTTTCAGCTTATGCGAACATCACCTGCTGCCGTTCTTCGGGAAAGCGCACGTGGCGTACTTGCCGAGCAAGCGGGTATTGGGTTTGAGCAAGATCGCGCGGCTGGTGAACATGTACGCGCGACGGTTGCAGATTCAGGAGCGCATGACGAGCCAGATCGCGCAGGCGATTGAAGAGAAGATCAGCCCGGAAGGGGTGGGCGTGATCATTGAGGCGCGGCACCTGTGCATGCAGATGCGCGGCGTGGAAAAGCAGCATGGGCAGGCGGTGACCAGTGCGATGCTCGGGTCATTCCGGCACAACAAGCAGACGCGGGACGAATTCCTGTCGCTGGTGCGGCAGAGGAAAGACTAAGCACTGGTAAGAAGGCCGCGGGATTCCAGGTCGCGAAGATCGTGGAAGATTGGCCGAGGTCTCGCGTGGTTGCGCGACAGTTCGAATGGACTCACTCCAAATTGGCGCTGGATTGTCCGCAAGCATTGGAATAAATTGACGCATGGCGACTACATCCTCGGCGGAGACGCTCGCGGCGGAGAGCGTAACGAGCAAGGCTGAAGCGAATCGTTTTCTGGTGGTGTTCTCTTTCGGCGCGATTTACCTGATCTGGGGATCGACCTTCCTGGCGATCCGATACGCGGTGGAAAACCTGCCTCCCTTGTATGTTGTGAGCTTCCGGCACCTGTGTGCCGGAGGCATTCTGCTGGTGTGGGCACTGGTGAAGGGTGCGCGACCCACCTGGGAGCAGGTCCGGGCGAGCGCGGTCATCGGTTTTCTCTTCTTCCTGGTGGGGCACGGGACGCTCCATTGGGCGGAAAAGTTTGTGCCCAGCGGGCTGGCCGCGTTGCTCATTGCCGTGGAGCCCATCTTTGTATTCCTGATGTCGTCTGCGGCAGGGCGAGTTTGGCGGTTGAATGGGCTGCTGCTGGCGGGAATCCTGATGGGACTCGCGGGGGTTGGGTTGCTGGTGCGCGGGTCGGCCGTGGAGGGAGGCCCGAGGCTAACGATCGGCCTGATCGCGATTCTCGTCGGGGCGATTTCGTGGGCGGCAGGCATCATCTATTCGAGACATTCGAAACTCTCGGGAAGTCCGCTGCTGCTTTCGGCACTATCCCTGTTGTCCGGGGCGGTCATGCTGTTTCTAGCGGGAACGGTATTTGGAGAATGGAAGGGGTTGACCCTGAAAAACGTCGGAGCGAAGGGTTGGGTCTCGATCGTATACCTGATCGTATTCGGCTCCGTGATCACGTTCACCGCGTACAACTGGTTGCTGGAACATTATTCGCCGACCTTGGTGGCCACCCACACGTATGTCAATCCGGTGGTGGCGGTGTTTCTGGGCTGGGCGCTCGGGGGTGAAGGGCTGACGGTGCGAGTAGGGGT
>Ga0335082_10002645_pt1 | contig 19337 bp, 12 predicted proteins | sample Lox_Sample_41_FD_206718 | JGI IMG/M metagenome (GOLD analysis project Ga0335082, IMG submission 206718) | Soil microbial communities from Loxahatchee National Wildlife Refuge, Florida, United States - Lox_Sample_4.1 | ecosystem: Environmental > Terrestrial > Soil > Wetlands | place: USA...
CGCTTGACCCGCCGGTCCGCAACTCTGGCATCCGCTGCGGTTGACACTTCGATAACGTCCCGGGCGTCCTCGCCACGGCGGCGTACCCGCACGCCCTTCGGTTCCTGGATCACGGCCACTTCTTCGCCAGCGCAGTGACTGTCGTGTAGCTGGGCGTGGTCGCATCTGGCGATCCGCAGGGCTCTCTTCGCGACGTGTTTCGCTTCCTACGTTGGTGCTGGTGCACACCCGGAACTCTTCTTTCAACGCTCACCTGATGACCGCCGGTTCGCACGGACCTGGTGAGTGTGAACGGCCCTGCGATGGGACGGCTGAGCGCGTGCGGAGGCGCGCAAGGCTCCCTGTCCTTTGAAGAAGCTCAACATGCGCCTGCCTCGTCGATGCTCAGAGATGTCACGCACACTACTGGTTCTTGCTCTGCCGGTCGCCTCGCGAGTCATGAAAGCCAGCCCGCAACTCGAACCATCACCGTGCTGGCTCTGCCCGCGCCGAGCATCGGCAGGAGACATCGGCACGTGCTGATGGCGGGGCACCGATGCGACTTGCCGCGTCTCAATGGCGGCGCTACCGCTCAAACATTTCAACAGCTTGCCCTTTCTCCCACGCTCTGCACCAAATGGCCAGTCGAATGCGAATTCGCGAGTGACGTCCGAAGGCAGATCAGTATCGGCATTCATGAGTGAATCGCGATGAAGGCACGGAAGCGACTGACGCGGGAGGAAAGCAAAGAGGCGACGCGCATGCGCCTCATCGAAGCGGCCGAGAGACTGTTTATCCGCAAAGGCTTCGACGACGCTTCAGTGGAGGAGATCAGCGAAACGGCCGGCTACTCCCGTGGCGCCTTCTACTCGAATTTCGACAACAAGGAGCAGGTGTTCCTCGCGGTAATCGACCGGCGCCGGCCCAGAGCCCTCGACGGCATCTTTGAACACGTATCCGAACCGGAGGCGCGGATCGCCGCAGTTCGGGATTGGTTTTCGAGTCAATGGCGGCTCAAGGATTTCATCGCCCTCCGAATGGAGTTCAGCCGCAGGGCGATAAGAGATCGTTCCGTGCGGAGGCACCTCGCCGAACTGCTTCGGCAGGAACTCGCAACATACTCCGCTTCCGTGGGCCAGTATCTTGGCGGGAACGACGGAGTTTCGGCTCACCGGCCGGAAATCGTCGTGCTTGTGCTATTGGCTGTTGCACACGGCCTGGGAAGTCTCGCCATGGACACCGAGCCGGAACGGGGGCACCTGTATACGGAGGCCGCCAAACTGGTATTCGATCGCATGACTGCTTCCGAAATCTCTCACCGAGGATGATTGCAATGTTTAAGAAATACGTTTCCGCTCTCACTACAATTGCCTGCCTCGCGCTACTCACATCTTGTGAACGCGAAGCCAACGCGGCAAGCGACCAGGCAGCCGTGCCGGTTCAGGTCCGAGCTCCAGCCGTCGTCGAGCGAGCCGAATCGGTGAGCGCCAGTGGTTCGGTGGAAGGTTCGGAAACCGCCGATGTGGCTTTCCAGGTCGGCGGCCGCGTTGCCAGGGTGCTGGTCGAAGAGGGCCAGCGTGTGAGTAAAGGACAATTGCTGGCCGAGATCGAACCCACCGATTACCAGAATGCGTTCAACGCGGCGGCAGCGCAGAAGGAAGCGGCGCAAGCGGTCGCGGAAAAGGCCGATGCCGGTCTCCGGAAACAGGAACTGGAACAGGCCCGCATCGATTTCGAGCGCTGGGAAGACGAATACAAGCGTATGAAGTTCCTCGTTGAAAGGAAGAGCCTTCCGCCGAACGATTTTCAGAAGATCCAGGCGGCCTACGAAGCCTCGCGAGAGCGCTACCAGATGGCTCAGGAGGGGACGCGGAAGGAGGATCGCGCCACCGCTGTCGCGCAGGCACACGGGGCCGAGGCTCAGGCGAGCGAAGCACACAAGCAAATGGCTGACACGCGGCTCCTGGCGCCGATTTCCGGCAACATCAGCATGCGAAGAGTTGACCCAGGACAAACGGTTGCCGCTGGAATACCGGTCTTCTCCATCGTCGACCTCAATCCGGCCAAGGTCCGCGTGGGAGTTCCGGAAGCTGACATCGGAAGGGTCCGGCAAGGCGCCGCCGCGGAGGTCTCCATCCCTTCGCTCGATGGCCGCCACTTTATGGGAGAGGTGGCCATCATCGGTGTCGCGGCGGAGGCTGCGTCGCGAAGCTATACGGTAAAGATCCTCGTTCCCAACCCTGGACCGGTGCTGCTTTCCGGCATGGTCGCAGAAGCTCGAATATACGGGCCCGCCAAGGTCCGATCGCTGACGATTCCGGGCGAGGCCATTGTGCCCGATCCAGAGGGAGCGCCCAATGTGTACGTCTACTCCCCGGATCGCAGGCGCGTCTACGCGCACCGGGTGGAAGTTGGCTCGCCGGTGGGCGATGAAGTCGAAATCCGTTCCGGCCTGCACGGCGGCGAACAGATCGTGGTTGCGGGACAGCAGAAAGTCCGCGAAGGCAGCCTGGTTGAGATTTCCGGAGGTGCGCAATGAACCCGGTCCGCGCATCATTGCGCTATCCCCAGGTCACGATTGCCCTCACGATCATGTTGGTCGTTTGCGGCGTGTATGCGCTGCTGAGAATGCCCCGGCGGGAGGATCCGAAGATCCACGTCCGCAAGGCAATCGTGGCTGCCTTCTATCCGGGCGCATCGGCCCCGGAGGTTGAGGATCAGGTCACACGAAAAGTCGAGGAGCGCATCTTCAAAATCGAGGGCGTACGGCGCGAGAAGACCTACTCAACCAGTATGAACGGAGCGATGTTCATCAACCTGGAACTGGAAGACAACATTCAGGACACGGAGAAGTTCTGGTCCAAGCTGCGTCTCGATATGGCGGAGCTGAAGAAGACGGATCTTCCGGACGGTGTGCAGGGCCCCGTCGTTGACTACGATTTTGGAGACACGGTCGCGGTACTGCTCGCGATTCATAGCAATGCATACGGCTACCGCGAACTGAAAGACTATACCGAGCGGGTTGAGGCGGCGATCCGGCGGATTCGGTCCGTTTCCAAGGTGAAGCGGATCGGCGAGCAGAAGGAGGAGATCGACGTCACGAGTTCCCTCGACCGGTTGTCTCAGTACTCCGTTACTCCAGCACAGGTAATGAAGGCGCTGGAAGGCCGCAATACTGTAGTTTATGCCGGCGCCGTGCCAACCGAGCACGGCAAACCGCCGATCCAGGCGACGGGCGCGTTTCAAGGCGAGCAGCAGATCCGGCGCATGATGATCGATGTTTCGCCGACCGGTCAGCCGGTTTACATAGGCGACCTTGCCAATGTCGAGCGCGTTTACAAAGACCCGACGCAATACGCGCGTTCGAGAGGCGAGCGCGCCATACTGCTCTCGGTGGAAATGCAGGAAGGCAACAACATCGTGGACTTCGGCAAGGAGCTTCACGCTTCGCTGGATAGCCTGCGCCCGCTCTTGCCTCCTGATCTGAAGATCGACTTCGTTGCGGACCAGCCCACGGTTGTTGCCGCGCGCGTGAAGGACTTTATCCGCGAGTTCGGGATCGCCATCGCCTCCGTCATTCTGGTGACAATGTTGCTGCTGCCGTTCCGTGTGGCACTGGTTTCCGCCGTGGCGATTCCGGTTACGATTTCGGCGACCTTCGGTCTGCTTAACGCTTTCGGCGTCGAACTGCACCAGGTATCGATCGCCGCTCTGATTGTGGTGCTCGGGATGGTGGTGGACGACGCCATCGTGATCGCGGACAACTACATTGAGCTGCTCGATCACGGCGTGGATCGACCGGAAGCGGCATGGCGCAGCGCGAGTGAGCTTGCGATACCCGTGCTCACCGCCACCCTGACCATTATCTGTTCTTTCCTCCCATTTCTTATGCTCTCGGGGGCCACCGGTGAATTCATTCGCGCGCTGCCTCTGACGGTAGCGATCGCGCTCTCGACGTCTTTCATCGTCGCTATGTTGCTGACTCCCATGTTGAGCCAGTTCCTCATTCGGCAAGGATTGCATCAGTCTGGAGCGGCGAGCAACAAGAAGCGGCATTCACCGCTCGAAATTATGCAGTCGATCTATAACCGTGTGATTGTGATTGCGATGAGATGGAAGACTGCCGCCGTTGCATTCGGCGTACTCGCTGTGGCAGTAGGCGCATTCGTGCTTCATCACATTCCGGAGCGCTTTTTTCCGTTTGCCGAGCGCGACCAGTTTGTGATCGACGTCTGGCTTCCGGAAGGCGGGAAAGTCGAAGCAACGGATGCTGCGGTGAGACGCATCGAAAACGTGCTGCGCCACGAGAAGGATGTCGTCAACTTTACCTCGTTCATCGGGTCGAGTGCGCCGCGTTTCTATTACAACGTCAATCCGCAGTTGCCGGACAAGAACTATGCGCAGGTGCTGGTCTCGACCGAGTCGCCGGAGGTCACGCCGGGCCTGGTCGTAGCACTGCGCCCGCGGCTCGCGGAGGCGGTTCCGGACGCCCGCGTTTTCCTGAGCGAGCTGCAGCAAGGTCCGTCCCAGGAAGCGCCGATCGAAGTCCGGATTACCGGCGATGACGAGCACGTGTTACGGTATTGGGGCGGTCGGGTCTCCCAGCTGCTCCAACCTACGCCAGGATCGCTGGATGTGTACAGCGACTGGCGCGAGGATGCATATCGGTTGAAGGTAAATCTGCGCCAGGAGGTGGCCAACCGCCTGGGCTTTACGAACGCTGCTATCGGACATGAACTGGCGGGTGGCTTTGAGGGAGCGCCGGTCACGACATATTGGGAAGGCGATCGCGATATTGCCGTCGCATTGCGGCTGGAACCGCTTCGGCGTCAGACCTTCAACGATGTCAAAAACACTTACATGCTTTCGCCTGTCACCGGCGCGTGGGTGCCGCTGGACAGCATCGCTACGGTGTCTCCTGTGTGGGACCCGGGGCGCATTGTTCGCCGCAATGGAGTGCGCACCCTGACGATCCGTGCCTCGGCGCAGGGAGGCGTGTTGCCAAGCCAGCTTCTGGAACGCATCCGGTCGGTCGCCGATAAACTTCCGCTGCCGGCAGGGTACCGCGTGTGGTATGGCGGCGAATTCGAGAACCAGAAGGACACATTTCCTGAAATGGTCAATGCCCTGTTCATCAGCTCGATAGCGATCTATCTCATTCTGATGTTCCAGTTCCGCTCGGTGGTCGATCCCCTGATCATCATGGCCGCGATCCCGCTCGGTCTTTTAGGCGCGTCGGTGGGGCTCGCGGTGACTCACAATCCCTTCGGCTTCACCGGATTTCTGGGAATCGTCAGTCTGGGAGGTATTGTCGTGCGGAATTCGATCATCCTGGTGGATTACACCCGTGCCCGAATGGCGGAGGGCGTCGGTATTGAGAAGGCCGCTATCGAAGCCGGTGAGCGAAGATTGCGGCCCATCTTCCTGACCACGATGGCAGCAGCAGTCGGCGTCACGCCGATGATACTTTCGGGGTCGAGCATGTGGTCTCCACTGGGGAGCGCGATTGCGTTCGGATTGATTGGTTCGATGTTCTTCACTCTGATCGTCATTCCCGTGCTCTACGTCGTGATTCACCAACGCGGGTCGAATCGGCTCGGGCCGGTTGCCGTAGCAGTATTGGTGGCGTTGGCCTGCGGCGCTGTCGCGCACGCTCAATCGCGTAAGCTGACGCTCGATGAAGCCGTGTCGCTGGCGACGCAACACAACTCAATCGTCAAAATCGCCGGAGACAAGGTGAAGGCGATGGACGCGCGGGTTCACGGAGCGCGAGCGAGTTATCTTCCGGCCCTGACGAATGACTCAACCGCCGCGCATATTGCCGATCAGCAACACCTCGAGATCCCCCAAGGCGCCTTCGGTGTGTACTCCCAAATCGGACCGATACCGGGCAGCTCGGTTTCGCTTGACCAGGGCAAGCCGAGTTTTCTGCTGAGCACAACGACGCTTTCACAGCCGATTACCCAATATTTCAAGATCCGGGCGGGAGTGGATGTGGCGCGTGCGGATGCGGCCGGCGCTCGTTCCGATATGCGCCACGCGGAGAGCGAGGTTGCGTTCAAGGTGAAAGAAGTGTATTACGGCATTCTAGCCACCGCACGCCGCAGTGACGCGGTTGGTGCCCAGATTCGCGCAGCCGAGCTGCGAATGACGGAAACACGGAATGCCGTAGAGACTGGCGTGGCCTTAGAGGTGAAGGCCGCCCAGGTGCGCGCGCAGATCGCTCAGGCGACGTTTGCGCATGGGCAGCTGCAGGATGCGGTCACGGATATGAAGCAAGAGTTGGCAGATCTCTGTGGGTTGCCAGTCGATACTGAACTTGAGCTCGCGCAACCGGATGGGTCCTCCTCTTCAGACCCCTCACCAGACACGGAGGCCGTCGTCGCGGCAGCGCTCGCGCACAACCCTGAAATCGAGACTGCCGGCCATCAACTCGAAAAGGCACGCGCGGCCTTGCGGGCGGCTCGTGCGGAATACATACCCGAAGTCGGCGCGTTTGCGCAACAGGTCTACCAGGATGGCGCGCCTTTTCTCTCGCGCAATAACGGCGTCTTCGGCGTTCACATGACCTGGACCATCTTCGAGTTCGGCAAACGCCGTGGCCAGGTGTCGGAACGGTCGGCGGAGATTTCGCAGGCCGAGGAGAATCTCGCACACCTCCGGAATCAGATACGTATCGATGTGGCAAAGGCGGTTCGGAAGCTGAATCGCGCCCAAGCTGGCGTGGATTCGGCAACCGAGTTGGTCAGTGCGACAACTGAAGCACGTCGCGTGATGAGCGACGAAGCGGAGGCAGGAACGGCGAATCGCTCAGTGTTTCTGGAATCGGAGGCATCTCTGTTAAGCGCACAGGCCGATCTGTTGCGAGCCGAATACGACCGTAGCGTAGCGGCGGCAGACCTGGCCCGCCTTACGGGAGATCGATGATGGGGACGCAGTGTGCTCGCTGGCGTTGGAACATACAACGTTCTCTGATCCTGCTTTGTCTGACGGCATGTGTGCAGGCGGCAGGAGACGAAAGATCGAACGCCCTTGCGGCATTTAGCGGCGCCCTGGAGCGATTGGCCGCAACAGTAGCGCCGGCTGTCGTGCAGGTCCAGGTATCGTCCTGGTGTGCTTCGGCTTCCGCCAACCACGAAGATGCTGCCGTCTTGACATCCTGCCGGGTAGTCGGCTCGGGCGTCATCGTCGATCCCTCCGGATACATCATCACCAATGAGCACGTGGTACGGAATGCGCGTCGCATCCGCGTGATGTTGACACCGAAATCAGACCACTCAGGAGACGGGCCGGCACCCGTGGGACAACCACAAGTCTTCGACACCGTGGTCATGGGCGCAAATCGCGAACCCGTAGGAAAGCGGGAAGTGCTGGATGCGGTGGTTGTGGGCGCAAGTCGCGAGACGGATATTGCGGTCCTGAAGATAGAGGCCTCCGGGCTGCCGACCATCCCTCTCGACCAGACCGGGAGGGGTCCCCGTCAGGGGCAGCTGGTGCTCGCCGTCGGCAGCCCCGAGGGTCTGGACAACACGATGACGGTCGGAATTGTCAGTGCCGTCGGCCGCCAGCCGCACCCGGATTTTCCGATGTTATACATCCAGACCGATGCCGCCATTAATCCAGGGAACAGTGGCGGCCCATTGCTGGATACGGATGGCGAACTGATAGGGATCAACACGTTCATGCTCAGCGAGAACGGCAGCAATCAAGGTCTCGGTTTTGCGGTTCCGGCTGCGGTTGTCCGCTATGTCTACGCACAACTCCGCAGTCACGGATATGTGCGACAGAGTCTCGTCGGCGTCCTTGTGCAGACTGTTACGCCGGGGCTCGCGCAGGGACTCGACCTGAGCCGCGGATATGGAGTGATGATTCGCGATGTTGTGCCCGGTAGCCCTGCGGAGGATGCTGGACTCAGGCCGCGCGACATTGTCAGCGCCGTCGATGGCGCTGCGATTTCCGCCCTGCCTTACTACACTGCCCTGATGTATCTGCACGATCCCTCTGTTCCTGTGGCGGTAACTGTTTTGCGTGGCCAGCAAACGCTTCAGTTTCAGGTGCCGGCAGTTCCAGCAGATGATCAATACTATCGAGATATCTCTATTGACCCGCACGAGAGTTTGATCCCCGAGTTGGGCATCTTCGGCAAGACCGTGGACTCTGCGCTTGCCCTTCGGGGCTGCTTTCGGTCAAGGACGGGTATATACGTTGTGGGGACAACCGCACAGAACGAAGACTCCGGCATAGAACTGGCACCCGGGGATGTCATCGTTTCAGTGAATGATATGCCGCTCCTTAGTACACGGGAATTGCGCGGCGCGGTTCATGAACTGGCACGGAACAAGCCCGCGGTCGTGCAGATCGAGCGACGCGGTCAATACTTCTATGTCGAATGGGAAATGGAACAGCGGCCATCGGAACCCGACCAGGAAAGGCGTTGATAAAGGGGCAGGCCCATTTGCGGAAGACACTGAGCGCGCATTCAGCTTCTCTGGCTGCGGTGTGCCGACTCGTCTCGGCAGATGACTTCGGCACGTGCCCGGAAACACCCGGTGGACACCCGTAAGTGCTTGAAGCTAATCGGTCAACTCTTATGGCCACTGCGTTGCCACGGCAACACGTGAGACGAAGGGAATGATGATCGAGGTTGTGGAGGCATCCTCCACCGAAATCTATGAGGCGGTTGTCGCGCTCTCGCGTTCCATCGCCGGCCGCACTGATCTGAGAAGTCTGCTCGCTGGCGTAACCGAGTCTCTTCGCCGGATTGTCCGGTTTCGCCATGTCGGGCTAAGCCTGCACGATCCCAAGGGAAACGAGATGCAGGGGCATATTCTGCATGAGTCAGGCAATCCCGTCATCACGAGCCTTCGGCTGCCGGTCGACCAGGATCCGGCCGGTTGGGTGTGGCAGAACCAGAAGCCACTCATAATCTCATCGGTCAAGGCTGAAACTCGCTGGCCGGAGGCAATGAGAGTCGCTCGCGAACTCGGAGTCAGTACAGAAGTGCTCGTCCCCCTCACGGCCGGTGACAATCGGCTGGGCGCCTTCGGCTTCAGCTCCATAGCGCCTCGCGATCCGAGTCCGGCCGAACTGGTGTTCCTCGAGCGAGTTGCCAGCGAGTTCGCGGTCGCGGTCGAAGCGTTCCTCGCCAGACAGGAGGCCGTTCGCGAACGGGATAGACTGCGAACCCTGTTCGATATCACCAATGCGCTGGTGTCGAAGCTCTCGCCCGACGATCTGTTTTCTGCGATATCCGACCAGCTCTTGAAGGTCATCCGGCACGACTACGCGATTCTCGCACTACGCAATGAGGCCGGCGGCCTCGACCCCTATGCACTACATACCACAGGTCCGCAGCTGTTTGAAGCACTCAAGGGGCCGTTCGATCCTGCCGGTATGCCGGCGGCCGAGGTGCTCGCCACTGGAAAGCCTGAAGTGGCTTACGACGCCGACGTCGACCGCTTTCCGGCGCTTCGGAAATGGGTGGCGTTAGGATTCAAGTCCATCTGCTCAGTTCCATTGATCACACGCGATCGACCATTTGGAACGCTTGCGCTCACTCGAATGACCGATGGTGAATGGACCCCGGAGGATGTCGAGTTTTTGGTGCAGGTCGGGAACCAGGCGGCCATCGCCGTGGAAAATTCGCTCGCTTACCGGGAATTGTCAGAGATGAAGGAACGGCTCGCTACCGAGAAGCTTTATCTCGAGGACGAGATCCGGCTCGACCACAACAACGGCAACATGGTGGGCGAAGGGGCGGCTCTCCAGTCTGTTTTGAAAGGCGTTCAGATAGTCGCGCCTACCGATGCAACCGTTTTGATACTGGGCGAAACAGGCACGGGAAAGGAACTCGTAGCCCGGGCCATTCACGAATTGAGTGGCCGCGGTAAGGCGAGCTTCGTCAAGGTAAACTGCGCGGCGATTCCCGCCAGCCTTCTTGAAAGTGAGCTGTTCGGGCACGAGAAGGGCTCGTTCACTGGGGCAGTGGCGCAGAAGATCGGCCGCTTCGAACTGGCGCACAAAGGAACGCTCTTTCTCGACGAGATCGGCGAAATGCCGCTGGAACTCCAGCCGAAACTGCTCCGCGCCATCCAGGACCAGGAGTTTGAACGCCTTGGCGGCAACCGCACCATCCGGACGGATGTCCGCTTCGTCGCCGCTACGAATCGGGATTTGAAGGCGATGGTCGATGAGAATCGGTTCCGGGCGGACCTGTACTATCGGCTGCACGTCTTCCCTTTGAATGTTCCTCCACTGCGAGAGCGCCGGGAAGACATTCCCCTGCTCACTCGCTACTTCGTTCAGAAACACACCCAACGCATTGGCCGAAGAATTGAGAGCATTCCAACACAAGCATTGGAGGCTCTCACGAAATACGATTGGCCGGGCAACATTCGCGAACTACAAAACGTCATCGAGCGGTCAGTGATTTTGAGCAACGGGCCCGACCTCGACGTTGCGATGCCGGAGATGATTGGCAGATCCAGTCCGGCCGCGTTTCGTGGCCCAGCGGAGGGTCCGGACGTCGCCGAACGAGCGAGAATCCTCGAGGCGTTGAAGGAAGCCAGTGGAATAGTCGGTGGGCCGAACGGAGCGGCCGCCCGGCTCGGTATGAAGCGGACTACCCTGCAATCGCGGATGCGGAAATACAATATCGGCCGTCTGTATCAGTGAGCAAAGCGCGGATCTCACCTGCGCGGCCATATCAGCCAGATCAACACGATCCAGGGAGCGAGCGTGATAGCGAGAAAGGACAGACTCGCCAGCCGATTTCGCCACCGTTCATGATCGCCGACTTTGACAAGCATCATCACGACCGGAATCCTGCAAGACGATGGCCGGAAGCTGAAGTCTGTTTCGACCTGGACTTGGCTAAACCGCGAGCGCCGAATTCCGGCACTTGTGTCGGCATCTGTTGCCTGTTGGGTTGGCAGTCTACAAATGATGCTGGATCGTAGTCCTAAAGGGTCAGCCAGATCGCCCGGGAGTACTGGCTCCCGGAAGAGTCCGGCCTCGATGGCTTCGCAGTGCACCGCCTCTTGCTGCCAGTATTGAAGGAACCTATGAACGTTTTCGTCATCAACGCAGGAAGCTCCAGTCTGAAGTTCCAGGTGATTGCCACAGACCTTGAGAGAATCAGGCAGGGCAGTGATGAACTCTTGTGCCGTGGGCAGGTAGAGCGAATTGGCGGCGAAGCGATCATCACCGTGCAGAACCGCGCGGGCTTCCGGCAAAAGCTGACCGCACCGATCCGTGATGTGTCTGCTGCGCTCGATTATGTGCTGCACTGGCTGGCATCTGATCGTTCCGGGATCGATGAGATTCGCACTCCGGGCGACATCCACGCGGCGGGACACCGCGTCGTCCATGGCGGCGAGCTGTTCAAGGAATCGGCCATCATCACCGATGAGGTCCTTAAGGGAATTGAAGATTGCATCGACCTGGCGCCGCTCCATAATCCCAACAACCTGAGAGGAATTCGGGCGTTGCGCGAGATCTTCGGGCAGGCGATGCCTCAGGTCGCGGTCTTCGATACCGCTTTTCACACTTCGATTCCAGAGTGCGCGTATCTTTACGCGGTGCCCTACCATCTGTACCGGCGGCACCGCATCCGACGGTATGGTTTTCACGGAACGTCGCACCGCTACGTGGCGTTTCGTTACCGGACTTTGCGCGCGCTTACCCGCGAACAAACGCACGTCATCACACTGCACCTGGGCAACGGCTGCTCAGCCGCGGCAATTCGACAAGGCCATGCCGTGGACACTTCGATGGGTATGACACCTCTTGAAGGTCTGGTAATGGGGACGCGCTCGGGCGACCTGGACCCGGCGATCGTCAACCTCATCGCAACCAAGGAGGGGCTCTCTACACACGAGGTCGAGGCTCTTCTGAACACCCAGTCCGGACTGCTTGGCATCTCCGGCCTGACCAATGACATGAAGGCTTTGGAACAGGAGCTGCGGGAGCACGATGACCGCCGCGTGCGCCTGGCCATCGAGGTCTTCTGCTATCGGGCGCGGAGGTACATCGGCGCTTTTCTGGCGTCGATGGGCGGGGCTGACGCGGTAGTATTCACCGGCGGCATCGGCGAGCATTCGCCGGAGATCCGTTCGCGCATCTGCAGGGGTCTCGAGTGGGCCGGCCTGACAATTGACGCGAGTCAAAACCAGCAGACTGTTGGACGCGAAGGACGTATCAGCACCGAGGAGTCGAAGCTACACGCCTGGGTCATCCCTACGAACGAGGAATTGCTGATTGCGCGCGACACGGTACGCTGCGTTCTTGGAGAGTCGCACCCGTCATAGCTGCGGTCATGATGGCGCGGCGCCGACCTTCGGCAGAAGACATGGGCATCTGCCTGGAGCGGAGGCACGGGTTCTACTTTGCTGGTCTCAATCGCTGGCTCAAACCCTCTCGATTTGCGTGGCTCGTTTGCGCTGTCGGCGCACCGCGGTGAATGGCCAATTGAATGCAACTTCGAGGTATAGTTGCCCTCCAGCCCAAACGTCATTACAGAGGATTGCCAGGGCGTCGAATCTCTTTCCTCCACCTACGCAAGAAGGAGTTTACGGAAATGACACCTGTTGTTGAACCGGAGCAGCGCTCCAACGACTCGTTGAGCGCCTATGGGATTGCCCGCTCTACGATTGCCGGATCTCCCCTCAGTCCATCGGAGCTGAAAAGGATCGACGCCTATTGGCGAGCATGCAACTACCTGGCGCTCGGCATGATCTATCTTCAGGACAATCCGCTCTTGAGGGAGCCACTCAAGCCCGAGCATATCAAGAACCGGTTGTTGGGCCATTGGGGATCGAGCCCCGGTCTGGCGTTCAGCTATATCCATCTGAGCCGCCTGATCAAAAAGTTCGACCTCGACATGATCTTCATGGCAGGCCCCGGACATGGCGCGCCGGGCGTCTTGGCGCCGGGCTATCTTGAGGGCACATACTCAGAGGTCTATCCGGAAAAGAGTGAGGACGAGCGAGGGCTGCGCGAATTCTTCAAGCAGTTCTCGTTTCCCGGCGGGATCGGGAGTCACTGCACGCCGGAGACGCCCGGCTCGATACATGAAGGCGGTGAACTGGGTTACGTGCTGTCCCACGCCTGTGGGGCCGCGTTCGACAATCCTGATTTGATCGTTGCCGCCGTTGTGGGCGATGGCGAGGCAGAAACCGGGCCGCTGGCGACGTCGTGGCACATCAGCAAGTTCCTCAATCCCGTTCGTGACGGCGCCGTTCTGCCGATCCTCCACCTGAACGGTTACAAAATCAACAACCCCACCTTGCTGGCCCGGATCACTCACGAGGAACTGGAAGATCTTCTGCGAGGCTACGGCTGGACCCCTTACTTCGTCGAGGGATCTGACCCGGAAAGCATGCACCAGGCGATGGCGGCAACCGTGGAGCACTGTGTAGCGGAGATCCGCAACGCGCAAGGCGAATGCCGCGGGACCGGAGTGGCGCGCAGGCCTCGCTGGCCCATGATTGTTTTGCGTTCCCCGAAGGGCTGGGGCGCGCCGGTAGAGGTCGGTGGTCACAGGGTGGAGGGCTTCTGGCGGGCGCATCAGGTGCCGCTAACGGAAGTCAAGAAGAACGCCCAACAACTGCAGCTTCTCGAAAAGTGGATGCGCGCGCAGAAGCCCGAGGAGCTGTTCGATCGAGATGGCAGACTGATCGCCGAACTGAGGGAACTCGCGCCCGTAGGTCAGCGCCGGATGAGCGCCAATCCGCACGCCAACGGTGGAGTTCTAAAGAAAGCTCTCCGCTTACCGTCTTTCTGCGACTACGCGGTCAAGGTTGACAGGCCGGGGGTGATCGAAGCCGAGAATGTCACTCCGCTGGGCGCGTTCCTGAGAGACGTGATGAAGCTGAACATGGACAACTTCCGCGTGTTCGGGCCCGACGAAACCACCTCCAACAAGCTGCAGGCAATCTACCAGGCCGCCAGGAAATTCTGGATCGCGGAGTACTTCCCCGAGGACCAGGACGGCAGTGAACTGGCGCCCGACGGTCGCGTCGTCGAGATGCTCAGCGAGCACACGATGGAGGGCATGCTGGAAGGTTACCTGTTGACCGGAAGAAACGGCTTCATTTCCTCGTACGAAGCATTCGTCCACGTAATCGACTCCATGTTCAACCAGCATGCGAAGTGGCTGTCCATTTGTAACCAGCTTTCCTGGCGGCGCGACATCGCGTCACTGAACCTGCTAATCACATCCACGGTCTGGCGGCAGGACCATAACGGCTTCACGCATCAGGATCCCGGTTTCCTCGACGTGGTGCTGAACAAGAGCGCGGCCGTCACTCGCATCTATCTTCCGCCAGACGTGAACTGCCTCCTGTCAGTTGCGGACCACTGCCTCCGAAGTGAGAACTACATCAACGTCATCGTTTCGGATAAGCAACTCCACTTGCAGTACCTCGACATGGAAGCGGCGATCGAACACTGTACGAAAGGCATCGGGATCTGGGACTGGGCGAGCACCGATCACGGCTGCGAACCCGATGTCGTTTTCGCCGCGGCAGGCGACATCCCCACGCAGGAGGCCCTGGCAGCGACGGCGTTATTGCGCGAGGAGTTCCCTGATATCAAAATCCGGTTCGTTAACGTTGTCGACCTCTTCAAACTCGAGCCGAATACGGAGCATTCCCACGGATTGACTGATCGCGATTTCGATTCTCTCTTCACCACGGACCGGCCAGTGGTCTTCAACTTTCATGGATATCCGTGGCTGATCCACCGGCTGGTCTATCGCCGCAGGAACCAGCAGATCCATGTCCGCGGGTACAAGGAGAAAGGGAACATCAATACACCAATGGAACTCGCGATCAACAACGAAACCGACCGCTTCAGCCTTGCGATTGACGCCATCGACCGCGTTCCCAGACTTCAGGCCATTGGTGCACACGCCAAAGAAAAGCTCCGTAACCGGCAGATCTCCTGCCGGAGATACGCCTACGAACATGGGATCGACTCGCCGGAAATCACGGGGTGGCGCTGGCAGCAATAGGTGCAATAGGAGACGTTCGGCGCATTAGCGCCACTCAAACAACTCATGAAGAAGTTCGGGCTTACCGCGGATCATATCGTAGCCGCGGCGACGATCTGACATTGCCCGCCACAAGGTGGGAACCTGATTTGGAAGAGGAGATTATGCGAGTAGGTGTAGGCGCGGACCATGGCGGTTTTGTGATGAAAGTGCAACTCGCCAGAAGGCTGGCGGAAGAAGGGCATGAGGTCATTGATTTCGGAAACATGGTTCACGATCCCAATGATGACTATCCCGACTTCGCAATCCCGCTCGCTCGGGCCGTAGCAAACGGATATGTGGAGCGGGGTGTACTGCTCTGCGGTAGCGGCGTGGGCGCGTCGGTAGCGGCCAATAAGGTGAGTGGCGCACGCGCGGCTCTCTGCCACGACGACTACTCGGCGCGTCAGGGAGTGGAGGACGACGATATGAATATCCTTTGTCTCGGCGGGCGAACCACCGGAACCGAAGTGGCTTGGGATTGCGTCCGGAATTTTCTGACTGCCACATTCAGCGGGGCGGCACGCCACCGGCGCCGCCTGGACAAGATAGGACAACTCGACCACCGCGCTGTCGCGATTTGACGGTAGTTTCAGGAATCCATTCAGCCGGGAAGGACGAGACGACGCTATTGGAGTCGCTGAAATCGTTCGCCTGAGGCCCGGCTGTACGGTTCACCGTCACGACCGCCGACCACGCCTTTGCCTCTTTCAGGGCTGAAGTTCCGGATACGCGACGTGAAGCGCCGTCTGCCTCGCGGCCCCACGAGGAATCGCGAGCCCGGCGTTCCTGTCTTCATCGAGTCAGGCGGAGCGCGGACCGTCCCGACGATGAGGTTGCGTGCCTCTTCACCGTGAGTGGATGAGCACTGTGCCTGAGCTGGTTGCTCCTGGGCGGCCGGTTGGGCCCGACCGCGCTACTTTTACCGGCAGTTCCGCCGTCATCGACCCAAGCAAACGATCAGCCACAGTCCGGGCGGCAGCCGAGAGACTGCTGACAACGCCGGCGATGTCTCGATTCTCCACCGGCACCGTTTGCGACTCAGTGTGACTCCAGACGACAGATCGCGTTCGAGTATCGACCAGTTGCGCCGAGATGCGGCAAACGGCGTGGACGTCGCGGCCCTGATCCACTTCCTCGAATCGCTCTATGTTGCCGCTCAGGACATACGCCGTCTCCGAACCACGGTCGCGAACTGTCACGCTCTGGAAAAGGGATTGTGCCCGAAGACCGTCCTCCAGGTATTGCGTGATAGCCTGGCGGGGATTCATCGCCCACCGATGGTATTCGTAGAACCCGACCTCTTCCGGAGTGGGACGATACACGATGCGGCCTTCACAGAGGTATTCCGGACATCGGAATTCACCGATCGCGACCGGGCCCAGAGATTCATTGGACGACGCCACCCGAGGAGCCGGCGGCGGGAGGTTGAGGACATAGGTCGTAGGGTAACGAACGCTCCCACAACCGGTAAGCACGAGTGCTCCCAGGAACGCTACGGTCAGGCTCTTCATTGCGGAACTCTCCGTTCAGCGGGCTGTTTGGTTCGAATAAGGCTCCATGGACGCTGCTTGAGGGACTCACTCAGGGCACGGACATTTTCCGACGCGGAACGCAGATTCCGAACGGTCTCGCCGACGTCGCTTTCGTTGGAGCCAACGACATTGTGGACGTCTGTCAGGACGGCTTGGGCCGCCTGGAGCGTGCTTTCCAATTCGGTGAGGTCTTTCGTGAGCGGCTCGCGAATTGCATCGACGGTATTGTCCACCTTGACAACGGTCTGGTCAACGTGGTTCACAACCGGCTCCACTGAACCGACCACCGAGTCCGCGTGTTTCGTCAGGTCGGAAATCTGATCTGTAATTTGCGCGATCTTGGGCGACTCGCGTTCCAACAATGTGTCGACGTTCGCAAGGATGCGCTCTATTCTTTTCTGGTTCTGCGCACCACTGATCTGGTTCAGATTCGCAAGAACCGTCCGCGCGTCGCCGGTCAGGGCCGGGATCTGTTTCCGGAGCTCGGCTATCAGGCCATCTGCCGACTCCGCAAGATTGGCAATGCGCCCCTCGATCTCTTCCAGGCTGAGAGACTCTGCGGACGGGACCACGTCACCGGGACTCAGGCGCCTGGCTTCATTGCTACCGGTCGTGATCATGAGGGCCGGGGTGGCCATGATGCTGATGGTCCCCACACGTGCCATCGACTTCTGATTCACAGGGGTCCCGGACTTCACCGCAAATGCTATCTCGATTCGGGTCGGATCATTGGACCAGGGCTGCACCGCGGTTACGTGGCCCACCTTGATGCCACCGAAGAGCACTGCCGCTCCAGGGGCGAGCCCGCCTGCATTGCACAGGTGGGTGTTGTACGGTATTTGCCCGCGCGCGGTTTGCGTCGTATGTACGAAATACGCTGCCGAGCCGAGGCTCAGCAGGCTGGCGATGACGAACACGCCGACCTTTGCCTCAGTAGTCATGTCTGGCCCCTCCCAAATAGGACGCTATGAACTCTTCGGCCGCGACTCGCGGCATGGCGTCAGGCTGGCGGTCGAGGAACTGCCGTATCCGCGGATGCGCGTGGCCGGCGAACTGTTCCTTCCTATCCACCGTGATCAGTCGGCCCTGGTAAAGCATCGCAACACGGTCAGCGATGTGGAACGCACTTTCCAGTTCGTGCGTCACGACAAGGATTGTTACGCCGAACGTGCGGTTCAGAAACAGAATCAGCTCATCCAGACCCGCTGAGACGATCGGATCGAGACCCGCGGAGGGCTCATCGAGGATCAGGATCTCGGGATCCAGCGCCATCGCTCGCGCCAGGGCCGCCCGCTTCTTCATTCCTCCAGAGAGTTCGGGCGGGTAAAGCGAGCCCGCGTCCGACAGGCCGACCGCGATCAGGTTCATCCAGACCATCAGCCTGATGGTGGAGTCCGCAAGCCTCGTCAATTCCCGGAGGGGCAGGGCAACATTATCCTCAACGGACATTGAATTGAAGAGCGCTCCGCCCTGAAAGGCGACGCCGATTCGCCGGCGGACCGCGCCGAGCTCCGATTGCGAGCAGCACGTGATGTCCACTCCGTTGATCGTGATGCTGCCGGCCTCGGGTTTCGCCAATCCAAGCACGTGCTTCAACAAGGTCGTCTTTCCGGAACCGCTTCCGCCGAGCAAGACCAGAATTTCGCCCCGGCAAACATCCAGGTCGACCCCTTCCAGCACGGGCCTTGCGCCATAGGACATCGACACGCCTCGTATGGAGATCACGGCGTCGCCGGCTTTTGCTTCACAGGAGGTCGTCATCCGGCCGAACTCCAACCCATGAAATAGAAGATTGCGGTGGCCCCGAGATCCGCCAGGATAATGAGGAAGGTCGACTTCACCACGGCGGTTGTGGTGGAATGGCCAACGGCCTCCGGACCGCCGCGGACTCGCAGACCCTCCAGACAGCCGACGTGAACGATGATGGTGGCGAACACCAGGCTCTTGACCAGCATTAAGGCAACGTCGCGCAGGAGAAGCGCTGCAGCTACCGCCTGGAAGTAAATGCGAAGGCTCATGCCCATGCTGAAAGCCAGGAACAGATACCCTGCGAAGACTCCACAAAGTGTGCTCAGCATCGTGAGACACGGCAGGGTGATCAAGGCGGCCAGATACTTTGGCGCAAGCGTGAACTCCACCGGGTCGAGGCCCATCACGCGGAGCGCGTCGATCTCCTCCGTCACAACCATTGTTCCGATCTCCGCCGATATGGCCGAGGCGGACCGGCCGCTCACACTGAGAGCGGTGATGAGCGGGCCGAGTTCCCGGGTGAAGCCGATAGTGACCAGGTTCACGACAAACTCCAGAGCACCGTACCTCCGTAGTTCGGCGGCGCTTTGGAGAGCTAGTATGAAACCGGTGCACAGCGACATCGCGCCCGACATTGGAAGCGCACTGGCTCCGATCGCGGACATCTGCTCGATGGCTGAACGCCAACGCCTTCTGGTGCCTGCGACCGGCAATACCCGCCGAAGCTTGCGGAGCACAGACCAGAACTGCATGGTCAATGCCCCGACATCCTCCACCTGGACGATCACAGCCTGCCCAACGTGCTCCAGAACGGTCACCGGAACTCCACCTCCGATCCCCAGGCGCGATAGATCGTGTCCAGTTGGGCAACTTCCGCAAGCCTCCGGACCTGGCCGCTCATCCCGGCGAGTCGCAGCTTTACGGAGCATTCGCGCGCAGCCTTGAGTGCCTCCAGAAGCGTCGCGATGCCGGACATGTCCAGATAGGACAGGCTCGACACATCGATAACCACGAATGGAGCTGTACCTCGCCGGAGCAATCCG
>Ga0335082_10002646_pt1 | contig 19336 bp, 13 predicted proteins | sample Lox_Sample_41_FD_206718 | JGI IMG/M metagenome (GOLD analysis project Ga0335082, IMG submission 206718) | Soil microbial communities from Loxahatchee National Wildlife Refuge, Florida, United States - Lox_Sample_4.1 | ecosystem: Environmental > Terrestrial > Soil > Wetlands | place: USA...
GCCGGTATTCGAAGCTCGGTGAAAGATTCAGTGACTCGTTCTGATAGTAATTGTCGGCTGAGAACGGAGAAACAGCATTGACATAGTGTTCATAGGCATTTTGAAAACTTCCGGCGATTACAGCATTGAATCCTCCCGACCCCGCGAAATGTATTGAACCTGTCAGAAAAATCTGCCGGTCCTCTTCCCGTGCAAGCCCCTGGTTCTCCGGGGTAAGAAACGGACCCGGCGTACCCCGGTCCATATCACCATACGTCAGAAACAGATCCGACCCGATCGACGAATCGGGCTGCCATGTACCCGAGATAAAGAGGTTTCTTGATCGATAATCTGAATTGGCGCGCTCCGCACGGGCATCGGTGCCGCCCTTTTCATACTGAAACGGATAATTCTCTCTGCCGGTTTCTTCCGAGAAACCAGCGCGGCATGGCGTCGCACTGGACGGATTGAAACGCACATCGGCGTTGATCTCTGATGTCCCAAATGACCCCGCCCCTGCAGCCGTGTGAAGACTTGTCCCTCCTGACGGCGTGGACGTTTTGATGCTGACGATGCCGCCCAGGGGATTTGTCCCATAGGCAGCGGATGCTCCACCCCGGGCAATTTCCACTTCGTCGACCTCAGCCAGCGGAATCATTCGCAGATCACTCTGACCGGTTTGCACATTATTGATGGGGATTCCATTGAGAAGGATGAGCGTGTGTTCTGCATCCATTCCCCTGAGAGAAAGGGTCTGAAGACCTCCGCCGGGACCATATTCCTGGACAAATGTTCCCGGTGCGCCCGCCATTACCTCTCCCAGAGTGCCGCCGTTTGCCCGCTCAAGATCGTACCGGGATAACTGGTAGACACGCGATGGTTCGATGGTCCGGGTGAGAGAAGCGCGATCCGCTGTAATCAATACTTCGCGGAGTGAATACGTTTTGGCAGAATCCGGAGGATCACCGGCGATCACCATTCCGGCTGCCGTCAGTGTCATGATAATAAGTCCGAGTATCTTTTCCCCAGCGACAAGCATAAGCGAGCAGTCCCAAAACAGAAAACCCCAACCTTCCGAAGGAATGTTGGGGTTCATGACTAACCAAGAATACGAACCACCTTCCCGCGAAGGTTACTCGAAAATCAAGGTGGTCGGTCTCCTGGCTTGCCGATTTCCCGGTGTCTTCCCATGGCGCTCGGCCAAAGTGACGTTGGATATCCGGGGTAAGATAGTCCGCCTTTGCAGACTATCCGGCTTACAGTTGCGGGGCAGCTACCGATTTCCACGGTATTCCCTCTTGCATTTCTGACACCTCAGAAACGCAAATACCACCATAAATGATGGAACTTCTAAACGACGATGTTAAGATAGAATAATCCGGTGAAGAAGTCAAGCTCCCTGGTCTTCGACCGATGCAGCGAATCAGAACGGAAGGTCTTCCTTTTGCTGCTCGCCGGATTCATTCTCCACGGCTTCTCCTTCTGAAACAGCTGCCGGAGCGGATCCCTTCGAATCGAGCATGATCATATCATCACCGATGATCTCGGTCGTGTAGCGCTTTACGCCGGTATTCTTATCATCCCAGGACCGGGTTTGCAGTCGACCTTCGATATACACCCGGCTCCCTTTCTTCAGGTACTGGCCGCAGACTTCCGCGAGCTTGCGCCACACCACGATATTATGCCACTCCGTGCGCTCCTGGACATTTCCCTCCTGATCTTTCCAGCGCTCGCCGGTGGCAATTGAAAATTTCGCAACGGCGACACCCGATGCGGTATAACTCAACTCCGGGTCTTTCCCGAGATTCCCGATGAGTTGAACACGATTGAGACTTTTTCCAGCCATACGATCTCCTTTAAGAATACGAGGGCAAAACTTCACCCACCCTCTTATGTGATTATTGCTGCTGCGTTATTTATCGATTGAGGAGATGAAGCGGTAACCGGTATATCGTATCTCGTGTGAGAATGTCGATCATTCCGTCCCGAACAATCATATCGACAACCTCGCACGCCTCCCCCCTCCCCAAAAATTCCGAGACTGCTCGTTCCCGACGATTGAATCCGTGATCGCTGCACGTAATCAGCGTACATCCGTTTAGAATAAACAGAATCGTATCCTCAAGTGCAAATGCGGAGGCATCTTTCACGGAACTATCCGCCACTGCCGAAACAAAGTTTCCGTAAATATCGTAGAAGTTCAGAAATTCCCGGTCTTTGACAAGGAGGCGGTCGTCGCTCGTGATCCGAATTCTGGTTGGGTTCGCGAGCTTTCCCTCCTCAACGTTATTCCCCCCGAACGTCCAGGCATTCGCCTGTAAGGGATTCGTCGCCACAATACGGTTGTTCTCGCCGTCCACAATATACAGGATACCGGAGCGTGAGACAGCCACACTCCGCGGATATCCGAATTGCAATGGCAGAGTGGTGCTCGACCTTCCATCAAAGCTCGACACAAAATTGAGATTATGATCATATCTCTGGATCCGGTGATTTCCGTAATCGGCGACGTACACATCGAGGCCGTTTGCGACCGCGACGTCCTTCGGTTGATCAAACGATGTCGTTCCCCAGCCGTAACCTCCGACGCTGACGAGGAGATTGCCTCCGGACGAGAGTTTGTCGAGGACCTGATTTCCCGCATCCACGACAAAGAAGTCACCGTCGGGGTCGATCGCAAATGCGACCGCACGCTCAAAGTGCCCGATTGTTGTGACAGAATCTTCGGTCCCTCCCGAAGAGAAGCAGCAATCGCCGCACATAACGGATGCGGCGATTGCCGTTACCAACAACATCCCATATCGAACGAACCAAAATACTGCTTTCAGCAAAGACCCAATACTTTCCTGCTCAACCCGCCCGCAAGTTCTCAGAAGCCGAGTTTTATCGAAATAGCGTTGTTCGAACTCATCAGCTTCAGATGACGATAGGCATAATCAAACGAAATATCGACACCACCGACGTCGTGATGCAGACCCACACCCAGGGCAAAATCATACAGGAATGACGCCTGCCCTGTCGGATCATCGGCAGCTTGTGGAGCAGTCAAATAACTTCCACGGAGTGCGACAATATTCATATAGCTCAATTCACCGCCAAGACCGTAGACATCGTCCGATGAGTTATTATTCTGGAAATTTCCACCAACACGGAAGGAAAAATTCTCATCGATCTGTCGCTGGTAACCGATACCAATTTCGATATCGGAGGGAAGCTGGAAGCTCGCGGCGGAAACTTTGTAGTTTTCCGCCCCGCGCAATCCCTGCTGAGCAGTTGCGATCCGAAGAAGGTCCGAACCGTCGTAGGTCATATCAGGTCCGATGTTCTTGACGGCAATGCCGAGGTCCAGCCCTGGAACACCGAGCCCGAAATACTGGATACCGACATTAAAGCCCACTCCCGACGCCGATGTGCTCATAATCCTCTCGGAGATCAGATTTGCCGTCACTCCGACGGAAATGCGGTCTGTAAGGAGTTTTGAGTACGTCCCTCCAAGCGTCACAAACGTGGGTGAATATGTTTGACCATTGCCATCAGGGAACGACTCTGTCGTCACCGGTATATCTCCGAAGGCAATCGATTTCAGACTGAAGCCGAGAGTACCGAAATCGGTCTTGACGCCAAGAGCCCCGTAGCCGATGCTGATATCAGCGATGTACGACATCTGGGAAAATAGGGCCTCGACATCACGGTCCATGCGCGAGAGACCGGCCGGATTCCAATAGAGTGCCTCAGAGCCGCTGGCAAAGATGAGGTTTTCCTGGCCAAGAGCGATCCCCTGCGCACCGACGGGAATGAGAAGTTCTGTCGCGCCGGCGGTTCCCGTACGAGTATTATTTCCCGCAAACGCGCTCAGTGCGAGGAGCGAAATCAATATCATCATTACGACTGAATATCTTCCAATCGCTTTCATGGACTTTCTCCTTCTCAAGTAGAAAAAATACATTTCTCTTCCGATTTTCGAGTCTGGTTTCATAGCATTAGTACGCATCTAAGAACTGCGTTTCGGGAATAATTCCGAGTTTCAGTATTTTCGTCGCACCAAGCTCCGGCAGATCGATATACACGACGTACATACCAGCAGCAACAGGGATCGACGCTTCATTGCGAAGGTCCCATTTGGCAAATTGTGTCGTCGCGTCATCCTTCACGATAGTCTTTACGAGAGTGCCGGCCAGATTATAGATGCGTATCGTTGCTTTCTTCGGAAGATGACTGAAGGATACAAACCGACTGTACTTATCAGTTTCGGCAAGATTGAATCCGAAATACGGATTCGGGAAGACGTTTATTTTATTGACGTCAGCTTGTTCCAACGCACTTGAGAACGTCTTCTGTTTTGGTCCCGTATCAAACGTCCATTTATCGTTTGCGGTAACAATACTGGTGGCTTTGATCTTCCATACATCACCGTTCCGATACGCCGGCAAACTTGGATCGGTAAGCGTGTACCACCCGGCCCAATACACTGGCTTTGTGGCTAGCACTGAGGAGACGTTTCCTCCTGCATACTCCGACTTTTCTGTGGCCGTATACGTGTCCCCGACAAACCAGAAGTATTCACGATTGCCGGACGCAGGACCCGGAGCCCAGACATCGTCATCTGTCGGAAATCCGGTCTTTTCCATGAAGGCAAAATCAATCTGCCTCGGATGAGCCGGGTCTGTCACGTCAAAGACTTTGAACGGTTGCGGGAAGAATCCCTTATACGGAGCAGTAGCGGATCCACCCTGATCCCGTTCGAAATCGTATGCATTCTGACCGTTCGCCGAATCGAATATGATCTCCACCGATTCGTTCACCTGCCATGGGTTCAGTCCACCGGTGACAAACCCATTACCCACAAATAATCCGCCTCCAAAGAACGGTCCGCCGTTGTTAACGCCGGTCCAGTTGAAATCAGTTGATGGCGTATACGTTTGGGCGGAAAGCTCTTTCCCCGACACCCAGAAAGGAGCAGCATTCACCCCAATCTGGAGCCCATCAATTATCGTATCGCCGGGTGTAAATCCGACATACGATGTTGACGGCTGTTTCACAACAACATTCCCTCTGGTGACATCCACGACTTCCCATTTTGGGTTCGCAAGGTTTGCCTGAGCAGTGGAATCATACAGGGAATCGGTCACGATAACCTGAATCTGATACTGATGACCTGTGAGTTTCGTCGGATCTACGACATTTACCGTGAGGGCACCGTCGGCGTTCCCCACTGTATGGGTCAGGCCAATAGTATCGGAAACGTCGGTATGCAAACGTACTCCAAGATCCGGCGCATGCGGTATCACCGTGACAATCGCCGAATAACTCGAGAAATTATTCCCCACCAATCCCGGCGTCGGATTGAAATTATAGGCCTTCACACCAAAATAATATTTCTGCCCGTTGACAAGATTCTTGCCGAACGTTTCAAATGCGTCGCTCTTCGCGCTGAAATACCTCTGGATCCCGTTATCTGTGCCGTTTTCCACCGGCTCGTAGATCAGATCCTTGAGATTTCCATCGTACACATAATCGCGAATTGTCCCGATACCGTCGTTGAGGTCAAATGTCGCCAGAAGCTGCTTCTTGCCGACCCAGTTGTTCTCCGCCAACTGATAGACATCATATCCTTCGAACTTATACCCCAGATCATTCTGACTTTCGGTGATGGGATAGACCAATGTATCCGCCCAGTTCAAAAGGACCTCCCCATCCAGCGCTGTGGCTTTGAGATCGGGTTGCAGTGGAGCGCTCGGCAAATTGAACAGATTGTTATACGCTTGTTGTGCGATATCCGTGTAATAACGCAACACAGAGATACTCGACATTCGATCACCGCCAACTCCGGCCAGACACGCCACAACAACCTGCTGCGTATCTCCCACATTCAAGGTGAATGGTCCCGAATTCAACGCTATACGCACGTCCTGCGGTTTGATCGTATAGTCTGCAGTCCAGCCGGTTCCTTTCACCGGATCGCCCGGAAAGAGAAACTTGGCCGTGTCGTTGGTAAGCGGATCGATGAATGAAGCACCAGTCGATGCAACCTTACCATTCATCAGGTTATAGAACTGCTGGGTGCCTGCGATCGACTGCAATTCAGGATCAGAATAGATATTCCCACGGGCGTTGATGAAGAAATTGAAACCCGACATTCCCAGAGGTTTCCTGCCATGTCTATACTGCAAATCGAAAATGGCAGAATCATTCGCCCCTCCGGGTACCCAGGGACCCTGGAAAAACACAAACCCGCCCGCCGGACATGCAACGCCATAACCGCCGTTGACGGCGACTCCGCTATAAACATATCCAAGTTTCCGGGTAGTGTCGCAACCCGGAAGGTTGGTATTTGCGCCAAGAGTCCCACCCAGATCCGGATCGGACCATTGCGTGATGAAACAGCTGTCGATCGGGTACGCACTTTCATTGATGATCTTTGTCCCCATGAATATCACATTCTGGAGAACGTCACCTTTGGTCTTGTACGCCCAGATGGTCCGCTGCATCTCGATGCCGATAGGGTCGGAGCCATAAAGATTCTCAGTCAGAGTCGCATTGAGGTCGTTGGCCACATACCACATCGTTTGATCAGCACCCGTAACCCCTGGAATATCCACGGTGGGATCGTAGACTCCATTATGATTCACGTCGGTATACGGAGCACCATCTCCCGCAGGCCAGTTATTCCAATCATCGATGTATTGATTGTAAATCTGCTGAGCCGAATAGCTTTCATATTCACCGATATATGGAAGTTCCTCATTCTGAATCTTGTTCTGCATATTGCCATCAAACGGGGTCGAAGGGTTGATGTCCGGCCGAACCCGGTAGATATGGTACTTTGCCAGATCGGGATCGTCTGCTACCGCATCAGTCGTCAGAGTTGCTGGCGTAAGTATTTTCCCCGCCTGAAGGCCGTGATTATACGTCGAACCGCCAACTTTCAGGGTGTCGTGCTGAAATCCTCCCCAGACAATTCCATCCTCAAAAATCACGAACTTGCCGCTCCCCTTCGGGAATTCAAACCCTTCATTCGTCCCGCTGAATGGGTTGTACGATCCATCCCCGATGTTACTGTAGTAATTAAAAACATTGTTGATGTCCATGGGGCGGTACGTGTTGTTCGTGGTCACTTTCTTGACACCACGGGAATTGACAGGACGTCCCGCGTAGACGACTGCCACCGTTACTAACGTAACGAGAAACAGGACCGTCAGAAAATTTCTCTTTGCAATCATTTGGATTATCTCCTCTTCAGATTAATAATCAATTTTTATGCCGAATCGAATCTGTCTGGGAGGACCGAAGTTCAGAGAATTTCCTCCAAGTACAACGCCCCTGTACACATCCGGATAATTGGCACCAAAAATTGTCTGATCGGCTATTCCGTTGGGAGTGCTCAACCATCCGTCATCGCGTGGATCACCTGTCCGGGGGAACACATTTACCGCATTGTCAGTCCCAAGAATGTTCTGCACATAGATGTAGAAATTGACATCCAACTGAGAGAACTGGACTGACTTGTCGAGACGTCCGTCGAGCTGGAAGAACCAGGGAGTTGTCGATCCTCCGATTTCTTCCAGAGGCACCCGATCCCGTGGGTCATTGATGCCGCTTGCAGTCGGTATCTGCTCGAGGGTAAAGTTGTGGCCGCTGTTAAATGAACCCAACAGATTCAGGCCTAACCGTTCCAACACCGGCCCACCGTCTCCTCTCCCAAACCGGTAGTCGAAGAGAATGCTTCCACGATGTGTCTGGTTAAATGTGGAATTGAAAATGTACTTTGGAATGAACCCGGAGACATATGCCGCACCGGCAAGTGACGTGGAGTTTGTGCCGGTCGACTTGGCACTCGAGAACGTATAATTCAGTTGTGCCTGAATACGTTGCGTCCTCCGCAATGTCAGAGTCGCCTCCAACCCTTCAGAGGTGGCAAAATCGCCGTTCACAAACGCAGGATATGTTCCCTGTGTCGCGCCGGCCGCCGGAACAATCAGTGCCCACTGAATCTGGTTCATGATATCCTTGTAGAAAGCGGTCGCATCGAACGCCGCCCGATCAGATATCTGCTGTGAGAACCCGAGTTCATACTGTGTCGTCCGTTCCGGTTCCAGGCCATAGCCGGAAACGTTTTGCACGAAGAATCCGCCTTTAAGAATGTTGGACGACCTGCCGATTCCGAGGTAGGCGTCACGCAATCTCGATTGCTGAATATACTTTCCAAACTGCGCATGGAAGACCGTCCTGTCGGTAACGGGGAACGAGAAACCGATACGAGGACTGACTTGCCTGGTAATCGGGGTCTGGTCAAGATTTGAACTGGATATCAAATTCAGCGAGTCATTGAACAGAATATTGTTTGGATTCCGCAACGTCTTGCCGTCCGAATTGATGTAATCGAAACGCAAACCCGCATTTACAGTCAGATCGGAAAATTCTATTTTATCCTGCAGATAAAATGCCCCGAATTCAGGATGACGCGGACCGTAATCGGTGACATCGGTGCCGGAAAGAACATCGTTGTCGAGCGGATTGCCAAATACATCATAACCATAATTATCCATTCCTCCGCCAGAATTCCGGAGACCAACGACCAGATCATTATAGGTGATCTGACCTGATTTATATTCATCCCAATATTTGGCGCGGTCGTTCAAACCCGGAGAAAATCTTCGTACTTCGTATCGCTCGTACTCGAAGCCGGCCTTCAATTCATGCAATTCATATTGCGAGGTAACATCAGCGCGGCCGCCCCAGCCGATTTGCGAAACTTTATTATACGCTGTACCAAAACCTGTCGTGCTGCCCATAATCGGAGTTCCCGGCTGGAAGATCGTGAATCCTTCGGGTGCACCGTTATAGATCGACCACGGGTCGAGAGGAACATACGCCGACTTAAAGGCGTATCCATAAGCGGCACTCGCAGCGGAATCGTAATACGCATCGATATTCCCTTTGAGGACCGGATCTTCGTCGACCTGATAATTGTTGTAGTAATTCACGTTCACTTCATAGAACGTCTTGGACGACACGGTATGCGTGAACTTCAGATTCGCCAATCCGTTATTCCTGATATGGAGCGGATCTCTGAATGAATCAAACATCTCTGCGACACCGGCAGGATCCTGAGACGTCTGCGTGCTGTACGATCCGGCACCCCGGACCTGGAATTGTCCGCCGTCATAGAGTAACGTTGTCGAAAAGTTGTACATGTTCGACAATCCGCCGTACAAATTCCCCGGCTGATAGACCAGATTCAACGAATCAATCTGGGGTGTCCGGTGTGAGGGCGTGATGATCGAGCCGGTCGGCTGACCTGAGAAACTGAACCCGTCCCAGACCGTCGGACTCGGCGTTATCGCATTGGTTCCCGGATCTCTGTAAAAAGTATTTTCAACGCTTCCAAAGAATCGAAGCTCTTTGCCGTAGAGAGGTCCACCGAATGTTGCCGTATAATCCGAATAGCCGTAGGAATAGGTACCCAGCGCCTTGGAGCCCTGGCCGGCAAAATTATCGGTCTCTCCAATGAACGATGCTTTCCAGCCCTCGGCAGTTCCCGTTCGGAACTGGCTTGAAATAATTCCGGCATTTGCGCCGCCATATTCGGCATTGTACCCGCCGGCCTGGACCTGAGTTTGTTCGAGCGCCTCGGCTGAAACGACAGCACCCCTGCCGCCGAACAACACGTCGTTCACCGGCACTCCGGATACCTGGAATCCCGTTTCATCGAGTCTTCCGCCACGGATGTAGATGTTCTGATTCTCAACGACCACTCCGGGTTGAAGGGCAACTGCCGCATCAACTCCGCGTTCAGGGAGTTTTTCAAAAAACTCATTATCAATTATACGCACGGCATTGGTGGCGTTCTTATTGACCAGCGGCCGCTCTGCCGTAATTTCCACTGTGGGCACAGTCACCCCGACAGCCGGAAGCTCTACATTCGCTTCCGAAGTAAGATCGGTATTCACGCGAATGTTGGATATCGATATCGCCTGGTAACCGACGTAGCTCACTTTCACGGTGTACGTCCCCGTCGCCACGTTAAGAATAACATAATCGCCGTTCGCATCTGTCACCGCGCCCTGCGACGTACCTTCCAGCGCCACGCTTGCGCCGATGAGAGCTTCCTTGGTTTCTTTGTCAGTAACCCGGCCTTTGATCTTTCCGGTTCCTGCCGCCAGCAGTATACCTGGCAGAACCAAGAGTACCAAAACCAAGACAGTCAGTCGTGATTTCATATGCGTCTCCTTCGTGAATAATGCACTTGAGTGAAAATGCTTTTTATCCATCACCAACGGCGCTCAAGACACATAAGAGCTCCATTCTCCATCGAATATGGAATGATCGAATGCCGGATGTGTTCCTGGCAGCCGGTGTTCTGAATTTGGAAAATTACAATTTGATGTGAAGTCGTAAGGTAGGAACAAAAACGACGCGTGATGTAGCTCCCAGGTGTTAACTTCCCGCAATGGCTTCATCCAAAAGTTTAGGACAAGTGAAGACACACCTTTGAAAGCAATATACTGAACGAATTCCCGATTGTCAAGTTTTTCCCGTTTTTGCCCCTTTTCTCTTGACGGGTTACAGTTTCGGGGTTTCAGAGGATGATGAGGTGAACGTCGGAAATTCCCTCCAGTTTCGCCATCTCGTCGAGAATTGGTCTCGATGGCATGTCGTCCAGTGCAACGATCGTCAGGGCCTTCGTCTCGCCCGGATATCTTCCGAGGGAAAGCCCGCCGATATTAATCCTGGCCTGAGCGAGCATCGTCGACACCCGGGCCAGCATTCCGGGACGATCGACGTTGGAGTAGAGCAGGAGTATTCCCTGCGGTCGGATGTCGAGATGAAAGCCGTCCACCGCGATGAGGCGCTGATCGAAGGTTCCGAAAACCGTGCCCGCAAAACTCCGGCGCTCTCTTGTCGTTTCGTAAGCGACGGAAATCACGTTGGCATAGAGAACATGTTCATCGGCCTGCTGAAGTGACACAGCGATGCCCCGGTCTTTTGCGATGGTCAGCGCATTGATGTAATTTATCGGTTCGGTCAACACACCCGCAAAAACTCCCTTGAAGAATGCTGCGCCAATGAGTGAAGTCAACTCATGCAGATAGCCGCCGTTGACCGTCAACACGACCGATCGGAGCTCTCCGGTTTTCAATTGTGACAGGAGCTTTCCCATGCGCTCCACGAGATCAAAATAGGGATGAAACTCCTTGCGGAACGTGTACTTCACGATATCGCCATTGATTGATCCTGAAACGCCGCGGCCGTGAAGAAAATCTGCGACCTGGTGCGCGATCTGAATGGCAACCTTTTCCTGTGCTTCCTCTGTCGACGCCCCAAGGTGAGGAGTTGAAACGACATGCGGGTGGCGGATGAGCGACAGATCCGAAGGAGGTTCCTCCTCGAAGACATCAAGCGCCGCGGCAGCGACCTGTCCGCTCTCGAGCGCACGCAGCAAATCCTTCTCCTGGATAATGCCGCCGCGCGCACAGTTGATGATACGAACACCTTGCTTACAGAGCCCAAGCGTTTCCGCGTTGACGAGATTCCGGGTCTCATTTGTCAGCGGAGAATGTACGGAGATAATGTCGGAGTTCATGAAAATATCGGGAAGCTCCGCCAATCGCACTCCAAGTTTTGCCGCAGACTCGGTGGAAACCATCGGATCATAGGCAACGACATCCATGCCGAGAGCAAGACAGCGCTTCGCAACTTCCGAACCGACTCTCCCCAGACCGATGAGCCCGACAACTTTTCCGGCAAGCTCCATGCCGGTGAACTTCTTCCGTTCCCATTTTCCTTCCCGCAAACTCTGGTTGGCCTGCGGGATGTTCCGAGCCAGGGAGAAGATCATCGACAACGTATGTTCTGCCGTTGAGATCGTGTTGCCTCCCGGCGTGTTCATCACAACGATCCCTCGTCTCGTTGCCGCGTCCACGTCGATGTTGTCGACTCCGGCACCGGCTCTCCCCACCACTTTCAATTGCTTTCCCGATTCCAGAATTTCCGCGGTGACTTTCGTTTGACTGCGAACGATGAGTGCCTCTGAGGAAGCAAGTTCTTTTCTCAGGGTTGCCGCATCAAGACCGGGGCGATAGAGAACGTTGAATCCTTCGCCCTTCAGTACCTGCACGCACTGATCGTCGACGGGGTCCGAAATAAAGATGTTCATTTCAGCGGCTTTCTTCCTGGAACTGATGAGCAATGAAATATCGTTGTGCTGCCTGGACCCCGGCACCCGGGTCGCAACGGTATCCGCACTCGGTAAGTGAACGTTCGATAGCTGCAAGCACCGTCACCATATCGAGTTCATCATAATAACCAAGATGGGAAATCCTGAAAATCTTGCCCGTATATTCTCCCTGACCGCCGGCAACCGTAATGCCATACTTCAGTTTTAGGACTTTATTAAATGCCTTCCAGTCGATTCCCGATGGAACCCACACCGGCGTAACCGCAAACGACGGCTCTTCGGAGAAGAGCCGGAGTCCGAGAGCGCGAATGCCCTCACGAATACCGCACGCCATCCGTTCATGGCGGCGCCAGATATTCTCGATCCCCTCCCGGCGGATCTTTTGCAATGCCGCGTCGACCCCGATGATGAGCGAGGCGGCCGGAGTCCAGGGAGTATCATTCTTCTCGTAGGCAGTAAGGGCTTTGCGAAGATCAAAGTAGTATTTCGGGAGTGTCGACTTCTTCATCATCGCAATCGCCTTTGCACTCAGCGCGACAAACGCCAGGCCGGGAGGAATCATGAGGCCTTTCTGCGATCCCGTGACACAGACGTCAATACCCCATTCATCAAAGCGGAACTCGTGGGCCCCGATCGCCGTAATTCCGTCAACACAGACCAGCGCATCCGAATGGTCGTGGATAATTCTGGCCAGGAGCTTTACGTCCGTTGCCGTCCCCGTTGAGGTTTCGCTGTGAGTCAGATAGACTGCCTTTGCGCCGCGATTGGCCGCAAGCAGGCTGCGGAGCTGCTCTGCACCCGGGGCTTTCCCCCACTCAACTTTCAGTTCAACAGATTTCAAACCAAAGACGCGGGGCATCTCGACCCATCTCTCTCCGAATTTTCCGCCGTTGACTGCGACCACAACATCACCCGGAGAAAAGAGAGAAACGAATGTTGCTTCCACCCCGCCGGTGCCCGAGCACGTGAGCGTGAGGACTGGCTGGCTGGTTTGGAAGAGATACCTGAGATTCTCGTTGACGCGAGTGAAGATCTCATTGAATTCGGAACTGCGGTGATGGATGATCGGCTCCGCCATCCGCGTCATGATATCTTCCGGTACAGGAGTCGGTCCGGGGGTGAAAAGTCGTTTCTTAAACATAGATCACCATCAAATTCTCAATCGTTGTTGTGTGCGATACTAACCTCACCGTACATCCGCGGTCGAACTCTGTTTGGTGTACACAATCTTGCCGTCTACAATCGTCATTGATATCTCCGTCGAGAGGATTTCCGGCGGGGGAATCTCCATAATATCCTTGGTCAAGACAGTGAGATCTGCGAGTTTACCCCGCTCAATCGTTCCTTTTTCACCTTCCTGGAACGCACCGTATGCTGCCCATTCCGTGTAACATCGGAGTGCCTGGTCGCGTGTCATGCATTGATCTCGATACCACCCGTCTGCCGGATATCCATCCCGATCGCTGCGCGTGATTGCGGCGTAGAACCCCCAAAGGGGATTCATGGCGTCATTGGGAAAGTCAGATCCGGCAATGATTTTCGAACCGGTCCGTAATAACGATTGCCATGCATACGCGCCGAGGATGCGTGACGGACCGAGGCGTGCTTCAGCCCAATACATGTCCGACGTGGCATGAACCGGCTGCATACTGGGAAGGACTCCCAACTGGTGAAAACGGGCAATATCTCCCGGAAGCAGGACCTGCGCATGTTCGATACGGGGCCGATAATCTCCCGGGGGGATGCTTGCGAGGACTTTCTGATATGCATCCAACACCATCGAGTTTGCGCGATCTCCAATGGCATGTATCATCGGCTGGTAACCGTGCGTGAGGGCTGCACGCACTTCGCGATCCATCTCGTCTTCCGTGGTCGTTGTCGTGCCGCGGTTCCCAGGGTCATCGGAATACTCATTCACCAGTGCGGCGCCGCGTGAACCGAGGGCTCCGTCGGCATACATCTTCATCCCGCGAATCGTCAACATGCCGTTGGCGTACCCGATCAGAGGAGAACGTCTTTTCCAGCTCTCCCAAGTTGCGCTTGGCCCGAGAATCGACGCATAAATACGGATCGGAAGGCGATGTTCATCCGCAAGATGGATGTAGGCCGTCACGAGATCACTGTCGATAGCCATATCGCAAACTTCCGTAATCCCGACTTTCAGACATTCATCAGCCGCAGTGAGGATATTTTGCTCGAGTTCTATTTCCGAAAGGGGCGGCATGTGGGACTCGATGAGGTCTCTCGCCTGGTCCTCCACGAAGATCCCCGTTGGATTTCCCTTACTATCCCGCACAATTTTCCCTTTCTCGGGATCCTTGGTTTCACGCGTGACATTTCCAATCCGCATTGCCGCAGAATTCACCCAGATTGCGTGACCGTCGACCCTTATCAGGACAACGGGGTTGTCGGGCGAGACGTCATCGAGCATCGCTGCAGTCGGAAACTCCTTCACACTCCACAGGTTCTGGTCCCATCCCCTGCCGATGATCCACTCTCCCTTCTTCGACTGTGCGATCCGATCTCTGACAGATCGCACTGCATCTTCGGGAGAAGGTACGTCGAAGAGATTGATGGAGTGAATAAGATTGCCGAGTCCGTTCATGTGCGCATGGCCGTCGATCAATCCCGGGACGACTGTTTTTCCCCGGAGATCTATGACCGAGTCGGCATGCACATTCTTCAACAGGTCCTCGGAGGATCCCGTTACCACAATTCTGTTGTTCCGGATGGCAACCGCCTGAACGATCCTGTTCCCGGGATCGAGAGTATAGATTTTTCCGTTGGTCAGGAGAAGGGTAGCTTGGGTCGGACCGGTATTCAGCACATAGAAGAATGCACCGACTGCAGAGACAGCAACAATGAGGGCAAAGAACAAACGCTTCGTGAAGGTTTTCATCCTTTTGATATCGTGTTGGAAATGAATATAGAACTTTTCGTGGGGAAATCCAATGCACGCGCAGAACGAAAGACACATACTGTCATTCACATTGATCTGATACGTTTAGATCCGGAATGCATGAGTTGAATAATCGCGATGAAGCTCCGATTGCGGGTCATTCGCGCAATACTGTTGCTTCTCAGAGAGAAATTGGATACTATATTTTTTCACTTCAGGAAAGGAATGCACGTGTCAAACGATGAGTTCTCCCGATTTGTGGAGATCACCAAGCGCGTTCGCAGGGAATGCCCCTGGGATCGCGAGCAGACCCACCTCTCGATACGGCACAACCTCATCGAGGAATCGTATGAGGTGGTCGAGTCTATCGATCGGGAAGACTGGAACGGCTTGAAGGAGGAATTAGGGGATATCCTCCTCCATGTCGCCTTCCATTCGAATATCGCTGAAGAAGAGCGTGAATTTACGCTTCGGGAGGTTATTCAGGGAATCTCGGACAAGCTCATTCGCCGTCACCCGCACATTTATGGAGACGAGAAGGCGAAGACGACCGGAGAAGTGATCGAGAACTGGGAGAAGCTCAAGATGAAGGAAGGCCGTGAATCCCTGCTTGACGGTATTGCGAGGGAGCTTCCGGCACTGTTGCGTGCCCACCGGCTGACCGCCCGTGCTTCAACCGTTGGTTTCGACTGGAAACGAAAAGAAGATGCATGGAAAAAAGTGACGGAAGAAATCGACGAACTTCATCATGCCGTCGATGAAGGAAATTCCCGCAGAATCGAGGAGGAATTCGGAGATCTCCTCTTCGGGCTGGTGAACTACGCTCGTTTCATCGATGTGAATCCGGAAAATGCATTACGACGCTCCATCGACAAATTTATCACACGATTTCATTATATCGAAAAGAAACTCAAGGAACGCGGCAAGGATATTCACTCTTCCTCGCTCGAGGAAATGGATGGTTTGTGGAATGAGGCGAAGACAATCAGCGGGAGGACATGAGCGGATCAGGCGTTTTCCGATTCCGTCTTTCCGTTTGTGTGGAATTTATCGTAGGCATCGATAATGTCCTTCACGAGCTTGTGGCGCACTACATCGTTCCGGTCGAAATAGCAGAACTGGATCCCTCCGACATCCCGTAAAACTTCCTGAATCTGTACGAGCCCCGAAGTCGTCTTGCTCGGAAGATCGATTTGCGTGATATCTCCCGTAATGATTGCTTTGGAATTGACACCGAGACGCGTGAGGAACATTTTCATTTGCATCCCCGAGGCATTCTGCGCTTCATCCAGAATCACGTACGCGTTGTTGAGTGTTCGGCCCCGCATGTATGCCAATGGAACAACTTCGATGACGCGACGCTCAACGTACGTCTTCAATTTCTCCGGGGGTATCATATCATCCAAAGCATCATAGAGCGGACGAAGATACGGATCGACCTTCTCCTTCAGATCGCCGGGGAGAAAGCCGAGACTTTCTCCTGCTTCAACGGCAGGACGAGCGAGCATGATTTTCATGATCTCACGGTTCTTCAGTGCTGCAACAGCCATTGCCACGGCAAGATATGTCTTGCCCGTACCGGCGGGACCGATGGCGAAGACGATATCATTCCGTTTGATCTGCCGGATATATTCCCTCTGCCCGTGTGTCTTCCCGCGGATGATGCCATTCCTCGTGAAGAGAACGACGGTATCGAGTTCACCCTCTCCGACCTGTGCCGCGATATTCTTGGGAACGGCCGGCTCTCCGTTGACCTTGACGAGATCGACGACTGTTTCCACATCATTAATGGAAAGGTTACCGTTCTTGTTGAGGATGTAAATAAGTTCCTTGATGATTTTTTCCAGCTCGTCGACTTGCTGTTGGTCTCCCCGGAAGGTCAACTGATCGCCCCGCACGGTAATGGTTGCATCATACCGGGCTTCCAGAACCTGCAAATTTGCATCGTTAAGACCGAGTAACCGAACCATATCGATACCCTCAGCCTTGAATTTTCGCTCAGCCAATGAAGTCGTTATCTCCTTCCATATTCCGATAAAAAACGAAAGAAGCCCTTGCCGCGCGGGGCGGCACAGGGCTTCTTCCAAAATTCCTTGACTGTAAACAACAGCGAACCGTTGTTTGTATCCTCTTACTTGGCGTTCGAGGGTTCTGCGGCTTTCTTCCGGTAATACGTCCGGGCAGCCGACCGCTCTTCCTTCGAAAGTTCATTCCCTTCCGGAATCTTCAACACCCATTTGGGCTTTATGACATCCGGGTCCTTGATCATATCGCGGTTGCCCTGCCAGATCTTCGGCCACATCCAGGCATTTGCGTAGATGTCCTTCTTCTTCGCAATGTTCCAGAGGCAATCCCGGTTTCTCGACCAGGTACCGACCGTGTAGGTCTTTTCATGCTGCATACTTGCCAGCAAGGCAGTGACTTTATCCTGGAGAGACTTTACCCTGTCGCCATACCGCGGGATAAGCGCGATCTTACTCTTGGCCATCTCCTTCAGACGAGCATCGAGTTTCTGTACTTCGTCTTTATGCTGTGAAAGTTCAGCATCGGACATACGCTGCAACTCTGCCACGCGGTTTTCCATGTCCGTCAACTCTTTGTCGAATGCATCAACGTCGGCCTGTGTCACACCAAGCAGAGCATACAACGCATCCTGGCACGCCTTCACGTCGGCATCGAGCTTCGTCGATTGATCCTGAAGTGATTTTGTGTCATCATTGAGCTTCTTCAGCTGGGCCTGGAGATCGGTGACTTTCTGGGTGGCACTCGCCATCTCCGATTGCCACTCATCCTTCGTCATCTTTTCCTGGGCGAGAGCCGGGGTAATCCCCACCAGCAATGCTGCAACTACGATCAAGACAAGGGTAGAAACGATAGTCGATTTCATATCATTTACCCATCGCTTTCTTGACGGCTGCCTGATCCGACTGGCACTGCTGGAGCTTGCCGTTCTTTTCGGCGATCTGTTTCTCGAGATCGGCCTTTGCTTTTTGTGCCTGATTGACTTGGTCCTGTAATGCACTTGCCTGATCTTTCAACTTCTGGAGCTGTGCCAATTCTTCGTCGGAAGGAGAACTCGAGCAACCCGCGATCATCAAACCCCCGGCGAGAATTGATCCGGCCAGAATCAGCCTGACTATTCTCATTATTGGAATCTCCTCTATTTGTTCTACATACCGTAAATCCTAATGGGATCAAAGTAACAAATTAATTTAGCTTTGTCAAATACTGCCGAAACGTTAAGAATTCTTAATGGTGAATTACAGGAGCCCACGTTCCGCAAAACTCGCATATTTATCAATTGCGATGATAATATGATCATGAATCGGAATCCCGACAACTTTGCTTGCTTCAAAGAGCTGGCGTGTAATCTGAATATCTTCGGCACTTGGCTCGGGATTTCCGCTCGGATGGTTATGGAGAAGGATGATGCTCGCAGCCGGCTCGAGGATGGCAGGGCGGAAAACTTCACGCGGGTGAACGAGTGAACTGTTGAGAGTACCGCTGGAGATGGTGACATCCCGCAAAAGCCCGTTCGCGCTGTCGAGGAGCAGGACTTTAAAGACTTCATGCTGAAGATCACGGAGGAGGGATTGATAACTCCGGAGTACGTCATCCGGCGAGGAAATCCGCGGACGGCAGGCACCGCGCCGCGCCGAAGCCCGGCGTCCAAGTTCGAAGGCGGCCACGATCCCCACGGCCTTGGCCCCGCCGAGACCCTTGAACTGCCGCAGCTCCTGGAGAGAGCGTGTGGCAAGATCCTCAATCGATCGGAACTCTGTCAGGAGTGTTTTGGCCAGATCGACTGCCGTCACCTGTCGAAGGCCGGTGCGGATGAGAATAGCTAAGAGCTCCGCATCGGAGAGCGCTTCACACCCGAGATGGAAGAGTTTCTCGCGCGGCCGCTCATCATGAGGCCATTCGGTGATTTTTGTGTGATACCGTGCGGTTTCCCCGACGCGGTTCTTGGAGTGTTCCATAATCTCCTCCCGGAAAATATTTTATGGAAGTGAAAGGTCTTTCAGCTTGATAAATTCTCCATTCCGATACTTGAGCATGACAACGCTGGTATTGACGCGACCGGGGTGCAACGAAATAAGAGAATGCAGGGCACGATAATTCCGTACATTTTTCAGGGCCGAGCCGAGTGCCATGCGGTTGGTTGCCCCTCCAGCAATTTCCGTCAGGAGAAGTCGCACCGCGTCATATCCCAGGATCGTATATTTTGTCGGCTTCTTCTTCATCACGGAAACAAACTGCTGGACAAGTTCCTGGTAGGA
>Ga0335082_10002648_pt1 | contig 19330 bp, 13 predicted proteins | sample Lox_Sample_41_FD_206718 | JGI IMG/M metagenome (GOLD analysis project Ga0335082, IMG submission 206718) | Soil microbial communities from Loxahatchee National Wildlife Refuge, Florida, United States - Lox_Sample_4.1 | ecosystem: Environmental > Terrestrial > Soil > Wetlands | place: USA...
ATGCGGGCGCGCTGGCGGATCTGCGCCAGCACGGCATCGAGGATGGCGCCACCAACGTTGTCGAAGTAGACGTCGATGCCCTTGGGGCATGTCTGCTTCAAGCGCGCGCCAACGTTCTCCGTCTTGTAGTTGATGCAGGCGTCAAAGCCGAGGTCGTCGGTGATCCACTTGCACTTGTCGGCGGAACCCGCGATGCCGACGACGTGGCAGCCCTTGATCTTCGCGATCTGCCCGACGACCGACCCGGTGGCGCCCGCGGCCCCCGAGACGACAACCGTTTCCCCGGCCTTCGGTTGACCAATGTCGAGCAGGCCGAAGTACGCAGTCATCCCGGTGATGCCGAGCACGCTGAGCGCTGCGGTGAGCGGTACACCTTTCGGCAACACCATCATCGGCATGGCGTCGCGGGCGGAGCCGAGAAAGTAGTCCTGCCAGCCGATCATGCCGAAGACGACATCGCCGGCGGTGTACTGCGGGTTCCGAGACTCGACGACGACGCCAACCCCTCCGCCGCGCATCACTTCGCCGATCTTGATGGCCGGCAGGTAGGTGTCCTGCGCGTTCATCCACCCACGGATGGTCGGGTCGAGCGACAGGTAGATGTCGCGCACGAGGTACTCGCCGTCGTTCGGTGTCGGAATCGGTACCTCGCGACGGCTGAAGTCAGTTTCCTTGATCATCCCGACCGGCCGCGCGGCCAGCAGGATCTGACGGTTCTTGCCTTCCATATGCTTCTCCTTTGCCCGACGCTGTCAGCTGCGAGCTTTGGAGGTAGCACGGATGCAGCGCTCAAAAAACGGTGCTGTGGAAATTCGCCTGCCGCGGGTCAATGAGCCTGTTCGAAGGTGAATCCAGGTCCGCTAATCGGCGCGAGGAACGGGCTGAAACTCGCGTCACCCGCCAGGTAAACCTCCAAGAATGGCAGCACCCACCGGCGCACTGCATCGTGCGCCTCGTCTTGCGTCAGCGTCGTCGGCGGGTTGCAATCCGGGCTCGGGAAACAGCCGTCGGAGAAGGCGAAGTGGCCGGCGTTCAGGATCTGCACCAGGTGCTTCGGCGGACTGCCGCTGGCGTAGACCGTGCGAATCGCATCGCCGCTGACGTAGCTATCGAGTTCGGCGTACATCGTGAGCGACGGGATCGTCAGCGGCGATGCGTTGCCCACGAATGGCGCCATGGGCAGCGCGGTCTTGAAGCGCGGCTCGAGTGAGGCCGCGACGTAGGTCGTGAAACCACCAAATGAGTGTCCCGACATGCCAAGGCGATTGGCATCGATGGCGCCGAAGAACGGTGAGGCCTGGTCGAGAGTGGCTGCGAGCAAGCCGTTGAGCACGAATAAGATGTCCTGGGGGCGTTCCGCGGCCGACATGACTTCCGCCTGCGGTGTGCCGCACGAAGGGTATTCCTGGATGGTGTTGCCGGGATGCGGCGGGGCGGCAACGATGAACCCGTGCGAAGCCAGCGATGGCAGGAGAAAGGTCGACTGCGCGGGGAAGCCGCACGAGCCGTGTGAGAACATGAGGAGCGGGTAGGGCGCGCCGCTGTTGTCGAGCGGGACATTCAGCACCGCGTTGTACGTTGGATCGACCGGCCCAGCTCCCGCAGCGGCGGGGTACCAGACTACCGTGTCGAGGACGCGTGTCTGTGATGGATCAACCACTGACGGCTTGGTGAAGCGCACCACCCGAACGCCGGCCGCGAAGGGTCCGTCGGCACGCACGTCGACGCAGGTGCTGGCGGTCCAGTCGACGACGTCGGCGCAGTGTGTCTGCGCAGCGCAACCGTTCTCTTCATATTTCTTGGCGTCCTTGCAGCTCGCCAGCGTCTTCACCCGGCAGCTCAGCGGGGTCTTGGCCTTCGGTGTGAAACGCCCGCACGCCACCTTCGTAGTACCGCACACGGCGCCTTTGTTGATCGAGCTGGCGGTCTTCTTGCACTCCTTGCGCAGGTCGCCGGCCTTCACCGCGTTGTTGAGGACAGTGCCGGCGCACTTCTGGTACGTCCTTGCCGTCAGACCGGGGGCGCCGGTGAAGCTGGCGCAGGGACACGCCGTCTCCGTGGCGGTACGCAGGCTCGCCAGGGCGCGCTGATCCGACAAGGTCGACGCGCCAGTCAGGCATTTGTCCTGAGCGACCGCGGGAGACAGCGCGGTGAGAACGCCCAACAGAGCAAGGACGCGCAACGCCATCGCCTCTACCTACAATGCTCTGCCGTCTCACGGCAAGGAAGGTGGTCTGAAGGGCGCAAAACACAGGGCGATCGGTCGCGCGTCCCTCGCGCAATCCGCAGCGCCCTTACGCAGCCGGCAGCTGATTCTTGAACACCTGCCCGTCGCGCATCACGCAGACGACCCGCGTAGCGTCCTGCAGGACGCCGATGTCGTCGAGCGGGTTGCCGTCGACCACGATCACGTCAGCCAGCTTCCCTACCTCGATCGTCCCGATCTGATCGGCCATGCCGAACAACTCGGCGTTGGTGCGCGTGGCAGAAAGAATGGCCGCGTGGTTGCCGAGCACCTGCGCCTTCAATCCCAGCTCCATGCTTTTGAACGGTTGCATTGACGACAGTACGTCCGAGCCGGAGCAGATCTTCAGCCCGGCGCTGCGCGCGACCGCGAGCGATGCGAGCCCGCGTTCCTTCGCCTTGTTGATCTTGTCGAGCATCTTCTGCGGAATCTTCTCCGCCGCGCCGTAGGTGCTGATGAGGAAGTAGGTGGTCAGCGTCGGCACGAAGTACGCGCCGGCTTTCCTCATGCACGCCGCCGACTCTTCGTCGAGGAAGTTGCCGTGCTCGATGCTGCGCACGCCGGCGCCGACGGCGTTCATGATGCCCTGCGGCGTATATACGTGGGCCAGGCAGATCTTGCCGACGGTACGCGCCTCGTAGGCCGCCGCGGCCATCTCCTCGATGGTGAATTGCGTGTGCTCGATCTCGTCGGTCGGCGACATGCAGCCCCCGCCGGCCATGAGCTTGATGCCGTGCGCGCCCATGCGCAGCATCTCGCGCGCAGCGCGCCGCATCTCGTCGGGTGTGTCGCAGATGCGCGGCGCAGCTACCAAGCCGTGCACGGTAGGGAAGGGATTCTCCTGCATATGCGCTTCGCGCCAGTCGCCGTGGCCGCCGGTCTGTGACAGACAACCACCGACGAAGAGGATGCGCGGGCCTTTCACGTAGCCGCGCTCGGTGGCCTGCACGAAGCCCCAATCCAAACCGAACGCGTCGCGCACCGTCGTGAAGCCGGACTGCAGGGTCTGTTCGAGCACCTCCTTCACACGAAAGGCAAAGGTTGCGGGTGACTCCTTGCGCGCCTTGTTCATGTCGGTCTCGATGATGGCCGCGTGGATGTGCGCGTCGGTGAGGCCGGGCATCAGCGTGCGGCCGCTGCAATCGATCACGGTCGCGTCCGCGGCCGGCGCAGAGTGTTTGCCGCGATGGACAGCAGCGATGCGCCCGCCTTCGACGACGACCGTCGACCGCGGCGCCGGGTCGGCGCCCGTGCAGTCAAGCAGGGTGCAGTTCTGAAAGACCGTGGCGCTCATCCAAATATCTCCTCCGGCGCTTCACGCATCACTTGTCGGTCGCGCGCTTCAAGTGAAAGCGCAGGTCGCCGACCAGGTCGACGTATATCATCCGATCCGTGAAGTGCCACAGACCGTCGCTGTGGGCGAATTGATCGTGGTAGCGGCCGGCGATCACGACTTGCAGTGGCAGTTCGGGGCGCGCCTGCAGCACGGTGAAGTACGAGCGCGCCGCCGCGCTGCTCTGGTGCGTGTCGACCTCGATGATGACGTTGGTGGTCACGTGCTTGGTGCACGGGACGCCGTCGTACAGGGCGACGGAGCTGCGGAAGGTCTCCAGCGCTTCGCGACTGCCGCGGCGTACATCGGGACGCAGGTTGCTGCGCAGCGTGGCGCGCGCGAAGAGAGCGGCAACGCCCTCGAGATCGCCGGCGTCGAGGCGCTCGGCGTACGTGTGGATGAGCGTCGCGATTGCGTCCTGATCGGTGGCCATGCGCTGAGCCATACACCGTGACGGGTGCCGGTCTCAACGAGCATGTGAAGAAATCCTAGTGCGACCTGAGCGCTGGCCCGGAGGCTCGAAGCCTCCGGCTACCCCAACGAAGCCCTGACGGGCTGGTGGGTGCGTGCAGCCGGCTTTTGAGCCGGCTTCGTTTGGTAGCCCGGGACTTGAGTCCCGGGTGGGGCGACCGCGCGTCGTACCGACCTCCGATTCTTTCACAAACTCAACGGGGCCGTCTTGGAATTCGGCAAGACTACAGACGTTAGGTCACGGACAGGTGTCTCGGCTTGTTGACTCAGCGGTTCTGCAAGAGCGCCTCGACGTAGCGCGCGATGATGTCGGTCTCGATGTTGACCGAGTCGCCCGGCCGCTTGCGCATCAGGCTGGTGTGCGCCTGCGTGTACTGGACGAGCGAGACCGCGAAGCTGTCCGCTGTCTTGTCGATCACCGTCAGGCTCGCCCCGTCGATGGTCACTGGGCCCTTGACGACCATGTAGCGCAGCAATTCAGGCGGCGTGTGAAAGCGTGCGATGATTGCTTCGGTCTCTGGCGCAAACGAGAGGATCGACGCGCGTCCCTCGACCACGCCGCGTACGATGTGCCCGCTGAGCCGGTCAGTGGGCCGCAGCGAGCGCTCGAGATTCACCGCATCCCCTGCCTTCAGCTCGCCGAGATTGGAGCGCCGATAGGTCTCCGGCATGACATGCGCCGCGAAGCAGTCGCCCTTGATCTCAGTGACGGTGAGGTCGACGCCGTTGATGGCGATCGAGTCGCCGAGCTTGGCATCGGCAAGTATCTGCTTGGCGCGGATGCGCAACGCGCCGGCGTCGGCGTCGACGACTTCGCCAACTTCCTCGATGATTCCGGTGAACATGCCGACAGCGTAGCGGGTTGGCGCTGCGACGGTCAATCAGTCCCGGCGCGGCGAGGGTGAGACGCGATACGCGTTGCTTGCAGGAGGGGTCCCGATGGGTTTGGTTGACGGATTGCCGCGCCAAACTAGGGCTACGACGTCAATCCTGATGCCGCTCGACGATCTGGCGATGAGCCGCGCCGTCCTTTTGGCGTCGGTCTCGCACAACTCGCCGAAGTTCGGACACCCGATCACGTCGTTGGGGCTTCGGGCTTCCAAGTCCGACAGGCGGCTAGAGTGTTCGGTCCGCAAGCCGCAATTCGCGATTCAGAGTTCTTCGATCGCCTCCTTCGGCAACCAGCCGCGGCGGCCGTCGCACCGGGCGATCTGTAACCAGCCCTGTCGCATGTCGAGGACGTGGACGAGAGAACCTTCCTTCAACGTGAAGTGGACCGTGCCGTTGCCGGCGGGCTCAAAACGAACTGCGGTCTCACCCTCCGCTGCCACGACCACTGCCTGGCGCTGCCAGTCGTCGGCGAGCACTTGCTTGGTTAGGGACGTGCTGGCCACAACGACCGCTGCGGCCAAAGCGGTAGCAGTATACACTAGCCAGCGCGGCCGTTGTATCCACAGCCGATAAGTCGCGAGCGCGAGCAGCAAGACGGTGTATAGCGCGCTCGTCAGCCAGACGAGTCGTCCCGTCGCCATGCGCCGCGCGATCGGAAACGCCAGTCGTTCCCACAGAGCGGGCGTGCAGGCCTCGGCGCCCGTCAGCGAGCGCGCATACGCCAAGTTGGCCTCCAGGTCGGGATCGCTCGGCAGTAGGCGCCGGGCGCGCTCGTAGTTGAGGATCGCCTTTCCTTTCTCACCCGACTTGAAGTAGGCATTGCCGAGGTTGAAGTACAGGTTGCCGCTCTGTAACCCGGAGCGCAGCAGTTGCTCGTACTCGCCGGCGGCTGCGACGTACTGCCCGTCCTTGTAGAGCGCGTTGGCGTGAAAAAAGGTTGTCTGCGGGCTCACGGGTGGTGCGTCGGCCGCGGCGGCGCTCACGGCCACAAGCAGCAGAGCGGCGGCGGCCGCGACCGTTGGAGCGCTGCGCCGCGTGCGCTCCAGTTGCTTGATGACGTCCTGCGCCAGCCTCAAGGTGCCGCGCATGTCACCGTCGCTGGCTCCCGGTGCGAAACGCACCTGCTCGCACGTCGTCAAGAAGTCGCGCACGCGCTGTGCGCATTCGCCTGAGATGCCACGCGCGGCGACGGCGTCGGCATCGATTGCGCCAGGCGGCAAGTCGAGTTTGGCGGCGAGATACTCCTGCATCGTGCGCGACAGCTGGTCGTAGAACTGCTCGCGATGGCCGGCGGCGAGGGCGTGCTCAGCCGCTGCCAGCGCACGCCTTGCGTGCTTCCCGGCGCGCGTGAAACGCGCGTAGCGGACATCGCCAGTGAGGCGCTGGCGCCGGCGGTCGTACCACACCGCGGCAGCGAAGAGCAGCAGCGGCACGGGCTGCCACAGCAGAAACGGCAGGCTGCGGTACCAGGCATCGGCGGGTGCGGCGAGGCGGCCCGGGTCATCCTTGATGTAGACGATGTCGCGTCCGAGCTTCTCCTCCGGCGCAAGGCGCATGGCCGGCCCAGCGCCCGTTACCACCTCCGCACCCGGCGCTTGCTGCGGCGGTCGTACCGTCAAGGCGATCGGCTGGCTCTCCAGCGTCTCATAGCGCCGGGCTTCCGGATCGAAGTAGCTGAAACGCACCGGGGGGATGGCGTGCACGTTGGCGTCGTTGGGAATCAACACTTGCTCGAACGAGCGTCCGGAACCCTCCGCCTTGCCGGCGCGCGGTTCGTAGGTGCGGAAACTGTCCGCGTTCGAGAGCGCCGGCGGTTGCGCATCCGCCAGGCTGCCGCTGCCAGCGAGATTCATGTGCAAGGTGATGGGATCGCCGGCGTTCAACTCGGTCGGTGAGGCGGTGACTTGCATGGTGAAGTGTCCGACTGCTTCCGAGAAGCTCGCCGGCTTGCCTTCCTCGGGCAGCGGCAGCACGGTCAGCGTGATCGGGTCGGAGCGGATGTCCATCGGGCGGCGTTCGGCGAACGGGTCGTTCTGAAAGAATTGATCGAAGAACGGATCGCCGAAGCCGCCGCCGCGGCGGCGGGTGAGCACGTTGAGCCGCACACTGGCCGGTCCGAGCGCGAGCGTGCCGGCACGAAGCGGGATGACCGTGGTTTGGAAGCGCACGACCTGGAAGATCTGACCACCGATCTCCTGGCGCTGCTGGCTGGGCTCGGGGAACTTGTCGATCGACAAGCCGTCACCCGGCAGGGTCGGATACTGCAGATCGGCGACGCGCACGTTGCCGACGTACAACCGAACATCGATGGGAATCTGCTCGTGCAGGTAGACCTCCGAGCGCGGTACCGCGAGCGTGACACGTAGCGGTTGGCCAGCGCCCGCGCCCTTTGCGGCTTGTCCCGGCGGAGCCTGCGGTTGCGGGGCGGACGCCGGCGGGGGAGCTGCCGCACCGATGTCAACGGCGACTGCGCCGGTTTGATACTGCTGGCCTTGGTACTCAACAGTGAAAGGGCCGAGCGTGAAGTGTCCCTGACGTATAGGGACGAGGGAGTAGCGGTGCTGCACCGACGCGCTCACCTGGCCGTTGACGATGGAGACCTGCGTCGACGGGCCCAGATACTGCACGTCGAACCCGTCAATGTTGCCCAGTGCAGGCGCGGTGACGTTCTGTGCGCCTTTGACCTCGATCGTCAGCGACAGCGTCTCGCCGACCTCGGCGCGCTGCGGATTGATACTGGCACGAACGGAGAGGTCGGCGCGGGCGGGGGTGGCAGCGACCACGCTGACGAGCAGCACGAGTGGCACGAGCAATTTGGCCGAAAAGTGCTCGGCCGCTGCCGGGGAATTCGGAGCGTGTCTGGAAACCTCGTGGCCGTTCCTGCCACCGCGTCGCGGTGGAATCAAATTCCACGGCTGAGTCGCCCTAAGCCCACTGAAGAGAGTTTCGATAAACACATGCGCCCCTCGATACGCCGCCAAAAGAAGGCGGCCACTCGGGGTGAACGGTTCAAGATCTGCGGAGAAGGATCCAGAAATCCGTTCGCCCCGAGTAGGCCCCATTTTCTCAGGGGCCGTATCGAGGGGCTGCCTCAATCGACACTCTCTGAAGGGGCTGGCTGCGGTCCTCTTGCCTGCGTTTGGAGCCCCCTCGGTGGGCTTTTTGCGACTTAGCCGGACGATTTGATCGTCCGGACCCTCGCCGCGCGAGTTTTGAGACAGCCTCTTCATTCCTCGGCATCGGGCCGGCTCAGACATGGCAACGCCATCTCCGAGAGATTCGCATCACCAATCCTGCGCCGGCTCGGCGACCGCGCCGCCTTGCACCTGGCGGGCGAACTCGTCGGGTTGTAGCTCGTCGTTCTTGGCCGTATCGATCACTGCCGCCGCTTCCTGCTGCGACATCTGATCCTTCTTCTCTCCGCTGGCGCCGCCGGCCGCCTGCGCTGCGCGTTCCTGCTGCTCCGCGTCCTTCTTCTCGTCTTCCTGTTGCTGCGCTGCTTGTTGCTGTTCCTGCTGCTTCTGCTCGCCGTTCTGGTCCTGCTGCGCTTGCTGTTGCTGTTCGTCTTGTTGGTCCTTCTGCTCCTTTTGCTGCTGCCGGTCTTGCTGTTGCTGTTGATCCTGCTGCTGATCGGACTTTTGCTGTTCCTGGTCCTGCTGCTGTTTCTGCTCCTCCAGCTTCTTCTTCAGCTCGTCGAGCTTCTTGCTGACGAACTCGTAGTTGAACTTGGCGTCCTGATCGGTGGGATCGGCGCCGAGCGCGCGGCGATAGGCGGCGAGCGCCCCGGCGTAGGCCTTCAACGCGTCCTCCGGCTTCTCGGCCTCGGCGGCGGCGGCCAGCCGGTACTGCGCGTTGCCGACGTTGTAGGCGACCTTGGCGATGCGCTGCGGGTCATCGTCACCAACACGCACACGGGCGAAGGAGTTGATGGCATCGGTGTACTTGCCCGCCTTGTAGTTGGCGTCACCCATGTTGAAGTTCAGCAGCGCCGAGTCCGGGTCGTTCACCAGCACCTCGCCATACTTCGTGATCGCCTCGTCGTACTTGCCCTGCTTGAAGAGCCGGTTGCCCTCTTCGATGCGGTCGCGCGTTGGATTCATCCACGCCAGGCAGAGGGCGAAGAGCGCAAAGCCTGCCCTGAGCTTTGTCGAAGGGCGTGAAACGTGAAACGTGAAGCGACGGAAGTGTTTCATGCGGTCCGTCTCCACCAGCCGAACAGACGTTTGCCGGTCGCGCGGGCCACGCCGCGGCGGTCGCCGATCAACGGTTCGAGTGCGATGAGAATGAAGGCGACCGCCAAGGGGAGCTGGAAGCGCTCTTCGTAGCGGCGCTCCATGGTGCTCTTCAGCTCGCGTTTCTCCATCTTGCCGATGAAGTCGTTGTACACCGTATCCAGTCCGAAGTCGCCGCTGCTCGCGTGCACGTAGGCGCCGCCGGTGGTCGTCGCGATCTTCTGCAGCGTTTCCTCGTCCATACGCGACTTGACGACCTGCCCGCGCCGGTCCTTCAGAAAGTTCTGTTGCCCGTCGACGGTGAGCGGGATGAGATCGCCCTCCGCCGTACCGATGCCCACGGTGTAGATCTTGACGCCCTGGTCGGCGGCTTCCTTGGCGGCGTCGTCGACGTGACCCTCGTGATCCTCGCCGTCGGTGATCAGGATCAGCGCTTCGTGCTTGCCTTGGCGTCCTTCAAAAGCTTCGAGGCCGGCTTTGATTGCTTCGGTGAGCGCCGTGCCACCTTTCGGAATGATACCGACGTTGATCGCATGCAGGCTCTCGGCAAAGGCTTGGTAGTCGAGCGTCAGCGGGCACTGCACGAAGGCCGACCCGGCAAACGCGACGAGACCGATGCGGTCGCCCTGCAAGCGCTTGACCAGGTCCTCAATCGCCAGCTTGGAGCGCGCCAGGCGGTTCGGTTTGACGTCCTCCGCCAGCATGCTGCGCGAGGTGTCGATTGCGATGACGATGTCGACACCTTCGCGATGGATTTCCTCCCAATGGAACCCCCACTTGGGCCCCGCCAGCGCCAGCACCAACAACGCCAGCGCAGCGACCAAGAGCAGCGCACGCCAGCGCTGGCGTCGCTCGTCGAGATCGGGCGCGAGCGTGGGGAGCAACCGCGCCTCGGCGAAACGGCGCAGGGCCTCACGCCGGCGGCGCAGCGCCCAGATGAAAAAGAGCGCCGCAGCAGGAACCAGCGCCAGCAGCCAAAGCAGTTGCGGGGCACGCCAGGTGGTCACGGCAGCTTCCTCAATACCGTGTGGCCGAGTCCCACTTCGATTCCCAGCAACAGTACAGCGGGAATGGCCAGCCACGGATAGAGCTCGTAGTAGTCGAGATAGCGCGGCGCCGCGAAGGCCGTGCGTTCCATCCGGTCGATGTCCGCATAGATCTTCTGCAGGCTGGCGGTGTCGGTGGCGCGGAAGTAGGTGCCCCCGGTCTTCTGCGCGATCTGCTTCAACGTGTCTTCGTCGATGTCGACCTTCACCGGCTGGTACACCTTGTTGCCGAACAGGTCGCGGCTCGGAAAGGGTGCCAGGCCACGCGTGCCGGCGCCGATCGTGTACACTTTGATGCCCAGCGCTTTGACGGCATCCGCCGCGGTGGTCGGTGACACCTTGCCGGCGTTGTTCTGCCCGTCGGTGAGCAGGATGATCACCTTGCTCTTGGCATCGGAGTGTTCAAGGCGGCCGGCGGCGGTTGCCAATCCCGAGCCGATGGCCGTCCCGTCCTCCATCATGCCGATCCGTGCGCGGCTGAGGTTCTGCAACAGCCAGCCGTGATCGAGTGTCAGCGGACATTGCGTGTAGGGGCGGGCGGAGAACAGCACCAGACCGATGCGATCGCCGCCGCGCCGCTCGACGAAATCCTTGACCACCGACTTGATCGCATCAAGGCGATTGGCGCGCTCACCGCTGGGCAGCGTGAAGTCCTCGGACAGCATGCTGCCGGAGACGTCGACGGCGAGCATGATGTCGATGCCTTGGCCGGTATACTGGCTCTCGGCCTTCCCCAGCTGCGGGCGCGCCAGGGCGATCACCAGCAACAGTAGCGTGACGCCGCGCAGCGCATAGAGCAGCCAGCGCCAGCGGCGCGCGCCAACGTACGGAATGGCGCGCAGCACGCCGAGTGTAGGATAGCGCATGGCCGCCGCACGCCGGGTGCGTTGCTCCAGCCAGAAGAGCAGCGGCACCACGGCGAGGAGCGCCAGGACCCACGGGTCATGCAGCCGCATGCTGCACCTCGGTGGTGGGCGCGCCGCCGGGGCTCGGCCGCGTGTCCTCGACGAAGCGGCGCGCCGCGGCGTAGGCGGCCTCGCTGTCGTTGAGGCTCGGCAGGTGGCGGGCGAACTTGACCAGGTCGGCCTGTGACAAGAACTCAGCCAGCAGGCGGCGGTGTGGCGCGATGAGCCGGCCGTCAGTGGCCAGCTTCGACAAGAATTCCTCCGTGGTCATCTCCGGCGCGCGCAGCTGGAAGCGGTCTTCCAGGTAGTGTCGGACAATCGACGAGAGCTGCACGTAGTATTGCTCGAATTGCCCTTGCTCGATGAGCCCCTGGGCACGCAATCGGTTGAGGGCCGTCAACGCCACTTCGTGCGGCGGCCGGGGCGGCAGCACGCGCTGTCGCCGCGGCCGGTTCAACAGATAGAACGAGGCGGCGCCCAACAACCCGACGACGAGCACCGCGGCGGCGGCGATACCGTAGGGCCGCCAGTCGAACGGCACCTCCTCCGGCGGCTTGATGTCGCGGATGTCCGTCGCCTTCGGATCCTTTGCAAGCAGGCTCGCAACACCGACCAAGACTTCGTCGCCTTGCGCTTCCTGCAGATCTTCTCCGGGGAGGCGGTACATCACCTTGGGAGCGGGAATCAGATGGTCGCCGGCCTCGAAGGTGGTGAGGGTGTACCAGCGCGAGGCGACCACACGACCGTTCTCCTTGCGTGGCGGCGACTCGCCGAAATCGCTGATGGTGAAATCGCCGACCGCGCCGCTCAGCACCGGGATGAGGATCTCGGTGTCCGCGGCGGCGGAGACCTCGACGGTGTAGCGCATCGGGTCACCGATGGTGATTTCCTTGCGGTCGACGCTGGCGTGGATGGTAACGGGGGCGATCGCGGTGGGCGTGGGTTGCGCCGCGGTGGAATGACCGAAGAATGCAAGTAGCGTGACGGCGAGAAGAGCGCCCTTCGCAAACCTACCCATGAAGACGCACGCCTTGTCCGTCGCCCGTGGCGTTGCCCTGGGGGGGCGAAATGCGGGTGCTGTGGAGCCGGCGTGCCCTCACGCCGCGGGGTGGTGAGGGGCGGCCTGAGGGCAGGCCGGCTCCAGGCCTGAACAGATTCATGGGCAGGAGCCGATTTCCCTTGGCGGCATGTCGAGGGGCGTGGTCCACCGAATCGGTTCCCGGAAGCGAAGCCATGGCTCAGTGCCGGCGCTCGCGCATGTGGAAGAAGCGCAGCAGCGCTTCCGTGTACGGCCGGTCGGTGCGGACCACGATGGCGTCGACGTCGACACCACGCAGCATGCGGTCGCGGTCGCGGCGTGCTGCGGCCGAGCGCTGCTCGAACTCGTGGCGCACGCGGCTGTCGCCGGTGTCGACGACGACACGTTCGCCGCTCTCGGCATCCTGCAGCTCGATCAGGCCGATGTCCGGCAGCGTCATGTCGCGTGGATCGTCCAGCACCACGGCAATCACGTCATGCCGGCGGTTGGCGATCTTCAACGCCAGGCGCGCACGGCTGTCCAGAAAGTCGGAGATCACGAAGGTGACGCAGCGGCGCTTGCTGACATGGTTCAGATGCTCGAGCGCCGCAGCGATGTCCGTACCGCGTCCCTGCGGCGTGAACGACAGGACCTCGCGGATCACCCGCAGCACGTGGCGCGTGCCCTTCTTCGGCGGCAAAGCCAGCTCGACCTGATCGCTGAACATCACCAGACCGACCTTGTCGTTGTTGGTGATCGCCGAGAAGGCAAACAACGCAGCCAGCTCCGCCGCCATTTCGCTCTTCAGCTGCTTCACCGTTCCGAAATGCGTCGAGGCGCTGGCGTCGACCAGCAGCATCACCGTTAACTCGCGCTCCTCGACGTAGCGCTTCACGTGCGGCACGCCGGTGCGCGCCGTGACGTTCCAGTCGATCGTGCGGATGTCGTCGCCGGGCAGGTAGTGGCGCACCTCCGCGAACTCCATCCCCCGCCCCTTGAACACGCTCTGGTACTGGCCGGCAAACAGATCGCTCACCAGATGACTGGTGCGGATCTGGATCTTGCGGATCGCTTTGAGCTGCTCTGAGCTTAGCATCGGGTTAGGTTTTTGGTCCTTGGTCCTTGGTCCCTGGTCCTTGGTCTCTGGTTTCTGGTTCGAAAACCGGCAACCAGAAACCAGAGACCAAGGACCAGGAACCCGGGACTCCTCCCTATGGCACCGGCACTCCGTCGAAGACGGTCTTGATCACGGTGTCGGGTGTGACGTCTTCGGCCTCCGCTTCGTAGGTGACGATGATGCGGTGGCGCAGGATGTCCGGACCGACCGACTTCACGTCTTGCGGCGTCACGTAACCGCGGCCTTGGAGCAGCGCGTGCGCCTTCGCCGCCAACGTGAGGTACAAGGTGGCGCGCGGCGAGGCGCCGTACTGGATCAGGCGCTGCAGATCGAGCTTGTAGGCCGATGGCTCGCGCGTCGCGAACACCAGATCGATGATGTAGTCCTTGATCTTGTCGTCGAGGTAGACCTGATCGACGAGGCTGCGCAGGCGCAGGATGTCGTTGATGTGGATGACGGCGCTGGCGCCGTCGTGGTGGTTGGTCGAGGCCATGCGGTCGAGGATCTGGCGCTCTTCCTCCTTGGAGGGATACGTGACCGATAGCTTCAGCATGAAGCGGTCGACCTGCGCTTCCGGCAGCGGGTACGTGCCTTCCTGCTCTATGGGGTTCTGCGTGGCCAGCACCAGGAACGGGTCGGGGAGTTTGTGCGTCTCGTCGCCGATGGTCACCTGGCGCTCCTGCATGGCTTCCAGTAGCGCACTCTGCACCTTGGCGGGGGCGCGATTGATCTCATCGGCGAGGATGAGGTTGGCGAAGATCGGTCCCTTCTTGGTGCTGAAGGTGCCGTCGCGCGGGCTGTAGACGAGGGTGCCGATCAGGTCGGCGGGCAAGAGGTCCGGGGTGAACTGCAGGCGGTGAAAGCTGGCGTCGATGGCTTGCGCCAGCGTCTTGACGGACAAGGTCTTGGCCAGCCCGGGCACCCCTTCGAGCAGCACGTGGCCATTCGCCAGCAGGCCGATCATCAAGCGGTCGACCAGGTAGCGTTGTCCGACGATGATGCGCCCAATCTCCTCGCGCAGGCGGTACAGACAGGCGGCTTCCTCCTTCACGCGTTCGTTGATTGCAGTAATCCCAGCATCCATGTTGGCTCGTTCTCCTCACATGCAACGTTCACTCGAACTGTGTACGTAGCGCCCCGGTGTCGCGTGATAGACGTTCCCGGCGCGGTGAATCTTCACCACGCTACCCGTCTCAGCCGCCACGGCGGCGTGGCGACGCGACCCTAGCAAAGCGGTCTAATTACCATTGCGGGCCGTGTCGTCAAGTCTCCCCGCGGTGCAAAGGCGTAGGGACACGGCATGCCGTGTCCCTACGCCTGCGGGCCACGTGCGGCGAGCTGCCGAGTCAGTTCCTTCTTCTTGAACTTCCCCGGCCCGGTGCGCGGGATCTCGTCGATGAAGATGACCTCCGACGGCACCTTGTGGGGCGCCAGGTGGTCACGGGCGTAGGTCCGCAGGCTATCCGAGCCTTCTGTTCCAGAGGCACGAGATCATATATTCACCAGGTGCCGTAGCTACGGGCTGGGCAGTTCGTACCGGCGCGGAAATGGAAAGAAATTTGTGACTCCAAGTCACACACGCAAACTGGCTCTCGGACGCTATACGGCGTTTCGTGCGAGTTTTCTCGCTATCCTCGCTTTGTTTCTCTGGGTGCACTTGAGCCAATTCACGACCCAAGGGGTTATCTATCCCGTCACGGATTTCGGACGGGGCGGAGACTTCGTTGACTTCTTCCGCGCATCGAAACGGATAGTAACGGGAGAAAGCCCTTACAGGTCGGCGGTTGGCGCCGGCGGCGCCCCGTACCTTCACAACAAGCCGCCGCTCTTTTCGCTTTTCGTCGCTACGGCCTGGTTTCTCGACGAGACAACTGTGATTCTGCTCTTTCAGCTTTCGATCATCGCGATCGCGATTATGGTGGTTCTCCTTTTAAGATCCGCCTACGCCATCGATTTCTGGGGCACGATTGCTCTTTACTTGGCAATTGTTCTCTCGCTTCCATTCGAGTTTCTTCTGGACCGCGGGAATGTCGACGGCCACAGCCTATTCTTCGCCTTTCTCGCCTTTTTTCTCCTGGGGAGACAGCGCCCGATTTCCGCGTCGCTCGCGCTGGCGGTTGCAATCAACATAAAGACCAACATTCTTGCGCTCGTTCCTGCTTTTGCAGCAGCGGGCAGCTTGCTGGCTTCAGCGCTTTACGCCGGGTTCGCCGTCGTCGCGACGCTCGCGATTCTGGGGCTTATGCCGCAGCTAGGCCGCGAGTTTTTCACTATCGCCACCGCGCGTGCAGCATGGGCGACCGGTAAAGGTGAGAACGCATCGATATTTCGGGTCTTCTACAGAGTCCCCTATGGTGATGATATCGGTTATGTCATCTTCATTGGGTGTACGCTTGCACTGCTTTGTGGTTTTTATCGGCAGCAATTGAGACTTGGGGCTCGCGCTCCTGTCGCACCCCTTGATCGGTTGCTTCTCGCGATGCCGATTGCTTTTGCGTATCCGCGACAATCCTACACATACGGCCTCGTTTTTTTTCCCACCATGCTCATCCTCTACGCGCGACTGGCTCGTTTCGGCGCGAAATGGGAGCGACTACTCGGCTGGGCCGGGTGCGTCGGTGTTGTTCTTTCCTGCTTTCCTTCGATCTATGTATGGAAATTTCTTTCGAGTATAAAAATTACATCATCGTCGCCGTATCTCTTCAATGCGTTAGGCGTTCTGATATGTGTCCTCGTCAACGCTGTGGCCGTATGGCGGCCGATTCCGAAAGTCATGTGGGAACGGCAAGAGCGACCGAGCTGGCTTCGAATCGGAAGCGTGCCAGAGTGGGCGGCGTTTGCGACGCTATCACTCGCGGCGGTTTTCTTTAGCACGCGTTATTTCGTGCTAGGAAGCGAGCGCATTCTCTTCTTTTCCCCCATCTCCGACTTCGAGCGCGCGCGCCCCATCGCGGGCCAGCGTTTTCGTGTTGGGCGAGCCGTTCAGGGATGGGGGTCGCTGATGACGGACCTCGGCGTGATGGGCAAGAAGCTCTCGATCGCGGGTAGGGAGTTTGAGAAGGGATTGGGAACCCACGCGCAGTCGCACATCGACCTGTACTTTCCGGCCGGCACGAGGCGATTCTCCGGTGCTTGCGGAATCGATGACGGATCGCAGGGAAAAGCGGCTGGCGCGATCTTCCAGATAAGATCCGGCGAGCATATCCTCTTTGAGACCAAGGTGCACAAGAGCGGAACCCCTCCGGAAAGCTTTGATCTAAACGTGGAGGGACTCTCCGGCGTTGAGCTCATCGTCGACCAAGAGAATGCGGCGGACCCGAGCTCCTGGAATCAAGCCGACTGGGTCGACCTGACGACAGAATGAAATGGTGAAATAGAAATGGCTGCGGTGGCACAAAATGCGATCACCGTTTCGTGCTGATTCGTCTCTCGCTTGTCGTAGATGCTTTACGTATATCGGTCCGGCGGCGGGTTTCCAGGGGGACCGTGGGGGCAGCAACAACGTCTGATATTAGAGTGTCATGGCACATCGGCCGTTAATGCGGACTATCCGCACGCTCCGCGAGCTGTCTAATCAGCTCCTTCTTCTTGAACTTCCCCGGCCCGGTGCGCGGGATCTCGTCGATGAAAATGACCTCCGACGGCACCTTGTGGGGCGCCAGGTGGTCACGGGCGTAGGTCCGCAGACCTTCGGCGCTTACGCGCGCGGTCGCCTTCAGCGTGACCGCTGCCACGACGCGTTCGCCCTGGTCGGCATCGGGAACGCCGACGACCGCGACCTCCTGCACATCCGGATGGCGCTGCAAGCAGTCTTCGATTTCGACGGCGCCCACCTTGAAGCCGCGCGTCTTGATGATGTCGACGGAGCTGCGGCCGACGATGCGAATCATGCCATCTGCTTCGCGCACTGCCAGGTCGCCGGACCGCAAGTAGCCGTCGAGCAGAGCTTGCCGCGTGTCGTCGGGGCGATTCCAGTAGCCGCTGAACAGGTTGGCACCGCGGATGATGATCTCGCCTTGCACGCCGTCGGCGACATCGACGATGCGCCCGGCGCTGGCGGCGTCTGGGTCGACGATGCGCACCGCGATACCGGGCAGCGGAAAGCCGACGACCCCGGCACGGCGCGCTTGGTCATACGGCGTCGACAGCACGAAACCGCATTCCGTCATGCCGTAGCGATCCATCAGCGCGAAGCCGGTGCGCTCGCGAAAGCGTTCGTAGGTCGCCGCGCTCAACGGTGCGGAGCCCGACACCCAGAGGCGCATGCGGCGCAAGTCGTGCTGCGCGAACGTCTCCGCCGGCAGACTGACGAGTCGGTTGTAAATCGTCGGAACAGCGAAGAACATCGTCGCCTGCACGCGCGCGAGGTCGTCCAGCACCTCCTCGAGGACGAAGCGCCGGCGCAGGGCGACGCTGGATCCGACCAGGAAGCTGGCCATGATGCCCAGACCGAGGCCGTGCAGATGAAAGCAGGGCAGGGTGAGCAGCAGCCGGTCGTTCTCGGTCCACTGCCACGCCCGTGCAACGGTGGTGAGGTTGGAGAGCAGGGCGCGATGCGACAGTACGGCCCCCTTGGGGCGTCCGGTGGTGCCGGACGTGTAGACGATGAGCGCCGCAGTTTCCGTTTCGCGACGCACGACAGCGCGTGCGGGTCCCGTCAGACCCTCCGTCGAGTCCAGGATCAGTGAGAGATCAGGCAACGGTGCATCCATCAGCATCGTTGCGTGCTCGGAGTGGACGATGGCGACGCGCGCCCCGGCGTCTGCCACGATGTACGTTAGTTCGTCTGCGCTATACGCAGGGTTGAGCGGCACGAGCACGGCGCCGGCGTGGATCACGCCGAGGACGACCGCTACCAGGTCTGGGGAGTTTGCCAGACCGACGGCGACGCGCTCACCCGGATGGACGCCGCGTTGTATCAATGCCCCGGCAATCTCGGCGGCGCGCTGGCCGAGCCGACCGAACGAGTACTGCGCGTCATCGAAGAGCAGCGCCGTGACGCCGTCGCGGCGCGCGGCGGTAGAGGCGAATGCGTCGCCGAGGGAAGCGGCTGGCGTGTGCACGGCTTGAGAGACTAGCAGCCTGCCGGACTTGGAAGCCAGCAGCGACTCAACGGGGAGCGGACCATGGAAAGACGCCGGGCGCAGACCTTAACTGGTCTCGCATATTACAGTGACACAAGGCTCCGTTCGTCCCGAGTAGGCGCCCTCTTTTGGCGCCGTATCGAGGGACGCGCCGCGAGCTTGCAGAGCGCGCCCCTCGATACGCGCCCTGGAAAAACGGGCGCTACTCGGGGCGAACGGTTGGGTGCTGTCACCATATTACACGAGGTTCAGTAGAGGCTCCCCGACCGGCTTTCAACTGTCGCGTGCCGAAGCGTGCCTATTCTGCGCACGGGCTCCGCCGCTCGCCTGCGGCGGCTTGTTGAAGCTCTCCGGGGCGTAGCCGTTGTTGAGCTGTACGTGTTCGATCAGCTGCTCGGCGACGACGTTGCCGATGATCTCGCCCTTGTCGTCGGCAGGGAAGAACTGCCGCTGCCGCTCCTTCTTGAGCCCGTTGCAGTCGCGGTAGTTGAGCCATTTGCCGACCCAGAGCTCGTGCCGCAGGAACGAAGCGGTGATCTTCGCGTGCACACGGTCGATGAGTCCGGTGCGCGTGTTGAAGTAGAGGACGAACCATTCCCCGGGCACGCCGGGGTTGTTGGGTTCGAAGAGGACCTTCAACCGCTGCCAGCGCACGTGGTCGTCGCCGCCGACCTCCCCGAGGTCGGTGATCGTTGCCGGCATCTCGGCCAGCGCGAAGGGCAGCGAGAACCAGAAGAGGTTGCTGACCATGTTGAAGCGCGTCAGTTCGAGGCGCTGGGGCTCGGCGAGCGCTGTGCCGTCGCGGATGATCCACGTGTCGGCCCCGTTGACGCCCAGCTGTACATCGTTGGGGATGCCGATGGACTCCATGCGCGCTTGCATGCCAGCATGCAGCGGCGCCATGTACCAGCCGATGCTCTGCGAGGAGACGTTTCCCGCGGGGTCGAACAGTGTCAGCGTGTTGATGTAGCCGACGTCGCGCAGCGCC
>Ga0335082_10002649_pt1 | contig 19328 bp, 17 predicted proteins | sample Lox_Sample_41_FD_206718 | JGI IMG/M metagenome (GOLD analysis project Ga0335082, IMG submission 206718) | Soil microbial communities from Loxahatchee National Wildlife Refuge, Florida, United States - Lox_Sample_4.1 | ecosystem: Environmental > Terrestrial > Soil > Wetlands | place: USA...
ATAATCCCTAGCAAAAAACCTGGCTAAAACCAAGTGTCTATTGAATTTTCTGTCATATCAATGAGTTGGGAGTGAGTGGCGCGCCCGAGAGGATTCGAACCCCTAACCCCCAGATCCGTAGTCTGGTGCTCTATCCAGTTGAGCTACGGGCGCTTTGGCCGGTCGTCTTGCCGGGCGAAATGCAGGCGGCGGACCCTACACAAAGGCGGCACCCATGGCAAGGATGGGGGCGCCGACGGGGCGAACCGTTGCCACAAGGCAAGGCCGTCACCTCTGCGATACCCTTGTTACCGTACCGTTCGCTGTCTAGGATGGTCGAAAATACAGCCGCCCTCTCGGGAGGCGGCTTGGCCGGTGGGAAGGGTGAATGCAAACGTTTGACGACTCCGCGCTCGGCGCCGCCCGAGCAACTCGCCCTTACCACGCGTCGAAGCCTGTCTGCTTGTGGATGGCGCTGACGGCCGGTCTCGGCTTGGCCGCTTGCGCGGGGCCCTCGGCGCAGGTGCAAGTCGCCGCCGCGGATGCGAGCCAGCCGGCAACGGCGGCCTCCGACGCTGCCGGACAGGCAGCCGCGAACGAGTCGGCGGCGACGGCGAGTCAAGAGGCGAAGCCGGGCTCGGCGGATGCGGCGGCATCCGGAACGGCGCCCCCATCCGCGGCGTCGGCCAGCGACACCGCCTCCGCGCCGCCGCCCTCGACACTTCCGGCCGAGCCGGCCGGGGCATCCGACTCAGCGCCCGCCGCATCGACGACCTCCGCACCATCGGACGCAACGCAGACGGCAGCCGCCCCGCAGCCCGCACCGTCGTCGCAGGCAGCGGCACCCGGTTCACCATCCGCCACGACGACGCCCTCCGCCCCGGACGCAACGCAGACGGCAGCGGCTCCGCAGCCCGCGTCGTCGCAGACGGCGGCCTCCGATTCAGCGCCGGCCGCTTCGGCCCCCTCTGCCCCAGACGCGACGCAGACGGCGGCGCCCCCGCAGCCCGCACCATCGCAGACGGCGGCTGCGGGCGACGTTTCGCCGCCCGGCTCCGGTCTGGCGACGGGCCGTCCCTACGTCGTCATCCGCTTCACCGAATCGAGCGTCGACTACGAGAAGGCGCTGTCCGAGGCGGTCAAGCGCGCCGTCGAGCGCAAGCCGAATCTGGCCTTCGATCTGGTGGCCGTGACCCCGCGGGCCGGCACCGCTGATGAGCTGGCCGATCTGACCGAGCAGGCCCACGCCGAGGCGGCGGCCGTCATGAAGTCGCTGTCCAACTTGGGCATCGGGCCGGATCGTGTTAGCATCATGACCTGGACCGGTCAGCCGACCGACGTCAACGAGATACGCCTCTACATTCGCTGAACAACCTCAAACGCTCATGCATCCGACGGGCCGGCGCCGCCGCTGCGGCGCCGGCCTCGCCGTTTCTGGCGCACGACAAGGGAATGCGTGGCCGTGCAACCAAAACCCGGTGTCGGGCGTATAATGCTCGGGTCATCCGTCGCGGAGGCTCGGCTATGGGGGCGCTTGTTCGATTGCTGGGCATCGTCTCGGTTCTGGCGGTCTTTGCGGCCGGCCCGGCGCTGGCGCAGGCGAGCGACGCCGATCAGGCTGCGATCCGTCAGGTCATCCAGTCCCAAATGTCGGCGTTCGAGAAGGACGATGGGCCGACGGCCTATGGCTATGCCTCGCCCACCATTCAGCAGAAGTTCGGCAATGCCGATATCTTCATGCAGATGGTGAAGACGGGCTATCCCGCTGTCTACCGCCCGCGCGAGGTCGAGTTCCGCGGGCTGAAGGAGGAGAACGGACGGCTGCTGCAGGAGGTCCTTGTCGTCGGCCCGGACGGCAAGCCCGTGCTTGCCATCTATGAGATGCAGCGCCAGCCCGACGGCAGCTGGCGCATCAATGGCTGCTGGCTCACCGATGCGCCTGACCAGAGCGTCTGACGCTTTCCCGTTGCGGTCAACCCGAGGGGTGGGCTAGACGACTCTCCCGCACGCCGATCGTGGGGGAGGAGCGCCGTGAGCGGGCAATATCAGAAGAACTTTCCGGTCACCTGGGAGGAGCTGCATCGCAACGCCAAGGCCCTGGCGTGGCGGCTGATCGAGAAAGGGCCGTGGAAGGGCATCGTCGCCATCACGCGCGGCGGCCTCGTACCGGCTGCGATCGTCGCCCGCGAGCTCGAGGTTCGGCTGATCGATACCGTCTGCATCGCCAGCTACGACGACCGCAACCAGGGCCAGATCAACGTCCTCAAGGGCGTCGCCGGCGACGGAACTGGCATGCTGATCATCGACGATCTCGTGGACACCGGACGGACCGCCAAGGCGGTGCGCGACATGCTACCCAAGGCCCACTTCGCCACCGTCTATGCCAAGCCGGCTGGCCGGCCGCTCGTCGATACCTTCATCACCGAGGTGAGTCAGGATACCTGGATCCTGTTCCCCTGGGACATCGAGCCCCAGTTCATCCAGCCGATCGCCCGGCTCACTCAAGGCTGAATCGGAACGTTGTCGATCAGCCTCGTGCGGCCCATCCAGGCCGCGCCGAACACGCGCGCCGGTCCGCTCACCTGATCGAGCGGCTGCAGTGTCTCGGCATCGCAGACCTCGACATAGTCGATCTTGGTGAAGCCGGCGGCGCCGAGTTGATCGCGACCCCACGCGACCTGCCGGGGCACGTCCTTTGGCGAGCGTGCCAACCGTTCGGCGATGGCGGTGAGCGTACGCGGCAGGGCGAACGCTGCCGCGCGCTCGTTCAGCGACAGGTAGGCGTTGCGCGACGACAGGGCGAGGCCGTCGGCGTCGCGCACGGTCGGCACGCCGACGATGCGCACGGGGATGTCGAGGTCGCGCGCCAGCCGGCGGATGACCTGGAGCTGCTGATAGTCCTTCTCGCCGAAGTAGGCGGCGTCCGGCAGGGATTGCAGCAGCAGCTTGGTGACGATCGTGGCGACCCCGGCAAAGTGCCCGGGGCGGAACGGTCCGCACAGATGATCGGTGAGGCGCGCGACGGTGACCGTGGTGGCCGCGTCGGGCGCGTACATCTCGGAGGCTGCCGGCGCGAACAGGAGATCGACGTCGAGGGCAGCCAGCTTCTCGCGGTCGGCTGCCTCGGTGCGCGGATAGGCGGCGAGATCCTCGCTCGGGCCGAACTGTGTCGGGTTGACGAACAGGGTGACGATGCAGCGGCGGTTCTCGGCGCGGGCGCAGCGCGCCAGAGCGAGGTGGCCCTCATGCAGCGCGCCCATGGTGGGCACCAGACCGACGGTCTCGCCGGCCTTGCGCCACCCGGCGACATGGGCGCGCAGGTCGCTCACGCTGCGACTGGTGACGATGGGCCGACTCATGCGCCGCCGATCTTATCGCGGCTGGCCTGCCGTGGTGGTGCCTACTTCGCGCGGGCGAGGACCGTCGGGCCGGCGCCGAAGCAGTTCTCCGGGCCGGGGAAGCGGCGGGCGCGGACGTCGGCCGCATAGGCGCTGACGGCCTCGGTGATGCGGTCGCCGACCTCGGCATAGCGGCGCACGAACTTGGGCGTGAAGTCGCTGAACATGCCGATCACGTCGTCGATGACCAGCACCTGGCCGTCGCAGGCGGGCGAGGCGCCGATGCCGATCGTGGGGATCGGCACCCGCTGGGTGATGGCCCGTGCCACCGGCTCGACCGTGCCCTCGATGACGATGGAGAAGGCGCCTGCAGCGGCCACCGCCTCCGCATCCAGCACGATGTCGTCGCCCTGCGCCTGATCGCGGCCGCGGGCGCGATAGCCGCCGAGGCTGTGCACAGCCTGCGGCATCAGTCCCACATGGCCCATGACGGGAACGCCGCGGCCCGTCAGATAGGCGATTGTCTCCGCCATCTCGCGGCCACCCTCGACCTTCACGGCCGAGCAACCGGTCTCCGCCATGATCCGTGCTGCGGCGCGAAAGGCGGCGGCGGGCGACTCCTGATAGCTGCCGAAGGGCATGTCCACCACCAGGCAGGCGCGCTGGCTGCCGCGCCGGACAGCGGCGCCGTGGGCGATCATCATCTCGACCGTGACCGGCAGCGTGGTCTCGAAGCCATAGACCACCATGCCCAGGGAATCGCCGACCAGCAGCAGGTCCACGAGTGGATCGAGCCGCTGGGCCATCGGCGTGGTGTAGGCGGTGAGGCAGACGATCGGCTCGCCGCCCTTGCGAGCCCGCAACTGCGGCACGGTGATCCGCTGGCTCCGCTTCTCCGTGCTCATGGCGCACCTCTCGCTGCCGGCTGGTAAATCGAGCTTACGACTCAATTGTGCAGTGCACAACAGCGTTTCAATGGCAAACTGGGAGCGGCGTTAACCACGACCGGAGCGGCGTGTCATGACCATGATCGGGATGAAAGCGGCGTTGTGCGCGGCTGCGGCCGCGGGCGCCATCGCGGTGACGATTGTAGCAGCGGCCGACCAGACGCGCCCGCCCGTTCATGCCGCCCGCGAGATGGTCGTGGCGGCCAATCCGCTGGCAGCGCAGGCCGGGCTGGACATCCTGCACCAGGGCGGCAATGCCATCGATGCCGCCATCGCCGTGCAGATGGTGTTGACGCTGGTGGAGCCGCAATCGTCGGGCATCGGCGGCGGCGGCTTCCTGCTCTACTTCGACGGCAAGAGCCGGTCGCTCACCACCTACGACGGGCGCGAGACGGCGCCGGCGGCGGCGACGCCCGGCATGTTCCTCCATCCGGACGGCACGCCGATGGAGTTCGACGAGGCGGTGGTCGGCGGCCTCTCGGTCGGCATGCCCGGCACCGTACGGCAGTTGGAGCTTGCGCATCGCGAGCACGGGCACCTGCCCTGGGCGCAGCTGTTCGGGGCGGCGATCAAGCTCGCCGACGAGGGCTTCGCGGTATCGCCGCGGCTGCACGAAGAGCTTGCCGACGACGAGCATCTGAAGCGCCTGCCGGAAGCGGCCGCCTACTTCTATCAGGCCGACGGAACGGCGTTGCCTGCGGGAACGCTGCTGCGCAATCCGGCGCTGGCCGAGACGCTGCGGCTGCTCGCGAAGGACGGTGCCGACGCCTTCTACCGCGGCCGCGTCGCCGATGACGTCGTTGCCGCGGTGGCAGCGTCGCCGATCCATCCGACGCCGATGACGCAGGCTGATCTCGCGGGCTACGAGGCCAAGGTGCGCGAACCCGTGTGCGCGCCCTATCGGCAGTGGCGGATCTGCAGCATGCCGCCGCCTTCGTCCGGCGGCATCGCGGTGCTGCAGATGCTGCGCCTGCTCGAGCGGTTCGACCTCAAGGCGATGGCGCCCGAGAGCGCGCCGGCCGTGCATCTGATCGCCGAGGCCGGCCGGCTGGCCTTCGCCGATCGGGATCGCTATGTGGCGGATCCTGACAAGATTCCTGTGCCAACCGCACAGTTGCTCGGCGAGAGCTATCTACACGAGCGCTCCCAGCTCATCCAGCGGGACCGCGATCTCGGCAAGGCGACGGCGGGGACGCTGAAGGAGCAGAGCGGCTGGGCGGCACCGTTGCCGCAGGTTGAGCCGGTGTCGACCAGCCAGATCAGCATCGTCGACGGCGAGGGCAATGCCGTCAGCTTCACCACCACGATCGAGGGACCGTTTGGATCGCGGCTGTTCGTCGACGGGTTCCTCCTCAACAACGAGCTGACCGACTTCTCGTTCAGGCCGGAGCGCGACGGGCAGCCGGTCGCCAACCGGGTCGAGCCCGGCAAGCGGCCGCGCAGCTCGATGGCACCGACGATGGTGTTCGATAAGGACGGCCGGCTTCTGCTCGTCCTGGGATCGCCGGGCGGGGCGTCGATCATTCCGTTCGTGGCCAAGACGCTGATCGCCACGCTCGACTGGGGCCTCGATCCGCAGGCCGCCGCCGACCTCCCGAACTTCGGCAACCGCAACGGCGCCACCGAGCTGGAGAAGGGCTCGCCGTTGGAAGCCCTGGCGCCGCAGCTGCAGACCATGGGGCACGAGGTGAAGCTGACGGACATGACGAGCGGGGTGGCCATCATCGCCGTCACGCCCGACGGGCTCGTCGGCGGCGCCGACAGCCGGCGCGAAGGGGTGGCCGTCGGCGACTGAAGGCTCTAGGGTCGCCGCCCATGAACGACAAGCCGGGAACGACGACGCGGCCGACCGTGACGCTCAAGGGCGGCGAGCATCGGCGCGTGGTCTCCGGCCATCCCTGGGTGTTCTCCAACGAAGTGATCATGGACAACCGGACCAAGGCGCTGGCCCCAGGCAGCCTGGTCACGGTCGGCAGCTATGACGGGCGCCCGCTCGGCACCTTCATGTTCAATCCGCATTCGCTGATCGCGGCGCGGCTGCTGACGCGCGATCCGGCGGCGGCGGTCGACCGGCGGTTCCTCGCCGAGCGGCTGGAGCGGGCGCGGGCCCTGCGCGGCCGGCTGTTCGAGGCGCCGTTCTACCGGCTTGTGCATGCCGAGGCCGATGATCTCGCCGGCCTGGTGATCGACCGCTTCGGCGACCGGCTAGTCGTGCAGGTGAACACGGCCGGGATGGATCGGCTGCTGTCGGATCTGCAGGCGGCCCTCGACGAGGTGCTGCGGCCGGCGGCGGTGCTGCTGCGCAACGACAGCGGGGCGCGGACGCTGGAGGGGCTGGAGGGCTACGTCCGCTGGGCCAAGGGCGGCGGCGAGGAGCCGCTCGAGCTGGTCGAGAACGAGGTGCGCTTCCTGGCCGACCTGGGCGAGGGGCAGAAGACCGGCTGGTTCTTCGACCAGCGCGAGAACCGGGCGAGCGTGGCGCGGCTGGCGGGCGGCGCCCGCGTCCTGGATCTCTACTGCTACACCGGCGGCTTCGCGGTGCAGGCGGCGGCAGGAGGCGCGGCGGCCGTGCTGGGCGTCGACCGGTCGGAGGCAGCGCTGGCGCTGGCGGGGCGGTCGGCCGCGCTCAACGGGGTCGAGGGCCGCTGCCGGTTCGAGCGGGGCGATGCCTTCGGGACGCTCGAGGGCCTGGCCGGGGAGGGCGAGCGGTTCGACATCGTCGTGGCCGATCCGCCGGCCTTCGTGAAGTCGAAGAAGGAGCTGAACCAGGCGGCGCGCGGCTACCGCAAGCTGGCCCGGCTGGCGGCGGCGCTGGTGAAGCCCGGCGGCTTCCTCTTCATCGCCTCCTGTTCCCACCACATGACGCCCGAGAACTTCGGCGAGCAGGTGGCGCGCGGCCTTGGCGAGGCCGGCCGCTCCGGCCGCATCCTGCGGGCGTCCGGGGCCGGGCCGGATCACCCGGTCCATCCCTTCCTGCCGGAGACGGCCTATCTGAAGGCGCTGCTGTTGCAGATCGACTGAGGGTGGCTCAGTGCCGGTGCTTCTCGGCTTCGTCGAGGGCCAGCTTCACTAGGTAGAAGACGATCACCAGGGCGATCACGAAGAAGACCAGGCCACCCCAGTAGCCGACCGGGGCATGCACGCCGCTGCGGGCCGAGACGAACAGGCCGCCCATGCCGAGCACGCCGGCGATGCCGCCGAGCACCCAGTTGGCCGTGCCGGGCACGCGGCCGGCCACGTAGAGCCCGGCAGCCATGGCCACGACAAAGAAGATGCCGAGGATCGCGATCGTCATCATGCCTCACCCCATCCGTCCGGGCGCGCACAGTAGGGCGGACGGGGAAGCGACGCAACCGGGTGCGGAGCCATCGCCCGGGCGGAACGAGCGAAGGACCCCATGCCCAGCGGAGACCGGCGGGGGAAGGCTCACCGCAGAGACGCAGAGGCGCAGAGGCGCAGAGGACTCCGACCACTTCTCCGCGTCTCTGCGTCTCTGCGGCCTATCGCCGTTGGGCGATGGACCCCATGCCAAGCGGGCGGAGGGAGACGAAGGAAGGGGCTCACAGAGGACACGGAGGACAGACGAGAATGGATGGTGCTTCGCGCCGAGGCGGAGCATCGAGTCCCCTTTTCCCTCCGTGGTCTCTGCGTCCTCTGTGGCTGATCTGTTTTGAGCGAAGGACCCCATGCCCAGCGGAGAACGAACCCGGTTCCGTCGGGACCGACGGTGGGCCCCGAAAGGGGACCACGCGGCGTCGCCCCCGCGCCGATCGAATCTGGCCGAAGGACCCCATGCCCAGCGGAGATTCGTCGGGGCGCGCTGGGCGCGCCCCGACGCGGGCCTAGCGAGCGACGGATGAACAGCGCTCGGCCGGTTTGGGTTTAGACGGATACACGATGTCAAAGATCAACCGGCGCGGCGCTCGACCGCGTCGAGACACTCCGCGCGGGCGCTCGGAGTGTCCGGAACATTATAGGAACTATTGTCGAAGAGTCAAGCTGGCTGCGCGGATTCCCGGGACGCGGGCACCTTCCCTCAGAGTTGCCGGGCGCCGGCCACATGCTGCCAGAATTCCTCGCGCGAATTGGAGCGCGGGAAGGGCTCTTCCGGGATGGGGCGGCCGAGAAAGCGGCAAAGCGGCGCCCAGCCCTCGGCCACGTCGAAGACCAGCAGGCGGTCTGCCGGCAGGCCGGCCATGACCGCCTCGACGTGGCGGCGGTAGACGGCCTTGGCGTGCGCGGCGTCGCCGATGCGGCCGCCGAACGTGCGCTCCATCACGACGACGCGCCCCATCTCGAGCACGCCGCGCTTCAGCGGATCCGGCGGCAGGCTCTGAGCGTCCGCAAACTTGCCGATGGTTGCGGAGAGGCTCTCGTACCAGGCGTCGGCATCGCGGGCGGTCAGGACGACCTTGGCGGCGGGATAGCGCTGCGACAGCTCGCGCCAGAAATGGCAGGCCGGCCAATCGACGGCCGCGCCGTAACCGGCGAGCAGCGCGTCCCAATCGACGGGCTCGCCCGCGGCCGCGGCTCGCCATGGCGTCGCCTGCGCCGGATGGGCGAAGACCTCCAGCATGTGATGGCACGGCCCGAGCCCCAGCCGCTCGAGCGCGCGCTTGAGCGAAAGGGTGCCGGTGCGCCCGAAGCCGGCGCCGATCACGGACAACGACGTGAGAAGATCCTCCCGAGTGTCGCGATGCTGTTCTTTTGCGTAGCTATGGCACGATACTGTAGGCACGGAAAGCGGCGCGGATGCCGCGGCAGGCAGGGAGAGCTTCGTGCGTGATTCGATAGGAGCCAGGGTGGGCCGTTGCCGGGGCGCAGCGTGCGTCATCGCTGCGGCGATCGCCGCATTGGCGGCAGGAGCGGCCGTAGCTGCCGACGACGATGCGTCGGATCTGCGCGGCTTCGTTGCCGGCGACTACGCGCTCGTCGGGCGCGCGCCCGCGGACGGCGCCGCCTATGCCGGCACCGCGACCATCGCCGAGGACGGCGAGCAACTCATCCTCGAGCGGCGCATCGGCGGTCGCACGCTGCGGGCGACCGGACGGGTCGAAGCGCCGTCGCCGCCCGGCGAGGGCCAGCTGCTGCGCTTCCACTGGACCGACGGGCAGGCCATGACGATGACCTGCCTCGTCGGCGGCGATCTCGACAATTACGCGCGCATTACCTGCCTGTGGGCGCCGGACGGGCAGCCGGTGAAGCAGCCGGGCCTGGAGGCGATGTTCTCGACGACGGCGTGGCCGGATGGCGCGAAGTCGCCGGACTAGGATCGCGTTCCCTAATTGGGAATTGCAGTCCTTCGTTGATTGTCATTCCGGCGATACCGGAAATCGTAGACACCGGCTTCCGGAATATAGGCCCCGGCTTTCGCCGTTGTCGCATGCACACAAGTCTGTGAGTCGGCTCAACCGCTTGCATGAGACTGGGATCGCGGCTGTGCGTCCTTCGACAGGCTCAGGATGAGGGCTTTTCCCCGTGCCACGAAGGTTTTCCCTCATCCTGAGCCTGTCGGTCGCTGGCGGACCGCGAATCGTAGAACGCGGACGCAGCCGCGTATAGGCGATCGATGGCGGGCCGCTGCAGTATTCACGGGTTTTTGACGCCGGTCGGAAGCTGCCAACGCCGGTTCCGCAGGGAACTATAACGACGGGTTGACACCGCAGTTCCATGATCGCCGCCCGGCGCTCGAGTCGTCGGTGGTGGGCGACCGCGAGCACTATTCGAACTGAAGGGAGAGTCGTCATGGATGGAGCCCAGCAGGGTCAGGTCAGCCGCAGCGCGGCGGACGTGTACGAGGAGTTCTTCGTGCCGGCGGTCTTTCGCGAGCCGGCGCAGCATATCGTGCGGGCCGCGGGGATCGGGCGCGGACAATCCGTGCTGGACGTCGCCTGCGGAACGGGCGTGCTGGCGCGGGAGGCGGCGAGCGCGACCGGCAGTGGCGGACAGGTGACGGGCCTCGACCGGAACGACGGCATGCTCGCGGTAGCGAGGCGCCTGGCGCCCGGCATCACCTGGCAGCTCGGGCTCGCCGAGTCGCTGCCGTTCGCGGACGAGAGCTTCGATCGCGTGCTCAGTCAGTTCGGCCTCATGTTCTTCGAGGACCGCACGGGCGCGCTGCGGCAGATGCGGCGGGTCCTGAAGCCGGGCGGGCGCATGCACGTCGCCGTCTGGGACGCGCTGGATCGCAGCCCCGGCTACGCCGCCATGCTGAAGCTCCTGCGCCGGCTGTTCGGGGCGCAGGCGGCCGATGCGCTGCGCGCGCCGTTCGTGCTGGGGGAGCCGAAGAGGCTGCACGAGACCTTCGCCAAGGCCGGCCTCGCGGACGGGCGGCTCGAGACGTTCGACGTGACGGCCCGGTTTCCCTCCCTCGACGCCTGGATGCACACGGAGATCAGGGGCTGGACGCTCGCCGACATGATCGACGAGGCGCAGTATCAGACGCTGCTCGCCGCGGCGCGCAAGGAGTTGGCCGTCTTCCAGCGCAGCGACGGCTCGGTCGCGTTCAGCACGCCGGCGCACCTCATGACCATTGCGGGCTAGCCGCGCGCGCGTTCTTCGTTTGACTCCCGGCCGACGCCGCCGCTCTGATGGCGGCGTCGTGATCGGGAGGGAGCGGGCGTGCGCATTCTCGTGCTCGGCGCCGGCGCGGTCGGCGGCTATTTCGGCGGGCGGCTGGTCGAGGCGGGCGGCGACGTCACGTTCCTGGTGCGCGCGCGTCGCGCGGCGGAGCTGGCGGCCGACGGGCTCGTCATCAAGAGCCCCTGCGGCGACGCCGCGCTCCGCGTCCAGACGGCGCAGGCGGGCGATGCCCTGAGCGGCTACGACGTCGTGCTGCTGGCCTGCAAGGCCTACGACCTCGACAGCGCCATCGAGAGCATCGCGCCGGCGATGGCGGCGGGGAGCGCCGTGCTGCCGCTGCTCAACGGGCTCAGCCATCTCGACCGGCTCGATCAGCGCTTCGGGGCGTCGCGCGTGCTGGGCGGCTCCTGCGCGATCGCCGCGACGCTCGGCGCCGGCGGCCGCATCGAGCAGCTCAGCCGGCTGCATCGCCTGGTCTTCGGCGAGCGCGCCGGGCGGGCGGGCGAGCGCGCGGCGGCGCTCGCGGGCCTGATGAAGCGGGCCAAGTTCGACTCGGCGCTCAGCGACGACATCCTGCTGGAGATGTGGGAGAAGTTCGTCCTGTTGGCGACCCTGGCGGGCATGACCTGCCTGATGCGCGCGCCGGTCGGCGCCATCGCCGCCACGAGCGAGGGCCGGGCGCTGACGAACGAGCTGCTGGCGGAATGCGCGGCCGTGGCGTCGGCGGCCGGGCACGCCCCGCGCCCGCCATTTCTCGAACAGGGGCGGGCGCTGCTGACCGAGCGCGGCTCGCGCTTCACCGCCTCGATGCTGCGCGACATCGAGCGCGGCGGCCCGACCGAGGGCGACCACATCCTCGGCGACCTGCTGCGCCGGGCGCGCACGTTCGGCATCGCGACGCCGGTGCTAAGGACGGCGGCGTGTCACTTGGAGGCGTATGAGGCGCGGCGGGCGTCGAAACCTGCGGACTGAGATTGCTTCACGCTCGTCGATTCCTGAGAGGCGAGCGCGAACGTGGCCCACAATCGGACACGGCTACCGAAACGGCCGTACGAATCGCCCTGGAAAGTGTTTGTAGGGCCTGAATGATCGGACGGCCTCACGCTGCGTAAATCGCGCCCAGCGGAATCGCCGAAGCCTGACCTCACGCACGAGATCGAACAGATCTCTGCGCAGAGGATTGGCTGTTTGCGCATAAGAAGCTTTTCGCCGCTCCTCCGGGTCTTCGCAGCGATCCATCGCTGCTTGATGAAACCGCCGCGATCCACGGTGCGGCCACTGCGGGGGGCGCAGCAGCCAAGTCCGGAAATAGCGGCGTATGATGATCTTGTCTTGCTGCATCGCGTGCGGATTGTCGGTTTCCAGGTCGGCAATGGAGGCGCCGACCTCACCGTATCACTCGTGCGCTTCCCGGCAGATGGACAGAGGGATCAGATCGTCCGGCCGCGGCGCGTTCGTAGCGCCGGCGGTAGCGCCTCAGGCGCTCTTGCGGAAGTCGGGGAGCCGGACGTAGGAGCCGGCGCTCTCCGGGTTGTTGCCGGGCGGGTCGTAGGCGAGGAGCAAAGCCTGCTCCTCGTGCTGGCGCGCGGGGCGGCCGGCGAAATTGAAATGCACCAGCACATGGGTGGCGCCGCGGGCGCGGCAATAGGCCCAGGCCTCGTGGCGCTTGTTGACGCACTGGCGCAGGCTCTCGGTCTCGCCGATATAGAGCGCCTCCCAGCCCTTGCGGCCGCGGCGGGCGAAGATGTAGTTGGCCGGGAAATCGACCCACTCCTGGTCGAAACCGAAGACCGAGTAGGCGTAGGTCTCGCCGCGCAGATCGGTCCATGTCAGTTGCGGGATCATCGCCACCGGCTCCTGTAGGGGCGAGGGCCTCGCGTGGCCCTCGCCCTTGGGACTCAGGATAGAGACTTAGGATTTAATCAGTCGTGAAGTTGGCTCGATTATAGCGCGATTTTTATGCGATGTCGCGCCTTTCTCGCGGAATTTTTTCCTCGTTAAGGTTAACCCGAGGTTAACGCGCCGGCGGCGTCCGCACATGCTCCGGGCGAACGCCCAGCCCGATCAGGCGCGCCGGCAGCCGGCGCAGGAGCGGGCAGCGCGCCAGCAGGCGGACCGGCAGCGGCGGCGCGAGCGGTTCCGCGCGGGCGAGCAGCCGGGTGATGACGCGGTTCTGCACGAGCAGCTGGAGGCGCTGGGTGAGGCGCGTGGGGAACATGCGCCGGCGCTGCACCCGCTGCAGCTGGGCCGGCGTCAGCGTGCCCGCGCGCAGCGGCGCGGCCAGGATGTTGGCGGCGGCGACGGCGTCCTGGATCGCGAGGTTGATGCCGACGCCGCCGACTGGCGACATCGCATGGGCGGCGTCGCCGATGCAGAGCAGGCCGGGCCGGTGCCAGCGCGTCAGGCGGTCGACGCGCACGGTCAGCAGCTTCACCTGCTCCCAGTCCTGCAGCTCGCCGACGCGATCGGCGAGGAACGGCACCAGCCGCGCCACGCTGTCGCGGAAGGCGGCGAGGCCGCGGGCGCGCAGCTCGGCGCCGGAGTCCTTGGGGATCACGTAGCCGCACTGCCAGTAGTCGCCGCGGTTGATGAGCACGAGGATGTTGCCGACGGCGAAGCGGCCCATGGATTCCTCGGCGTCGGACGCGCGCTTGGAGATCCGGAACCACAGCACGTCCATCGGCGCGCCGAGGTCCTCGACCGCGAGGCCGGCCGCCCGGCGCACGAGCGAATGGCGGCCGTCGGCGCCGATCACCAGGTCGGCACGCACCGCGAGCGCGCCGGCCGGCGAGCGCGCGGCGACGCCGACGATGCGCCCGGCCTCCTCGATCAGGCCGGTCGCCTCGGCCGGCATGCGCAACGCGAAGCTCGGGTAGCGGGCGGCCTGCCCGGCCAGGAAGGTCAGGAAGTCCCACTGCGGCATGAAGGCGAGGAACTTGCAGCGCGTCGGCAGGTGGGTGAAGTCGGCGATCGGGAGCTGCGCCTCGCCGAAGTTGGCGCTGAGCCGGCGCACCTCCTGGTGCGGCAGCTTCAGGAATTCATCGAGCAGGCCGAGCTCGTGGATCACCTCCAAGGTCGAGGGATGGATGGTGTCGCCGCGGAAATCGCGCAGGAAGTCGCCGTGCTTCTCGAGCACGAGCGTCTCCACGCCGGCGCGCGCCAGCAGCAGCCCCGCCATCATGCCGGCGGGTCCGCCGCCGACGATGCAGCAGCGGACCGCGATCGTCTCGCTGGACATGGCGCATAGTCAGCATCGGCGCCGCGCCGTGTCCAGCGTTCCCCACCCCCGGGCTAGAAGTTGATCAGCGTGCCGAGGCCGATGCCGAGGCCCTGGTAGTCGGGGCCGGCGGCGTCGCGGCTCTTGTAGTCGTCATACTCGACCACGCCGTCGACCGAGATGCCGGGCCCGAGCGCGTAGGAGGCGGTGGCCGAGATGATGTTGTGGTCGGCGTTGAATCCGGTGGTGCCGCCGGTGCCGTTGGCGCCGATCGCCTTCTCGTAGTCGCCGCGAGTCCAGCCCAGGCCGACCGTCCAGGCGTCCCAGTTGTAGGTGCCGCCGACGCCGTAGACCCACTGGTCGGCGCTGCTTTCGCCGAAGTTGTCGCGCTTCTCGGTCGAAGCTCCGAAGGTGAAACCCGCATACCCCACCTGGACGTAGCCGTTGTAGCTGTGGGCGTCGCTGACGTTCTGCGGATTCGTTTCCTTGTTGAAGCTGTACGAGGTGCCGCCGCCGGCGACCAGATGAACGCCGTTGAAGTCATGGGTGAAGTTGCCGGCGAAGCTGACGTTCTCGGAGTTCTGGTTGGGGTCGTCGCGGAAGCGCGTGGCCGCGCCGTCGACCGTGTTGCGCGTGTCTTCCGAATGATCCGGCGTGAAGGAGGCGGCGAACTGGAAGCCGTCGAAGATCGGGCTGAAATACACCACCTTGGTCGAGTTGCTGTCGAGGCCGTAGCAGGTGCCGTTGGTGGCGGCGTAGCCGGCGATCCCGGCGTTCGAGAAGTTGAAGTTCGGGCTGTCGGCGCCGAACAGGGTGGAGGCGCTCGGCACCAGGTAGCACATCTGGGCGTAGGCCTCGCCGGTGTCGCCGAACCGCACCTCGCCGAAGCCGCCGCTGAAATAGGCGTAGACGTCGCGGATCTGGTCCGAGTTGTCGGTCTGCCCGCGCAGGTCGACGCGGGCGCCGACCTGCAACCCGTTGTCGAGCGTGGACTCGCCCTCGAAGTAGACGCGGACGTCCTGCTTGAATACGTAGCTGCGGACGTCGTTGTCGTCGACGCCCGAGGACGCGCTGAAATCATCCACCGGATCGACGCCGGCGGCGGCCATGTAGCGGCCGCCGATATGCAGCGTGACGCCATCGGCCGCGTGCGCGGCGGGGGCCAGCAATCCGACGGCGACCAGGGCGGTGGAGCCGAACAGCGAGTGTCTCATCGTGCCTCTCCTTCGGGATGAAATTTCCGTCAGGGCTTCCGTCGCGCAGGGCAGGCAGGACGAAGCGCCCGGCGCGCGGGCTGCGCGACGGTCGCTTCGTCGTTCGCTTGTCGGTCCGGCAACATGTTCACCGGCCATCCCCTAGTTGACAGAGCGCTGCGAATCGCAGATGGGGCGGGGCCGGTGCCGGCGATGTGCGTTTTTGCACACCGCGGACATGGCGCTTCCGGTTTTTGAGGGGCGGAGTGGTCAGGCCGTGCGGCCGCGGGGATCGCGAAACAGGGCGACGAGGGCGGGGAGGTCGGTGAGGACGAGCGCGCCGCGGCGCCGCTCCACGAGACCGGCGCTCTCGAGCGCGCGCAGCGCGCGCGTCACGGCCTCGCGGCGGGCGGCGATGCGGGCGGCGATCTCGGCATGATACGGCGGCGGCGAGATGAGGGCGCGCCCGCTCTCGGCACCGTCCGGCCGGCAGAGCCGCAGCAATTCGCCGAACAGGCGGTGGCGGACGTCGAGCGTGGCGAGCTCGGCGACGCGGTTGTCGAGCGTGCGGATGCGCGCGGCCAGCAGCGTCAGCAGCTGGCGGTAGACATCGTCGTGCTCGCGGAGCACCGCGCTGAACAAGCCGGCGGGCATGCGTGCAAGTGACGCACCCGTGATGGCGACGACGCTGGCGGAGCGCGGCTGGCCGTCGATCGCCGCGAGCTCGCCGAAGAACTCGCCGCTGCCGATGTCGCGCAGGATGACGTCGCGCGCGCCCTCGGTCCGAATGATCGCGCGCAGCAGGCCGCCGGCGACGAAGAACACGTCGGTGCCCTGGTCGCCGCAAGCGACGACCTGCTCCTTCGCCTCGTAGCGTCGCCACAGGCATTGCGCGTCGAGGCGGCGAATCGCTTCGTCGCCGAGCGTGCGGAAGAGCCGGATGCCCCGCAGTGACAGCGCCGGTCGCGCCATGAAGAACCCGCTCGCGCTTGCGCATCAGATCCTGCGACCGAGCGCGATTGCGGCGAACGGAGCAGCGTCCGCCGCGGCTCGGCGCGGTCTTTGGCGTACTAGGGAGCGGGCGCACGCCGCGGCAAGGCCCCTGCGGCAATCCAACACGCCGCGCGGCGGCGACCCGCGGTCGCAGCAGGAACTTGCGCGCGGGCTCCGTATTGTGGCTATCTCGGGTCGGCGCCATTGCGAGAGGCGGGGGACGTGGGCGACGACAAGGACAGCATGCAGGCGGCCGCGGCGGGACGCACCCGCTACCGGCCGCGCAACAAGCGCAACATCCTCTGCGTGTTCCCCGCCTATGCGCCGTCCTTCGGCACGTTCCAGCATGCCTACCGGATGTTTCCCGACGTCAGCGCGTTCATGCCGCCGCAGGGGCTGTTGCTGATCGCCGCCTATCTGCCGGCCGAATGGGACGTGCGTTTCATCGACGAGAACCGGCAACCGGCCGGCGCCGCCGATTTCGCCTGGGCCGACGTCGTACTGATGAGCGGCATGCACGTGCAGCGCCGCTGCATCGACGACATCAACGTGCGCGCCCATCGCCAGGGCAAGCTGACCGTGCTCGGCGGGCCGTCGGTCTCCGCTGCTCCGGAGTACTATCCCGACGTCGACCTACTCCATTTGGGTGAGCTGGGCGACGGCACGGACGCGCTGATCGCGTTTCTCGACGAGCAGGCGGCGCGGCCGACGCAGCAGCGGGTGTTCTCGACGGCGGCGCGGCTGGACATGACGGCCTTCCCGCTGCCGGCCTATGAGCAGATCGACCTGCGCAACTACTTCCTCGGCTCCGTGCAGTTCTCGTCGGGCTGTCCCTATCTGTGCGAGTTCTGCGACATCCCCGGACTTTACGGCCGCAACCCCCGCCTGAAGGAACCGGAGCAGATCTGCCGCGAGCTCGACGCCATGGTGGCGCGCGGCGCGCGCGGCGGAGTCTACTTCGTCGACGACAACTTCGTCGCCAACAAGGCGGCGGCGCTGCGACTCCTGCCGACGCTGGTCCGCTGGCAGGAGCGCAACGGCTTCCCGATCAACTTCAACTGCGAGGCCACGCTCAACATCGCGCAGATGCCGGAGCTGCTGGCCATGATGCGCGCGGCCCGTTTCATCACCGTCTTCGTCGGCATCGAAACGCCGGAAGAGGACGCGCTGCTGGCGATGAAGAAGAAGCAGAATCTGCGCCTGCCGATTCTGGAAGCCGTCGACACGCTGAACCGCCATGGGATGGAGGTGGTGTCCGGCATCATCATGGGTCTGGACACCGACCGGCCCGACACCGGTCGCCGCATCCTGGACTTCGTCGCCGCCTCGCGCATTCCCGTGCTCACGATCAACCTGCTGTACGCGCTGCCCAAGACGCCGCTCTACGACCGGCTGCAGCGCGCCGGCCGGCTGCTGTCCGACCAGGCCGCGGCGCGGCGCGTCTCCAACGTCGAGTTCCTCATGCCCTACGACGAGGTGGTGCGCATGTGGTTCGAGACGATCACCGCGGCCTACACGCCGGACGCGCTGTTCGCCCGCTTCCGCTACCAGACCGAGCGCACCTATCCCAATCGCCTGCAGCGCCGGCCGCAGCCGACGGCGACGCTGCTCCGCTACGCGGTCGCGGTGATCAGCCGCGTGCTCTGGCACTGCGGGCTGCGGGCGACTTGGCGGCGGCAGTTCTGGGAGCTGTGCTGGCCGCTGCTGCGCCAGGGCCGCATCGACGAGGTGATCCAGATCGGCGCCGTGGCCCACCACCTGCTGACCTTCACGCAGGAGATCGCGGCCGGCCGCTGGGAGGCCTCGTTCTACGCCGATCCCAGCCGCTCGGCGACGGCGCGGGACGGTCTGCTGCCGCAGCCTGCTCCCGCCGAGTAGCACCGAACCGCGGCTATACCTCCGCCGGAAGCTCCAGCTCGAACGCCGTGCCCGCCCCGTCGGAGCGGGCGAGGCGGATGTCGCCGCCGTGGGCGTGCATGAGGTCGCGGGCGATGGCGAGGCCGAGGCCGCTGCCGCCCGGGCGGGCCGAGCCGGCGAAGGGCTGGAACAGGTTGTCGCGCGCTCGCGGCGGCAGGCCGGGCCCGTTGTCGGCGACCTCGATCAGCAGGTGGCCGTCGGCGCGGCGCGCGCTCACGGCCACGCGCGTGGCACCGGCCTGCAGCGCGTTCTGGCCGAGATTGGTGAAGACACGGAACAGCTGGTCGCGGTCGGCGTCGACCTCGATCCCGGCGTCGATGTCCGTGAACCAGACCTCCCGGCCGTTCACCTGCGCCGGCAGGGCGGCGCCCACCTCGTCGATCAGGTTGCGCAGCGGGAAGCGCTGCCGATTCAGTTCCGGCGGTCCCTCGCGCGCAAAGGTCAGCGTGCGCGAGCACAGGTCGATGGCGCGATCGATGGCGGCGAGCAGGGTGGGCGTCATCCGCTTGACCTCCGGGTTGTCGCTGCCGGCGAGGCGGTCGGCGACCAGCTGGGCCGTGGTCAGGATGTTGCGCAGATCGTGGTTGATCTTGGTGACGGCGGTGCCGAGCGCGGCCAGCCGGGTCTTCTGCTGGAGCGCGGCGCGCAGCTTGGCCTGCATGTCCGCCAGCTCATGCTGGGCGACGCCGAGCTCGTCGGTGCGGGTCGTCGCCGGCAGCGGGCGCGACAGGTCTTCCGGGTTCTCGCGGAACGTCATCATGCTTTCGGTCAGGCGTCGCATCGGCCGCACCAGCAGCCATTGCAGGCTGAGATAGACGAAGGCCGCCGTCACCAGCGAGATCACGATCGAGAGCGCCAGGATGCGGTAGGAGTAGTCGATGAGGGCCATGCGCATGGGCGCCTCGTCGATGACGATCTCGACGATCGCCTGCGGATGGCGCGGCGACGGCGCGACGATGCGCAGGATCCGGTTGCGGCTCTGGATCAGGGTCTCGAAGGCGTCGCCGATCAGCATGAAGAAGCCGCGGTCGCGCAGGTCGAAGCTGGCGTCGACCGCGGGCGGCGGCTCGGAGCCCAGCATCAGCTTCACGCCGTCGGGCCGGCGCATCGCGATTACATAAGCTTGCGCCTGGTTCAGCAGCTCGCGCTCGAGCTCGCTGCT
>Ga0335082_10002650_pt1 | contig 19324 bp, 15 predicted proteins | sample Lox_Sample_41_FD_206718 | JGI IMG/M metagenome (GOLD analysis project Ga0335082, IMG submission 206718) | Soil microbial communities from Loxahatchee National Wildlife Refuge, Florida, United States - Lox_Sample_4.1 | ecosystem: Environmental > Terrestrial > Soil > Wetlands | place: USA...
GCAAGATCGCGGAACGCGCGCCCGATCTCCGTGCACGCACGCGGGCGAGCCATGCAGCGAGGGCGCCACCCGAGGAGCCCGTCGGCCTCCTGAACTTTCCCCGGCTGCTAGTGCAGAGCTTCCCTAGCGAACCGGGTCTCGTCCTCTGATCTTCGCTCGCCTGCGGCTCGCTGCGCGCCCGGCGAAGAAGCCGGGCTTGCTAGGTGTCGAAGCCATTCTCTGCCGCGACGCGCCCGAACCAATGCCCCGACTCCTTGAGCGTCCGCTTGCCGCTCGGGAAATCGACCCAGGCCAGGCCGAAGCGCTGCCGGAAGCCCTCCGCCCACTCGAAGTTGTCGAGCAAGGTCCAGGCGTGATAGCCGCGCACGTCGGCGCCGTCCGCGATCGCCCGCGCAAGCGCCTCGAGGTAGCCGCGGTAGTAGTCGATGCGACGCGCGTCGCGGATCCTGCCGTCCGGTCCCGGCGCGTCGCCGTAGGAGCAGCCGTTCTCCGTGACCTCGAAAACCGGCCGGTCGAAGTCGCGCGTGAGGCGCATGCACATCTCGTAGAGCGAGTCGGGCCAGACCTCCCAGCCGAAGTCGGTGCGCGGACCGCGCGTGCCGCCCATGCCGACGGCTTGCGCGCGGAGGCCGAGCGGATCCTTGTCCACGTGGCGCACGCAGGTCCGCATGTAGAGGTTCACGCCGAGGAAGTCGAGCGCCGCGCGCATGCGCGGGAGGTCGCCGTCGCGGACGCCCATGCGCGCCTGCGTCGCCGGGTCCGCGAAGGGCTCCGGGTAGCGGCCGCGCAGCGCGGGCTCGAGGAAGAGCAGGTTCTGGAACGCGTGGAAGCGCTCGGCCGCAGCCTGATCCGCCGCCGTGTCGCCGGCCGGCTCGCAGGGCGAGAAGTTGTAGGCGATGCCGAGGCGGACATCGGCGCGCAGCGCCCGCGCGGCCGCCGCCGACATCCCCTGCGCGAGATTCACGACGTGGACCGCGCGAAAGAACGCGTCGAGGTCGCGGAGTCCCGGCGCGTGGAGCCCGATCCAGTAGCCGAACGCCGTGAAGATCCCGGGCTCGTTCAGCAGGATCCAGCTGTCGACGCGGTCCGAGAGCGCGCGCAACACCGTCTCGGTGTAATCCGTGAAGCGCCCGGCCGTATCGCGCGCGGCCCAGCCGCCGACGTCCTGGAGGGCCTGGGGCAGGTCCCAGTGGTAGAGCGTCGGCAGCGGGCGGATGCCGGCGGCGAGCAGCGCGTCGACCATGCGGCGGTAGTGGTCGAGGCCCTTCGCGTTGGCGGCGCCGCGCCCCGACGGCTGCACGCGGGGCCACGCGATCGAGAAGCGGTAGCTCGTGCAGTGCATCTCGCGCATCAGCGCGAGGTCGTCGGCGAACCGGTGGTACGAGTCGCAGGCGACGTCGCCGGTGTCGCCGTTCGCGATCTTCCCGGGCGTGTGGGAGAAGCGATCCCAGATCGACTCGCCGCGGCCGTCCTCGGTGACGGCGCCCTCGATCTGATAGGACGCCGTCGCAGTGCCCCAGTGGAAGCCTTCCGGGAAACGGATGCGCATCGGGGCGGCAACATACCCGCTGCGAACGCGATGGCTATGCTCGCCTCGCGCGAGACACGAGATGCGGGCATCGGACATCGCGGGGCTGCTGGCGGTCGCGATCGCGTTCGCGCCCGCGCTGCTCGCCATGGCGCGCGTCTGGGGCGCCCACGACTACACCTCGCACGGTTTCCTCGTGCCGTTCGTCGCGTGGTGGCTCTTCGCGGCGAAGCGGCTCCCGCTCGGCCCGCCCGGTCGCGACCCGCGCGGGCTCGCGGGCATCGGCGCCGCGGCGCTGCTGCTCGCGGCCGGCTTCGCGCTCGGCAGCCCGACCGTGATGGGGCTCGCCTTCGTGATGGCCGTCGCGAGCGTGGTGTGGACCGCGTGGGGACCGAAGGGCCTGCAACGCGTCGCCTTTCCCGTCGGCTTCCTCCTGTTCATGGTGCCGCTGCCGCCCGCGCTGCTCGACCCGGTGATCCTGCGGCTCCAGCTGTGGGTGAGCTCGGCCGCCGTGACCTCGCTCCAGGCGCTCGGATTCACGTTGATGCGCGAGGGCAACGTGGTGCTGCTGCCGGGCGGCCGCCAGCTCTTCGTGGATCAAGCTTGCAGCGGCATCACCTCCGTCGTGACCTTGCTGCCGCTCGGCGCGCTGCTCGCCCATCTCGCCGCGCGCGGCTGGGTGCGGCGCACGGCGCTGCTGCTCTCGGTCGTTCCGATCGCGATGCTCGGTAACTGGCTGCGCGTGGTCGGCACGGTGGCGGCCGCGCAGCGCTTCGGCCCGGATCGCGTGCTCGCCGGACCGCTGCACGAGTCGGCGGGCCTCCTCACCTTCCTCTTCGCGTGCTCGCTGCTCCTCGGGCTGGTCGCGCTGCTGCGCGTGCGTCCCGGACCGGAGCGCGCGCCGGCTTGAGCGCGCCGGATCCGGCGCAGGCCGCGGAGCGCGTGAAGGCGCTCGGCCTCGCCGTCGGCTTCGATCTCGCGGGGATCGCGCCGGCCGAGCCGACGCGCGAGACCGAGTTCCTGCGCGAGTGGCTGGCGCGCGGCTACGCCGGCGAGATGCTGTGGATCGGCGGGCGCGTCGAGGAGCGCGTCGACCCGCGCCGCGTGCTGCCGGGCGCGCGCAGCGTCGTCGCCCTCGGCCTCGTCTACGACCCTGGCGCGCCGCACGATCCCGAGCGCGGCCGATTGCGGGTCGCTCGTTATGCGGGCGGCGCCGACTATCACGACGTGCTGCTCGACCGCGTGCGCGCCTTCGAGGCGGGGCTGCCGCCGCTGCTCGGACGCCCCGTGCGCACGCGCGGCTACGTCGACACGGGGCCCGTGCTCGAGCGCGCCTTCGCCGCGCGCGCGGGTCTCGGCTGGATCGGCAAGAACAGCTGCGTGATCCACCCGCGCCTCGGCTCGTATCTCTTCCTCGCCGTGGTGGTGACCGACGCCGAGCTCGCCGAGGACGAGCCGGAGCCGGACCACTGCGGGTCGTGCCGCGCCTGCCTCGACGCCTGCCCGACCGGCGCGTTTCCAGAGCCCTACGTGCTCGATGCGACGCGCTGCATCTCCTACACGACAATCGAGTCGCGCGGCGCGGTGCCCGAGCCGCTGCGCGCGGCGCACGGCGACTGGGTGTTCGGCTGCGACGTCTGCCAGGAGGTCTGCCCGTGGAACCTGCGCGAGCGGCGGCGCGTCCCGCCCGACGTGCACGGGCTTCGCGCGCGCATCGCACCGCGCGAGCCCTGGGTCGCGCCGACGCTCGCATGGCTGCTCGCGCTCGACGAGGAGAGCTGGCGCGCGGCGACGCGGCGCACCGCGCTGCGGCGCGCGCGCTACCGCGGGCTGCTGCGGAATGCGCTGGTCGCGGCGGGCAACAGCGGTGACGCGTCGCTCGTGCCGCTCGTGCGCCGTCATGCGCAGGGCGACGATCCGCTGCTCGCCGAGCACGCGCGCTGGGCGCTCGACCGGCTCGGCGACAGCTAGTCTAGTCGCCGGGGAGCGGCAGCCGCAGCGGCGCGTCGCGCGCCGCATCGCGAACCAGCGCGAGGTTCATCTCTCCGAGCTGCGCGCCGTAGGCGAGGGCGTCGCCGCGCACGAGGTCGTAGGCGAGGCGCTGGTTCGAGTCCGTGATCGGGACGCCGAGCGCGGCGAAGCGGCGCAGCCCCTCGGCATCGAGCGCGACCTGGCGAACGACGCGCGCGACCTCCGCGGGGCGGCGGTCGCCCTGCCGCGCGAGTCCCGGCCAGCGCGAGCCGAGGGAGGCGCCGCGCGGGCGCGTGCGGCCAAGCAGGATGCCGGTGCCCGACTCGGGAGCCACCCACAGGATCGAGTCGGGGAAGACCTCCAGGAACGTCGCGGCCACCGAAGCGGCGTGAAAGGGCGGAAGCAGGTGCAGCGGCAGCCACTGCGCGACCACGCCGCCGCGCGCGAGTCGCGACGCGACGATCTCGTAGAACTCGCGCGAGTAGAGCGCGTTCACGCCCGCGAAGCTCGGGGGCATCGGCTCGAGCGTGACGACGTCGTAGCGGCGGTCGGTGCGGCGCAGCCAGGCGCGCCCGTCCATCGCGATGGCGCGCACGCGCGGATCGCCGAGCACGTCGCGGTTGGACGGGAAGAGCGAGGCCATCCCGAGCACCGCGGGGCTGAGCTCGACCACGTCCAGGCTGCGTGGATTCTCCTCGCGCACCGCGTTCGCCGTCTGTCCGGTGCCGAAGCAGATCACCAGCGCGTCGCGCGGGTCGGGGTGCGCGAGCATCGGCAGCCGCCCCATCCACTCCATGTAGCCCGTGCCCGCGGTGCCCTCGGCGCTCGCGGTGAAGCCGTCGATCAGGAGGAAGCGCTCTCCACGCGCCCCCGACACCACCGAGACGGTCGCATCGGGACCTTCCGCGTGGGCGAGCACGCGCGGCTGCTCGAGCAAGGTGAAGCCGGGTCCCTGGACTCGCGCGCGTCCGAGCCCCGTCGCGAACCAGACGGCGCCTGCCAGCGAGAGCGCCCCGGCGGCGCACGCGACGAATCGACCGGCGCCGCGCAGCAGCGGGAGCGACACCGCGATGGGGAGCACGCCGAGGAGCCAGGCGCTGCGCGCGAAGCCGACGCTCGGAAGGAGCAGCCAGCCGGTCGCGAGGGCGCCCGCCACGCAGCCGGCCGTGTCGATTGCGTACGCCCTCGCGCAGCGCACCGGGTCGCGGAGCGCGTCGAGGATCCAGGGCAGAGCGAGGCCGAGGAGTCCCATCGGTGGGCCGAGCAGGGCCAGACAGAGACCTGCCCAGCGCAGCAAGGATCCGCCGTAGGTCGCCGACAGCGGGACCATGCGATCGATGCGCTCGAGGATCGGCGTGATCGCGAGGATTGCGACCCCCGACGCCGCGAGCGCTGCGCCGAGCGGGAGGCCGCGTCGGCGCACGAGCGGCGTGAGCCAGGCCGCGAGCGCGAGCGGGATCAGCACCGACACGAGCATGATCGCGAACGACTCGGTGACGCTCTGGAAGGCGGCGCGCAGCGAGCGGAACCAGGCCACCTCGAGGCCGAAGGTCGTGAAGCCCGTCGCGAAGACGACGGCGGCGAGGAGCAGCGGAAGCGTCGGCCGCGGCGGCGCCGTTGCGTCTGCGGAAGACCATTCGGCGGCGGTCGGCGCACCCGGACGGACCCGCCGGGCTCCCGCGAACACGGCGATGTTCAGCAGCGACACCGCGCCCGTCGTGAGGACGACGCCGAGCGTCCGGATCGCGACGAAGGCGATGCCGAGCACGCCGCAGGCGGCGCCGAGCGTGTTCGCGCCGTACAGCGCCGAAACGTCGCAGCCGTGGCTTCGCGCGACCCGCGCGAAGACGGGCACCGACGCTCCCATCGCGAACGTCGGCGGCCCGAGCAACAACGCGATCCCGACGACGTGCAACGCGGGTGCGAGGGTGGGGGAGAGCCCGTAGACCCGGGAGTCGAGCGCCTCGAGCGCGTGGAAGCCCGGCAGCATCAGCAGGCCGGCGACGCCAATCGCGAGCTCGAGCCCCCCGTAGAGCCGCAGCGGGCGCGCGAGCGCCCGGCGCTCGAGCCAGCGCCCGGCGAGCAGCGCGCCGGTCGTCATGCCCGCCATCGTCGTGGCGAGCGTGATCGCCGTTCCGAACGACGAGACCCCGAGCGCGAGGGAGGCCTCGAGCTGCCACAGCACCTCCCAGGCGAGCGCCGCCATGCCTCCGATTGCAACGAGCGCGAGGGGCGCGAGGCGGGAGGGGCGGACCTCCGCTTCCGCAGAGAACGGCACGAGGCGCTCGGCTTGCGCTGCCACACGCGGCTCCGACACCAGTCTGAACGGGGCGGGGTGACGCGCGCAAGCGTCACGCGGTCAGGCTGCGCGAGGCCGGCGCGCGCACAGGCGGGCCAGCGCGGCGGGGCGCTCGCCGGGCGAGAGCCCCTCCTCGAAGGCCAGGATCTCGAGCGTCGGGAAGAGCGCGGGCAGCTCGCCGGGCTCGAGTAGAAACGTTGGATTCACGGGGCCGTAGCCGAGCTTCCTTTGAGCGACGGTGAAGGTCTCGTAGAGGATCAGGCCGCCCGGGCGCAGGCTCTCGGCCAGCGCCGCGCAGAGCGGCCGGTGCAGGTACCGGAAGACGAGCAGCGCGCCCGCGCGCGAGGCACGCCAGGGCAGCGAGGGCGCGGCCTCGAGATCGGCGCGAACGAGGCGAAGCGGCAGGGACTCGAGGCTCGCGCGCCGCGCGAGCTCGCGCAGGCGCGGCGCGTCGCGGTCCACGCCGACCGCAGCGATCCCGCGCGTCGAGAGCGCGAGCGCGTGCCGTCCGGCGCCGCACGCGACGTCGATGACGGGTCCGAGCCGCGCGGCGGCCGCGACGGCTTCGAGGCGCTCGAGCAGGAAGGGCGAGGGCGGGGCCGGCGCGTCCACGCGCGACAGATTCGCACGCGCTACGCCTCGCTGCGCGCGCCTTCGGCGCTTGCGGGTCAGCGGACCTCGGGATCGAACGCGCGCGCCTTGTTCAGCAAGGTGGTCGAGGCGACCGTCTCGCCGAGCGCCTTCAGCACGGTACCGAGCCAGTAGAGGCTCTGCGCGTCCTGCGGCGCGAGCGCGCACGCGCGCTCGAGGTGGATCCGCGCCTGCGCGGGTTCGGAGGGCGTCTTCTTGAAGAGCGTCCAGCCGAGCGCGGATTGATAGGCGGCCTCCTCGGGCCAGCCGTCGACGGCGGCGCGCAGGTAGTCGAGCGCGCCGCGGAAGTTTCCAGCCTTGAGCAGGATCTCGCCCTTGCGGTAGTTGGTCTCGGCCGCCGCGATTCGCTCGGCGTCGAGGTCGCTCTCGTCGGAATCGAGCGCGGCGTCGTAGGCCCGACGCCGCTCGGCGTCGACCAGCGTGGCCTGCGCGCGGCTGATGGCCGCGAAGACCTTGCCGGCCTGCGCGCGCAGCTCGCCCTCCAGGCCGGCGCGCGCGAGCGCGTCCGGGTGGTAGCGACGCGCGGCCTCGTGATAGGCGCGCCGGATCTCGGCCGTCGTCGCATGCGAGGTCACGCCGAGCAGCGCGTAGTAGTCGAGCTCGTCGAGGCGGGCGAAGCGGCTCTCGATCTCCGTGCGCAGCGCCTCGTGCTGCGGGTTCTCGGCACGCTCGGGCCCGGCGGCGCGGGGAGCGGAGTCGCCGGCAGTCGACGCCTCCTCCGAGAGCAGGATCTCGATCGCAGGCTCCTGCATCGAGGGGAGCGGCGAGACGTCGGAGCCGTAGGCGAGTGCCCCGGTGGCGTGGAGCACCCAGGCGGCGGCCAGCGCGCGCGGCGTGCGCGCCGTCTGGAGAGCGCGCCACAGGGTGCGCGTCCCATCGAGCGCGTCGATCAGCGCCTCGACGCTCTCGTCGCTGCGAAGCCGCTCCTGCAGGCGCGACAGGCGGCGCGTGCGGGTCACACGCGCCTGCATGTGAGGCGCGAGGTCGCCGAGCACGCGCTCGGCTGCCCAGTGCGTCTCGATGCCTTCCTGGATCAGGGCGAAGACGTCCGCGCGGAAGGGCTGCGCCTCGCGCGGCAGCCCGTCGCTCGGCGCGAGGCGGAAGCTGCCCTGCGGCCAGCCGAAGCAGTCGACGATGCGCTGCCGCACCTGATCTTTCAGCGCCACGAAGAGGACCTTCGGCTCGATCAGCCCGAGGTCGAGCAGCGCCTTGCCCTCCTTGCAGCGCATCTGGCTCACGTGGCGCGACACGCGCGCGTGGTCCTCGCGCGAGAGCTTGCCGGCGTCCATCAGCTGCACGCCGAGCGTCTCGCTGGCGAGGTTCGACTCGGCGAAGACCGGCACGCCTTCCTGGAAGAGGAAGCTCTTCTCCATGCGCTCGCGGCGCAGCTCGAGCGTCCCCTCGAAGCGGGCGCGGTGGAGATCGAGCAGCAGCCGCGGGAGCGAAGTCTCCTCCAGACGCCCCTGCTCCGGAATCGCGACCATCGCTTCGGTTTCGGGTGATCCGCGGCGAGACTTGAAGTGGGACTCGAAGATTCGCGGGGGAAGGGTGGCGAGGCGTAGCCGAGCGGAGCGCAGATCAAGCGCGACAGCGCTGAGCCCTGGCGACCTGGAAGGCGGTCGCGACGCCTTCCTCGAGACTCTTCGCGACCAGCAGCGGCGGGTGCGACAGGCTCTCGATCGCGTGGCGCGAGAGCGGAGACGGATCAGCCAGCACGACCTCCGCGCCCCAGGCCGACGCGGTCCCCATGATCTGCTCGAGCGCCAGCGCGCCGAAGGCCTCGTCGATCACGGCGTCGCGGAGATCGATCACCAGCACCGACACCTCGCGCGCGGAGGGGTCGCGCTCCAGCAGCTCGAGCGCACGCAGCGCCTCCTCGGGTCCGCCGAAGGGCATCACCATCACGGGGCCCCAGAGGTGCACGCAGGCCGATTCGCGCTCGATCGCGGCGACGCTGGACTCGGCCGGGCCTCCCCGCAGCCTGCGCGCGCGCTCGCGCACGAGGCTGCGATAGGCGGCGAGCGGCAGCTCGTGGAGCCAGCGCAGCTCGGGCTCGTCGCGGCGCCAGGCGGCGCTCTCGCGCGCGACGAAGCGGCACGCGCCGCGACCCTCGGCCGCGCACTCGACCTCGATCGCGGCGAGCTCTGCGTCGAAGAGCTCCGAGAGCCACCCCGACGTGTAGCCGGCAGAGAGGTGGCAGGCGGCGCCGTGCGGTCCGAGCCCGTACTCGAGCCGGGCCTGCGCCTCCCGCGCCTCGGGCCAGCTGCCGGCGATCTCGAGACCTCCGCCCCTCGCGCCGGGCCGTCCGACCCGGATCGCGAGCGGCAGGGCGAAGGCATCGTGGCGCGACGTGCCGAGCCGCTCCACTGCGCAGGCCGCGTCCTGGAGCCCGTGCAGGAGCCCGATCTGGCGCAAGGTCCGCGCTGCCTCCTCGGCGCCGAGCGTGCTCCACAGCTCGTCGTGCAGCGGGCCGAGGAAGCGCGGGTCGAGCAGCACGCGCGCGTCGCGGTCGAGCACCGCGGCGGGATCGAAGTCGCGCGCCAGCTTCCCGGCGCGATCGGAGGGGCGCTGCATGGGGGCTGCTCTAGTCCTGGATGAAGGCGAAGATGTCGAACTTCTGATCCTTCTTGAGGAAGCCGTCGCCCTCCCGCTCGATCAGGCGCAGGAAGGCCTGGCTGACGGTCGGGTCGAACTGCGTGCCCTGGAAACGGTGCACCTCCTCGACCACCGACTCGAGCGAGAGCGCGCGCCGGTAGGGGCGGTCGCTCGTCATCGCCTCGACGGTGTCGGCGACCAGGATGATGCGCGAGGGCAGGGGGATCCGGTCGCCGCTCAGCCGCTCCGGGTAGCCGCGCGGCGAGCCGTCGTACCACTCGTGGTGGTGGCGCACGCAGGACGCGATGTCCTTCAGGAAGTCGACCGGCTCGAGGATCTTGAAGCCGATCTCCGGGTGCTTCTTGATCTCGTCGTACTCCTCGGGCGTCAGCCGGTCCGGCTTGGTGATGACCGCGTCGCGCACGCCGATCTTGCCGACGTCGTGGAGCAGACCCGCGATGTAGACGCGCTCGATGAAGTCCTTCGCGAAGTTCATCTCGCGCGCGATCTTCGAGGCGTAGACGCCGACCCGCTCCGAGTGGCCGCGCGTGTAGGCGTCCTTGGCGTCGACCGCCTCGGCGAGCGCGCGGATCGTCTGCACGTAGGCGGTGCGCAGCTGCTGGTGCTTCTCCGCGAGCTGCTTGGTGCGGTCGCGCACCATGCCCTCGAGGTTCCGGTTCATGTCCTGGAGCCGGAAGTTCTGCTCGCGCGTGACCTGGTTCAGGCGCTTGATCTCGGCCTTCAGGTCCGCGTGGTCGAAGGCCTGCCGGATCGTGGCCCGCAGCTCGTCGTCGTTCCAGGGCTTCGTGATCAGGCGGTAGATCTCGCCGCGGTTGATCGCGTCGACGGCGACGTTCATCTCCGTGTAGCCGGTCAGCATCATGCGGACGATGTCGGGGTGGCGCTCGCGCACGACGGCCAGGAAGTCGACGCCCGACATCTCGGGCATGCGCTGGTCGCTGACCACCACCTGCGTCGGGTTGCGCTCGAGCAGCTCGAGCGCGTCGTTCGCGCGCGATGCCGTGAGGACGTGCATGTCCTCCATGCGCAGCAGGCGCTGGAGCGCCTTCAGGATGTTGACCTCGTCGTCGACGAAGAGGACGGTGTGTTCGTGTCGCATCGCGCGAGTCCTTCTCAAGACTCGTGCCAGCGCGAGGCCCGCGCGCGCGGACGGACGCGTCGCGCGCGCTTGCGCCGCGCGCCTGCGCACGGGCTGCGCGCGCGCCCTCCGTCCCGGCGACGGGACGCCGCGCACCGCGCGTCGGAAGCGGATGCGCAGCGCGGCGGAAGCTGCGCACGCGGCGCGCATCCACTGCGCGCAGGTGCGGAGCGCGGGCGCCCGCGCGCGCAGGGAAAAGCGCGGCGCGGCAAGTCGCGCGCAGCGGACGTGCGCCGCCGTGCGCGCGCGCGTCCCATCCGCGGGACGTCCCACAAGAGAGATCAGGCGGTGAGCCGCCTCCGGATCGTGCGCCGCGCGAGCGCGAGGAGCGCGGCCGAGACGACGAGCACGTAGACGACGTCCCAGAGCGTCTGCCAGCCGAGTGTCCCGTTGAAGGCCGCGCGCGCGGCGCGCACCGGGTGGAGCAGCGGCAGCACCTCCGCGACGACGAGCCACGGCCCCGACAGGCGCTCCTTGATGGGAAAGAAGACATCCGAGAACAGGAAGAGGGGCGTCAGGAAGAGGGTGAAGTAGAAGCTCAGGAAATCGATCTTCGTGACGCGCAGCGAGAAGGCGATTCCGAGCGAGGCGAAGAGCAGCCCGGCCAGCGGGATCGCGGGTAGCGCCAGCAGCGCGCGCGGCAGCGGCGCGTAGCCGAAGGCTGCGACCACGATGAAGAAGGCGCCGCCGTAGATGCCCGCGCGCGTCAGCGCCCACAGCACCTCGCCGAGCAGCACGTCGTCGGGCTCGATCGGAGCGGTGAGCATCGCGTCGTAGGTCTTCTCCCAGGTGAGCCGCACGAAGACGTTGTAGGTCACCTCGAAGCTCGCGCCGTTCATCGCCGCGACGCAGATGAGACCCGGCGCGAGGAAGCGCACATACGAGGTGCCACCCATCTCCTGGATGTAGGCGCCGACGCCGATGCCGATCGCCGCGAGATAGAAGACCGGCTCGAAGAAGTTCGGGAGGATGTTGGCCTTCCAGGTGCGGCGGTACATCGAGGCGTTGCGCCACCAGACCGAGAGCGCATGCGGCAGCGAGACGCTCATGCGCCACCCGTGAGCGCCATGCTCAGGCGCCTCCTTCGAGCGAGGTTCCGGTCGCGGCGAGGAAGAGGTCCTCGAGGTTGGTCGGACGCACGATCACGGGGCGGCCGTCGCCGCCGTCCTGCGCGCGCAGCCTCGCGACGAGCGGCGCAACCGAGTCGCCGTAGACGACCAGCCGGCCGCCCGAGCGCAGCCGCTGCCACGGCTCGCCCGCGAGCAGGTGCGCCTCCTCCGCCGGCGTCGCGTCGATCTCCAGCGCCTCGCGCGCGAGCCGCTCGGCGATCAGCGCGCGCGGCGCGCCCTCGCAGATCGCGCGGCCCTCGCAGAGGATCAGCACGCGGTCGCACAGGCGCTCGGCCTCGTCCATGTAGTGCGTGGTCAGCAGCACGCTTCGCCCGCGCGCGCGCAGCTCGCGCACGCGCGCCCACAGCGCGAGGCGGACGGCCGGATCGAGGCCGGTGGTCGGCTCGTCGAGTACGAGCAGCTCGGGGTCGTGGATCAGGGACATCGCGATCGCGAGGCGACGCCGGTAGCCGCCCGAGAGCGCGACCACCGGGACGTCGGCGTGCGAGCGCAGCTCGAGGAAGTCGAGCAGCTCCTCGACGCGCGCCTCGCGCCGCGAGCGCGGCAGCAGGTGGTGGCGCGCGAAGATGCGCAGGTTGTCGCGCGGCGAGAGCGCCTCGATCTGGACGTTCTCCTGCAAGGTGACACCGAGGCGGGCGCGCACGGCGCGCGGGTCGTTTGCTACGTCGATGCCGAATACCTCGATCGTGCCCGCGGTCGGCCGCGTGACGCCGTAGATCATGCGGAGCGCGGTCGTCTTGCCCGCGCCGTTCGGACCGAGGAGACCGAAGCAGACACCGGCGGGCACGTCGAGGTCGAGGTCGCGCACGGCGACACGCGCGCCGAAGCGCTTCGTCACACCGCGCGCGCGGATCACGGATTCGCCGGCAGGCTGCATCGAACGGATCAGTCTAGGAGGGCTTGCCTTCTGCCAGAATGGCCCCCTCCAGGAGGACGGCGATGAAGCTCGGACTCGCGCTCGAGTGGGCCGGCTCGCAGATCGCGGTGCCGGTCGCGCGGGTGCAGCTCGCCGAGCGCCTCGGCTTCGACTCCGTCTGGAGCGCCGAGGCGTACGGCTCGGACGCCTTCACGCCGCTCGCGTTCCTCGCGGCGCGCACGCGGCGGATCCGGCTCGGCACGGCCGTCGCGCAGCTCGCCGCGCGAACCCCGGCCGCGACCGCGATGGCGGCGCAGACGCTCGAAGGGCTCGCGGGCCGCGGGCGCGTGGTGCTCGGCCTCGGCGTCTCCGGTCCGCAGATCGTCGAGGGCTGGTACGGACAGCCGTGGGGACGCCCCGCGCGCCGCGTGCGCGACACGGTCGCGATCCTGCGGAAGATCTTCGCGCGCGAGGCGCCGGTCCGACACGAGGGCGCCGAGATCTCGCTGCCCTACACGGGTCCGGGCGCGCGCGGGCTCGGCAAGCCGCTGCGCTCGATCCTCCACACCAGCCCGTCGCTCCCGATCTGGCTCGGCACGGGCAGCCAGACGATGGTGACCTTGACGGCCGAGATCGCCGACGGCTGGCTCCCCTTCGGCTTCGCCCCGGGCATGCTCGCGCACTACCGGCCGTGGCTCGAGGAGGGCTTCCGCCGGGCGGGCGGCGGCAAGTCGCTCGCGAGCTTCGAGATCCAGGCGGGCTGCCACGTTCATGTGGCGGACGACGTGGAGGCCGGGCTCGCGCGCCAGAAGCCGATGACCGCCCTCTACGTCGGCGGCATGGGCCATCGCGAGGTCAACTTCCACAAGGACATGATGGCGAGGCGCGGCTATCCGGAGGCGGCGGCTCGCATCCAGGAGCTCTTCCTGGCGGGGCGTCGCGACGAGGCGATCGCGGCGGTGCCCGACGAGTACCTCGACGAGGGCGGGCTGGTCGGACCGATTCCGCGCATCCGCGAGCGCTTCCGCCGCTGGCTCGATTCGGGCGCGACCGGTCTCACGATCTTCTCCGAACGCGACGACGTGCTCGAGCTGATGGCCGATCTCGCCGGCACGCGCGGCGGGTCGGCCGCACGCGCGTGATAGGATCGGCCGACGCGGGAGGCTTCGTGCAAGGCAGCGAGATCCTGCGGGTCGACGATCCCGCGCCGGGCGTGCGTCGCTTCACCTTGAACCGACCCGAGAAGCGCAACGCGCTCGACAACGCGATGCGCGGTGCGCTCTTTGCGGGCCTCCAGGCAGCCGACCGCGACGAGAGCGTGCGCGTCAGCATCGTGCGCGGCGCGGGCCCCTGCTTCTCCTCGGGCTACGACCTGACCTCCGACCTCGCGAGCGGCCAGCCGTACTTCACCGCGCAGGGCGACGGCAGCTGGTCGCGCCACGTCACCGAGGGCTGGCTCGGCATCTGGGATCTCGCCAAGCCGGTGATCGCGCAGGTGCACGGCTACGCGATGGCCGGCGGCAGCGAGCTCGCGGCGGCGTGCGACCTCGTCTACGTCGCCGAGGACGCGAAGATCGGATATCCGGTCGTGCGGCTCGTCAGCCCGCCCGACATGCAGTTCTTCCCGTGGTTCGTCGGCATGCGGCAGGCGATGGAGCTGATGCTGACGGGCGACTCGATCGACGGCGCGCGCGCCGTGGAGATCGGGCTCGCGAACCGCGCCTTCCCGGCCGTGGAGCTCGACGCGCGCGTGCTCGAGATCGCGGCGCGCGTGGCGAAGATCCCGTCCGACCTCCAGCAGCTCAACAAGCGCAGCGTGCACCGCGCGATGGAGATCATGGGCGTCCGAACCGCCATGCGCGCGGGCTCGGAGCTCCAGGCGCTCGCGGTGCATCAGCGCTCGGTGCAGGCCCTCCTCGGCAACGTCGTCGCGAGCATGAAGCAGGCCTTTGACAAACCCGGCGCATAGCGTCGTCCCGATTCGAGAAATGGCGCCGCTGCTCTGTGTCCTCTTCTTCCTCTCGGGCGCCGCGGGGCTCTGCTTCGAGACGCTCTGGTTCCACCAGGCGGGGCTCGCGTTCGGGAGCAGCGTCGCGGCGTCGAGCATCGTGCTCGCGAGCTTCATGGCGGGCATGGCGATCGGGAACGGCGTCGCTGCGCGACTCGCCGCCCGGGTGCATCGGCCGCTGCGCGTCTACGCCGCACTGGAGCTCGCGATCGGCGCCTGCGGGCTCGCGCTCGTCCGGTGGCTGCCTTCGCTCGCGCCCGCGCTCGCCGACGCGCTGCGCCCGCTCGTCGACTCGCCCGCCGCGCTCTCGGCCGCGCGGCTCGGCGCGGGCTTCGCCTTGCTCCTGGTGCCGGCGGCCGCGATGGGCGCGACCCTGCCGGTGCTGATCGGCGCGCTGCGCGCGCGCGACCCGAGCTTCGGCGGCGCGCTCGGACGCCTCTACGGCTGGAACACGCTCGGCGCGGTCGTCGGCGCGCTGGCGGGCGAGCTGCTGCTGGTCGAATGGCTCGGCGTGCGCGGCACCGGCGCCTTCGCTGCGGGCTGCAACGCGCTCGTGGCACTCGTTGCGCTGGTGCTTGCGCGCGGCGAGAAGGCGCTGGCGCCGGAGGTCGCGGAGCGCTCCACGCCGGACGCGCCGCATGCCGCCGTCGCGCGCGTGCTGGCGGCGACCGCGCTGGCCGGCGCGCTGCTGCTCGCGCTCGAGGTCGTGTGGTTCCGCTTCCTGCGACTCTTCGTCCACTCGGGCAGCGCGGCCTTCGCCTTCATGCTGGGCGTCGTGCTCGCGGGGATCGGGATCGGCGGCATCGCGGGCGGCGCCTGGCTACGGCGCCGACCCGACGCCTGGCGCGCGGCATCGGCGCTCGCGCTCGCCGCCGGCGCCGCGACCGCGCTCGGCTACGCGAGCTTCGGCGTCGCGCTGCGCCCGGTGCGCGGATGGCCGAACGCGGCGCCGCTCTACGTCGGCTGGCTCGCCGCGGCGCTCGCGTTTCCGGTCGCGACGCTCTCGGGGGCGCTCTTCCCGCTGCTCGGCTCCGCGCTCGCGCGACACATCCCCGTGGAATCGCGCGCGACGGGTCTCCTCGCGCTCGCCAACACGCTGGGCTCGGCCGCCGGTCCGCTGCTCGCAGGGTTCGTGCTGCTGCCCGGCCTCGGCATCGAGCGCTCGCTGGCGCTGCTGGCGGGCGGGTATGGCGGCGTCGCGCTATGCGCTGCGACGCCCCGCGCCTGGCGGAGCGCGCTCGTCCCCGGCGCCGCCTTCGCGGCGGCGCTCGTCCTCTTTCCCTTCGGAGCCATGCAGTCGCGCTACTTGCGCGTGCCGATCGCGCGCTGGCACGCGCGCAGCGAGCACGCCGTGGTGGCGGTGCGCGAGGGGCGCAGCGAGACCGACGTCTACATCGAGCGGCGCCTCGACGGCGAGCCCCTCGCCACCTTCCTCATGAGCGACGGCGTCGCGATGTCGAGCACAGCCGTCTTCGCCCGCCGCTACATGAAGCTCTTCGCCTGGTGGCCGCTGGCGGTCCAGCAAGGCACGCGCAGCGCGCTGCTCATCAGCTACGGCCTCGGCTCGACCGCCAAAGCGCTGGCCGACACGCCATGGCTCCAGTCGATCGACGTGGTGGACACGTCGCGCGAGGTGCTCGCGCTCTCCGATCTCCTCTACCCGCAGGACTCGGAGCACCCCCTGCGCGATCCGCGCGTGCACGTGCACGTCGAGGACGGCCGCCACTTCCTGCGCCTCTCGCAGGACCGCTACGACGTCATCACCGGAGAGCCGCCGCCGCCGAAGAACGCGGGCGTCGTCGACCTCTACACGCGCGAGCACTTCGAGCTGCTGCGTTCGAGGCTCTCGGAGGGCGGCTTCGTGACCTGGTGGCTGCCCGTACACAACCTGCTCGAGAGCGACGCGCTCGCGATCGTGCGCGCCTTCTGCGACGTCTTCGAGGACTGCTCGCTGTGGGATGGCCACGATCTCGACTGGATGCTGGTCGGCTCGCGCGGTCTGCGCGGTCGGGTCGACGAGGCAGCCTTCTCGCGCCAGTGGAAGCTACCGAAGGTGCTCCAGGAGCTGCGCCGCACCGGGTTCGAGCGCCCGGAGCAGCTCGGCGCCACATTCCTCGCCGATGCCGACTGGCTGCGCGCGCGCAGCGCGGACACGCCGCCCTTGACCGACGACTGGCCGAAGCGCCTGTCGTCGCGGCTCCAGACGGACGCGCGCGCGACCTTCGAGGGGTGGCTCGACGTCGCGGCCGCACGCGAACGCTTCCGCGACAGCGCCTTCATCCACTCGCTCTGGCCGCCCGCCCTGCGCGAGCGGACGCTCGATTACTTCGAGGCCGAGGGCCTGATCCGCGAGGCCGCGCGCGGCGCGCCGCTCGCCCCGCGCGAGCGGCTCGCCGGTGTCGACACCTTGCTCGGTCAGGGGCTCGCGACCGCGGCGGCCTGGCGGCTCGGCGTGACCGACGATCAGGCGCGCGCGGCCGAGGCCGCGGTCGCGCACGGACGTCCGGAAGGTCCGCACCTGCGGACGCTCGGCGTCGCGGCGCTCGCTGCCGGGGAGCCGGCCCGCGCGGCGCGCGAGCTCTCCGCGGCGCGCGAAGGCGCGAGCGGCGACCCCTTCTTGCCGGTGCTCGAGGCCTTCGCGCGCTGTCGCGCGGGCGAGGAGCTTCGCGGCGCGGAGCCCGACGATCTCGGCGCGCGCGACGCCTGGCGCTGGCTGGTGTCGCACTGCGGCGCGCGAAGGGAGGGCTCGTGAGCACGGAGGCGAGCGCTCGGCTCTCGCTCTGGGACGGCGTCAGCGTGGTGGTGGGGATCGTCGTCGGCGTGAGCCTCTTCAAGGTGCCGGCGTCGGTCTTCGGCAACGTGGACGGCCCGTGGGCCGGGCTCGGCGTCTGGGCGCTCGGCGGCCTGCTCTCGTTCGTCGGCGCGCTCTGCTACGCCGAGCTGACGGCGGCCTGGCCCGAGTCGGGCGGCGACTATGTCTACCTCTCGCGCGCCTATGGATCGTGCCTCGGGTTCCTCTTCGGCTGGGCGCAGCTCGTCGCGATCCTGACCGGCAGCATCGGGGCGATGGCCTACGTATTCGCCGACTACGCCGTGGCGCTCTTCGGCGTCGGCGACTCGACCGCGATCGCGGCGGTGGCCGTCGTCGGGGTGACCGCCTGCAATCTCTTCGGCCTCACGTGGGGACGGCGCGTCCAGAACGCGCTCACGCTGTCGAAGCTCGTGGGGCTCGCCGGCGTGCTCGGCGTCGGGGCGCTGGCGATGGCGCGCGGCGGCGCTCCCGCGCATGCTTCGGCACCGGCACCGGCGCACGGCGGCGACCTCGGCTTCGCGCTCGTGCTCGTGCTCTACGCCTACGGCGGCTGGAGCAATGCGGCTTTCGTGGCGTCCGAGGTGCGCGATCCGCACCGGAACGTCCCGCGCGTGCTGCTGCTCGGCACGGGCGCGGTCGCGGCGCTCTACCTGCTGGTCAACGCCGCCTACCTCGGCGCGCTCGGCTTCGACGGCCTGCGCGCGGCGTCCGCGCCGGCCGCCGACGTCCTCGCGCACGGACTCGGCCAGGCCGCCGGACACGGCATGAGCGTGCTCGTCATGATCTCGGCGCTCGGCGCGATCCAGGGCATGGTCTTCACCGGCGCACGCGTCTACGCGCGTACGGGCCGCGACCACCCGGCCTTCCGCTCGCTCTCGCGCTGGAGCCCACGCGCCGGCGTGCCGGCGCGCGCTCTCTGCGCGCAGGCGGCGGCGTCACTGCTGTGGATCGGCGCGGTCGGGACGCCGCGCGGCCGCGACGGACTCGACTCCGCGCTCGCCGCGGCAGGGCTCCCGGGCATGCCGTGGCAGCGCTTCGGCGGCGGCTTCGACACGCTGGTCGCCGGCACGGCGCCCGCGTTCTGGCTCTTCATGATCGCGACGGGCGCGGCGCTCTTCGCCTTGCGGCGGCGCGAGCCCGCGGCGCCGCGGCCATTCCGCGTGCCGGGCTACCCGCTGACGCCGCTCGTCTTCTGCGCGAGCAGCCTCTTCATGCTCGAGGCGGCGCTCCGCTACGCCGGATCCCTGGCGTGGGTCGGCCTGCTGCCGCTCGCGCTCGGCGTGCCTCTCTACCTCGCGACGCGATCCCGCGTCACTGATCGACGGCGCGAGTCCCCTCGACCGGATGCGAGCCCAGCGGATCGCTGAAGGTGTAGCGGGCGGGTGTCGCCACCAGCGGCCCGAAGGGCTTCCAGATCTGCGTCGGGCGAGTGATCGCCGTGAACGGCAGCACCGGGAAGGCGTAGACGACGAGGCCGGCGGCCGTCATCAGCAGGCCGATCGGCCGCAGCAGCACGACGTCGAGCACCACGGGCACCGACGCCTCGTACGCGGCGGTCTCGTCGTTCGTGCCGAACCCGGCGGCGAGCGCGGGCGCGCCCAGGCTGGTGATCAGCGCGGCGACCGTCAGCGCCGCGACGAAGCTGTGAGTGCGAGCGAGCATGCGTGTTCCTCCCGAGTGCATGCGTGGGCTCGGAAGTCATCGGCCGCCCGCGTTCCGGGCTGAAGCACGATGGGGTATGAGGGCCTTGAGGTCTCGGCAATGGGACTGCTACGAGCACGGCGACCGAAGCTCTGAAGAACATGGCGCGCGGAGCGCGCCGCAAGCGCCGAAGGCGCGCGCAGCGAGGCGTAGCCGAGCGGAGCCCACTTCCTAACGTGGCCAGTTCGGCCAGTCCCGCGAGAGGCGCGATGTCCACTGGGGGTCGCGCTTCTCGAGCCAGGCCATCACGCCCTCGCGGGCGTCCTCGCGGCCCATCAGCACCCGGTGGAGCGCCGTCTCCTTGCGCCCGACGTCCTGCCAGGAGAGCTCGGGGCCCTCCCACAGGAGGCGCTTCGCGATCGCGACCGAGAGCGGCGCGGTATGGCGAGCGATGTCGCGCGCGATCTCCTGCGCCGCCCGCAGCACCTCGGCCGCCGGGAGCGCGCGATTGGCGATCCCGAGCGCGACGGCCTCGGCCCCCTCGAAACGGCGCCCGGTGAGCAGCAGGTCGGCGGCCCGGGCGATGCCGACGATGCGGGGGAGCGTCCAGTGGGCGTAGGCGTCGGGCATGACGCCGCGCCGCACCTGCACGATCCCGAGCTTCGCCTCGAGCG
>Ga0335082_10002651_pt1 | contig 19323 bp, 21 predicted proteins | sample Lox_Sample_41_FD_206718 | JGI IMG/M metagenome (GOLD analysis project Ga0335082, IMG submission 206718) | Soil microbial communities from Loxahatchee National Wildlife Refuge, Florida, United States - Lox_Sample_4.1 | ecosystem: Environmental > Terrestrial > Soil > Wetlands | place: USA...
ACGATTTCGGCCATAGGATCAGGATGACGAGCGTCAGCACACCGAGGCTGAGCGCGTGGAGATTTGTCTGGGTCATGTTTTGCGCAATTGCGGCCGCCTGTTCGGTCGTGTGCCCCGGCATCTTCACACCCAGCCCCAGGAACTCCTTGAGTTGACCGATGAAAATGATGACCGCAATGCCGCTGGTAAAGCCCGATGTAACGGGATAGGGAATGAACTTAATGAGATTGCCAAGCCTGAGCACGCCCATCACCACCAATATCACGCCCGCGATCAGCGTCGCCACGACCAGCCCGTCGTAGCCAAACTTCGCGGTGATGCCGAATAGAATCGGCACGAAGGCGCCTGTCGGTCCGCCGACCTGCACAAGGCTTCCGCCGAGCGCCGAGATCAACAAGCCCGCAATGATTGCTGTCCACAATCCGCGCGATGGCTCGACGCCCGAGGCGATGGAGAAGCCGATGGCCAGCGGCAGCGCAACGACACCGACGGTTACGCCCGCCGCGAGGTCAGAAAGAAAGGTGGGCTGATCGTAGTTGCGCAATGCCTCGAAAAGTTTCGGCCGGAACATGACGGCGACTCAATCAAATCGCCGCCGGAAAATCAAACGTCAAAGATGACGGTCGCGCGCCAACTGTCGTCCTCGAGTTGTTCGACGCGCAATTGATGGTAGGTGACGGCCTTGATCTCCTGGCTAGATCGCGAGCGGTCGAAATCGATCTCCGCACCGCGTAGCGTCGCCGTCAGGCGTTGCGGTTCCAGCTCATGGATCTCGAAGTCGTCGTACAACAAGTGGTTCGTCTCGACCTCGTACAACAAATCAGCCAGCCAGTCGTGGAGCAAATCCTCCAACGTGCCCGCTTCCATCGACACAGGCTTCTGATCGCCGGCCCCCGACTTCTGAAGCTGACCGAGTGTTTCGTACATCGCCTGCGCGGCGTTGACGAACAATTCCGGCAATGTCGCGCCAGTGACATGCACGCCGACATCAGCCGTGTGGTCGAAGAACTCGTAGGGCTTCACACGCTAGTTGTGCACCACGCAGGTGCGCACATTCAAGACTATTCCGGCGCCAGACTCAGGGCTCGGCACGGTGCCGCCATTTCTCTTTGCGTTCGGCGACAAGCCGGTCGAATTTCTCCCGCTGGTCGGTCCGCAGAATCGCGCGCACCTTCGCATCAGCGCGGTCGAGAATCTCTTCGATCTGCGGCTGGACCTGTTTGCGCACCGCCCGCGTTTCCTGCTGGCTATCGGTGACAATGACGCGCAACTGGTCGCGTTGCGTCGCATCGAGTCGCAGTTCCCAACTCAACCGGCGCACGATGAAGTCGGCCATCGCTTGTGGACCACGATGCATCCAGCGGTGTCTGATCACGCCGAGCGTACCAAACGTGCCGGCGGCTACACCGAGCACGAAGACAAGCAGAACACCCGCGATGGCCTTCCAATTTTTCATTGCGATTCACCCGTCAGATACGACGCCAACGCCGATTCGTCGGTGTTGCCGACGATCGCCGTCGGTAAATCCACGGCGCTCGCGGCGGCGTAATTCCACACGCCCAGCGCGATGACGATGGCGGCGAACGCAGGCAGGAGTTTCCAGGCGAACGCAAACCACGGGGTCGCCTGCGCTCGCTCAGCACGAATCCGCGCCAGCAGACGCGTTTCGAAGCCGAGCTCGGCGCGCGTCGTGTCGCGCGTCGCGTCGCGCGCTGCCCGAAACAGGTTGTCGAGATTAACGCTCATGACTTGTTTCCAAAATCTTCTTCAACGCATTGCGTGCCCGATGCGCGCGCACCTTCACATTCGACTCGCTCCAGCCGGTCAGCCCGGCGACTTCGCGCACCGAGTTCTCTTCGAGTTCCAGCAATGTGATCACCAGGCGCTCCTCAGCGGACAGTCGCGCCAGCGCGAAGTCCAGCACCTCGCGGGCGCGTTCGGCGCGGACGTTGTCCTCGGTACCGATGTCGATGCCATCGAGCGAGACATTGTCGCGTTCGCGGCGCCTCTTGCGCAGCGCATCGTAGCACGTGCGCACGGCGATGCGCGAGAGCCAATGCTCGAACGGCGCCTCAGCGCGGAATTTCGCGAGGTTGTGATAGACGCGGATGAACACGTCCTGGCAAATGTCGTCGAGTTCATGATCGTTGCGCGCGAAGCGGGCGGCAATGCTGAAGGTGCGACTCCTGTAGCGACCCACGAGAGCGGTGAACGCCCCATCGTCGCCCGCGAGGGTCGCTTGGATGAGGCGTTCGTCGGTCGGTTCATCGGAGTGCGCGCTCATCGCGCTGTTGTTTTAGTCTTCCGCGATGCGTTTGGCAACACGCGCGAGAAAACCATCGACGCGTGCGTCCACATCCACCTGCATGTCTTTCAGTTTCTGGAGTTGCTCGGGCGTCAACACGACACGAATGTCGTGCGCCACGTGGGCGCGCTGCACGGCGAGATCGGTTTCGAGCGAAGCGAGCTTGACCGCTTGGGCGCGAATGGCCGATTCGTCGATTGTCTCAGCGCGGATGGTGTCGCGCAATGCGCGGCGTTCGGTCACTACCTGCCTGATCATCGGTTCGACGGTCGGCTGGTACTGGCGTAGGATTTCCTTGATCTGTGCCCTTTGGTCTTGACTGACGCCGAGTTGGGCAAGCTTTCGCGCAAACGGTCGTCGGGTTGGTGGTACTGCCTCGCCGGGGCTCGCGTGCGCCAGGTAAGCAAAAAACCCGCCCACTGTGCCCGTGGCGACGATGCCCGCGGCGATCAATGCCTTGGTTGATGTCATCACTTTGATGTATACTCCTTCCACCAACACTAGACGGGGCGGGGCACGGATTGGTTACGGAACTGCCGTGAAAAAAAGTTGTAACCGAAACGACGAGAAATCTGTCTATAGTTGTAAGCTATGAAGAAGACGCTTTTGTGGACGACGACGATTTTACTGACATTTGGAACGGGGTGGGGAGCCTACGCCGCATATCGCGCGCATCTGAATCTGGTCACGCTCAACGTGCGTGACGCCGACCTGCGCGCTGTGGTACGCAGCATCGAGTGGCAGACGTGGGAGAAGATTATCGTCCACCACGATGTGACAGGCAAAGTCACGTTGAACGTCCACAACGCGCCGCTCGAACGCGTGTTGACGATTCTCAGCGAACAGACCTCGGCGCGCTGGACGGCCTTGTATCCGCTGTATTCTTCCCGCAAGTCACTGGCCGCGCTGCAGAACCTGACCGCCGGAAGCGGTTCGGCCCAGACCAATGGCTGGTCAGCGTACCCGGCGCGAGGAATGCGATTTGGCGGAGGAATGTTCGGGGCCAATCTGCGGGAGCAAAACCAAACGGTCTCGCTGAAGGTGCTCAACAAGGACATCAACGTTGCCGCGCTGGCCCTGCAGCGGTTTGCGCAGGCGCAAGTCGTTCCCGAAGACGGCACGAAGGGCAGCGTGTACCTGAGTCTCTCAGGCGGGACGATGCAGCAAGCGGTGTCGCGACTGGCCAAGCAGGTGGACCGGAGCTGGACGAGATTCTACGCGATGGAACCAGGCTTCCGTCCTGACCTTGCGCGTCGTGACGCCCAGGGCAGCGATGGCCCGCCGGTGGAAGGACGTGATCGATTCGAGCCTTCGCCCGAGCAGCGGGAGCGCATGGAACAGATGTTTCAAGCGCAACTGGACACGATGACACCCGAGGAACGGCAGCAAGCCGAGGAACGGCGTCAGCAGTGGCAAGAGATCCGCAGTCTGCCGCCTGATCAACGTCGCGAGCGGATCGCGCAGATGATGTCCGATCCCGGCGTTCGACAACAGATGATGCAGCGCATGGTCCAGCGCATCAAGGACACGACTCCCGACCAGCGCGCCGAACGCGTGAACCAAATTCTCGCAAGACGGGCTGCTCGCGCCGCCGCGCGAGCCGCGGGGGCACCGCCACCTTCGAGGGGTGGACGATGAACAGGTGCGCTGGCCTTCTGCGCAGGTTCACCCGGGGCTTCACGCTGATCGAGCTCCTCGTGGTCATCGCAATCATCGGCATTTTGGCAGGCTTGTTGTTCCCCGTGCTTGGCAGGACCAAGGCGAAATCCCGGGACACATATTGCCTCAATAACCTGCGTCAACTCGGCTTGGCAGTCGCCTCGTACGCGCAAGACTACAATTCGCGTTTGCCGGCAGCGGCGGAAAACCCGGCGATCCCGCCCACCCCGCCGCTACCCCGCATTCGGGATTTGCTCAGTCCGTACGTGGGCGACAACGCCGGCGTGTTCAAGTGTCCCAACGATCAGGCGAACTGGTTCGGCAAGGTGGGCTCGAGCTACGAATGGAGCGCCCTCGTGAACGGCAACATCATTGACAAGCCTCGCGGCGGCTTCCTGTCGTTGTCGCCCGACCAGACAATTCTGATGTTCGACTACGAGAACGTCCACATCGGCGCCGACAGCAACGGCACCAAGAACGCGCTCTACGCCGACGGCCACGTCGACCGGCTCTAGTCACCCGCCAATCTTGTCGTGTTGCAACCGCAACTGCCCGCAGGCGGCGTTGATGTCTGTGCCTTTCTCCATGCGCAACGTGGCCGTGATGCCGTGGGACTTGAGCGTGTGCTGAAACATCTTGCAGCGGCCACGCTCGGGCCGCTTCCATGACAGCCCTTCCACAGGATTGTACGGGATGAGGTTCACCTTTGCGTGCAGCCGCTTCGCAATCGCGCCGAGCTTGTGGGCTTGCTCCAGTGTGTCATTGACGCCGTCGATGAGAATGTACTCGAAGGTCATCACCCGATGTCTCGTGTTGCAGTAGTAATCGCACGCGGCGAGCAATTCTTTCAGCGGATACTTCTTGTTGACCGGCATGATGCGCTCGCGCACGTCGTCGGCCGCGCCATGCAACGAAACGGCAAGACGGATCTGCATCGGATCGTCGGCAAGTTGTTTGATGCGCGGCACAAGACCGACGGTCGACACGGTGATCTTGCGCGCGCCGATGCCGAGCGCCCACGGTGCGTTGAAGATTCTCAGCGCGCGCATCAGATTGTCGTAATTGGCCAACGGTTCGCCCATGCCCATGACGACGATGTTGTTGACGCGTTCGCCGCTGAGCTTTTGGACGTGCCACACTTGATCGACGATCTCGGCTGCGGTGAGATTCCGTTTCATGCCTTCCAGGCCGCTCGCGCAGAATTTGCACCCGTAGGCGCAGCCGACTTGCGTGGAAACGCAGATGGTGTGGCGGTCGCTGCTGCTGGTCAGCCCCGGGGTGGCGGGAATGAGGACGGTTTCGATGAGCGATTGGTCGCGGAGTTGAAACAAAAACTTCTCGGTCGTGTCCGTGGCGTTACGAGTGCGCAGCGCTTGGACGGCATTTACCTCAAACTGTTCGGATAGTTTCCGGCGGAGCGGGGCCGGGAGATTTGTCATCTGGTCGGACGATTCGACCTGCGATTGGTAGACCCACCGCAAGATCTGGTCGGCGCGGTACGCGGGCTCGTTCCACGTCGCCAGTTTGGCCATCAGCTCTTCGTGAAAAAGAGATTTAAGCTCTGTCTTCGTCGTCACTGGCGAAAGCAAACTAACACAGCCGGCTACTTCACGCGCTCCAAATCAAGGACTGCGGTTTCTTTCGGTTTGGGTCGGCCATCAAATGAGCTTTTCTCGCCTCTCCTCCAGCGCCCAGACTTTCGCGGGTCTTGAATCGAACTTGCAAACCGCAGGTTCTCGCCGCATTGTGTGCGCTGAGGTTCAGGATGGATTCCCGGCACGGCGGTCAGACTGCATCAGATATCGTCATCAAACCCAGCGATGTGGTATTCGAATGCCCCAGTTGCGGCAAGAGCATGGTGATCGATGCATCGGCCTCGGGGATGATCGTGCCCTGCGACCAGTGCCACGCTAACGTGATTGTTCCACCCAAACCGACCGTGTCCGCAGACACGACGCAACGAGACGAGTCAAACGAAGTGCTGCTTCTCGCGGCGCAACAAGGCGACTTGGTTTTGCTGAACAAAGCGCTCGCGCGGGGCGCCGACGTCAATGCCGCGACTTCCAACGGCACAACTGCGCTGCTGCTGGCTGTGCAACGCGGCGAGGCCGACATCGTCGACACGTTGATTGCCCACGGCGCAAACCTCGAGGCCAGACGCGCCGACGGCCAGACCGCGTTATCGCTTGCGGAGCGCGGCGGTCAATTTCACATCGTCCGCATCCTCTGGAAGGCGGGCGCCAAACGTCCGTTGCGGTTCTTCAGCTTGCGCAGACATCGCTGAAATTTCGCTGCCGCGCGGTGACGGGAACCTGCCTCTGCAGGGAAGACGGAATCAAGCGCGGCGTCGACGACTCAGAACGCGCAAAGGAACAAATTTGCAGCCGCCTGCATTTCCTCGGCAACCTTGGAGGTAACCTGCGGCTTCTCGCGGAAGAAGAACACCAACACACCGACCAGATCGCGGCGCACCAGGACCGGGCATAGAACCGTGTGGTGAAGAGCATTCTCCTCGCAAAACCAGGCGAACGCCTTCGTGGTCTCCTGCTTGGGATTCGAGACGGACATCACCCGCTGTGTTTCCCGGAGCCGCTCGAAACACGGCGACATCTGCGCGACCCTGTCGAGCCGCACCGCGCCGTCGATGGTCAGCGGATACGCCCCGGCCAGATGAAATCCACTCGCCGTGTCGCCTGACCACGCCGCCACAAGATCGGCGGAGAACAGCTCCACCAATTCGGTCAGAACTGTTACCGGGATCGCGCCACTGCCACGGCTGTCTGCCAACTCCTGCCACATGCGGTTGAACGCGCGCTGGCGCTCGATGGCGCGGAGTTCGGCTTCCTCGCGGCTGGCGAGGTGCGATGCGCGCTCGGCGCCGATTCGCCGCAGGAACAGATGGCATTCCACGCCGGCGAGACAAATCACCAGCATCGTTGCCCCGATGAATGGGAGATACACCTCCGCCCATCCGTCAAAGTCATCCGTGCATCGCCCCATCAACATGAAGGCAAGGGCCACCACGGCGCAGAAGCCATAGTAGCGCAGCCGGAAGTTCAAAGTCGGAAGCTCCAACCTGATTGCGGCTTTGGTCTTAGCGGAAAGGCTCACAAGGAAGCTCTGTAAGCAGCCACAGTGCCCAGTGTCCGGTTTTGAGTGGTGATCCGGGAGGCCCCAAACCCTAGTAAGCATCAGAGAGGCACGGTAGGTCGCCTAGCCGCTGCTGAGGTATAGAAGAATGACGAGCTTAACTCTTTGCTCGTGACTTGTCCTCGCCAGCTTCCGCTGATTCCGCCGCGGCTTCCTGCTGTTCGCTGATAACGCGGGCGAGGGCGACGAGTTTGTCGCCCTTGTCCAGGTTGATCAGCTTGACGCCTTGGGTGTTACGGCCGGCCACTCGGATGTCTTTGCAGGGGGTGCGGACGGTTTGGCCTTGTGAGGTCGTCAGCATGACTTCGTCGGCGTCGGTGACGCTGAGAGCGCCGACAACGTCGCCGACTTTGTCGGTGGTCTTGATGGTAATGATGCCTTTGCCGCCGCGGGATTGAACCCGGTATTCGTCGAACGGTGTCCGTTTGCCGATGCCGTGTTGGCCGGCGACGAGGAGCGTGGCTTTCGGGTCCACGATCTCGACCCCGACGGCGTGGTCACCTTTCGCGGGTCGGATGCCCCAGACACCAACCGCGCTGCGGCCCATGTCGCGGGCGTCTTCTTCGTGGAAGCGGATGCTCATGCCGTCTTTGGTGACGAGAACGATTTCATTGTTGCCGTTGGTGAGTTTGACGCCGATGAGCCGGTCACCTTTCTCGATCGTGATGCCGATGATGCCGCCTGTGCGGACATTTTGGTACGCGCTGAGTACCGTTTTTTTGACGATGCCGACCCGTGTGGCCATGAGGAGGTAGTTCTTATCGGAGAACTCCTTGATGCGCAGTAACGCGGCGACCTTTTCCTCGGGGCGAAGTTGTAGGAAATTGGCGATGCTCTTGCCCTTGGCAGCCCGGCCCATCTCCGGAAGTTCGTACACCTTCTCGACGTAGACGCGCCCTTCCTCGGTGAAGAACATGATGAAATCGTGCGTTGAGCAGGTGAAGAGGTGTTCAATGAAGTCTTCCTCTCGCTGTTCCATACCCATGACCCCCTTGCCACCGCGGCGCTGCGAGCGGTAAGCGCTAACAGCGGTGCGTTTGATGTAGCCCTGGTGCGAGATGGTGACGATGCAGGCCTCGTTGGGGATCAGATCTTCGATGTCGATCTCACCGACCTCAGCGATGATGTCGGTGCGGCGCGGGTCGCCGTATTTCTCCTTGACCTCGAGCAACTCGGTCTTCACGACGCCCATCAACTTCTTTTCGCTCGCGAGAAGGCTCTTGAGATATTCGATGCGCTTGATGAGTTCGAGGTATTCCTGCTCGATCTTGTCGCGTTCGAGGCCGGTGAGTTGGTAGAGGCGGAGTTCGAGAATGGCGTTGGTCTGCACTTCGGACAGGTGGAACTTGTCCATCAACTTCCTCTGCGCGTCCGCGCGGTCGTCGGCGTTCTTGATGATCTTGACGACGGCGTCAATGTTGTCGAGCGCGATGCGGAACCCTTCGAGGATGTGGGCCCGTTCCTCGGCCTTCTTCAGTTCGAACTGCGTGCGGCGGGTGATGACCTCCTTGCGATGCGCGATGTAACAGTCCAGCATCTGTTTGATGTCCATGATGCGCGGTCGACCGTGGTCGAGCGCCAGCATGATGACGCCGAAGGTGTCCTCGAGTTGCGTATGCTTGTAGAGATTGTTGATAACCACCTTCGGAATGGCGTCGCGCTTCAGCTCGATGACCACGCGGATGCCGTCCTTGTTCGACTCGTCGCGGATGTCGGCGATGTCGTCGAGCTTCTTGTCGTTGACGAGGCGGGCAATGTTCTCGATCAACGACGCCTTGTTGACATTGTAGGGAATCTCACTGACGATGATGCGTTCCTTGCCGCCCTTGACTTCCTCAACGCCCACGCGCCCGCGCATCTTGATGCTGCCGCGCCCGGTCAACAGATAATCCTTGATACCTTGCTTGCCGCAGATCAGTCCGCCAGTCGGAAAGTCCGCGCCTTTGACGAGCTTCATAATCTCCTTCACGTCCACTTCCGGATCGTCAATCACCGCGCAACACGCATCGACGATCTCATTGAGATTGTGCGGGGGAATGTTCGTGGCCATGCCGACCGCGATGCCCGTACTGCCGTTGATCAACAGATTCGGAATGCGTGCCGGCAGGACGACCGGCTCGTGTTCTTTCTCGTCAAAGTTCGGCTGGAAATCAACCGTGTCCTTGTCGATGTCGGCGAGCAATTCCTCCGCGATCTCTTCGAGTCGGCATTCCGTGTACCGGTAAGCCGCCGCCGGGTCGCCGTCGATCGAGCCAAAGTTGCCCTGACCGTCAATGAGCGGATAACGCATGGCAAAGTCCTGGGCCATGCGTACCAGCGTGTCGTACACGCTGGCATCGCCGTGGGGATGATATTTGCCGAGCACCTCGCCGACGACCTTGGCGCATTTCGTGTAGGAGCGATTGTGAAACAGGCCCAGCTCGCGCATCGCGTACAGCACGCGGCGGTTCGACGGCTTCAAGCCGTCACGAGCGTCGGGTAAGGCGCGCCCGACAATGACCGACATCGAGTAATCGATGTAGGCCTGCTGCATCTGCTCGCTGATGTTGACGGGCGAAACCTTTTCGTTTTGTGCGTACATAGTCTAGTTCCTATTGTTTGGCCAGAAACAGCTTAGTGGTCGTGAGAAAACTTTCCGCGTCCGCCAGCAATCGGTGGAGTCGCGCGCCGTCGGGCGGCGCGTGGGCGCCGAGGTCAGCGTCCAGGTGAAGCTGCGTCGCATGTTTGAGGCGGGTGCCAATCTCTTCAGGGATGAGACCCGTGCTGACAAACTCGCGCTGGAATCGCGCCGCAATGTTGCCATCACGCGACGGCGCGAACTCCTTTGTGGCCAGCAACGCACAGGCACAATAGAACATCGTGAAGTAGATGCGATCCATCGCGCCGCGGCGCATGTCTCGGTCGAGCAACACCCGCGCCTCAGTCAGGCTGTCGGCGGCCTGTTGCACGCGGAGGTTAATCAAATCTTGAGCCCCGGGTGTCACTGCGTGCTTACACGTCGAGGTTGCGGACGTTGAGAGCGTTCTCCTCGATGAACTGTCTGCGCGGCGCGACTTCATCGCCCATGAGGATTGTGAAGATGTCGTCGGTGGCCGCCACATCCATCAATTCGACCTTCAGCATCTTACGGCGCTCGGGATCCATCGTCGTTTCCCAGAGTTGCTCGGGATTCATTTCGCCCAGGCCTTTGTAGCGTTGGATGACGAGACCGCGTTTGCCGATCTCTTTGACCTGATCAAGAATCTGCGGTATCGAGTGAATCGGCGAGTGCTTCTCTTCGGTCTTGGCTTTCGGCTTCTTCGTCTCAGCCTTCGTGGTCTTCCCCTGCGATTCGGTGCGGCTTGCCTTCGCTGACGCAGCGGGGACCACGGCCTCGTCCTCCACCGGTTCGGTCGTCGGTGTGCCGCCCTCGACGAGTTCGAAGAGTGGATTCTCTTGTGTGGCGTAATGCTCGATCTTGAACCCTTTCTTCTCCAGTGTCTCGATGGCGGACTGAATGCTGTTGGACTCGTGCAATTCGATCGGCTTGACGCTCTGAGCTTTGGCGGCGTCGCCATTCTTGGGTTCGACGGCCGCCTCGTCGGGTTCCGAATCGACGTCATACTTATCACGCAACTTGGCCCACTCCTTGTCGTTGCGGGCGAACTCGAAGTGGACAGAGCCGTTCTCTTTGACCCGCACGGCGTAGGCGGGCAACGCGCCGCCCTTCTCGTCGCGGGCCGCAAGGTACTCCTCGAAGCTAATCCCGCGCCGCTCGATGCTGTCGACGAGTTTCTCGAGTTCGCGGAGCGATTCGAGCACGCTCATGAGTTGTTGGCCGCTGAAATCCTTCTTGTCCTTCAAGCGCAACAGGCGCGCGTCCTCGGAGCCGAGTTCAATGAGGATGCGGTTCATCTGGTCCTCGTTCTCGATGTATTCCTCGCGCTTCTTGCGCTTGATTTTGTAAAGCGGAGGCTGCGCGATGAACACGTGTCCGCGTTTGACCAACTCGGGCATCTGCCGATAGAAGAACGTGAGCAGCAGCGTGCGGATGTGCGAGCCGTCCACGTCGGCATCGGTCATGATGACGATGCGATGGTAGCGCAACCGGTCGATGTCGAACGCGCCTTCACCCTCCGTGCTGCCGAAGCCGGTGCCGATGGCGGTGATCATCGTGCGGATTTCGGCGTTGTTTAGAATCTGATCGAGCCGGGCCTTCTCGACGTTCAGCAGCTTGCCGCGAATCGGCAGCACGGCTTGAAATTGTCGATTGCGGCCCTGCTTGGCCGACCCACCAGCGGAATCACCCTCGACGATGTAGAGTTCGCAAAGCTCGGGGTTCTTCTCCGAGCAATCAGCAAGCTTGCCGGGTAGCCCGCCACCGGTGAGCGCGCCTTTGCGAACAGCCTCGCGAGCTTTGCGGGCCGCTTCACGCGCGCGAGCGGCGGTAAGAGATTTGTCCACGATGCGGCGAGCGATCGGCGGGTTCTGTTCCATGAACGTCATCAAGCCGTCGTACACGATCGAGTTGACGATGCCGTCGACTTCGCTGTTGCCAAGTTTCGTCTTGGTCTGGCCCTCGAACTGCGGGTTGGGAACTTTGACGCTGATAACGGCCGTGAGTCCTTCGCGCAGATCGTCACCGCTGAGGGTCGGGTCCTTCTCCTTCAGCAAATTGTTGGATTTCGCATACTGATTGATCGCCTTGGTCAACGCCGAGCGGAAGCCACTAAGGTGGGTCCCGCCTTCAATGGTGTTGATGTTGTTGGCATAGCTGTAGACAGACTCGTTGTAGCCTTCGTTGTATTGGAGGGCGACCTCGGCTTGGATGCCGTCCTTCTCCTTGGCCACATAAATGACTTTGGGGTGGAGCGGGTCTTTCGCTCGGTTGATGTGCTTGATGAACTCCTCGATGCCGCCGTTGAACTTGAAGACTTCTTGCTTGTTGTTGCGTTCGTCGGCGAGCGTGATTTCGATGCCACGGTTGAGGAACGCCAGTTCGCGCAGACGGTTGGCGAGGATGTCAGATTTGTACTCGATGACAGGGAATATCTGGCTGTCGGGCTTGAAAGTGATTTTCGTGCCAGTGCCTTTGGCCTTGCCGATCACTTCGAGCTTGGACGCGGTCTTGCCCCGCTTGAAGCACATGTGGTGGACTTTGCCGTCCCGCTTAACTTCGACTTCGAGCCATTCGCTGAGCGCGTTGACGCACGTCACGCCGACACCGTGCAGACCGCCGGAGACGGTGTACGACTTCTTGTCGAACTTGCCGCCGGCGTGCAACACGGTGAGCACGACTTCGACGGCGGGTTTCTTTTCCGTCTTGTGCATGTCGACCGGAATGCCGCGTCCGTCGTCGACCACGGTGATCGAATTGTCGACGTGGATCGCCACTTCGATGTGCTTGCAGAAACCGGCGAGTGCTTCATCGATCGAGTTGTCGACGACCTCATACACGAGGTGATGCAGACCGCGCTCGGCGGTGTCACCAACATACATTGCAGGCCGCTTGCGAACAGCCTCGACGCCTTCGAGTTTCTGGATCTTGTCGGCGGTGTAATCACCCGCTCCCAGCGCAGCCGCGGCTGGCTTGCCGAGCGGTCTTTGAGCAGACAATTTCTTGTGGAGAACCTTGCTAGACATTCGTTGCCATCCCCCTTTAGCAGGACACATATTACCTCAGAATCGCCTCTTAGCGCAACGAGTTTTTCAAACTGTAAGCGGCGACAAATGCGTTAGTTGCGCGATTTTGCCTGGGGACTTGACATCGCCACACTTTTTGGTAAACTCACGCAAGTTACTTAGGATTATTAGGATTAACTTGAAGCTGTCTGTAAAGACCGATTACGCATGCAGAGCCATCGAAGCCTTAGCGCTTCATTACCCGAACAGCCGGCCTGTGCGAATCGACGAAATCGCTCAGCGCGAAGGAATTCCCGCGAATTATTTGGTGCAGATCCTGATCGAGTTGAAAAGTAAGGGCCTGATTCGCAGTCACCGCGGCAAGGCCGGGGGATATGTTCTCGCCAAGCCTCCACGCGATATCAGCTTCGGGGATGTCGTGCGAGCTGTTCATGGCGACTTGGTAGAGCTGTCGGCGTTGGGTTCAGCGTGTCCGCAAGAAATCCAGCGCGTCTGGCGTCAAATCAAGTTTGCGGCCGAAGAGGTGGCGGACAACGTTTCGTTCGAAGAGATCTGTGGCGAAGCGACCAACCGCACACAAATGTATTACATCTGAGCACCGGTGGTTGACACGATTTGGTTCTTTGATATAGTCAGGCCCAACTCATCAAGAGCGGCTGAGGGACTGGCCCTGTGAAGCCGCGGCAACCGCCCCGCAAGGGGGTCAAGGTGCCAATTCCAGCTCCGAAGAAAGATTCGGGGGAAGATGAGGGAGTCAGTAGCTCGACGTAGTAACTCCCCTCGTTTCCCTCGGTTGGTGGACGCTCTTGGTGAAGAAAGCGAGACGGAAATGAAGGCAAAACATGGGTTCTTCACCAGTCTGAAGTGTCGCGAGTGCGGGCGTCACTACCCGAAGGAAGCGCTGCACGTCTGCGAGTTCTGTTTTGGCCCGCTGGAGGTTGACTACGACTACGACGCGATCAAAACAGTCATCAGCCGCGAACGGATTGAGGCGCGGCCACAAACGATGTGGCGTTATCGCGAACTGTTGCCGATTGACGGCGAACCGACAGTTGGTTTTCAGGTTGGGTTCACGCCGCTGGTAAGGGCTCATCGTTTGGAGAAGCGTCTCGGTCTGCGCGAGGTGTGGGTCAAGAACGACACCGTCAATTACCCGACGCTTTCGTTCAAAGACCGCGTTGTGAGTGTGGCGTTGTCGCGGGCGCGCGAAATGGAGTTCGAGGTGGTCGCTTGCGCGTCGACCGGCAACCTCGCGAATTCCATCGCGGCGAATGCCGCGAGCGCGGGGCTGAAAAGCTACGTGTTTATCCCCGCGGATTTGGAGACGGGGAAAGTACTCGGGTCGCTGGTTTACGGCACCAATGTCATCGGCATTCACGGCACCTATGATGAAGTGAATCGGCTCTGCAGCGAGATCGCGGGGAAATACGGCTGGGCGTTCGTGAATGTGAACATTCGCCCGTACTACGCCGAAGGCTCGAAGGCGATGGGTTACGAAATCGCCGAGCAACTCGGCTGGCAATTGCCCGATCACGTTGTGGTGCCGATGGCGGGCGGCTCGTTGATCACCAAGATTCACAAGGCGTTTAAGGAATTCATCACGCTCGGCCTTGTGGACGGACACGACGTTCACATTCACGGCGCGCAGGCGGAAGGGTGTTCGCCGATCGTCAACGCGATGAAAGCGGGCACAGACATTTTGAAACCCGTCAGTAAGCCGAACACGATTGTAAAATCGCTCGCGATTGGCAATCCTGCGGATGGTTTCTATTCGATCCAGACGATGAGGCAAACGGGCGGTTGGGCGGAGAACCCGAACGACGAAGAAGTGGTCGCAGGCATTCGGTTGCTGGCTGAGACGGAAGGGATTTTCGCCGAAACAGCCGGCGGCGTGACCGTGGCGGCGGCGATGCGGCTTGTCGAAGCCGGCCGTATCAAACGCGATGAATCGCTGGTGTTGTGTATCACGGGCCACGGATTGAAGACGCAGGAAGCAATCAACGGCAAATGCGGCGCGCCGCGCGTGATCAAGCCGAGCCTCAGAGAATTTTCGGCGTTGGTGGAAAACGAATAGGGAGAAACGAAATATGGCAATCAATGTGCGCATCCCGACACCACTGCGTAAGCTGACGCAGGACAAGGAAACCGTGCAGACCACGGGCAAAACGATCGACGAGATCGTGGAGAATTTGGAAAAACAATACCCAGGCTTGAAAGAACGCTTGTGCGACGAACGCGGCGAACTGCGCCGGTTCGTGAACATCTATTTGAACGACGAAGATATTCGCTTCGCGCAGGGCAAAGCGACTGCCGTGAAGGACGGCGACGAGATTTCGATCATCCCCGCGATTGCGGGAGGACGACGATAAATGGCGACGAAACCAAAAGAGACGAAACGACTCTGGCTGACCTACCCGAAGAAAGCCATTCAAAGGCCTGTGGTCTATGAGCTGGGGCACAAATTCAAAGTCGTCACGAATATTCGCCAGGCAAGCGTGACGGAGGAGGTTGGCATCGTGTCGCTCGAACTCGAAGGTTCGCGCGACGAAATCAAGAAAGCGATCAAATGGCTCGAAAGCCTCGGCATTAAAGTCGAGCCCGTTGAGATCAATGTAATTGAAGGGTAAATGCTAGCGAAGTTCACAACCGAAGGAATCAAACGGTTCGCCGAGGAGTTTGAGACGAAAACTCCTCGCGAGATCCTGCAATGGGCGGCGGACAATTTTGCACCGAGCGTTGCGATTTCCTCGGCGTTCGGGCCAGAAGGTCTGGTGATTCTCGACATCGCCCAGCGAAAGGTTTCACCGCGCCTGCCTGTTTTCACCATCGATACAGGTCTTCTGTTCAAGGAAACGAATGACCTCATTGCCAAGGTGGAACACGAATACGGCATCGGGGTCGAGCGACTGCACCCGGAGTTGACGCCCGAGCGGCAAGCCGAGAAATACGGCCCGGAATTGTTCCGGCGCGAGCCCGACCGCTGCTGCTACATGCGCAAGGTGCTTCCCCTGCAGAAGAAATTGGCAGAACTCGACGCGATGGTGACTGGCCTTCGCCGCTCGCAAAGCGAATCGCGAAATGGGGCGAAGATTCTCCAATTGCAGGAAACGCCGGACGGTCATCGCTATTTGAAGATCAATCCGCTCGCCGCGTGGAGTAAAGAAGAAGTGTGGTGGTACATCGTTAGTCATCAGCTTCCCTACAATGCGTTGCACGATCACGGCTACCCGAGCATCGGTTGTACGCCCGACTGCTGCACGCGCCCCGTCAACGGCAACGAGCACGAACGCGCGGGACGCTGGGCCGGCACGGACAAGACGGAGTGCGGCCTGCACACTTTCGCCGCCAATATTTGAAAGCGCTATGGACCACCTAGATCGGTTGGAGAACCAGAGTGTTTTCATCATTCGCGAAGCCTTCAACAAGATCGAGCGACTTGCAATGCTTTGGAGCGTCGGCAAGGATTCGATGACGATCCTGTGGCTCGCGCGCAAGGCGTTCTTCGGCCACGTCCCGTTTCCATGCGTGTTCATGGAAACGAGCTTCGACATGCCCGAGCTGATCGAATTGCGCGACCGCTTGACGAAAGAGTGGAAGCTCAATCTCGTTATCGCCCGCAACGACGAAGCACTCGCGCAGGGAATGAACTACAAACTCGGCCGGGTCGTCTGCTGCTCGGCGTTGCTGAAGGAGAATCTCAAGAAGATCGTCGAGCGCGAGAACTACGGTGGCCTCATCGTCGGCGTCCGGCGCGACGAAGACCCGACGCGCGCGAAGGAAAGGTATTTCTCGCCACGCGACAAACATATGGAGTGGAATGTCGAAGACCAACCGCCCGAATTATGGGATCAGTTCAACACCGATCTCGCAGGCGGCACGCACCTGCGCGTTCATCCGCTGCTGCACTGGACGGAGATGAACATCTGGGAATACGCCGAGCGCGAGAAAATTCCGAACGTCCCGCTCTACTTCGCGAAGAACGGCAAACGTTACCGCAGCCTCGGCTGCGTCCCGTGCACGTTCAGCATCGATTCCATCGCTGACACCTACGACAAGATTCGCGAGGAACTGCGCACGACCAAGAAGAGCGAACGCAGCGTCCGCGCACAGGACCAGGAAAGCGAAGACGCCTTCGAGAAGCTTCGTCGGGACGGATACATGTGAGAATGCAAGAGATCGAACAACTCAAGATTGTCATCGTGGGTCACGTTGACCACGGCAAGTCCACGCTGGTTGGTCGTCTTTTCTACGACACAGGCTCGCTTCCCGAAGGCAAGTACGAAAAGATCAAGGCCTCGTGCGAACATCGCGGCATGCCGTTCGAGTGGGCCTTTCTGATGGACGGCTTGCAGGCCGAGCGCGACCAGAACATCACGATTGAGACGGCGCAAATCTGGTTTCGCAGCCCGAAGCGCCAGTACGTCATCATCGACGCGCCCGGCCACAAAGAGTTTCTCAAAAACATGGTCACAGGCGCGGCCAGTGCCGAAGCCGCGCTGCTGCTCATCGACGCAAACGAAGGCGTACAGGAGCAATCGCGCCGTCACGGCTTCCTGCTCTCGTTGCTCGGCATCCGGCAGATTGCGGTAGTCGTCAACAAAATGGATCTCAAGGGTTACAGCGACAAAGTGTTCAAGTCCATTGAGGAGGAGTATCGCGCGTTTCTCGCGCAACTCGACATCGAGCCCAAGCTGTTTATCCCGATCGCGGCGTATCACGGCGACAACATCGCCACCAAATCCAAGCACATGCCATGGTACAACGGGCCGACCGTGCTCGAGGCGCTCGATCGATTCAACATCGCGCAGCCCGAGAAGGATTTGCCCTTGCGCTTTACGATCCAGGACGTATATCGATTCGACCAGCGACGGATTCTTGCAGGGCGAGTCGAATCAGGCACGGTTCGCGTCGGCGATAGGATTTTGTTTTCGCCCCGCAACAAGCAGAGCACGGTGAAATCCGTGGAAAGCTGGCCACGCGGTTCTCGCGAGTGGGCCAGCGCGGGTGAATCCATCGGCATTACGTTAACGGAGCAGATTTTCGTCGAGCGCGGCCAGATCGGCTCGCACGAAGAGCATGCGCCAATTGAGACCGACGTGTTCAGCGCCAAACTGTTCTGGCTCGGCCGGCAAGATCTCGAAGTGGGGCGCAAAGTGAAGCTCAAGCTCGCGACGACCGAGGTCGAGTGTCACATTCAATCCATCGAAAAGATCATCGAGGCCTCGACGCTGGCGGAGATCGACTTCAGGGCGCGTCACCACATCGCGCGCAACGATGTCGCCGAGGTCACCATTCGCTCCAAGACCCCCATCGCGTTCGACAACTATGACCGCATCGTGCCGACAGGCCGCTTCGTGCTCGTGGACAAGCGTCAGGTCTGCGGCGGTGGCGTGATTTTGAAAGGTGAGTACCCCGACCGACGCCAAGTATTGTCGGGCGTGAAGAGCCAGAATATTTCCTGGACGACAGGCGAGATAACCCGCGCAGCGCGTGAGCGGCGCAACAATCATCGCGGGGCTGTGATCTGGCTCACAGGTTTGTCGGGCGCCGGCAAGTCGACGATCGCTACGGAATTGGAGCGCGAGTTGTTTCTCATGGGCTTGCACACGTACGTGCTCGACGGCGACAACGTCCGCCACGGTCTCAGCGCGAACCTCGGGTTCTCACCCGAAGACCGGACCGAAAACATTCGTCGCGTCGGCGAAGTCGCGAAACTGTTTTGTGATGCGGGCGTGTTGGTGATCACTGCCTTTATATCGCCCTACCGCGATGATCGCAGACTCGCACGGTCAATCGTGGAAGAAGACGACTTCATCGAAGTATTCGTCGACGCGCCGCTGGCGGTCTGCGAGCAGCGCGATCCGAAGGGCCTGTACAAGAAAGCGCGCGCGGGTCAAATCGCCAGTTTCACCGGAGTTTCCGCGCCGTACGAGCCGCCTGAGAGCGCCGAGCTTGTGGTGCACACCGATCGTCAGACGGTCAACGAGTGCGTCGCGCACATCATTGATTATCTCAAGACCGCGCACATCGCGCAGGACTACGCGATTTAATCGCGGTGGTTTTTTGGTTGCTACCGAAGGCGGCTGCGATAGAGTAACGCGAGCGAGGAGAACGATGACTGAAGCCACCCCTGAAACGGCCAAGGCGCTGCGTCCGCCGCTCGTGAAACAGTTTTCGGTATTCCTCGAAAACAAAGTCGGCGCACTTCTTGATCTGACGCGTCTGCTCGGTGAGGCCAACGTCCATATCTGCGGGCTGTCGGTCGTGGATACCGCCGACGCGGCGGTGATTCGCATGGTCGTCGACGATCCCGATCATTGCCGCGAAGAATTGCACAAGGCGCAAATCCCCCTGAGCGAATCCAATCTCGTCGTGGTCGAGTTGCCGCGCGGCCCGGAGAAACTCGATGCCGTGCTGCGTCACCTCGTCGCCGCCGAGGTCAACATTCAGTACACTTACTCGTTGATGGTGCGGCCCCGCGACAAGGCCTTGCTCGCCCTGCACTGCGAAGACCCCGAGTATGCGCGCGACGTGCTTGCGAAGGCGGGATTCGCCGTGCTCGGCCAGAAGGACATATCGCGCTGATG
>Ga0335082_10002652_pt1 | contig 19319 bp, 14 predicted proteins | sample Lox_Sample_41_FD_206718 | JGI IMG/M metagenome (GOLD analysis project Ga0335082, IMG submission 206718) | Soil microbial communities from Loxahatchee National Wildlife Refuge, Florida, United States - Lox_Sample_4.1 | ecosystem: Environmental > Terrestrial > Soil > Wetlands | place: USA...
AACAGTGACTCGGCTTGAGCCCCGGACGCCGCACCAACCGGAAAAACTTAAGAAGTTGTCAAAGAACGAGTTTGTTTTTACTCCTTCTATTTTCTACGTCAATGAAAATTACGCCTTTGTAACTACTGTATTTTCAACCGAGTGCACGCCGTTCACAGGGCCATGCCGCAAAATGGTGCAGCCCGTCAACACATTTTTCGCAAACCCCGCGTCCGACGCGGCTTTCCGCAATATTCGTGCGTGGAATCATGAGCTGCGACAAAATCCAGTGCACAGGAAGCGTCTGTGAAAATCCTGCAAATGCCCCGTCTGGCAACGGATTCCTCAGTCTCCCGGGTGAAGGCACCATTCGCCGTCGAGGCGCGAAAGGTTCACCTGACCGCTTTGGAGGACCTTGATAAGTTCAGGATTTCGGGAGTGGGCAAGCACCCAGCCGCCGCGACAAGAGAAGAAGCAGCCGGCGTCGGAAAAATCCGGCATCTTCGCGAAATCGACTTGGCCATGAAGTGCAACGACGCCTCGCTCGCGCGCGTGTCGGAAGAGATCGCCGAGAACATCCTGGTACAGTTCTTGCCTTCCTCCTACTTGAACCACTTCACCCACGGCGCCGCGCTTCGCGTAATAGATGTACCAGCCCGCGATCCCGCCGGCCTCATCCCGAAGCAGAACCTTGCATAACTCTCCGCGTTTATGGTTTCTTGCCATAAAGTTCATCAGCCATTGCAGAGAACCGGGATTATATTGCGGTCGAAATTTCTGATGATTTCCGAATTCGAGCAAGCACTGATCAAGGTCGTTGGCGGTCAGTTCCGAAGCTTTCAAGAGATTCTTAGCAGGGGCGACAGAATTTAAGCCGCTCCCAGAAATGCTATCGAGCACTAAGGAGAAGGGACTTATGGCAATTCGCAGCGCCGCAGCAGAAACGGGATTTATCCGGCGGGACAGCAGAAATGCGGCGTAATGCCAAGCGCGCAGCGGGCGCGACCAATGCACATTCAGTCCGGGAACAGTAGTGAACCCGACTCTTTCAAGCACCGGCTTTGAGATATCGTTCGCCGAGTCCGTCAACAAGATATCCCAGATGCCGGACATAACAGCACCCAGAATTCGCGGAGTTGCCATACTGGAACGGGCCTTAGGATGAACTACGAAGTTGCCGCCAAAACCCACGCGCACAACTTCTTCGCCGATCCACATTTTTCGTGTGGTCATACCGAGGAAACCAACGATTTCACCCTCCCGATTTTCATAGACGAAGGAGGGACTGGCGCCGTCCGATAAGGGGTTGGAGAAATACAGATCGGCAAAAGCAGTGTGCAGTTCCGGCGGAGGAGTACCAGAGCGCGGGGCCAGGTGGTTCCAATAAAGGTTCACCGCCTGCGGAATGTCCCCCTTGGTGAATTCTCTTACTCCCATTGATCCCGACCCCCAAGCCCGGGCATGCACACTCAGGGTATTTCAGAAAGGCAAGAAAGTATTGAAAAGGTTTGTAAACGCCTACAGAAAAACGTTTCTTTACAGGATAAGAATCTAATTGACATAATTATTTACTTATATAAGATATATATTATGAATTCCGGATTCGACCTGGATTCTTCTTTCGCAGCGCTTGCCGATCCAACAAGGCGGGCCATCCTTGCTCGATTGGCGCTGGGAGAGGCAACGGTGATGGAGCTAGCCAAACCATTCGAAATGTCGCAACCGGCAATTTCGCAGCACCTGAAAGTACTGGAGGATGCCGGGCTGATCGCGCAGCGTGTCGATGGAACAAGACGTCCCCGGCGGCTCGCGAAGATGGGCCTCGAGGCCATGGATCAGTGGCTGGCTATGTTGCGGAAGGCACTGGAAAAGAACTACGACCGGCTCGATGGGGTTCTGGCCGAAATACAATTTGAGGAAAAGAGGAAAATGCGATGAGTAAACTAGCAATGAAGACGGAAGGCGATACGCAAATTGTCATAACGCGGCACTTCGATGCGCCTCCCGAAGCCGTGTACCGTGCACATACTGAGCCGAAACTTGTCCAGAAGTGGTGTTTAGGACCCGAGGGATGGACTATGCCAGTGTGCATCAACGAACCGCGCCCAGGCGGGAAGATTCGATATGAGTGGGCCCATCCGAAACAAGGCAGCTTTTATCTGACCGGAGAATTTATCGAATTGAAGCCCTACACCAAGATTGTCCATGTCGAGCGAATGCATCTGCCCGATCCGACGCCCGACAACCATGTAACAACGACGTTCGTGCATGACGGCTCGGGAACTCTGATGACGATGCGTATGACATTACCCGATGAAAAGACCCGGGCAATGATGCTCGCAACCGGAATGGAGCGCGGCATGGAGGCGAGCTATGTCCGGCTGGAGGAAATAATGCCTCACCTCGATGACAGCGTTCCCAAAGCAGTCAATCAATAGATTCTGTCGTAAACACTGCGGCGGAGGTGAGTACCTCCGCCGCTTCACCGTCAAAAGCAGTTCTATCGATTTATATCTTCCTTGTTCTGCAAGCGCTTCACGTAGCCTTCCAGGTTCGCTTTGTTGGAATCTGGCGCGGTAGTGAGCGAGAGCTTCACTTCCTTCACCGCGCTGTCAAAGTCTCCCTGAGAGCTATAGACCCTGGCTAGCCCCATGTGAGAAGTCCAATTATCCGGATACTTCTTCGCGGTCGAACGGAATATGGCCAGAGCTTCCTCCTGCTTCTTTTCCGCTTGCAGCTGACGTCCATAGAAATAGAGCTGCAGCGCGCTAGCCTTATCCAGAGCCTTGGCTTTGAATACTTCAGCGTCCTGGTTCCGTCCCATTGCGGTCAGGATTCGTGACTTGTCCATCAGGTTTTCATACCGCTCCTCGGCCTGAATGGACTGCTCCTCGTCTTTTAGTGCTTCATCGAGATTGATCTTGTTAACGAGGAAGTATTGGGCAGCATCGTTCCAGCCCTCCCAGTAATACTGGTTCAGCCCGTGTTCTTGCTGCCGGATACTCGCCGTCACAATCTCATTAACATTCACCTGAACTTTGAAAGGTACGGCGACTTTGTCCCAGCGCATGGTCACCACGGTGGAGTCGGGCTTCACCTCGTCGAAGTCATAGGCGAGCGCGTCGTGCAGATCTGTGGCCTGGGGCTTCACCGTGACCCGCAGAGCATCTTCTTCCTGCTTGTAACTGAAGGCTCCCCACGCAGTGGAGTTCTTTGAGAAGATCACCGTCCATTCACCTTCGCCGGGGATCATGTGAAGGCCATACGTGCCTCTGTCGAGCGCGTGGCCCTCGATACTCACCGGATCGGTAAATGTAATCGTGGTGTTCTCGTTCGCTCCCGCACGCCAGACCTGGCCATACGGCACCAATTTGCCCCAGATCTGCCGGCCATTTGCGAGCGGGCGATGATAGTTGATGGTGATGTCAGTAATGCCGATCCGCTGCGAGATGAGCGCATGTTGGCTATTGCGGGGCAGGTTCAGCATCAGGGTTTCGCCAGTGGCAGTCTGGCCATGGGCAACGCCGGCCGCTAGGACCGCGCCAGCGCACAAAGCAACAAACAGACGACTCTTGAGCATAGAAAGTCCTCCTCGCTTCCGGCATTGTTCCGAGAAGCGACGAAATGTCAGACCTAGTTGGAGCTTCCCGATCGAGCACGCGAGACGGTGCTGAGGCCGTTAGACGGAAGAGCAACGGTAACGTAAGCAGAGATCATCCAAGCGATGCCCTAAATCCAGGCAGAAGCTCGCGATCGCCACCAACCGCTCGGGTGCGCGAATCATCTTAAAAGCGTCGGAGGGTAAATTATGCGAAGCCAAAGATTACTAACGCTTTTAGCGGCGCTTGTCTTGATGCTGCCTGTAGGTTTACTGGCGCAGAATACGCCTGCGTCGCCGGACAACCAGACTATGCCCAACAGTAGCAATATGGGCAACAGCGCCCAACAGAATTCCCCGAACAACAGCGAACCCCAGGAACTCATTGATCCGGGGGTGATTTACAACGACAAGAATCCTGGCAGCTGGGTCGGGAAAACCGTGACCCTGAAGAATGTGATGGTCCAGGACACGAATAAAGGTGGCAACTTCTGGGTGGGACAGGATGGCCATCATCGCATTCTGGTCGTGAAGGCAGATAACAATCCAAATGTGAAAGCCCTACAAGTGCACAAAGGCGACATCGTCACGATCACCGGGACGGTCCAGCCCGCGAGCACTTATGCGGCCCGGGAGAATGGAGAACGCAAAGGATCCATGCAGGACGCGGAAAACTCATCCGGGGTCTTTCTACAGGCGAGCGATCTTTCGATCTCTTCGTCGACCCATCGCTGATTGCAATTCGATCTCTCGTGTTTTTGATGCCCCGTTTCGACAGCCGAGGAGCGGGGCATTTTTTTGGCGCTCATACTGGTTACCATTTGCCCCGAACGCCTTCTTCGAGACGGATATCCCACACATCGGTCCGCCAGATTAATATGAAAACGAGGACGAAAGAGAATCATGCGAATTGATGAACTAAACGAGACTGAATGCCGGGAATTTTTATCGCGATCATCAATGGCCAAACTTGGCTGTTGCCTGAATGACCAGCCTTACATCATTCCGGTCGGATTCGCGTATGAAGACAACTTCATCTATGTCTTCGCGACGCTCGGGAAGAAGATTGAGTGGATGCGTACGAATCCAAAAGTTTGCGTGCAGGTGGACGAGAGCAAAGGAAAGTCGGATTGGGTCAGCGTGATCGCCAATGGAGAATACGAAGAACTGCCAGAGCCGAAATTCGCCGAAGAGAGAGCGCACGCTCGCAGCCTGTTGCAGAAGCGCCATCATTGGTGGCTGAATGCACTCGCCGAGCGGCGCATTCAAATGCGCGATCAGGAGATCAAGCCGATTTTCTTCAGAATCCAGATACAGTCGCTGAGCGGGCTACGAGGCCTCGCAGAAGGCGGAGACTAAAGCATCACCCGTTTCATGGCGTTGCATGCAGCGAAGTTAATTAAGAGGGGATTCGAGTGTCTTAGCAGCGCTTTCTTTCTTCGATCCCTAACGCAGTAGATCTATGGACTCACTCCACCCGGTAGACGTTCGGTTTGGATAGAGGTTGTCGATTTTCTCGAATGAACCACCCGGATGTGGAGTATAGGTAATCCACCGAATCGAAAACGAGGCTCCCATTCGAACAGAAGCGGGTTGCAAAGGCCACTGGTGAAGCTTCATATTTGCCTTCACGCGAATCCATTCACCAGGCTTGAGCACAAGAATCGTTCCTTCGTGATCGGTGGTTCCGTATAACTCGAGATTGCCTCCAGATCTTATTTGTGGTCCGTTGGGGTCGGCATTCATTAAAGTCAGGTGCAAAACGATGCTCAAATACTCAAACTCCAATGATTCGTCGAGAGGCTGGAGATCGGACAGATGAGGTGAGACCGGTACCTGGATGGGCGCTAAACCTGTGTTCAGGACCTTGAATTCCGCTTCAAAGGGCTGTTTAGGATCAATCTCGTGTGGGCTGACACTTTCAAGATAAATACCGAGCGCGTGCGGATCGCGAAAGTCGGACGCTCCATCACCAACCATTACGCCGCCATATCCGCCTCCAAATCCTGTTTCGTCATTTTGGCGGGGATCTGGCGGAAAACGTAGTTCAGTACGTTGGATGATATTTGTTAAATCGATAGATTTGACTTCCTGAGAATAAAGACCAATCGGTGCGAGTATCAGGAGGAGCAACGTCAGTCGAGTCATATTTGTACAAATGCACTTCTGGTCTAGCTATTTCGGAAGTGCATCCAGACAAGTGAGTAAGTCACAAGAGCGACATAACTCAAGCCGAGCACTGAGATCGTCGTCACGGGTACCCAGAATAGAAGACCTCTGAGAACTTTGTTACCAATTCGGCTGGTTGCAAAGAACAAAAAGAAGCAAAACGCGGTGAGGAGCAAACACTGCCAGGAAAGAAGAATTGCAGGAATTACCGTTATGCCAATGGCCTTTGAATTATTCGTTGTTGCAGCCGTGATCAAAAAGAAGGCTGTGACAAACGCTGCGAACGCGCTAAGTACCGTTTGGAAGATCGACATGAGTCCTCCCCTTGCCGTAAGCATTTTAATCCAAAGGAATTCGGGCGCTTGACAATCTATAGCCGCAGTAGCAGAATCCTTTTAGGCGAATAAAAAGCGAAACTAAAACAATCCGCCTCCGCAGCTTTCCCGCGGCGCTCCCTGAAAATCTTGAGGATTCTATGTCTTCCGTGGTGGTTTCCACTTCGGCGGCCCTGGGCCGCCCTTTTCTTTTTGATGCCGAATCCGAGGCCGAAGAAAGCCTGCACCCGGCCGAACCGAAGAAGCCTATAAAGCAGGCATTCTCTTCTGAAACTGTGCTTGCCAGCGTTTCTCAATCAAAAATCGGCAATCGGCAATTGGCAATTCCCCTGACGTCCGCTTCTCGACTGGAAGCCCGCCCGATGCCGGAGATGGTGACCATTGGCATTGCGGAACTCGATGCCTTAGTGGGCGGCCTGCCCCGCGGATGCCTCACCGAAATCTGCGGAACGGCATCTTCCGGACGCACTTCGGTGATGTTGGCTGCGTTGGCTGCCGCCACGCAACGTGGGGAATATTGCGCTCTCATCGATGCCAACGACGCGCTCGATCCGCAATCGGTTGCGGCTTCCGGAATCGATCTGGACCGGATGCTTTGGGTGCGGTGCAGCGACGATGCCCCTAAGGAAAAAAGAAATCCTCCCACTCGCATTCCCACTGCGTCCGAGCTGGGATTTACCTCCAAGGCCTTTGATTTTGAAAAAAAGAAATTGCACGAGTCCGAACATCGTATTGAGCAAGTACTCCGCGCCACAGACTTGCTGCTGGAAAGTGGCGGATTCGGGCTGATCGTGCTGGACTTGGGGGATGTTCTCCCGCAAGCCGCGCGCCGGATTCCGCTGACAACATGGTTCCGCTTCCGCCGCGCCGTCGAACACAAACCAACGATGCTGCTCGTTCTCGAACAGCAACCGATTGCCGGAAGCTGCTCGTCATTGTTGCTTAAATTATCAGCCGCGAAGCGGCGACAGACTGCAGCCCACGGAGCAGAAATAAATGAACAAGCTCCGGAAGAGCGAAAGAAGCGTTGCTCAAAAGATTATGAATCGATTGAGCCTACTCACGCGAATTTGCTTTCCAGTCTCGAATTTAACGCGGAGTTAGTCTGCTATCGCTTAAATCGCAGACCCGCACAATCCATCGCATTCGAAACACAAGCTGCCTGGGCCGGATGAAAGCAATGAATTCAATGGCTCAATGACTGAATCACTCAATGGCTCAATGGTTTTATGCCGTTCGCCTGCATCTACATCCCGAATTTTCCCGTGGCGACCGCGCTTCGCGCGGAACCAGATTTGCGAGACCGCCCCGTAGCTATTTTCGAAGGTAAGGCTCCGCTCGAAAAACTTATCGCGGTAAATGAGAACGCACGCGAACTCGGCATTGCACCGGGCATGAGCAAGGCGCAGGGAGAACTCTGTTCGGAGCTGGCATTGCGCCAGCGCTCGCCGCTGCACGAATCTTCCGCACATGCCGCATTGCTCGATTGTGCACAATCGTTTTCTCCCTGCGTGGAAGATTCGGCACAAGACACGGCTCTGCTCGATCTTTCCGGCATGGAATCTCTGCTTGGATCCATATCGGAAATCACCCGCGCCATCTTCAAACGCGCTCTGACGCTTGGATTCAAGCCGAATGTCGCAGCCGCCGCAAACCCCGAAGCCGCGTTGATCGCCGCTCGCGGATTTTCCGGAATCACGGTGATCCCAGCAGGCAAAGAGGCTGATCACCTCGGCCCGCTGCCCGTGTCGGTCTTATTCGCCGAGCGTTTGGATGCTGATCAGAAAGAAGAAGCTGAGAGCCTGTTTGCCACGCTCGATCGATGGGGCATTCGGAATCTGCGCGCACTGGCTGCTCTGCCCGTAGTAGCGCTCAGTGAGCGTCTCGGGCAGCGAGGCTTGCATCTGCAGCAATTGTCACGCGGCGGCACTTTGAGAACGCTTGTTCCAGTTGAAGCTCCGCTGATTTTTGAAGAGGCGGTGGAACTCGAGCATCCAGTCGTGCTGCTGGAACCGCTTGCATTCCTGTTGAATCGACTGCTGGAACAAGTGTGCGCCCGGCTCGCATCGCGCGCGTTGGCCACGCAAGAGCTTCGCCTGATACTCGAATTATCCAATCTCACAGGCATCGACGATGACTTTGAAAACATCGGCATCCCCAGCGAGAGCGATGGATCAGTCGCCACTCAGACAATTTCTCAAATCATCTGCAGCCGTCAGACAAAATTTACCCGCAAGCTCTCTCTTCCGCTTCCCATGCTCGATGCCAAAGTGTTTCTCAAACTGCTGCAGCTCGATTTAAATGCGCACCCGCCAGGGGCACCCATCATGAAAATCCATCTCGCGGCCGAACCGGCGCGTCCACGCTCAGCGCAAGGAGGACTCTTCCTTCCTCCGGCACCCGAACCTGAAAAACTGGAGCTCACACTCGCGCGCATCGCCGGAATCGTCGGTGAAAACCGTGTCGGAGCCCTGGAGTTACTCGATACGCATCATCCTGAAGGATTCCGCATGCGTCGATTTGTTGCTGAGGTCGCACGCAAAACTCCGCAGAAACAAATTCCAGATTCGAGCGAAGCACAAGCAGCTGTTACTGCGCTACGACGATTCCGTCCACCGTTCCGGGTAAACGTCGTACTTGAAAACGGCCAGCCATCACGGCTGAATTGTCCAAAGAAAAAAGAAGTCCAGGGAGACGTGCTGTGGAAGGCCGGCCCGTGGCGCTCTTCCGGAGACTGGTGGGAGCGCGATGCGTGGTCCCGTGACGAGTGGGATCTAGCCGTGCGCAATGGCGAAGTAGTTTTGTTTTATCGACTAGTGCACGATTTGCTCGGAGGCGGATGGTTTGTGGAAGGTACGTATGACTGAAAGTGGTCAGTGATTAGTGGCTAGTGGCTAGTGGCCAGCAAACTAATCACTGACCACTAGCCACTGACCACTGATGTTCATTGAACTTCACGCCCGTTCCGCATTCAGCTTTCTCGAAGGCTCTTCCCTGCCCGAGGAATTGATCGGCGTGTGCTCGCATTACGGCATGCCGGCCATGGCGCTGCTCGATACAGACGGCGTCTACGGCGCGCCGCGATTCCATCTCGCGGCGAATAAAGCAAAGCTCAAGGCGCATATCGGAGCGGAGGTTACCTGCGAGCCTGTCATCCTGAGCGGAGCAAGTGCGAAACGAAGTGCAGCACTTGCGCAGTCGAAGGATCCCTACCCCCAGCAGACTGCGGAGGGAATAGGGATTCCTCGCTTCGCTCGGAATGACAACATTGGTGGTACTCGGCAATCTGAAAAAGCATCCCGTCTTCCCCTTCTCGTCGCATCCCGCGCCGGCTACCAGAACCTCTGCCGCCTGATCACAAAGATGAAGCTGCGCGCGAAGAAAGGCGAAGGCGCAGTCACCGCTGACGAATTACATGCGCACGCCGATGGACTCATCTGCCTCACCGGTGGCGACGAAGGCCCGCTCGCTGCCGCCCTAAAACAAGGCGGAACTGATGAAGCTCGAAAGCAAATCGATCAACTGATCAGCATCTTTGGACACAAGAATGTCTACGTCGAACTGCAGCGTCATTTCCATCGTGAAGAAGAATCGAGTAACCGCACTGCGATCGATCTTGCGAGCGCTTTTAATCTCCCGCTGCTTGCAACGAACGGAGTCAACTACGCCATCCCCAAGGCTCGCGAGCTTTGCGATGCATTCACGGCAATCCGCAATCACAAAACTCTTTCGACTGCCGGACGACTTCTCGCGCGCAACGCCGAACGTCATTTGAAAACTCCACAGGAGATGCAACAACTCTTCGCCGATCTGCCCAAAGCAATCAGCAATACTGTCGAGCTTTCAAATCGCCTGGAGTTCACGCTCAACGATCTCGGCTACGAATTTCCGTGCTATCCCATACCCGAAGGCGAGACGATGGACTCCCACCTTCGCGAGCAGGCATGGATCGGCTTTCGTAATCGCTACGGCCGCTCGTCGCAAGACATGCAGGCCAAAGCCCGGCAGCAAATCGAAAAAGAATTAAAGCTCATTGAGAAACTCAAGCTCGCCGGATATTTCCTGATCGTCTGGGACTTAGTCCGTTACTGCAACGAGCAAAACATCCTGGTCCAAGGACGCGGATCAGCCGCAAACAGCGCTGTCTGCTACTCGCTGGGAATCACCGCCGTAGATGCCGTCGGCATGGAACTTCTCTTCGAGCGCTTCCTCTCCGAAGAACGCGGCGAATGGCCTGATATCGATCTCGATCTCCCCAGCGGCGACGAGCGCGAGAAAGTCATCCAGTATCTCTACAAAAAATACGGTGAGCGCGGCGCTGCAATGACTGCCAATGTCATCACGTATCGGAACCGCATGGCCGCACGCGAAATGGGCAAGGCCCTGGGATTCGACACCGAAACGCTTGCCAAAATTTCTGCCGCGGTCGCCACTTGGGAGTTCCGCGACGAGAACGACGCGCTCGACCGCCGATTCCGCGATGCTGGGCTCGATCTCTCGCATCCACGGCTGCGCAAGTATTACGAACTCTGCCTCGCTGTGCAGGATATGCCTCGCCATCTCGGCCAACACTCCGGCGGCATGGTCATCTGCCAGGGACAACTCGATTCCGTCGTGCCACTCGAGCCCGCGTCTATGCCGAACCGCGTCGTCGTGCAATGGGACAAAGAAGATTGCGCCGACATGGGCATCATCAAAGTCGATCTGCTCGGGCTCGGCATGATGGCGGTGCTCAAAGATTCCATCGAACTGATTCGCGATCACTATGACGAGGAGGTCGATCTTGCTCATCTTCCAGCAGACGACAAGCAGGTCTACTCCACGCTGCAGCAGGCCGACACGGTCGGGATGTTCCAGGTGGAAAGCCGCGCGCAGATGTCGTGCCTGCCACGGCTCAGACCTGTGCGCTTCTACGATGTAGTTGTGCAGGTTGCGATCATCCGTCCCGGACCAATCGTGGGACAAATGGTGAATCCGTTTCTAGAGCGACGCCAAGGCAGGCAGGAAGTCACGTATCCGCATCCGTCACTGGAACCAATCCTGGAGCGCACATTGGGTGTACCGCTTTTTCAGGAACAACTGCTGCGAATTGCAATGGTCGCCGCCAACTTCACCGGAGGCGAAGCCGAAGACCTCCGCCGCGCCATGGGATTCAAGCGCTCACAGGCCCGCATGCGCGAGATCGAAGCCAAACTGCGCGCCGGAATGACGGCAAACGGAATTTCTCCGAGAGCGCAGGAAGAAATCATTTTGTCGATCACCTCGTTCGCGCTCTATGGATTTCCCGAATCGCACGCTGCCAGTTTCGCCCTCATCGCCTATGCCAGTGCCTATCTGAAGTGTCACTATCTCGCCGCATTTACCGCAGCGTTGCTCAACAATCAGCCAATGGGATTCTATTCTCCAGCAACAATTGTGAAAGACGCACAACGGCATGGATTAAAGCTCCTGCCGGTCGATGTGACGAAGTCGGAATGGAATTGCACGTTGGAAACCGTCGTCGGTTGTCGGTCGTTGGTCGTCAGCCATGGCGATTCAACTGATGACACCGGATTAGAGGCCAACGACCAGCGACTAACGACTAACGACGGAAAAACCATCGCGCTTCGCATGGGCCTGCGCTATGTTCGCAGCCTGCGCGAAGAAGCAGCGCGATCTCTGCTGCGCGAACGCATGCTCGCTCCGTTCACCTCTATCCACAATCTCACGCGGCGCATACCTGAATTGCGCAAAGATGAACTGACAACTCTGGCCGAAATCGGAGCACTAAATTCAATGGCCAGTACTGGGTATCCGGCACTCACAAAAAACCTTGTCATTCCGACCCCCGAGCGAACGCGAGGGGCGGAAGAATCTCGCAACTCGGCCCTCGGTACTCAGTACTCGAGCCTCCACCGCCGCGATGCCCTCTGGCAAGTCGAGCGTGCTGTCCGCCCCTCCGGCCCCCTGCTCGAGCAACAGCCTGAGCCCGACGCACCATCTCCGCTGGCGCCAATGAATCACGAAGAGCGCCTAGTCGCCGACTTTCACGGCACCGGACTCACTGTCGGCCCGCATCCCATGTCATACAAGCGGGAATGGCTCAATGCCATGGGTATCCGACGCGCCAACGAATTGCGCGATCTGCCCACAGGAAAGCGTCTGCGCATCGGAGGCTGCGTAATCACACGCCAGCGCCCAGGCACGGCAAAGGGATTTGTATTTCTAAGTCTGGAAGATGAAACGGGAGTGGCGAACGCAATCGTGCATCCGGACTTGTTTCACAAACATCGATTGTTGCTGACCAGCGAACGATTCCTCGCCGTCGAAGGAATTCTGCAGAATCAAGATAATGTCATCTCAGTGAAAGCCGAACGTGTGCAGCCGCTTTTCGTCACCAAAGCAGAAACCAGTTCGCACGATTTCCACTAATCACATGTCGAAGATGCGGTACACCCGTGATGGCGTCTGCGCCTGCAGAAGCGAGATCGCAACGTTGTACACCGGAACTCCGCCGCGCGTCTGGCCATCGGGCTTGCCATGATGTGCATGCCCATGCAGAACGAGATCAGCGCCGTGGCGATCGATCACCTCCGCCATGCGCGAAGTTCCGAGAAATGGAAAAATCTCAGGAGCCTCTCCCTGCACCGTGTCCGCGATCGGCGAATAGTGCACCACAATAACCCGCTTCGGCGCGCGAAGCTGCGAGATACCCCGCTCCAACTTCATCGTTTCATCGATCGAAGCTCGGACGAATTCCTTGATCTCGCGCTCTCCAAATGCGGTCAACACACCACGACCGAAGCCGCCGACGAACCCTTTTGCGCCCGCGAAACCAACCCCGTCGCGTTCGTAGCCGCTGCCATCCAGCACCTTGATGCCGCCGCCAATCAGCATGCGCTTCAACTCTTCTTCTTTCCCGCTCTCGTAATCGTGATTCCCAAGTACAACCACAGTCGGCAGGCGCAGTCGCACCAGCACGTTTAGCAACGGCTCCATTTCGTCCGGCTGGCCATAGTTCGTGAGATCGCCCGCAAGCACCAACACATCGGCTTCGTTCCGAACCTGCTCGAATTGATCTTTGAGCTTCGCATAGCTCGTCGGACTGAAATGCAGGTCTGCGCTGGCGGCAATTCTCATGCTCGTTTCCTCGCCCGATTCGGCTTCGTTCCCGCCTCAGTTCCAATCTGTTCAAGGCGCACCCGGCGCGTATCTTCCAGCAGGTTCGGCAATTCCCATTCCTCCACATCGATGGCAAACATGTTTTCGTCGACCAGGCTACCGCGAAATAACGCATCGGCATTCGGATTCTTCACCTCGCGCGTGAAGCGGGTCAGCAGTTCGCACCAGATTTCCGATGGAACGTAATGGCTGTGCGCAGGGTACACATACCGGAACAAAACGAGGGACCAGAGCAGCATCTCCCAATTCGACCCGACAAGTTCGAGTTCACGCTGCCAATCGAATTCCTTGTGAGTCCCGTAAATCACGTGTGCGATGTCGGCTCCATCGAATCGCTCGCGCTTCGCTACGAAAATTTTCGATGCGACCAGTTCCTCCGGAGCAAGCACTCGGACCTCGACTCCGTAAATCACAGCCGGACGGGCGCGTTCAATCCAAGAATCTTGTACCGTAATCACTCCATTACTCATGCCGGTGATCAGGTCGACAAAGTATCCCTCGCGCCACGCTTTCGAGAGCCACACCGGATCGGTGACCTCGCATTCCATTCCCGCATCACGCAGGCAGCACAGGGCGGCCGGTGCGTTTTCGGCGGTGAGAAACAGATCGAGGTCTTTGGTATAGCGGCAAATGCCGGTGTGCTGCCGCAGCGAAAATGCCCCTGAAACCGCAAAAGGTATACCGCTGTCTTTGAGCGCGCTGAGTACGTCTTGAAACAGTCCTACCTGATCCGCCGACGCTTGCGGCGGATGGGAAGATGTCTTGGGCAACGTTCCTGAATCCAGGTCGTCAGGCACCCACCTTGGATGTGGTGCCTGTAACCGTGGTTGTTAATCGTTTATTGCAGGGCGCTTGGCGCCCGGTCCCGCCTACTTCCCCGTATGACTGACCCTCCAAATCGAGTTGGAACCGTCATCGCTGACCAGCAAGGAACCATCGGCCGCGACCGTGATCCCTACTGGCCGCCCCCAAACCTGCCCATTCGGAAGAACGAAACCAGTCACAAAGTCCTCGTACTCCCCGCTGGCATGTCCGCTTTGATGGAGAGGAACACGAATCACTTCATACCCGACCCGCGTCGCCTTGTTCCACGACCCGTGCTCCGACGCGAAAATGTCTCCTTTATATTCAGACGGGAACTTGTCTCCCTCATAGAAAGTGAATTCCAGGGAAGCGTTGTGCGGCTGTAACAAGACGTCCGGAACAATCGCCTTGTCTTTCAACTCAGGATGCTTGCCGGCATGTCGCGGGTCCTGGTGCGCCCCCATATACCACCACGGCCATCCGTAAAATCCGCCTTCCTTCACGGTGGTAATGTAATCGGGCACCAGATTGTCGCCAAGGGCGTCGCGCTCGTTAACGGAGCACCACAGTTCCCCCGTCTGCGGACTGACGCGAATCCCACCACCCGCGTTGCGAATCCCGTATGCATACACCTTGAGTTGGCAATTGTTCGGGTCACAATAAAGGATGTCCGCCCGATCTTTCTCTCCGGGAGTAGTGTCAGGGTCGTCTACATTCGAGGCGGAGCCCACCGCGACGAATAATTTTGATCCATCTTTTGAGAAATCAACCGCGCGCGTCGTGTGTCCACCGCCACCGGGAAGGTCCGCAATATGCTGTGGCTGTCCGGTCGCCTTCAGGTCCCCGTTGTGATAGGGAAAACGCACGACCTCGGCTGTGCTGCCGATATATACCCATTGCGGGTCCGGCCCTGGCGGATAGAAGGCGATTCCGTACGGGTGCTTCAATCCACTTGCAAAGATGGCCGTTTGTTCTGCCTTGGCATCTGAAGTGATACCGCGGAAAACCAGGATGCGTCCAGGCTCGGTCTCGGCTAGGAAGACATCGCCGTTGGGGGCGGTTCGCATCAGGCGAGGATTCTCCAGGCCTGATGCATAAAGATCCACTTTGAATCCCGGCAGCGTAACCGGCCATGCATTATCCGGCCGTGCCACAACTTCGGCGCCGTTCTCGGCCGATTTTGTGGTGTATGGGGCAGGAAGATCCTTGACTGTGATCTTGCGAACCGTTCCTGGCTTCTCGTAGCGGAAGTCAGTGAAAGGAGCCGACGGGGATGCATCCTTCAATGCTTCGCTGCTAGTAGCCGCCGGTGCAGCAGAACTCGTCGAGGCCGTTGTCTTGCCGGACGCGACCGCCTCGACGTAACTCACCACCTGCCAGCGCTTGTCTTCGGGCAAGAAGGCCCATGACGGCATTCCACTGTCCTTGTCGCCCTTCGTAACGAACCAGAAGATTTCGCCCTGCGTTATGCCTTTCAGCTTGCCATCGGTCAGCGACGGAACATTACCCGTCCCTTGCAGTGCCCTGCCATGACATGAAAGACAATTGCGGGCATAAACGGTTTTGCCGGCTTCGATAGCAGCCTGCTGCCCGGCAAGCGGATTCTTCATCGCCTTTGCGGATGCGGGCGCATCCTTGAATGGACTGTCCGCCGCGTAGCCTGCGGCAACGAGAATGGTGAACACGACTGCCCAACGGATCGGGTGGGCGCTCAGAGTCATAGGTATCCTCGCAACGATTCTTGAAATCCATTATGCCTCATCGCGACGGATGCGAGGACGATTGGAACCTCGAAGAATTGTGGCTGTTCTCGCCCTGTGAAAGGACGTACAGGAAAGGCTGTACGCGACAATATCCTTCGTGAACCTTTCGTGTCCTTGGTGGTTCAAGATTTTCTCAGCGTACTTAGCGGCATTTTCTCAGCGAACTCAGCGGTAAAGCTTTTACCGTCGAAATCGCCAAAGCTGCGAGCCAGAGCCCTAGAACGTGTACTTCAAAGCGAATTCCACCTGCCGATTATCGGTGGCCGTACTGGTGATGGCCGCGGCTCCCGGGTAGTCAACCGCAATCTGTCCAGAACCACCTCCAGGCAATCCAAAGTTCGGGTGATTGAAAAGGTTGAAGAACTCAGCACGGAACTGAAGCTGCTGCTGTTCATGAATCTTGAAATTTTTCTGCAGCACAAAGTCGAAGTCAACCATGTGCGGCCCGCGCAGGTTTCCGATCTTCGAGTTGCCGTACATGTGTGCAGCTTGCTGACCCGGCGCGAGATCCGGCGTCACGAAAGCCGCCTGGTTGAACCAGCAATCCAGCGTCTGGTGACCGGGGTTCGAGCACTGATAGTCGATCCCTTGCGACGCGGTATTGAACGAGAAGCTATAGGGATTCGCAATCTGGTCCGGACGATAGCTGAAGCTGCCCGTATTGCTATAGTCGGTCGACATGACCGCCGTGATCGCCTCGCCCGTCTGAGCGCTAGTGATCCCAGCAACTTGCCATCCTCCCAACACTGCGTCAGTCACACCTTTCATGTCCCCGCCAAAGTGCCGTCCGTGCCCGACTGGAAGCTCATAAAGATAGCTGACTGTGAATCGATGGCGTAAATCCGGTGTCACTGGCCCATGCTCAAGATCGGCACGGAAGCTATCCTGGATGAAGCCCCCAACGTTGCCGTCAGCGTTGCCCAGATTCTTGGCGAACGTGTACGCCGCAAGGAAGTTAAAGCCATTCGCAAAGCGCTTGTTCAACGACGCCTGGAATGCGTTGTAGAGCATCCCCAGTTGCGGATAATCCAGCGGGAGAATCTGCGTCATGTTCGGCTGTTGCTGCGCATACGGCCGCCCATAATTCGGCTGATCGCAGTTCGTTACGTCGGGCCCGCAGAAGTTAGTGTCCAGAGGTTGTACGGCCTGGTTTAGGTCGCTCGCCTCGTGGTTCCATAAATGGTAGGCGCGCGTTCCCACATATCCAATCTGCGCCATCCAGTTCGACGCGAACTGGTGCTGAACCGAGAGATTCCATTCCATAATCCGCGGCATGATCCGCTTCGGACCAGTGGTCTTCACCGGGCCGAGTATGTTCGTGGCCGAGCCGACAGGAACTGCCGCCGGGAAGCCATTCGAAATCAGTTGCTGCGGACTTGGAACCACGCCCGAGGGATAGGCATTTGCCCAGAATGCAAGCTGCGGAGGATTCAAGCCGAGATCATCAAAGATATTTCCTTCCGCCGAATAGAAGATGCCAAACGCGCTGTGGACAACCGTATTGTGCGGCAGCGACCAGGCGAACCCGATGCGAGGCGCCCAATCGCTCTTATCAAACTGAACGCCTGCGTGGGAGACCGCTCCCTGTCCATAGGAAGTAACGACGATGCCCTTGTTGAAATCGAAGTTCCCGACGCGGCCGTTCGCTGGCGAAGCAATCTCGTAACGCAGTCCTACGTTCAGCGTAAAGTTCGGCGTAATGTGATAGTCATCTTGCACGAACTCCGCGAGATCCCAGTAGCGCGTCGGGTAGAGGCCTCCGAGAAAATCTTGCTCATTGGAAGCTGCGTACCCAAAAAGCAGGTCAGCCATGCCGTTGCCGCCAAGAGTAGTGCCGGGATCGGCGCTGTATGCCCCTCCAAACACGAACCATCCTCGGGGGTTGGAGAGTTGGAAGAAGTTGCGCTGTTGCCGGCGGAAATCAATTCCAAACTTTAAGGTGTGCTTTCCGTGCATCCAGGTCGCGGCATCCGCGACTTGAATAATGTTCTCGAAAACGTGTTCTGGGAGCCACTGTGAATCACCGAGTGAAGTGATACCCGCCGTGTCGATGTTTGTCAGCCCACTCGAATTCGGGTAACCCGGTCGATTGGCGTTCGGAATACCGAGTTGCGTCGCGAGATCTTTGCCGAAGTTAAATGGCAGTGCGTTCACTGCATAGCGGAAATAGCCCCCATGCAAATCGTTCAGCAAGTACGTCGAAAACGTATGCGTGTACCCGAGTCCCATATGCTGCGACCGGGAGTTGCTGATGCTCGGACAGCAGTCATTACCGCCCCACGGCACGCCGAGCGGCCCGGGGTTCTGGCTGCGCACGTCACCGAAGCTGTAGGACGCGAAGATCTGGTCCGCCTCCCGGAAGCGATGATCCACTCGAATGTCGAACGAGTCCTGATCGTTGACAACATTCTGATTGGCGAGATAGTTGTCGGCCAGTGAGGTCGGATCGGTCGGCTGCGGATAATAATTGGCGATGTTCAGCCCGATCGGATCAAGGCACCCGCCGCCTGCAGCACTCTTCCCTGCCGTTCCAACGCATGGAGGAATGATGTTGTTCGGAATAGCCTTGCGCAGAAGTATCGTCTCCCCGCTCGCGCATGTGTAATTCGAAGCCAGTAGGGGATCGAACACGGTACCCGTATCGAAGGTGTCGGCTGGACTCGGCGTCGCGCACGGCGAGAAGGTGTTTCCCGTCAGTCGATCGCTGAAATCTCCGCTGCGCTCCGCTGGAAGCGGCACGGTCGACAGATAAGGCGCGCTGTTGCGCAGGCGCGATCCTTGATAGTCTCCAAAGATGAACGTTTTGTTTTTGATGATCGGCCCACCGAGAAATGCGCCAAACTGATTTCGCTTGAAAGGTTGCTGCCCGACGTTGAAATAATTCACCGCATCAAGCTTGTCGTTGCGGATGAATTCATACGCTCCACCGTGAATCTGATTCGATCCGGACTTGAGCACGACGTTAACGGCCGCTCCGCCGCGCCCAAACTCCGCGCTCATCGAATTCTCTTCCGTCTTGAACTCCTGAATCGCATCCGGAGGTGGAAGGACCACAACGCCTCCCAGCCCGAATTCGTTGTTGTCGACGCCGTTCAACAGGAAATTGTTGTTCGAAACGCGTAAACCGTTAACGGAAATCGCCTCATTCGCGCGCTCATTCTCGAAGACGCCGCCGCTGACGTTTGTGCCCGTTTGCCCTGCGTTCGCGCCGGGTCCAAGATACGCAAGCTGGATGAAGTTGCGCCCATTGAGTGGCAACTCAGAAATCCGCCGCTCGGTTTCGATCGTCCCCAGCGACGATTGCTCTGTCTGCAACAACGCCGGTGTCGCTGAAACTTCGACCTTTTCTGACGCCGATCCGATCTTCACCACAAGGTCAACCTTCACCGATTGGTCGATTCCCACTTGCACGTTCTGCTGAATAGTGGTTTGAAAACCCTGCTTCCCCGCAGAGACCGAGTAAGTCCCAATCCGCAGCAGGTTCGCCGCGAATGACCCTTCATCGTTTGT
>Ga0335082_10002653_pt1 | contig 19319 bp, 16 predicted proteins | sample Lox_Sample_41_FD_206718 | JGI IMG/M metagenome (GOLD analysis project Ga0335082, IMG submission 206718) | Soil microbial communities from Loxahatchee National Wildlife Refuge, Florida, United States - Lox_Sample_4.1 | ecosystem: Environmental > Terrestrial > Soil > Wetlands | place: USA...
TTGTTTCGTAGCGAATCGATTGAGGCGATCCCGAATAAAACGCTGGTCGTTGCGATCACGTAGGCGCGGGCGGTCTGGCGCTGTACGCCAAGGCGAGTGTTTCACCGGAGCGGTCCAGTCGGCGACCGAAGCGAACCGGGTTCAGCGCATCGGCGATGCGCGGCTACGCATCTATCTGTACCACATCCCGCCCGTGTCGCAGGTGCCGACACTGCCCGGCACGATGTTCACGCTGTTCGTCCGCGGGTCGAACACCGCCGCGCTGCGTTTCAGTCGTCCAGCACGTTGACGTTCGCCACATCGCCAGCTTGATCGACGTCTTCGAAGAGGAAGCCCCCGGCCAGCTTGCCAGGCCCGTTCTCCGTCGTCCACGCGGCGCACTCGAAGTTCTGTCCTTGCTGCGTCATCATCCCGGTACCGATCTTGGGCGCGCCGTTCGTGAACCCCGCCGTCGTCGTGCCGGTGGTGTAGACGACCTCCTCCACCGGCGGGTAGCTGGCGTGGATGCAGTCGCTGCCCGCGCCCGGCGGTAGCTGGTTGATGGCCTGCTGGCAGCGCAACTCCACTGCACCAGGGCCCCCGTCGGCTCCCAGGCCGGCGGTGATGCCCACGGGCGCTCCGCCGCGGCCCGGGCCCATACTGTCTTGCGTTACCTCGACGTCAACGTTCGTTCCGCCATCGCAGTCGACGAAACCGGTACATGAATCGATACGCACACAGAGGACACCGAATTGTCCGCCGAGGATCCCCGCGGAGTAATACGCCGGCCCGGACACGGTGATCGGAGCTACGCCGTCGGCATCGGGTGTCCCGGCGACCAGATCGATGGTGCCTACCAGCTTGCCGAGCGGCGTATGCGGCCCGAGCGCCGACGAGTAGAAGAATCCGCCAAAGCTGAAGTGCCGGGTGCCGAGCGCCTCGCTGGTCCGCTGACAGGTGAAGGAGCACTCCGGACCGGGCGGATCGCACTCTTCACCGCACTCGCTGTTGACGATCCCGTCACCGCAGACTGTACCTTGTTCCACCTCGCACGTCGGCGAGCAGCCGTCACAGGCGCTCTGGTTGCCGTCATCGCATGCCTCATTGCCGCAGCGCACCCCGTCGCCGCAACCGGTCTCAATTCGGCAATCGGCGGTGCACCCGTCACAGCTGAGGCCGTTGCCGTCGTCGCACTCTTCGCCGGTATCCTTGACGCCGTCGCCGCACATCGGAATGCGCTTGCACTCGCTGGTGCACGCCACTCCGGGCGGATCGCACTCCTCACCGCAGGTCGTGTTGACAGTGCCATCGCCGCAGTGTTCGCCGACCTCGACCGTGCAGGTTGCCGAGCAGCCGTCGCAGTTGTCGCTGTTGCCATCGTCGCACGCCTCGTTGCCACAGCGCACGCCGTCGCCACAGCCGGTCTCGGCGCGGCAATCGGCGGCGCACCCGTCGCAGCTGACCGTATTGCCGTCGTCACAGTCTTCACCCAGCTGCACGATCCCGTCACCACAGGCCCCCTCCCGTTGGCGCAACTCCAACTTGATGATGCGGCCCGATCCCGGCAAGGGGTCCATCTGCGGCGCGTTCGAGGTGCAGGTCCACACGCTGCCGTCCGCATCGAACTCGAAGTCGCGCATGAAGTTGACCGGTGTCGGCAGCTCGAAGACGGTGAACTCCTCCGTGCTGGGACGGAAGCGAATGATGCTGTCGGAGTTCGATCCGGTGATCCAAACATCACCGGTGGTGCGATTCACCTTGAGATTGTACGGCAAGTCGAAGCCCTTCGGCTGCGTGGGAAGGTCGTACACCTTCCAGGTTTCGGTGCTGGGATCGAAGCGTCCGAGCTGACTGGTGCCGTAGCCGGGTACCCAGACGATGTTGTCCGGTCCGACACCCAGGCGCCGCGGCCCATCAAAGGGCGGACGCCACGATTTCACCTCGCCCGTGGTCGGGTTGACACTGCCGATGCGAAATCCGAAGAGTTGCGACCACCAGACGGTCTGGTCCGGCGCGACGTCGCAACCGTATGCCACCGCGATCGGCACGCCGCTGATGGCGGCATCGGCAGGCGGCAGGGAATAGTACGTGAATTCCGCCGTCGGCGGATCGAAGCGGCAGACGTCATTGGACTTGGTCAACGTGTACCAAATGCGTCCCTGCGCATCGAAACGCAACGTGTGCGGATACGCCCCGGTGTGACCGTTGATGGTCGGCTGGTTGTAATAGGTGAACTGCTTACTTTGCACGTCGAACTTGATCAGCTGTTCCGCCCCGGGCGCCGTGATCCACATATTGCCGTCGGCGTCATGCTGGACCGAATGTCCCCCCTGCTCGATCGGATAGTGGGCGCGCTCCATCGTCGTAGGGTTCAGTGAATACACGCCGGGGACAGTATAGATGGTTCCGTCGAGCCCGGGCTCGAGGTCGTGACAGCCGGGCTTGTCCACCGGATCGATCTCCCACTCGTAGATCACGGCGCGCACCGCATCGCCGCGCGGCGGCGGTGGGGGCGCGACGTGCGGGAAGGTGGGGTTGTTGGCAAAGGTGTTGATCAGTGTCGGCAGGAGCAGTTGGCGTGTTTCGTCGAAGAAGGGCACGGCGCCGTAACCAATCATCTTGTTCACCAACGTTTCCCAGTCCGCTGCGGTGCGCGATTCGCGAAATTCGAAATCGCCGATCTGATGGCAGTTGGCGCAGGTGCGCACGAAGTCGCCTTGGACGTGTTTCGACGGCCAGGGGATGAGCGACAGGAAGTAGCTTGCCGGCAGCTGATCGGTGACGTCGGCCATCGTCGCGAGCGCAAGCGTCGCCGCCGCCGGCCCGCGCTGTTCAGCCAGATCCAGCGTCCCATCGACGTAGCCTATGCGCTTGGCGCGCAGCTGGTAAGCCGCCGGGGGTATCGATGGGAAGTGAAACGATCCATCAGCCGCGGTGAAGACGCTGACGCTGCGGTGCAGAACGGCGTCGGAGGCGGTCACGCTCACGCCGCCCAGGGGCTTGAGCTGCGCATCGGTTACGGTGCCGGACAGCTGCAGGTCCGACGGGGTGGCAACCGCTGTCGGCGCCAGCGAGGGCGTGGGCGTCGCCGTCGCGGCGCTGCCGGCGCCGGTCGAGTCACTGCCGCATCCGACCAACATCGCGCCGCAGCCCATCGCGCCAAACATCAGCAGGCGGGTGGCCCGTTTGAACGGCAGCCGTACCATATGGTCGCGCATCGCCCCTCCCCCGGAAACGTCGGATGTGCCGTAGTACGGCGCGGAGAGCGGATATGTCAAACGAAGATCGGTCCGGCGGCGCACGGGAACCGAACCTTCGGCGGCAGGAGGCCAAGAGGTTCCAGCTGCGCTCGCCCCTGCGCACTCATAGAAGCCGCCTGCCACGAACAGACAGCGGCTATGCTGAACGCCTCGCAAAGACGTCTTGACCGTCTCGACGCGGGCCTTGATCCAAGAGGGGTGCCGCTTGTGTCTTGGGCCGTGAACCGCCGACAATAACACCTTTGCATGCACCTATCTTCTTTTGTGTACATTCAACATTGACGACTTCTTATGATTTGAGTCGATGGGATTCCTGTTCATGCAGCCGTGGTTCTTCTTGTTGCGTAGAAACCTTCGCAAACATGCAAAGGAGTGCATGCTCGTATCGGCCGAAAGCCGCGCCGCTGCGCGACCGGTCAGGCGGTGTGTATTATGCTTGGGTCGACTTGCGGACGGACGGCAGGTTATGAACCGGGCACCTCCTCGAATGCGCGCGAGCTGCAGGCCAGCATTGAAAAGCGTAGAGCTTACATGAGGGCTTCGAAGGTCCTAAACCAACGCACCTACAAAACATGAGGAGGCAGAATCATGACTCAGACCGGAAGGTACTTTCAGATGGAAATTGATCCATGGGCTCTGATACTCCCACACGAAATCTACGTGAAATGGAACGAGGGGCACAACCCGCATGTACCCAAGGTGGCTGAAGTTGCGAAGTTGCTTCAGGGAATGAAGCCGGAGCAGCGCAATGTGGTAATTGAAAGAGCGAAGGCGCTCACTCTCCAGGGGAGACTGGTTGAGGAAGCTGCGGCCACAATAAAAGCAACCCCTTGAAGGCAACGCGGCCGCAGCGCGGCAACTCCTGCGTCTCGGTGTCTGGCTGAGATTGCATTGTATAGCGCGGCTGGGACGCTCGGTGTTTCACTTCGCTCAGAACGTAGCGCTGTCCACTCACGAGAAGAGGCGATGTCACAGCCAACATTACTTGAAGAAATCGACCTTACACCGGATCCAGGGAAACGATACTTCAATATTGACCGCGAATGGCGCGAGGAATTCATCTATTTCCTGATGGTGGACAGGTTCCACGACGATGCAGACCGCAAGCCGATCCTTGGGGCCGAACGCTGCCAGGGCGTTAAGGTTCCCGATAACGCCTTCTATGGCGGCAAGATCAGGGGCATCACCCGCAACCTCGACTACATCGCAGGGCTGGGGTGCACCGCGATCTGGCTCTCACCGGTTTTCGAGAACAACGACGGAGCGTACCACGGGTACAACATCAACAACTATCTAGACATCGACCCCCGCTTTGGCACCAAGCAGGACCTGATTGACTTGGTCGATGCCGCCCACAACTACCGGAAAGACGGTCATCGCTACCCGATCCGCGTCATTCTAGACGTGGTCATCAACCACTCGGGCGACAACTGGGCCTACCCGGGCGGATACAGTTACAACTACTGCCACGACCAGCAGTTTCCGTTCGGCTTTTGGAGGCGCACCGACCGGCCGGTCCCCTTGGAACTGCGGCACCCAGATTACTACCACCGCAAAGGGAATATTAGCGGCGGCGGCTGGGACACCGCGCCGGAAAACCAGAACGGCGACCTCGTGGGGCTCAAGGACTACGCCAACGACGACGATCAAATCGGATCCGACGTCATAAATGCGCTCATCAAGACCCACTCGTATTGGATCAAGGAAGCAGATCTGGACGGCTTCCGAGTGGATGCGATCAAGCACATGGGGGCACTCGCCTGCTCCCGCTTTTGTTCCAACATCCGCGAGTACGCTTACTCCTTAGGTAAGCGCGGGTTCTTTTTGTTCGGTGAACTGGCCGTTCCGGACGACGACATCGTGGACCGCTATATCGGGCCCAACACCTCCAGACGGGACGACCAGACCGTGTTCTTCGGCATCGATTCGGTCCTCGACTTTCCCTTGGCGGAAGGGAAATTCAACGACCCGAGCCACCGGCCGCTTCGGGACGTCTTGAAGGGCTTTGCCGGGCCGGAAACGCTCTTCAATCGGCTGGAGGCCCAGCGGCAACGCGCCCTCAACCGGGGCGAGATCGGGCGGTTCCTGGTCACTTTCGTCGACAACCACGACTCCTTCTGGCAGCCCGGGCGTTTTGGCGCGGGCCCGGCACCGGAGGGGCAGGTAATCGGCGCGATCGGCTTTCTGCTCTGCGCACTGGGGACGCCCTGTATCTACTACGGAACCGAGCAGGGGTTCGAGGGACATGGAGGTGACAATGACATCCGGGAGGCGATGTTTGATATCGCTAAGGCCGGGATCAACCTGCTCAACACGGACTGCCGGATCTACAAGGCAATCGCCCAGATTGCGCAAGTGATGCGCACGACCGCACCCCTGCGCTTCGGGCGGATGTACTACCGCCAGATCTCGGGTGACGCGGTGCATTTCGGCTTCCCCTACGGGACGACCTATACGCTCGCTTTATCGCGTCTGCTCTGGGGCTCAGAGGTTCTCGTGGCCTACAACGTCTCCACTGAATCCCGCACCGACTGCGTTATCGTGGATGCGTCTCTTCACGCTGAAAAGAGCACGATGACCTTTCTCTATGGGGGTTCGGGAAGCGTTCCAGTCAAGGCGACCCCGGACGGCGCCCGGTTCGTCCAACTCGATCTTGCGCCCTATCAGTTCGTGATCTTGCAGTGAGTCGACTTCATCGCGAGGGGCTGACAGGTTTCAACGCCGACGCAACAAGGAGGTTGGACCGATCTTCGGGAGGAATCTGTATTGGTAGTTACCGGATCGCGCGGCGCATATTTGACGAATGTTTCGCCCTCAGGGGCCGGGCCATGGTTTCTGGCGCCGCGCAAGATCGATGGAGGAACGCTTGACTCCTCTCTCAACCACTCCGTCTGGACGGGTGGAATCCAACATCGTCGACGGCCGCTTCCTCGTCGAGCTGGTACGCATGAGGACGATTTGCCAAAACGACTCAACGACTCTGAAAACGCTGCCGGAATACGACACGATTCTCAGCCAAACAATCGCTGGTCAGAGGGGAACCGCTGGCTCTGTAACCTTGTCGAACACAACAAGCATTGAATCGAAAGGAGTCAACTATGGCTACGGTGATCAGTCATTGGACAACCACCCCTCCGTTGCTATCCGGCACGTTCACGCCTGGAGAATGGACCAACGCCGGCGTCCTGCCGATGCCCGGCGGTTTCATTCTGGTGCAAAACGACAACAAATTCCTCTACCTGGCCATTGACTTAGTCAATGACACGGGCAATTCCCCCGGCGTCGGCGACTACTTCTGGCTCAGTTTTGACACGAACCGCGACGCCACCATCACGCCGCGTGCGGACGTGAACTACGGCATCTATCCCAGCCTGCCCATCCGAATTGGCCGGCAATTCTACCTCGGTCCCGGCACGTGGACGGGCATCCTCGGAGGCGCCAGCCAGTCGGCCGCGCAGCAAGGATTTGGCCCCTCGCCACGTTCTGCCACGCCGCACCGCATCTGGGAAATGCGCCTCGCGCTGTCCGAAGTCGGCGTTCCGACCTTGGGCGACACCACCTTGCCCTTCTTGAGATTTGGATTGCGGGTGGCCTCCAGCACACCCAGCTTCGTGACGGATTTCCCCCCGGCGTTTTTCAGCAACTTTGCTGGACTGCACGAGATCTTCCTCGCCGTGGGTCCCGACGCAGGCTATGTGCCGGGCACCGCGGGACCGGCGATCGGCGGCGTGGGTTTGATTCCCGCAACCACGATCAGCGGCGGGCGTGCCACCACGGTGTCACCTTACCTCCCGACCGTCACCAATGCAGCATTCGGGGGCGTGCTGAACCTCATCTACAACCGTCCCAATGTGACAGCGCTGCGCGCCGCTGGCGCCTGCAAGTATAAGCTGCTTCACCGCGTCGGATCATCGAGCGACGACTTCACCCCGCTGCGCCGCACGTGGGCAAACTACCGGTGGACGGGCACTACCTACGTGCTGGAGTATTTTGGGCCAGACGCCGCCGACAGCTACGAGCTGAAAAGCCCTTCGATGGATTACTCGACGAAGGATCTGCTCTTCCAATTAGACACGGGCGGCACCCTCGGTTACCCGCCCTTGGCCACAGGAATTCACGAATTCCAGGTCATCTTTCTCAATGCTGGCGGCGCCACGGTGCGATCAGCGCCGCAAATGCTGGAACTGTACATTGACAACGCGTTGCCCGAATTGCAGCTCTACGAAATCCGCTACAAAGGCGCAGTGGTCGCTCCCTGCTCCATCGTGGACATCACTGAAACGCCGGATCCAGTGCAGGTGCATTTCCGGGCGTACGATCTCGAAGGCGATCTCGGCGCCTTCTCGCTGTATGCCTATTACGGCGGACCCACAACGGCGCCCCTCAATCTGCTCCCCGCCGGCATGGGTGCGTATCCTGGCGGCAACTGGCAGGGCGTGGCGGACCAGTGGATTGACTGTCCGATCAGCCCTAAATTCCCGCCGGTTTCTTGCGCTTACCAATTCCGCTTGAGCGCCTCGCCGCGTGTCACCAATGGCTACGGCTACATCGGCTACACCGAAGCGACTTCCCATGTCACCTTCCGGCGTCCCGGCGTGGCGCCCTTCAGCATTGCGAAACCGCTGATGCTGCCGTTCGGATTCAAGGCCGGGCCAAACAACCTCTACGCCATCGGCACCGCTTAACAGGTTGCTGAAAATGCTGATTGCGAGCAAAATTTCTCTTCCGGGTGATCATCAGATTGAATCAGAGTGTTTCGATAGATCCCTGAACCGGGCGCGGCACCCTCTTGCTGGCCCCGGGCAGCCACCCCTTCTCGATACTTTGCCATACCGAGCTCATCGTTGCCTCACTTCATCCGTTCGTGGCCGCGATCAGGTTGCGCATGCGGACCAAGTTGTACGCCGCGGCGGCAAGCGTGAACATCCAGCCGACTCGGTCTCTGCCGCGGTGGTGCAACTTGGCCAGCAATACGATCGTCTTGCTCCACCCAAAGATCCCTTGCGCGCGATTGCGCTTGACCTGGATGATCATGTAGCCATGTCGGAGTCGCGACGGCATCGGGACCTTGCTGATGCGGTGGCCTTGGTGCGCAATAAACAGGTTGTCGGGCGTGTCGAGCGCCACGCCGGTCAGGTAGAAGAGTTGCGCCGAGGTGGCCGGCCCGCCGTCGCCGCTGAACCCATAGGTGCTATTGGGCCGCTGCTGTGTCGCTTTTTGCCGACGCAGGTGGCTGAACTCCGACTCTCGTATTGATGATGGTGGTACAACATCGCTGGTTTCTTAGCTACCATTCACCGGACGGAGCCCTGGCAGAAAGGCTCAAAGCCGCGATCGAGCGCAAGGATTCCGCGTGCCGCGTATTTTTCGCACCCGAGAACCTGCGCGCCGGCGGCTTTTGGACGGTGCAGCTGGCGCAGGAAATCGCCGACGCGACAGGTTTCATTCTCCTGGTTGGAGAGAAGGGGATCGGTAGCTGGCAACTGCCTGAATATGCCGAGGCGCTCGACAAGCGGGTAAAGTCTCCGGATTTTCCGGTGGTTCTGATGCTGCTTGCGGGACAGACTGCGCCCGGTCTGCCGTTCCTGCGCCAGCTCCACTGGATCGTCACCCCCGATCCAGCGTCCGACAAGGACATAGCGCGGCTCTTCGATGCGGCATCGGGCAGCAGTGCAAGGCCGGGCGAATTATGGCGCTACACAGCGCCGTACCGTGGCTTGGTAGCGATGGAGGAAAAGGACAGCGACTACTTCTTCGGACGGGAGCGGGAAACCGTTGAGGCACTCAATGTACTCGCGGCCGCGCCGGACAAGATTCCGCTGCTTCTCGGCAACTCGGGTGTCGGCAAGTCGTCGGTCGCGCAAGCGGGGGTCTTGGCCGCGTTGCGGCGGCAGGCCTGGCCGGACACGGCCGAAGGCGCCGGCGGATGGCCGGCTGTGTTCGACGATAGCCGCCGCTGGTGCTTCATCAAATTGCGGCCCGGCATCGAGCCGGTCGCCTCCCTGGTCGAGCCATTTCTCGAGACTTGGCAGCTCGACCGCACCAGCACCGAATGGCCGGAACGGCGCGCCGAATGGGTCGATGATCTGCTCAACGGTAAGCTCGCTTTGCGCGACCTGCTCGATCAAACCAGACGCCGCTATGTCGAATTGCGGCATCCCGAGCCCGCGGCTTTCCTTATCTACATCGATCAGGGCGAGGAGCTCTACGTGCGTGCCGACCAGCGCCACCGCCGCCGCTTCTCGGAGCTGCTTGCGCAAGGCCTCTGCGAGCCGCGGCTTCATGCACTAATGAGTATGCGCTCGGACTTTTACGGCGAATTGCAGAGAGACGAGCAGCTCTATCAAGCGCACCGGCTGATCAGCGTTACCCCGCTGCGTGAGGCGCAACTTCTTGAAGTCGTGAGCCGGCCGGCTGCCCTTCTCTCCGCCCGCTTCCAGACGGATCGCCTCGCGGTGACGTTGGCCAGGCGGACGGCGGAGGAGTCGACTAAGGACACCGGTGCGCTGCCGCTGCTTTCCTATCTGCTCGACGACATGTGGACGCGGATGGTAAAGCGTGGCGATGGCGTCCTTCGCCTGCCTGAGGAGGCTCTCGAACTCGGCGGTGTGTTGGTAGAGCGCGCGAACGCTTTCATTTCTCATCATCCCGGTTCCGAGGACAAACTTCGCCGCATTTTCACATTGAAGCTCGCCACCGTGCGTGAGGACGGCACGCCGACGCGCCGGCGCGCATGGCGTTCGGAGTTCGCCGACGAGGAGTGGCGGCTGGTCACCGAACTGGCCGATCATCCAAACCGCCTGCTCATAACCGCGGCTCCAGAGGTAAGCGCAACGAAGTTCGTTCCACGGTCCGCCGGTATGGAAGCGAGGGCCGCATCGACTGTAGGCCAGACCTATGCGGAAGTGGCCCACGAGGCGATTTTCCTGCGCTGGGACAAGCTGCGCGATTGGATCGCCGCCGAGCGCGGTTTCCTCGCCTGGAGAACGGGGCTCGAAGCCGCTCGACGCGTGTGGCAAAGCGCACCGGAGGAATTGAAGACAGACGCGCTTCTGTTGGGTCTAGCGTTGGCTCAAGCCCAAAGCTGGCTAGCGAAACGTCCGGACGACATTCCTGAAGCGGACCAGGAGTTTGTCATTCTGAGCCGCGAGACGATGAGGCGGCGGGAATGGCGCAGGCGTGCGGCGGTCCGCGGGCTGGTGTTTGCGGTCATCCTGGCTCTCGCGGGCTGGTACAGCGAATCCTACGTCCGGGACCGTTGGAACTGGCTCAAGGTCGTGCGGCCTTACATGCTCGCAAACATTCGGCCCGCGGGTTTAAACGCGGACGCCGAGCGCGCATTGAAGCCCGGGGAATCGTTCCGTGAGTGCTCCGCATACTGTCCTGAGATGATCGTGGTGCCGGCTGGCGTGTTCATGATGGGCTCGCCTGAAAGAGACGAGGGCCGCTCCGGTGAAGGTTGGCAGCGCGAAGGTCCGCAGCACGAGGTGACGATCGCGAGGCCCTTTGCGGTGTCCAAATTCGACGTGACGTTCGCCGAGTGGGACGGCTGCGTCTGGTTGGGCGGGTGCCCTCTGGCTAGCGACAGTGGTATGGGCCGCGGCACGAAGCCGGTCATCAATGTCACGCCGGAGGACGCTCAGTACTACGTGAAATGGCTATCCGGATTCACCGGCCAGCCCTACCGTCTCCTCACAGAGGCCGAATGGGAATACGCGGCGCGCGCCGGCACCACAACAGCCTATTACTGGGGCGACGAGATCGGTGAGGGAAACGCCAATTGCAACGGATGCGGAAGCAAGTGGGATAGTCGCGAGACCTCACCCGTCGGATCGTTCAATCCCAATGCCTTTGGCCTCTACGACATGGCCGGCAATGTTTACCAGTGGACGCAGGATTGCGATCATAGTGACTACAACGGAGCGCCCAAGGATGGTTCGGCACGGACTACTGGAGATTGCAGCTACCGGGAGGGTCGCGGCGGTTCCTGGGACGACCCTCCGAACGTTCTGCGCACGGCCAACCGTGGTGGGGGCCCCTCCAACTTTCGGGACATCTATACCGGGTTTCGGGTGGCGAGGACCCTTACCCCCTGAAATGTCAATCGTCCTCCAATTTTGACCATCAAGGTGGTGCGTCTGAACCCCGTTTCAGCCCAGTGAGGGTCGAGGAACCGACGCACTGATCTTCAGGGAACTTGAGGTTGAGACAGAGGGGCAAGGCGATGAATCCAGTAGCCAGTGTCCGCGAAGACGACTCTCACCCTTCGTCCTTGAGCGCGCCGTAGAGATAGTGGTCGACGTTCTTCGAAAGATCCGGCGGCACCTTGGCCCATTCGGAGTCGGGGACTGTTGATGCAATCTTCTCCGCGATCTCCCAGATCGGCTTCGCCGTCGGATCGTACTTTGGCAGTTGTGGCCGCCGCGCCGTCGCGCGCCGCTTCGGGAGCGGTCGCGTCTTCTTGCGACTGCGTTGTGCCATGGCAGTGTTCTCTCCGATCCATACGTATCAGATCGCCGTCAGCGGCTGAAGGCGCGACGGTCACCGGCGACGCGGAAGGCCCACCCCGCATCAATCCGAACCTGGGCGCTTCATCGTCATCAAAATCGATGACACTTTGACTCACCCAGTCCGCCGAAGCGCTCCGCTGCGACCGCAGCTGGGTTCCAGATTCAGATGATCTTGCCCACTCAGCGCGCGGCGGCCAGGATGACGTTGGAGTACGTGAAGCGCAACCGCCCGTGTTCGCGCCGGGTCTCGAGCCCGAGGCCGTTGTTGGCGACGGAGTCCTCGAACATTCGCCGGATGGCGGGCTCGCTCCCGGGCTGCGGAAAGGAGCGCTGGAGGAGACCCTCGACGTCGATGTCCATGCGCCAGAGCGTCTCGGCCGGGGTGGCGAGTCCGGCCTCACGGAAGAGCGCGCGTAGCTCGGCGAGCGTCAGAGCACGGGCGTGCGACGGGTCGCGCAGCATCTCCATGCGGTGAAAGGCGGCCGCCTTCGCCGGATCGGGAGATGCCATCAGATCGGCCACTACGACGCGGCCGCCCGGGCGGCAGACGCGGCGCATCTCGGCGAGGACCGCTGCCGGGTCGAGGAAGTGATGGAAGGCAAAACGCGAGACAACGATCGAAAACGCGGCGTCGGGAAACGGCAGGGGCAGCACGTCACCGATCTGGAAGGTGACGTTGGCAAGACGTTGTTCAGCCGCGAGCGCCCGCGCGCGCTCGATCATCGCCGGCGTCAAGTCGATGCCCGTGACCTGCCGTGCGCTGCGGGCGAAGGCGCACGCTACCAGGCCCGGCCCGCAGGCGACATCGAGTACGCTGTCGTCTGGCCCCGTTCCCGATGCATTGACAAGCAGCTGGAGCGCGCCTTCGTCGCGGATGGGCGGTGCCGTCGAGAAGGGTACCGCCTGGCGCGAGAACTGATCGAGGATCGTATCGCGATGCGAGGGCACGTCTCCTTCTGCCACATGTTGCCCCGCCAGCGACAGGGACTGTCGATTTTCTGCGAAGCGGCCCCTCGATACGGCCCCTGAAAAAACGGGGCCTACTCGGGGCGAACGGATTGTAGGATCTCTTTCCGCAAATGTGAGACCGGTCACCCCGAGTAGCCGCCTTCTTCTGGCGGCGTATCGAGGGGCGCATCTGTTTATCGACAGTCCCGACAAGGGGAGGGCCACGCCATCGAACGACTCCTTTCGGGGTTGCCCGTCAAGCCAGGCTGGGACTCCGATACGGCCGCTGGTTCACAGGTTTGCCAAGCAGCGACGCGAAGAACGCCAGCGTGTCGGGGCAGAAGCAGTAGCAGCGGATCCCGACAATCTGGTCATCGGCGACCTCCAACCGGTGAATCTCGTTGAGGCCTTCTACATCTCCCTGCCAGCGAAAGCCGAGGACGATCGGCTCTCCCTGGAAGACGAATGTCTCGAAGCGCGGCTGTCGTCCTTCGGCTCCGGTCTGCTCGTGGTCGTTCAGCGCGAAGAAGAAGAATAGCTGATTTTCATCGCGCCCGTGCGCCACCGCTCCACCGACCAGCTCGACATCCACGTTCTCGGACACGATCGCATGAATTGCAGGAAGGTCGCGTGCGTTGAAGGCCGCAACCAGTCGATCGACGATTGCGCGCGGCGGAACCGGGCCCCCGCGCTCCGTTCCGCAATCGCTCTCCCTGAGTCGGTTGCGCCCCCGGTGCAGCGCTGCCTTCACTGCCGCCACGCTCGTTTTCAGGATCGAAGCGGTCTCTTCGATCGACTGATCGAACACGTCCTTCATCAGGACCGCGGCGCGCTCCTGTGGCGTGAGCCGCTGCATCAGCTCCTTCGCGGCGTCGTGCACCTCGACGGCGCGTTCACCTGCGGAGCGCGCTGCGCTCGCGTTCTGTTCCCTTCCACTCGCTTCCGCCGCCAGAATCGCCGCCTCTTTCTGCTGCCGGCGGGTCTTGTCGATCCACAGGTTCGTCGCCGTCCGGATCAGGTACGCGCGCGGATTCAACACCTGGGCGTGGCGCTTGCCGAGGATCGTGAAGACCTTGCTGAGCGTGTCCTGCACCAGGTCCTCCCCATCCCAGACATTGCCGGTCAGACGCCGGCAGTACCGATGGAGGTCAGGGCGGAAGGGTGCGACGAAATCGACGTACTCATCCCACGCCGGATGCAGCCCGTGCTGCAAAGACCACGGAAAAGTCTGCTCGTCACTCATGTCGTGCTCCCTCCCGCTGCCACCCTATACGACGAACGGCGGTCGCCAAAAGATACGTGGCCGAGCATGGCAGCGTTCAATCGCCGACGTGCAGCTGGGCGGCAAAGAACTCGCGGATCTGCGTGGCGTCCTCGTCGAAGCCGTTCTCGGCGTACGGGATGCTGAGGCGCGGGATGGGTGCGGACCGATCGTCAGGGAACGTAGTACTCAAGGGAAAGAGGCCGGGCACGGTTTCGCAGTGCACGGGAAGGTTTGCGGGCGGTGGAATGCAGCGATCGCGCCAGTCGACGTAATAGTCCGTTACCTGCGCCGCGATACCGTCGGTGAGGTGAACCACGAGATTGGCGGTCGAGCTGCCGCCGGAGTGGCTGAGGATGCCGATACGTCGGGCGTCGACGCGCTCCAAGGAGCGGAGATACTTCTCCATCAACAAGGCCTCATAGACGCGCATGCTCATGAGGTTGAAGCCGCCGTAGATCAACGCACGGCTGATCTGGTCCTCCGGACCGAAGCATTCCATGGCGCGGAACTGCGGCATCAGCATCACGTATCCCTCGGCGGCCAGCGCGGCACCGAGAAACTTTGCCGCGAAGATCGCCGGTGTGTCGAAGTGTCCGTGCAGCCCAATGATGGCCGGCAGACGCTGACTCCCGGTCGGTTCGAGTTGCAGCGCCTCGAACTCGCCCACCAACGGGTCGGAGAAGATGAGGCGGCGCGCGGTGAGCGCGCGCGCCGCGCCCGCTTCCTCGGTCTCCGCGAAGATCGTCACCGTCAACGGCCGCGCATCGAGCCCGTCCAGCATGAAGCCCATGTTGAGTGCCTCGATGATCGCGGTGCGCAGCTGTTGCTGGTTGAGGGTCATGACCGGAGGCAGCGGCTTCGCTTCGATCGCCGCCAGCTCCGCCAAGACGGTTTCTTGCGGTCGCGGGTGCGCAAACTGCGGATGGTCGGCCACGAAGGTGCGGTACTTCGCCAAACAGTTGCGCGCGGTGCAATCGAAGGTCTGGCGGAGATCCGTCACCACCGTGACGTTGGGAGGTGGAGACGATGCGTCCTCCTCGGACGCGCAAGCGCTGACTGCAAAGCAAAGACACAGGAACGCCAGCGATCGTCTCATTGTCAAGCTTGCCGATGCGGCGGGGGCAATATACCGTGTTGCTCGCGTACGATCGAATTGTTTGGTCGCGGGTGCAATTTGCGTTGGAGCCAGCCGCGAGGGGGTGTGGCCATGATTCGACGATTGATGCTGTGCCTCACGTTGATTCTTGCGCTCTCGCTCTTGCGCGTACAAGCATCTGCCGCACAGGCGCCGCCGGAAGAAGGCACCAGCGTCGCAGTGCTTCCAGCACCGACGGCGCATTGGGTCTTCCTCTACAACCTGACGGCCCTCAGCTCGTTCGCGCCCTCGACCGTGGTGATCCTCGATGGCGACTCGCAGAAGATACTGGGCATGCTGGCGGGCGGGTTGGGCAGCAGCTTCGCGATCGCACCGGACCACAGCGCCTTCTACATGGCCGACACCTTCTTCTCCCGCGGCTCGCGCGGCGAGCGTACGGACGTCCTGACGATCTACGACGGCAAGACGCTCAACCCCGCGGGCGAAGTCGTGCTGCCGAGCGGCCGGCAGCTGACGGCGCAGGACAATGCGACGATTGGCGTCACTCCCGATGGCAAGCTACTGCTGGTCGCCAACATGACGCCGGCCACGTCGGCGACCGTCGTTGACATCGCGAACAAGACCGTGCTCGGCAAGATCGAGATGAGCGGCTGCGTGGAGGTCTTGGTCACCGGCAACCGCCAGTTCGTGTCGCTGTGCGGTGACGGCTCGATGCTGACGACCGACTTCGACGACGGCGGCAAGGCAACGAGCCAGAAGCGCACGGCCGCGCCGTTCTTCAATCCGGACACGGACCCGGTCTACGCGCTCCCCGGCATCATCGGCCAGACGGCGTACTTCCTCAGCTACGGGGGCAAGATCTATCCGGTCGATCTTTCCACCGATCCGGCGACGCCCGGGACGCCTTGGGCGCTCCTTTCAGCGGACGAGGCCGCGAAGAAGTGGAAACCAGGCGGCATACAGGCGCTCGCCGTACATCAGAAGAAGGGGTTGCTCTACGTCCTGATGCACCAGGGTGGCGAGTGGACCCACAAGCTGCCCGGCGTCGATGTGTGGGTCTACGACGTGAAGACGCAGAAGCGCGTCAAGCAGCTGAAGCTCGAGAGCATGGCCGACGCCATCATGGCAACGCAGGATGACCAGCCACTGCTGATCGCGGCGATGCCCTTCAACCCGCCGGCGCCAGGAAACGTGCACGTCTACTCCGCGATCGACGGCAAGCAACGGGGCGCGTTGAACGATCTGGTGGTGGCGCCCTTCGAGCACATCTACGGCTGGTGACCCGATGCCAGCGATCGACCCCGCCGTCAGCGTCCTGCTCGCCACTGCGTTGGCCGCCATCTTTGCATGGTCAGGCGCGATCAAGCTGAGCGACGTCGAAATGTTCGAAGGCGCGGTGGCCAACTACCGATTGATTCCGCGTTGCGCGGAGAAGCAGTTTGCCTGGGCAGTGCCGCTATGCGAGTGCGCCTGCGCGGCCGGACTCCTTTTGCCGTCGACGCGGCCACTCGCAGCGGTTGGCCTGTCACTGCTGCTGTGCCTGTTCACCGGCGCGATCGCCATCAATCTCATCCGCGGCCGCACGAACATCGATTGCGGCTGCTTTGGGCCGGCTCTACGACAAGACCTGAGCGCGTGGCTACTGGCGCGCAACGCTGTGCTCATCGTCCTGGCTGCGCTCGTCGCGATGCCCCCGGGCGCCCGGCCGATCGAATGGGTTGACTACGTCACCATCGGGTTCGGCGCGGCGACACTGGTGACGTTCTACGCCAGCGCCAATTACGCGCTCGGCAACGCGCCGCGCACGCACGCGCTCGAGGCGCTTTGAGCTACCTAATGTCCAGAATCTTCTCGGCACACAAACATTTCTCAGGCGATACCATCCGTTCGTCCCGAGTAGCGCCTTCTTCTGGCGCGTATCGAGGGACGTGGTCGGTGCTGCCGCGCACCCCTCGATACGGAGCCAAAGGAGGGCTCCTACTCGGGGCGAACGGATTTGCTGCTCGCCATTGGGTTGCGGGCGCCAGCCCGCGCTAAGATGCTGACCGCCCTCCTCATATCGCAGATCGTCCTGTGGATCCTGCTGATCGTGATGGCGGCCCTGCAGCTCGCGGTGCTGCGCCAGGTCGGCGTGCTCCACGAGCGCATCGCGCCGCTCGGCGCCCTGACCATCGACAAGGGTCCGAAGGAGGGCGAGAGCGCGCCGCTTTTCGAGCTGGTCGACCTGGGCGGCCGCCGCGTGCGTATCGGCAGCCCCAACGATGACGGCCGCAGCACGTTGCTGTTCTTTCTTTCGCCGACGTGTCCGGTGTGCAAGAAGATGCTGCCGATCCTCAGGTCGCTCGCGCATGCCGAGCAGAAGTGGTTGCAAATCGTGCTGGCGAGCGACGGCGAACGCGAGGAGCACGAGCGCTTCATCGCTGCGCAAAGCATCAGCGACTTCCCGTACGTGCTCTCGCTGGAGCTGGGGATGAGCTACCGCATCGGCAAACTGCCGTACGCCGTGTTGATCGATGAGGCCGGCGTTGTGCGTGCCAAGGGACTGATCAATACGCGCGAGCACCTCGAGAGCCTGATCGAGGCCAAGGAACGTGGGGTCGCATCGATCCAGGAGTACTTGGGGACCACGCAGCGCGCCGGATCGCAGTCCGGGTAACGTCTACGGAGGCAACGGAGGAGTGAGCGATGGATCACCTGATCGAAAAGTTCAGCCGTGAATTGGCCAAGCGCACTTCGCGCCGCAGCGCACTGGGATTTCTCGGCAAGCTCCTGCTTGGCAGCGCCGTGGTGCCGCTGCTGCCGGTGCAGCGCGTCAAGGCGGCGGAGCACGCGGGCAAGGACGGCAATCCGCAGAGCTGTGACTACTGGCGGTACTGTGGGCTCGACGGGTTCCTCTGCGGCTGCTGCGGCGGCAGCGCGACCGAATGCGCGCCGGGCACGATGATGTCGCCGACGTCGTGGGTCGGCACATGCCACAATCCGAGCGACGGCAAGGACTACATCATCGCCTACCGTGATTGCTGCGGGAAGGACCTCTGCAACCGCTGCTACTGTCAGAACAACAAGGGCGATCTGCCGGCGTACCGCACGCAGCTCGACAACACGGTCTACTGGTGTTTTGGAACCCAGAGCTTCTTCGTCAATTGCACCACCGCAGTGAGCCTGGGAATCAAGACGTGAAGCGTGCGATCGCCGTCTTGCTGCTCGTCGCCTTGAGCCGTGTCGCGGCCGCATCGGGCAGCAGCATCTTCGTCACGAACTGCTCCGCCTGCCATCAGCTGGATGGACAGGGGGTGCCCGGTGTGTACCCGCCCTTGAAGGATGCCGTCGGCGGCTACGTCCGCGTACCCGAAGGGCGAGCTTATCTGGCGCACGTGGTGTCGTTCGGGATGACCGGAGCGATTTCGTCGCAAGGCAAGACCTACAGCGGCTTCATGCAGCCGTGGACACAGCTCAGCGACGCGGACGTTGCGGACGTGCTGAACTACGTTCTCCTCGATCTCAATGCGGCGCTGCTCCCCAAAGGATTCGTCGCGTTCACGCCTGAGGAAGTGAAGACGCTCCGTGCAAAGCATCTCACCCTCGCTGAGGTGCGCGGTGAGCGTGAAGCGTTGATGAAGACGCTGGCTGCGAACACGGGCGCGGCGCAGGCGCAGCGCTAATGCGAGCGCTCCTCGCATCCGTTGCGATCGCACTGGCGCTCACCGCGCCGGCATTCGCCGAGTCGGCGGCGCAGCTGTACACACTCAACTGCTGGGGGTGCCATCTGCCGCACGCGGAGGGTATTCCCGGCACCGTGCCGCGCCTGGCGCATTCGATGGGGCACTTCCTCAACCTGCCCGAGGGCCGTGCGTATCTCGTGCAGGTTCCAGGCGTGGCGAACTCGCCACTCAACGACCAGCAGATCGCCGACGTCCTGAACTGGATGCTCGAGACGTTCAGCAAGAGCGAGCTTCCCAAGGACTTCAAGCCATACACGCTCGACGACATCCGCACCTACCGCCCGCATCCGATTCTGAACGTAAAGGACGCGCGCCGCGACCTGGTGAAGAAGCTCGCCGCCTCGGGATATACGGTCGCCGACTTTGGTCCGTGACGCACCACTGCAGGAGTGATGCAGCCTATGACTTGCGCTGTCGGTGGGCCAGCAGGCTGCGGAGCGTAGGAAGCGCGGCCTGGTCCTTGGGCCGGTTGGCAGCCTCCTTCGAGCGGATGACGTCGGCGAGCGCCGCGACCGGAACCACTAGCAGCCTGGGGCGGAC
>Ga0335082_10002657_pt1 | contig 19295 bp, 9 predicted proteins | sample Lox_Sample_41_FD_206718 | JGI IMG/M metagenome (GOLD analysis project Ga0335082, IMG submission 206718) | Soil microbial communities from Loxahatchee National Wildlife Refuge, Florida, United States - Lox_Sample_4.1 | ecosystem: Environmental > Terrestrial > Soil > Wetlands | place: USA: Florida...
GTGCAATAAACTGCTGGATCTCCTTGTGATACCAGGCATTACGGTTAAAGAGGTTGACGCCCACCAGGCGATCACTGGCTTCGATCTCGCGGACGAGATGCCACTCGGTTTTGACGTCGGCGGCGATAGGCTTTTCAGCAAGGACGTGTTTGCGGCTGGCGAGCGCCTGGCGAATCTGCTGAGGGCGGGCGTCTGCAAGGGTAAACAGGCCGACTACATCGATGGAAGGGTCAGCAAAGATGGCCTCTGGAGAGTCATATAGGGCGGCAGAGGGCACATTTTGGGAAGCAAGTTGGCGCGCCTGGTCGCAGATATCGTAGACTGCCGCGACCTCCCAGAGGGGGTTTCCCTGCATGGCAGCTACAAAACCACGACCCATCCTGCCGTAGCCAAGGATGCCCGCTCTGAGTCTGGTACGCATTAGGTGGACAAGAATATGGTAGGCACAGGGTGGAGCAATGGGCCGTGATAGTGGTCACAGGGGGCGGAAGGGTAGCGAGCAGTTAAAGAGAGCTAAGCGACAACGACCAGGGGAGCAAACTCATCTTCGAAGATGCAACGTGCAGAATTGGCGAACACCGCTGCGGCGGCGAAGGAGCTGAAAGCGAGCTTGACCGGAAGGCGATTGTAGGGGTAGATTCTCGGCGATTCCCCCGTTTCCTACATACAAGACAAGTTGAGAGCGAGGAGGCCGATATGAGTGTTCTTGTGGCATTGTGGCTGCCGATCCTGGTGGCGGCGGTGGTGGTGTTTATCGCAAGTTCGATCATGCACATGGTGCTGCCGTACCACAAAAGCGACTACAAGGGGCTGCCGGAGGAGGAGAAGGCACTCGCACTTTTGCGGAGCGCCGGGCTGCAGCCAGGGCAATATGTTTTTCCGTACTGTAAGCACGAGGACATGAAGAAGCCGGAGACGCAGGAGAAGTTCAAGCAAGGGCCGGTAGGAATGATGTATGTGCGGCCGAGCGGCGAGGTGCAGATGGGGAAGTTCCTGGGGATGTGGTTTCTGTTCTGCGCTGTGGTAGGGATCTTTGTTGCGTATCTGACGGGTCACACCGTGGAGGCCGGAGCGCATTATCCGCGTGTTTTTCGCGTGGCGGGCACAGCGGCATTTCTGGCGTACGGTTTGGGGAATTTGAGCAACGGGATATGGAAAGGGCAGCCGTGGGGAGTGACGATCAAAGAAGTGATCGACGGGCTGGTGTATGGATTGTTGACGGCAGGAGTGTTCGGGTGGCTGTGGCCGAGGTGAAATAGACAGAGCGTGAAGGAAGAAGAGTAGAGCGGACTGAGGCGACGAGTTGAATCTGAAAAGGCCCCGGAAAAATCCGGGGCCTTTTTATTGATCGTGGTTCGTTCGATCTGATGCCGGCGTTACCAGTTGAGCCTAAGAGCAAACTGGAACTGACGGGAGTCGGCGGCCGCGGAGTACTGACCGGCGGTGCAGGTGGAACCCACGAGGGGGTCGCAGAGTTGGTTCACGGCAATAATATTGGTGTGGTTGAACAGGTTGAACATGTCGGCAATAAGGTCGAGCCGCAAGCGTTCACCGAGTTGGATGCCCTTGGAAACGCGAAGGTCGAACTGGAAGAACATGGGCATAGTGAATTTGTTGCGGCCGAGGTCTCCGGTGCAACCAAAGACCGGCGTGAGGAAGTCGCCGGTGATGGGGTTCTGCACGGTGAAAGGCTGCTTGGTGTTGGTAAGACATTGCGTGGGAACGCCGAAGCTGACGCCGTTGATGTAGGGCGAAGTGGTGCCGCCGCCGGCGTTGGGGCGGATTTGGGAGGCACCGAGGTCGAGGCGAGTATCTTCACCGGTGATGACGTTGAAGGGCCGACCGGAAGAGACGTCGACGAGAGGAGCGACAGTCCAATTGCTGAAGAAGCGCTCTTTGAATCCGGAAGCATTGGTCGTGGGGCCGGTTTGAATGACGCCGCTGGTAACCCAACGATGGCGCTGGTCGTTGACGGAGTTGCCCTTTTCGAGATATGGGAAACGGCTGTCGGCCGGTTCGAGGGTGGACTGGAGGTCGGTGCCATCGTCGATGGAGTGCGACCAGGTGTAACTGGAGAGGAACTGGAAGTGGCGCGAGAAACGCTTTTCGACATTGATGGTAAGAGCGTTATAGGAGGAGAAGGCATCTGAAACTTGCGCGTCCACGCTGTTGAAGGGCACGGGGGCGCCAAAGCCGGTGGGGAAGCCCGCCGCGGCAGCGAGTTCGACCTGGGTACCATAGCCACCCGGGACCAATGCCGCGAATGACGGGTTGGGGCCGGAAGGCCGGAAGTAGTTAAAGAAGGCGGGAGTGCCGACGAATTTGCCATTGTAGCCAGAGAGCGAACCGGGGCAACCGCCGAGCACGCCGAGCACGCCGGGCGCCTGAGTGGCCGAAACAAAGAGACCGCAGGTGGAAGCGGTGGGCAGAATGTCGGTTTGCGGAACAACGACGGTGAGCGGGCTGCCAAAGTTGAGACCGGCGACTTCTGCGTTGAGCAAGTTGTTGGAGAGCAACACCGGATCGGTGGAGTTCACATCGATGGGGCGATTGAGATGGAGACCTCGAGACCACTGGTAACCGGCGCTCATTTTCCAAGTTCCGACAAGGACGCGTTCGATGGTGAGGTTGGCCTGCTGCGCATAGCCATACTGGAAATTGCGCATGACCGGGAGAGTAAAGGGAAGAATCGGCAGCGGGAAGCCAGCGGTCAGATAGTTCTGGTTGGCGAAGAGGGAGTCCGACGGATAAGGATTGAAGCGTTGTTGATCCGGCAGGTAGTACATTGTGGGCGTCGCATTGGTGTTCAGGGCGCCCTGAAAGATGGTGGCGCCGTTGAGATTGGTGGGCAGATCCTGAGCTGGGCCGCAGGCTCCGGCGTTGGGCACCAGACCGCAAGCGGAGGATCGGCCGCCCGCGCTGATGAGTTGAACGGAGCGGCCACCGTCGGCGGTGACGGAGTCGAAAGCGACAGCCAGAAGCGGGTGATCATAGAAGAGGCCGTAACCGGCCCGGACGACGGTCTTGCCGTCACCCTTGGGGTCCCAAGCAATGCCAATGCGGGGGGCGACGTTATTGTAGTCGCGGGGAATGCCTTCCATAACGCCCAGGGCTTTTTCGGCGGCGGCATTCACTTGTGTGGCCGGAGCGAAGAGGGGAGTGAGTTCAACGTCATAACGGAGTCCGTAGTTGACGGTGAGCGTAGGGGTGATACGCCAAGAATCCTGTGCGAAGAGCGCGATGGGGATATTGTCGAAGGGTTGATTGGAGGAACCGATACCCTGAATGTAGGTGGTGGGAATGCCGAGGCCGTAGGTCTGGACGCCAGTGAGGAGAGGGAGTCCGTTGCCGAAGACATCGAGAGCGCCGAAGTTGGCGACGCCACCGAAGTCGAGTTCGAAGATCTGTTCTTTCTTGGAGCGAAGCTGAATGAGGTTGAAATCGACTCCGACTTTGAACGTGTGGCGGCCGTGGGTGATCGTGCCGTTGTCCGAGAACTGGAAACGGCGCTCGATGCGGTCGACGGTGGAATACGGTTCACGACCAAAGTAGCCGAAGCCGGGGATATTTACGCCGAGACTGCTGCCGCCTTCGAGGGGCGAATAGCCGAAGTGGAGGCCGCGGCGAGCAAACTGGAAGCGGAATTCGTTGAAGGCGGTGTCGCTGAGGATGGTGTTGTGCTGCAAGGTAGCGTTGACATCACGATAGTGGCTCTCCCCGACGCGGGAGCCGGCGTTCTGGCCGAAGACCTGGTTCTGAGAAGTGGACTGGATGCCAGTGACTTCGGAGGGCGAAACGCCGACGCGGAGGAAGGAAGAGTTGCGCTGGTTCCAGTGATGATCGAGCCTGGCGGACCAGAGGCTGGTCTTTTCCATAACGGGGAAATTGCCGCGAATGGAATCAAGAGCAACATAGGAAGCGGGAAGTGGAACGAATCCGGTGCCGACGGCCGCGTTTGGATCGGCGGAGAGACAGATGACGTTGTTCACCTGCTGGTTGGTGGGACAAGCCACTGTGCCCGGGAAGAACCTGGAGTTAGGCAGAGCAGCGGCGACGGTTGGTCCGTAGAGGATGCTGGTGATGGGGACGGCAGCACCGTCGGTGGCGTTGACATTGAGATCGCCCCGGATGGCAGCGTTGGTGGAAGCGCCGGTGGCCGCCGCAGCCTGCTGGAGGCCCTTGATCTGAGCATCGGTGGCGGGATCGCCGGTAGCGCAAGCACCATCAGTGAGCTGACTGATCGCTCCGAGTTGCTGCTGGTAGTAGCCGAGCTGAGAAGGAGTCATGCTGAAGGGAATCTGCGGCAAGCAGGGAATCGTACCGCTGGAAACACCGAAATTGCCGGAACCGATACTGGAGAAGCCGGTCTCTTCGCGTTGCGTGTATTCGTAGGAGAAGAAGTAGAAAGTCTTGTCTTTCTTCAGTGGGCCACCAAGTGTGATACCGGTTTGCACGCGGGTGTAACCCTGCTTAATGGGATCGAGATTGCCGGTGTCGGGGTTAACCTCAAAGGAAAAGGGATTGCGGGCCTGGAAGCTGCTGTTGCGGAGGTAGCCGTAGACATCGCCGTGGAAGTCGTTTGAACCGCTCTTGGTGACGATGTTGACGACACCGCCGGTGGCGCGGCCGTATTCGGGGTTGTAGTTGCTGAGAATCATCTGGAATTCCTGCACGGCTTCCTGGGAGACAGTGGAGCGGATACCGTTGACGGAATTGTCGACAGCGTCGGCGCCATCGACGCTGACCATGTTGCCGCGGCCGCGCGCGCCGCTGATGTCGAGGCCGGAGTTGGGAGCGGGGCCGATAGTGGGAGAGACGTCGCGGGTGACCTGGGAATTAATCAAGGTGAAATTGATGTAGTTGCGACCGTTGATGGGCAGGTTGTTGATCTGGCGCTCGTCCACGGTCTGGGCGCTTTCGCTGCGGGTAGTTTCGACGGGAGCGGACTCTGTGGTGACGGTGACGGTCTGAGAAGTGGTGCCGAGAGTCAGCTTGATGTCATAGGCAGCCTTTTCGCCGACGGTGAGGCGAAGCGCCGGGTTTTCGAATGGAGCGAAACCGCTGCCGCCATCGACATGGAGCTTATATTCACCCGGGACAATGCCGACGATAGTGTAACGGCCTTCGTCGTCAACGGTGACGGTGCGTTCACTGCCCGTAACGGAGCTTGTGAGGGTGACCTTGGCGCCGCGAACGGCGCCACCCTGCTGATCAGTGATTGTGCCGGTCAGGGTTGCGGTGTTGACCTGAGCCATTGCAGAGCCAACAGCCAGGAAAGAGATGACCCAGAAGACGATACCTGCAAACAGCACCCCCCTGCGTTGCATAACACTTCCTCCTTGTGGGACTACTTGTCCCTGCCGCTACCCAAGCGGTGAAGCGGTGTAACGCACCAGGAACCCGTGAGAATGGTGAAAATTGGTTAGTAGGCTTGTACTGCAATGTGCGAGCCTTTGCAACTGTAAACCCGATGAGTCTGATTTGAAAAATCGATGGAAAGCCAAAGGTGCTCAACCGGTTATGGGGTAGAGGCGACGGAAGAAATGTGGACAGCGACCGGAGAAATCGGACCCTGATTAAGCTGTTTGTTCGAGCGCGGGCTCAAACGGAGAGGTATTTCTGGACGAGTCTACGGAGGCGTTCGCGGTCTTCGTCTTTCATGTGAACGAATTCAACGCCATTGCCATTGGGGCCGACATTGCGGACGACCGCGGTGGAATGGATCTTGCGGAGTCCGGAGCGGATCTCGAGTTGAATGGAATCGCCGGGGTTAAGGCGATTGGGCGATTCCACGAAGGCGCCGCCGAGAGAGATGGTCTTTACGCGGGCCATGCTCATCTGGGGACCGCCGATCTGGGCACGGAGGGGCGATTCAAGGGGGATACGCGCGTAACGGCGTGGAATCACAAAATTGCCAAGAGGCGGCGAGACGGGTTCGAAGGCGGCGCGAGCGCGGGCAGACTGCGGACCTTCTTCCATGAGAGCGAGAGCGTCTTCGGCCGCGGCACGAAGGCCGCCGGGTTCGACGTAGGTAAGGCCTTCGCGCCTGCCGGCGAGCTGATGAAGCAGTTCGGCGGCTTCCATGGCACGCAGACGGCCGAGGGCTTCGATGGCCTTGATGCGGACAAACTGATCGCGCAGGGTTTCATGTTCGCCCGCGGCGATTTCCATGAGGAGAGGAACGGCAGTTGTCTCGAGGCCGAGGCCGATTTGATCGATCATCATGGGGACGACGAGAGGGTGGGCGTCCTGGAGAATGGCGGAAAATACGAAAGCGGTGGATTGAGCGGTGTGGGAGCTGGAAGGGCGAGAGAGCTCGCTGACCGCGAGATCCTGCAGGTTCCATTCCCAACTGGCCATGGCGCGGGTGAGCCCACGGAGGAGGCGATCCGGGTCCGCGACCGCGAGAAGGCGGATGGCGGCGCTGACGCGTTGACGGCGAGCCTCGAAGAGGCGGGTTTCGAGGACGGTCAGCACCGGGACACCAATGGTGCGAAGGAGGCGCGCCATCGGCGCGAGCATCTCGTGGCCGCGCGGGTCCGTAAGCAAAAGTGTGAGGCGATCGAGCAGGCGCTCAGGATCACGCTGGAGAAGGCGGGGCAGCGCGGTATCTAGAGGGCGGTTGGCGATAGCCGCATCGACGAGAAGAGTCCAACGGTCGTTAGCAACGAGGCGATGGCCGAGAGCGGTCATGTGTTCGTGCTCGGCGTCACGGGGAAGGCGCTCGAGGCCAACGAGAATGTTTTCGAAGCCGGCAAAATCACCGCGCGTAACAGCGACGCGACCGAGAGTCTCAAGAAAAGCGGCCAGCAGTGCACTGGTTTCAGGCGCCGTTTCCCTGGCCAACGCGTTCATGGTGAGCTTGTTGAGTTCATCGGGAAGCTGATTCGGCCAGAGCGATTCGAGGAGATGGGTCAGCTCACCGAGCCCTGCGGCCACGATGCGGCGCGGAGCAGCTTCAGCATGCTCGAGTCTGCGCGCGTAATTGAGGAGGACCGTGCGAGCTTCACGGCGAGGGGCCTCAGCGCCCGCCTCGACGAACTGCGAAAGCGTCTGGCGGATGACGGAGATGGGAACGCACCAGATCTCGGAGCCGCGCAGCACGGCTGATTTTTCACGTGGAGCGAGTTCGAGCCAGAAGCGCTCGATGAGTTGCTCTCGCTGGCCGTCATTGGCCCATGCGGACGCAAGAGAAGAGAAGTGCTGGGAAGAGTGCGGGCCGCGGTATTCGCCGGAGGCCACGATTTCGTCGGCAATCTGAGTAAGCAAGGGGCGGACGCACTGGGAGAGGCGCTTCAGATAAGCCTGCGGGAGTTCACCTTCCTGCGGCGCGTAATGATTCATGGCGCTGAGGAGCATGCGAACGGTGCCGCGGCTGGCGCTTTCCATCGAGGCGTGAATCGCGCGGGCGGCTTCCTCCGGGGAAAGGCCACGGGCGACTTCCATCGGAGGAGTGAGGCGGCCAATGAGGCGCAAAGTCTCGGTCACTTCACCAATTTGCGGGGCGCGGATCGGTGCGTCGCCGAGATCCTGTGGAGCGTTACCGCCGTAGGCAACCAGCGCAGCAATAAGACTAGCCAAGACGGAGTCGACCTTGCGTTCCGTCAGAGTGTTGATCTGAATCCCTTCCACGCGGCGCTCCCGGAGACGTGAGGGCCAGCCGCCGAGTTGGAGGCGTTTGGCCGACTCTTCCGAGTGTAGCAAGGTGGAGTGGATGAGTTGAGCGAGGGTGTCCAATTCGCCCACATGAAATTTCGCGCTGAAGAAAAGGGTATGAATGCCAGCGCGCTGAAGGTCAGTGGCGAGGGAGTGGAATTCTCCGCGGATGTCCGGAAGGTGGCCTTCGTTCAGTTTTGGGACAACGATGCCACCGCGTTCGATACGGACCTCGAGGCCGCTGATTTCGACGGCGATGGTGCGCAGTGAGTCGTAAGCCTGATCGAGAGAATCAAGGGCGCGCGGGTGCGTGGCGTTGTAGAGGCGGGCAGTGCGCAGAAGGAGATTAAAATCGCGGAGAGCCTGAGAAGCCTGGTGCAGGAGCGAATCGGTCTGTTGAAAACGCTGGCGCGAGCCGAGCAGGGCTGGAGACGAGGAAGTCGCGGAAGAGTGTGATTTGCGGGAAAGTTGATCATCCCGAAGAGCAGTGGCGCGCGACACCAAGAGAGCATCCCCAGGTCCAACCAAGAATGGCTGGACATCTTCCAGAAGGCTGAGAAGGCTGCGGGAAGAGCAGCAACCGGGGGAGGCCCCGGGCGGACAGCCAAGCTGGCACACTCATGATGAGAGGAAGTACCGTGCAGAGACATAGTACGAGTGGCCCAGCGTGTGTAGAAACTGGACACATTTAAGGCGTTTTATTTCGTTGCGTTTGAGGGGATTACGCCTTCTGTTCGCTGTACCGTGAATCGAAATTGGTCGAAATGGAAAGCGGCTCTTTGTGGGGTACTCGGCGGACCTACTTTGGCCGGAGGGTGTCAGTGACGTTGACGGTGCCACCTTCACTGGCCTGCACCATGTGCTTGGCCACCTGATAGCCAGAGAGTTGAAGAGCAATGATGTGAGAGCCAGAGGGGATTTGGACGCGTGCGGGTGTGACCTGATTGGCAGGCTCGCCGTCGACGAAGATTTCGGCGCCAGCGGGAGTCGAGCGGACCTGCGCCCAAGCGACATGGACTTTGTTCCGTTCGTTCAGCTCGACATCGACGTTAGTCTGGTTGTTTTCCTTCACTTCAATGCGGCTGGAGTAGGGCTCGTAGCCGCTCAAGCGAATGACGAGGTCGTAGTGGCCGGGGGCGAGGGGGAGGGTGACAGGAGTTTCGCCGGACTGCTTGGCGCCATTGATGAAGACATCGGCGTTTGCCGGATGAGTGTTGACGAAGAGGCCCTTGGCGACCGATTCGAGGTGAAATTTCTTGTCCTGGGTCTCGTCGGCGTAAAGCTGGATTGCCGTCTGAACGGGAATGTAGCCGTCCTTTCGAATCTGGAGGCTGTATTCGGAGGGATCGACGTTATCAAAGCTGCAGGGCGTCTGACATTCGAACAGTTTGCGGCCACCGGGACCGAGGAGAGCAGCGTTGGCGCCCGGGACATCGGTGACAACGCGAAGCACGCTGAGGCTCTTGCGAGGAACGGTATGAGCGGCGTTGTCGGTGCGCACAGCGGCGGGCGTGGAGACGGGCACGGCGGTGTCGTCGTACTGAATGTCGTCGACGATGCGAACGCTGGGGGGAGGGTTGCGCATGAACTTGAGAAGCGCGGCGTGCTCCGCAGGACGGAGTTTGCCGGTGAGGGTAAGGGTGTTGCTGGCGACGGTGACCCTGGCGCGGCCGGAAAGATTGTCTGAGACGATGGCCTGTTCGATCTGTTGCTTATATTCGACCGCGGCAGGCGTTACGACCGGTTCGAATTTCTTCGGCGCGGCGGGCGAAGCGGTTGTGGCAGCCGTGGTGGGAGGAGGTTCGGGAGATTTATCGACGGAAGCTGCGGGTTGTGCACTTGCGGAACCGGAGAGCGAATCGGGCGGCGAGGCGTGAAGTGAAGTTGAACCGGTAGCGGGCGAAGCAGCAGGCTCAGGCGAGGCTGCCATAGGATTCACAGGCGCCGGATTGGCGGTTTCCGTGGAGACTGGCTTGGAAGCGGGCAAAGGCGACGTCGCCGGTGGCTTGACCAGCTGTTGAGAAGTTTTGTTCCGTTCGCGGACCGCTTCCCATTCTGGGCGGAGTCTCAACACGCCATAAACGATGACGGCGACGAGAAAGATGGCAGCAAGGACTGTGGCGAAGGTGCTGCTGGTCTTTGGAGGTTCTTCGAAGGGCGGAAGGGCACCGGTACGGCGAACGGAGGGAGTCTGGAGAGGCGTAGCGGCGCGGTGTTGCAGCGACTGAAGATTCGCGGCGGTGACCGGATCTTCGACGAAGGGAGTGCGCAGAGGGGCGGTGGGTGTAGAGAAAGGGCCGCCGGAAACGCGCGGAGAGATCAGCGTGGCATCGGGATTCCGCTCGTTCCCACCGAGGGCGCGATAGTTGCGGAGATCTTCGAGAAGTTCGCGGCAAGACTGGTAGCGCTCTTCCGGTTCCTTGGCGAGGGCACGGAGAACGATTTGGTTGAGACCGGGATGAATCGAAGGATTCAGCTGGCGCGGAGGAATCGGTTCCTCGTTGACAATCTTGTAGATGACGGTGGTGATGCTCTGGCCAGGGAAGGGTTTTTCGCCGGTGAGCATTTCGTAGAGAACGACGCCAAGGGAAAAAATGTCGGTGCGTCCGTCGATGGGCTTGCCTTTAACCTGCTCGGGAGACATATAGGAAGGCGTACCCATGACGTGGGTGGTCTGCTGCACCGTACCCATTTGAAGGATCTTGGCGGTGCCGAAATCGGTGACCTTGACGGTGTCGTCGGCGGTGAGCATCAAGTTGGCAGGTTTGATATCGCGATGGACGATGCTGCGTTCGTGAGCGAATTGAAGCGCGCTACACGTCTGCTCGAGGATGCGGATGACGCGGGCGGTCGGGAAAGTCTGGCCGCCGTCGAGGAGAGCCTGGAGGCTGCGACCTTCGACGAGCTCCATGGTGATGTAGTAGAGGCCGTCTTCTTCGCCGGCATCATAAACCACGACGATGTTGGGATGGGTCAGGAGACCGGCGGCGCGAGCTTCAGTCTGAAACCGGGAAAGCAATTCCTGGCGGGAAAGACCGGTGCCAGCTTCGGAGAGACGAATGGTTTTAACCGCGACATTGCGGCCGATAACGGGATCGACAGCGCGGTAGACGACACCCATGGCGCCCCGGCCAAGTTCGCCAAGGATTTCGTAACGACCGGCTTTGGTCATCGTTGTCATGAGTTAGGCCGAGACCGCGAGCGAACGGCTCGTCCTTAACTAACACTACGGTGGCGGGGAAGTTCGGCTGCAGGCAGTCGTGCGAAAGAGAGAAAGAAAGACCCTGAGCGGTCAGAAGTGACGCGCCGCGGAGAATCCATCCTTTCCTGCCAGATACACCCTCGCCAGTTAGGACAGTAGCGGCGGGGATTTTGGTAGGTCAACGCTACGGGGGTACTAGTGTGTTGGAGTCCGCATCTGGCCCGAGGGACAGGTGAGAGCGGGCATCCGCACTGCGAATTCAACCGAGGGAAACGAGGGCAATTGACGTGCGGACACTGCGTGCTAGACTGGCGTCTCGCGCAAAGGGCGCATCCAGTCCGCGGAAAGGGCCGTGCCCACCTTACGTTTGAGCTTGGAGGTTACGAACCTTCTTTCAGCCTGATTTGAGCGGACTCCAGGCGCCGTTATGAAAGGAAGGTCGTCATGGAAGCCAAAGAGCTCCCTCCTCGTCCCAATCTCGAACAATACAAGAAACAAGCGAAGGAATTGCTGAAGGAGTGCCGGGCTGGAGCTGCTGCTGCGATCAACCGGGTCAAGCAGCAGCGACCGGCGGGGAACCGTGGCACGGAAATCACGCTGGTGGATGCGCAGTTCACCCTTGCGCGTGAATTCGGATTTGAAAGCTGGCCGAAGTTCGCCAAACACGTCGAGGCGGTCAACCGCGAACGAATGGTAACGGCGTTGGAGGATCCGCGAGGTGCGTTTATCCGCGCTGCTTGCGTGCCACGAGAGTGGCACGCTTCTGGAACGCTGGAAGACGCGGAGGCAATCCTGAAAACCTACCCGAACGTGAGAAGCAGCGATATTCACACGGCTGCAATTCTAGGCGACGAGAAGGAGGTGCGGAGGCATCTGGCCGCGGACACGATGAATGCGGCTGCAAAGGGCGGCCCGTACGGGTGGGACGCGTTGACGCATCTCTGCTTCTCGCGGTATTTGCGGATTAACAGGGAGAGATCGCCGGAGTTTGTGCGAACGGCGAAGGCACTGCTGGACGCCGGCGCGGATGCGAACACGGGATGGATGGAGAATGACCACGAGCCCCGTGGAACATGGGAAAGCGCGATTTATGGCGCGGCAGGAATTGCACGAGACGGGGAGTTGACGCGCCTGCTGTTGGAGCGGGGCGCGGACCCGAATGACAATGAGACGGCGTACCATGCGTCAGAAACACACGACAACAGTGCCTTGAAAGTCCTCGTGGAGAGCGGAAAGTTGAATGAAGAAGCACTGTTGACGATTCTGTTGCGTAAAACGGACTGGCACGATTTCGAAGGCGTCAAGTGGATGCTGGAGCGAGGCGTCGATCCAAACCGAATGACGGGATGGGGAAAGACGGCGATGCACAACGCGATACTAAGCGACAACAGTATGGAGATATTTGAGGTGCTGCTGGAGCACGGTGCCGATCCGGCGATTATTGCAGAGCGGTCCGAGAGACTGCCGCAGGTCGCGCCGCCGAGGTCCGGGGTGGCCATGGCCGCGCGGAGAGGGCGGAGCGATCTGCTAGAACTATTTGAGAGGCACGGGATTCCCGTGGAGCTGAAAGGAGTCGACGGACTCATCGCAGCGTGTGCGAGAGATAACGGGGGACGGATTCGAGAGATAGCGGCCAAGAAGCCTCAGCTCGTCCAGGAGCTACTGGCGGAGGGTGGCCGATTGGTCGTGCAATTTGCGGGCGTCGGGAATACGAAGGGAGTGGCGCATCTGATCGGGATTGGTGTTGCGGTGGATGCGCGATTTGAGGAAGGAGACGGATACTTCGATATTGCGAAGCACAGCACGGCACTGCATGCAGCGGCGTGGAGGCTATGGCCCAAGACTGTGAAGTTGCTGCTGGAGCGCGGGGCCACAGTCGACGCGAAAGACGGCAAAGGCCGGACGCCACTGCAACTAGCGGTGCGAGCATGTGTGGACTCTTATTGGGCGGAGAGGCGCACCGCGGAAGCCGCGCGGCTGTTGCTCGAAGCCGGGGCGGACGCAAGAGTAGTCGAGTATCCGACAGGATACGCCGAGGCAGACGAATTACTTCGCGCCCACGGAGTCGTGAGCCGTTAAGGGCGCGGCATGGGATCGAAGGCCGGGTTGCGCTCGGGGACGGGGAGGTTGGTTTCGCGAACAGGGCGATCGATTTCTCCGGGGCGAGCGGGGGATTCAAGGCCATCGGTGAGAAGAAATCCTTGGAGCGAAATGGCGGTCGTCCAAAGATTCTGAAGCGAAGCGATGTATTCGGTCTGGAGCTGAAAGAGACGACGCTGGGCCTGGAGAACGCGCGGGTAGGAAGCGAGCATGAGGCCATATTTGTCGCTGAGGAGCGTGTAGGCTTTTTGCGACCGCGGAAGGATGTCATCACGATAGGCAAGCGCCATGAGCCTGGCGTTAGCGTATTCGTCGACGACGGTGGAGGCGCGCTCACGAAGCGTCAGGGCGATGCGGTGCCTTTCGAGTTGGGCGCGATCAAAAGCGGCTGTCGCGGCAGCCACATTGTGCTGATTGCGATTGAAGATGGGGATTTCGACAGCGACTTCTGCGGTGCCTTCCCAACCAGTGGCACGGCCGGGGGTGACGGGTTCATTGTTGTATTCGAGCCCGCCGCGAAGCTGGAGATCGGGGACGGCCTGACTTTTCGCGCGAACAATTTCAGCGGAAGCACGTGAAGCGGCAGAATCGGCGATGCGGGCGGCGGGAGAATGAGAGGCGATGACTTCGACGACCTGCGCTTCGTCGATCTCCGGCCAACCGTGTTCGAGATCGGCAGCGACCGTCGATTGGGGAAGGTCGGGCTGGCCGATGACGGCGGCAAGAGACTTCCATTCCTCGATCAGAGTGTTCTCTTGCATGCGTGCGGAAAGCCGCTGGCGCTGCGCGTCGACTTCGGCTTCCAGGACCTCGGAATCGTCGGCCTGGCCCGAGTTAAAGAGTTCGTGCTGGATCTGGGAGTAATTCTGTTCGATCTGCGCAAGATCGCGGCGGGCGAACAGCAGCTCCTGAGCGGCGAGAACGCGATAGAAGGCTATCTTCACTGCGTTTTCGACGCGAAGTTTCTGCTCATCGGCTTCGATTTCGGCGAGGCGTGTCTCGTGGTCGAGAACCGCAGCGGACTTGCTGAGTTTGCCAGCCGTCACGATATTCTGTGCGACGAAGAACCCCTGCTTGCCGCCGTTGACCCAGCCGCCGCGAATTTCATCGCCCGAATAGCCAACTACGGGATTTGGGTAGAGAGCCGCTTGCCGGCTGCGAGATTGCGCGGCCCGGATTTCGGCTTCGGCCTGACGGAGCGTGGGATTGGATTGGGAGGCGAGACGCTGTGCGTCATCAAGCGTGAAGAGTTGACCCTTGGCCAGTTCCCGGGCGCGGCCGAGTCGCGGGTAAACAGGCTTCACAAGGGGGATGTCGTGCTGGTGCATGTGTTGCTGAGGCGCGTCGGCGGGCGGCTGCTGCGCGCGAGTGAGGGTACAGGTGAAAGCCAGGGCAGTTGAGAAGATAACGGCGAGTCTTGCGGCGTGCTTCATCTTATTTCTCCTCGACAACTTTCATTTCATTTGGCGCCTTCACCGCGTTGGCGGATGGCCTGCGAACGCCGTCCCTACAGTTTGTTGACAGGGACAACAGCGTCGATCCTGATTAACCGTGGTGATGTTCAGGCAGTGCTGGTCTGTGCTCGCGGATGAGGCGCTGGATCTCGTCATATTCCCGTTCAGGTAGCACGCGGATCATGGTCATCATGCCCATCATGCCGGCGGACCAACTGGGCGGCAGGCCGCGGTTTTCCGGTTTGTCGACGGCGGCGTCCATGGCCATTTCCATGAAGGCATCCTGAGGGAAGCCCGGGACGGAGTTAGCATTTTCAGCGATCGGTGAATGGTGGACGTGCTCGACGCCGATCGAACGAGCAAGAGTCTCCATCTGGCTGAGCGCGCGGGGGTCGTCGGTGTCGGCCGTCTGAAACTGACGGTCGCCCAAAAGGTCCATCATGTTGTTCATCATGTGGTGAGGAAGGTGGCAGTGAATCATCCAAGCCCCGGGATATTTGGCTTCGAATTCGACGACCTTGGCTTGAGCAACACCGACGAGAACAGTGTTGGTGGGATACCAGGTGGATTCGGGAGCACGCCCGCCTTCCGTGCCTGTGATGACGAACTGATGTCCGTGAAGATGAATGGGATGGTGGTCCATGCCGAGATTCACAAAGCGGAGACGAACGCGGCTGCCGAGGCGTGCCAAGAGCGGCGTGGTGGCAGGAGCGCTGCGGCCGTTGAAGGTGAGCCAGTTGAACTCCATGGAAGATGTGTTCGGTACGGAGTTATTCGGGAGCACGGCCCATTCCTGGAGGACGATGCCGTAGTCATGATCGACACGGGGAGAATGCTCGACTTTCGGATGGGCGATGAACATGCCAAGGAGTCCGATCATTTCCTGCATGGCGCTGTGTGCGTGATAAAAGAAGGTGCCTTCCTGATTGACGGTGAATTCGTAGATGAAAGTGCCACCAGGAGGGACGGGTTTCTGGCTGATGAAGGGGACGCCATCCTGGTCGATAGGGACTTCGAGGCCGTGCCAATGAAGCGAAGTGCTTTCCGGGAGGCGATTTTCGAAAATGACACGGACGCGGTCACCCTGGGTGACCTGGATGGCGGGGCCGGGGCAGGAGCCGTTGTATCCCCAGGTATCGATCGTCTTGAAGGGAGCGATTTTGAGTTTGAGCGGCTCGGCGCGCAGCCGGAAGACCTTGACGGCGCCGTCCATTTCGAAAGGAAGATCGGGAACGTCGGGAGCGATCATGCGTAAAGGCGTAGCTTCACTTGCGGAAGGACTGGTCGAGCGCCGCTTTGATTTGTCGTTCTGAGGTCTTTCGGCGCAGTCGACGGCGTCGAGGCGCGAGGAAAGGCCGAGGAGCCCGGCACCGAAGAGCATTGCATCCTGAAAGAAGTTCCTGCGGGAATTGCTCATAGATCCTCCACGATTGAATGAACGAAAGGGAAAGGAATACGCCAAAAGGCGAACGAACGGACGGCACTGATTTTAGATTTGGATCGAGATCAGATTCGGAGAGGCACGGGGAGCGAAGGGAATGAGCCTCGATGATGAGAGTTTAACGTCCCCGCCAAAGACAACGATTGCCACGAAATGAGGGCAGCCGCAAGGGAGTGAGGCGACACCCGTGCCACGGCGGGCAGAGCGGAGGTCACGTTGATGGCACCGCTTCTGGGCAAGTCAGAAAGAACCTCGGCACCGGCGCAAGGCCCGGACCGGGGATGGGCTTTCACCCCGGCAGTGTGATCTGGAGCAGCGGCGTGGTGACAGCCCGACTCGGAGTGAGCAGTTGACAGGGGAGGGCACAGTTGCGACGAACAACGCGCGGAGCACAGGGAAGGAATGAGGACGAAAAGGGCGGTGAGTGCAGCGGGGAGCCATGAATGCCATTTCCGTTTCTTGTGCGCGTGCGGCATGGTGACTTAAGTAAGCTAACCTGATTCCGGGCAAGCGTCAAAGAATCGGATGCACGTGAATCGCCGGGCGGATCTGGAAACCGCGGGTGCTAATCGGCGTGTGAATAGCTGTCGGAATCGGCGCTAACCTTGCCGGCAAACATGCGATAGAGGTAGACGAAGTAGCCGGTGGCCAGAAGCATGCCGACGATCCACCAAGCAAGACCGATCTGCAACCCGTACTCACCCGCCTTGGCATTGGCGATGGTGAGTGAGTGAACAGGATTGCGGGCAGGCAAGACCATTGGATAAACGCCAAAAACAACGCTGGTGAGCATACCGAGAAGGTAAGCGCACGAAGCGAGGAAGGCGTTCCGTTCATTGCGGCGACGGAGTTCGAATTGCACGCCGGCAAGTCCGGCAATCGCGAGGGCCGGCAGGACGTAGCCGACAGGCCAGGTCTTGAAGTTGGCAATGATCTGAGGCTGAACACCGAAAGAGACCATGGTAAGGAGGCCGGTAAGGATCAAGACGCCCCACCAAGCCGAAGATGCGATCTTGGCGGCGCGATCATGGACGGGGCCCGACGTCTTCAGCTGAACCCAGAGAGAGCCGTGCATCATGAGGACGACGAGAGCGGTGACACCGACCAGGACGGTGTACCAATCGAGGATTCCGGTGTTTTCGCCGAGGCGGAAGTTGGTCCAGAGTGGTTCGAAGAAGTAGCCGCTGGCATCAAGGGGAACGCCGCGAACGACGTTACCAAGGGCAGCGCCGAGAAAGACAGCGAGAAGGAGGCTGGAGAGAGAGAAAAGAAAATCCCAAAAGGGAATCCAGACAGGGCTCTTGATGTGGTTGCGGAATTCGATGGAGGTTCCGCGGAGGATCAGGAGCCAGAGGACCATCATCAGGGGAAGATAGAAACCGCTAAAGCCGCTGGCGTAAAGAAGAGGAAATGCGAAATAGAGCACACCCCCCGCGGCCAGGAGCCAGACCTCGTTGCCGTCCCAGACGGGACCGATGGTGGCGAGGATCTGGCGGCGTTCTTCCGGGGTTTTGGCGGCTAGAAAATGAATGGCGCCCGTGCCGAGGTCGAAGCCGTCGAGAAGGACGTAGATTGCCACCATCACTGCAACGAGGCAAAACCAGAGAGTTCCCATGATGTCTCCTCAATCCGCCGTGATCGTAGCGCCGGAAGTAACGGAACTCGGGGCGGCCGGTTCCGGACCGATTTCGACTTCGCGATAGACAAGGAAAAGCCAAAGCATGGCGAGGACGGTATACATGCCCATGAAACCAATCAGGGTGAACCATGCGCTACCGGCGTCGACGCGCGGCGAAGAGCCCTGAGCGGTGCGCATGATGCCGTAGATGAGCCAGGGTTGGCGGCCGAGTTCGGCGGTCATCCAGCCGGCGGTGTTCGCGATATAGGGCATGGGAGCGCAAAGCATGAGCAGCCAAAGCATCCAGCGGGACTCAAAGAGTTTCTTGCGCCAAAGGAGAATTGCGGCGAGACCCATGACGGCGATAAAGATGGTGCCGAGGCCAACCATGATGTGATAGCTGAAGTAGAGAAGTTCGATCTTGTCGGGCCATTGGTCCTGAGGGAAAGCATCCAGTCCTTGAACATGGGCGGACCATTTGCGATAGGTGAGGAAACTGAGCATGTTGGGGACTTCGAGGGGATTGTCCAGTTTGCGCTTGTCGACATTAGGCTGGCCGAGGATGGCGAGAGGAGCGCCCTCCTGAGAAACAAAGAGACCTTCCATCGCAGCGAGAGTTGGCTTCTGGTGTTTGGCGATAAGAACGCCTTGAATGTCGCCCGTGGGAAAGAGCTGCAAGATGGCAGCGATTACGCCAACGGTAACGCCGAGACGGACAAAGGTCTTGCCATAACTCAGGTCGCGATTCGCAAGAATGTAGAACGCGCCGATGGCCGCCATGATGAAGCAGCCGGTCTGCACCGCGCCAATCATATTGTGGGCGTACTGGCCAAGGGCCCACGGATTCAAAAGAAGTTGCCAGAAACTGGCAAGAGCGAGCTGGCCGTCCGGCAAGACCCGGTAACCAGTGGGGTGCTGCATCCAGGCGTCGGTGGCAACGATCAGATAGCCGGACATCCAGGAGCCGAGAAAGACCAGGAACGCGGCAACCCAATGGCCGACGCGGCCGAGACGTTTCTCGCCAAAGAGAAAGAGGCCCAGAAAGCTGGACTCGAGGAAGAACGAAAAGACGCCTTCCATGGCGAGGGTCTGGCCGATGACACCGCCGGCGGCCTTGGAGAATTCCGCCCAATTGGTGCCGAACTGGAACTCCATGGGAATCCCGGTGACAACGCCCACGGCAAAGTTGATGCCGAAAATCTTGGCCCAGAAGCGAGCGGAGCGATTGAAGTGCTCGTCGCCCGTGCGAAGGTGAAGGGTCTTGAGAATAACAATCAAGAGGGCGAGGCCCATCGTAAGCTGCGGGAAGAGGTAATGAAAAGTGACGGTGAAAGCAAAGTGGAGTCGATGCACATCGAGTGCGGAACCCATGCGAACACCTCTGAAGTTATCGTGTGTAAGCGATTGCCGAGAATGGCAACCGAGGAGCGAACACTCGGGTATAGAGTGCCAACAAAAGCGAAAAAGATAAAGAGCAATTTGAAGAATCACGGCCGGACAGATCTGTTCACCGACCTCTTGTGCGGTGAAATTTGTATGCCGCGGCCTATGGCGGGAGAGTCTACTGAGATACGTAGCTTCTTGTTGACTCCAAAGAGCGGCGGTCCTACACTCATGCGGCTGCAGGAACCGCCATCCCAGCCCGGCGTTTTCGCTTCCTGCACGCTTGAGCGAATCCATCTTGATCTGCGAATGATTGGAGCCAGCGATGACCTTGCAATTGCAAAAGAATCAGCTCTCGCCGGACCTTTGCCAGATCGAATTCAACGGGAAGTTAATGATGGGCAACGAAAGCCGCCAGGTGGAGTGGAGCGTGTCGGATCT
>Ga0335082_10002660_pt1 | contig 19269 bp, 17 predicted proteins | sample Lox_Sample_41_FD_206718 | JGI IMG/M metagenome (GOLD analysis project Ga0335082, IMG submission 206718) | Soil microbial communities from Loxahatchee National Wildlife Refuge, Florida, United States - Lox_Sample_4.1 | ecosystem: Environmental > Terrestrial > Soil > Wetlands | place: USA...
CGCAAGATAGACTGGAAGGGCCGGGCGAGGGTCGAGCCCTGTGCGTGCGACATAGGCGTCAACATAGTTACTCATTGACGGAATACCGAGCGAGCGCAGGTCGTGGCCGACCAAAGTTGCGGTGCCTGCCGCGCTTTCGGAATGCGGCATATGCCACGTCATCAGGTGATAGCTGAAATCGGCGAGCGGATCGCCGAGCGTGGATAGTTCCCAGTCGAGGACAGCAGCGATTTTCGGTTGATTACGAGCAACGATCAGATTGTCGAGCCGAAAGTCGCCGTGCACCAGCCGCACCGGTCCGCCAGCCGGAATATGATCCGGCAACCACGCAATCAGCCGCTCCATGGCGTCGATCTTTTCGGTCTCGGATGCGCGGTACTGCTTCGACCAGCGTTCCACCTGGCGCGCGACATAGTTTTCACCCTTGCCGAAATCGGCGAGGCCGATTTTGGCAGGATCAAGTGCGTGCAGCCGCGCGATGGTCGCGTTCATGGAATCATAGACCGCGGCGCGCTCGGCTGGATTCGACCCCGGCATCTGCGGCTCCCAGAACACGCGGCCATCGACAAAATCCATCACGTAGAACGGCGTGCCGGCAATGTTCTCGTCGGCGCAATAGACCAGTGGTTCGGCGACGGGAAAACTTTGCGCGTATAAGGCGCGGGTCACGCGGTATTCGCGGTCGACGGCATGCGCCGACGGAAGCAGTTTGCCGGGCGGCTTGCGCCGCAGAACGTAACGCCGCGACGGCGTCTCCAGCAGATAAGTCGGGTTCGACTGGCCGCCTTTGAATTGCTTGATGGCGAGCGGTCCGGCAAAGCCGATGATCTGCGCAGCGAGATAGTGCTCGAGTCGCGCGGCATCGAGCCGCAATGCCGCCGCTGCCTCTTTCGTGCCCGAAAATGCCTGCTGGCGATCAATCGATGTCATTTTGTCCCGACCTCACCAGGCACTCTGTTCACCTCTCCCATAGGGAGAGGTCGACGCGCCAACGTATCCGCGCGAAGCGCGGCCCGATGACAGGCTCCGCGCGTCGGGTGAGGGGTTACGGTGTTCGAAGGCTCTGTACCTCTCACCCCAACCCTCTCCCCCGCAGGGGAGAGGGAGTTCACCGTGCGCGTGGCGATACATGCCACTATTTCTTTGCCCCAAACGCGATCGGAGCGTCGGCGTAGATCTTGTACTCCTGCGACTTCGGCTTCGCCTTGTCGTCCTCGTTGACGTACTGGATCGAGCTTTTGCCGGCGAGTTCGCGCGGCAGGATCATCACGCGGATGAACCGGCTGCGCGCGTCGGGTGCTGCCTGGGCGAACACCGCGTCAGGGCCGGATTCATACCAGGCGCCGCCCGGACCATATGAGGTCGAGCGGCTGTGGGTGTCGATGCGGATGCCGCCCTCGATCAGGCAGCGGATACCGGGCCCCTGATGGCGGTGCAAATAGGCGCAGCCACCGGGCGGAAACGCGACGCTGTCGCCGCGCATCAGCAAGTCGCCCTTCGGCAGAGTCTCGAGAAAGGCGGTCAATTTTTCATGCGTCATCATGCCGGGCGCGTTGGCGGTTGTGCTGCCCTGGTCGCCGCGCGCGAGCTCCCAACGCCAGCAGGTCACCCCGGCCTTGCCGGGCTTGACCGTGATCGCCGCTTCGCCCTGCCAGGCCTCGCCCTCGTTGACGGCCTGATCGCCGATCCTGGCCGAGCCCTGCACCACAAACAAGAAACGCGGCAGCGGCGGCAGCCGGAACACAACGTTCTCGGCGCTCGACAGGACATCTTCATAAAGCCGAAGCACGGGATGCATTCACAACTCCTGACGGTCACGCGGCCATAAAAAATTCCAGCAGTGCCGCGGCGGTCGCTTCGGGATTTTCCTCGGTGAGGAAATGGCCGGAGTCAACCGGCTTGCCTGTGGCGTTCGGCGCCCATTGTTTCCAGATCTTGAGCGGCCCGCCCGTCTCGTTGGCAATACCGACGTCGCCCCACAGCGCCAGCAATGGACAGCCTATCGTTTTGCCGGCGGCACGGTCGGCCTCGTCATTGGCAAGGTCAGCGTGACGGCCGGAGCGATAGTCCTCGCAATGGGCATGGATACGTAACGGATCGGAAAACGCCGCGCGGTAATGGTCGAGTGCGCGTGGATCGAAGGCCGACAGGTTCTTGGCCTTCGTCCAACTCGCCATCTTCCATTCCAGGTATTCGACGGGCGCTTTCGAGATCAGCATTTCCGGCAGCGGCTCGGGCTGCGCCAGAAACGGCCAATGCCATACTTTCATGGCCATGTTGCGGTCCATGCCGTGCCACATGTCGTAGGTCGGCACGATGTCGAGCGTCGCCATACGCTCGACGCGACCGATGTGATCGAGCGCGAGCCGGTAGGCGACGCGGCCACCGCGGTCGTGTCCGGCAAGCCGGAACCGCACGTGGCCAAGCTTCTCCATGACCTCGATCATCACATTCGCCATCGATCGCTTGTCGTATGGCGCATGGTTTTCATCGGCGTGCGGCACTGCGGACCAGCCGTAGCCGGGCAGATCGGGAATGATCAATGAAAAATGCGTCGCGAGGTTTGGCGCCACGCGGTGCCACATCACGTTGGTCTGCGTGTAGCCGTGCAGGAGCAGCAGCGGCGGACCATTGCCGCCGCCCCGCGCGAATATTTTACCGACGGACGTGTCGATCCAATGCGATGCAAAACCGGGAAAGAGATCGGCGAGATCGGGCATGGGTTACTCGATAAACTTGTAAAGTAAGCCGCGTTCGATTGTTACCCACAAAGACTGCACTTGTCGCGACCGTTCCACGTCGTCGTCCCCGGGACCCATGACCGCCGCGCCAACACGGCCTCATGGTGAGGAGCGCTGCGAAGCAGCGCGTCTCGAACCATGGGGTCGCCCCATCCTTCGAGACGCGGCCTACGGCCGCTCCTCAGGATGAGGCGGAGAGAGATTCGGGCGTAGGGGCACTATTTTTCTCTTTCGATCGCGCGCCAGCCGATGTCGCGTCGGCAAAAGCCGTCCGGCCAGCGAATGCGGTCGATCGCCGAATAGGCACGGCTCTGCGCTTCCCGCACGGTCTTGCCGCGCGCGCAGACATTGAGCACACGGCCGCCATTGGCGAGGATGCGATTGCCGTCGGCCTTGGTTCCGGCCTGGAATATTTCTACGCCCTCGACCTGCGCCGCCGCATCGAGGCCTTCGATGACCGAACCCTTGCTGTAGTTCCCCGGATAGCCTTTCGCCGCCATCACCACCGTGAGCGCGGCGTCCGGGTACCAGCGCAGATCGAAATTCTTCAATTGTCCGTCGCGTGCGGCGAGCAGTGCCGGAACCAGATCCGACATCAAGCGCAGCATGAGCACCTGACACTCCGGATCGCCGAAACGAACGTTGTATTCGATCAGCTTGGGACCATCTTTGGTGATCATCAGCCCGGCAAACAGCACGCCCTTGTAGGGCGCGCCCGCACGCTTGAGCGCGTGCACAGTAGGAAAAATAATCTCATCCATCACGCGCCGGTTCATGGCGTCGGTCATGATCGGCGCCGGCGAATAGGCGCCCATGCCGCCGGTGTTCGGCCCCTTGTCGCCGTCACCGACGCGCTTGTGGTCCTGCGCAGAGGCAAGCTGGATCGCGGTGTCGCCGTCGCAGAGCGCGAAGAACGAGGCTTCTTCGCCGATGAGACATTCCTCGATCACGATTTCCCAAGCGGGTTCGCCCAGGCCACCGCCGAACATCATGTCGATGGCGATTTCGGCTTCTTGAATGGTCTCCGCCACGACGACGCCCTTGCCGGCGGCGAGCCCGTCGGCTTTCACGACAATCGGCGCGCCTTTCTTGCGCACGTAGTCTTTCGCTGCGTTCGCGCCCTTGAAGCGTTCGTAAGCGGCGGTCGGAATATTGTTCGCCTTGCAAAGGTCCTTGGTGAAACCCTTGGAACCTTCCAGCCGCGCGGCCCACTTGGTTGGGCCGAAGGCCTTGATGCCGGCCGTTTCCAGATCGTCGACAATGCCGGCGCAGAGCGGCACTTCCGGTCCGACCACGACCAGGTCGATCTTCTTGTCCTTGGCAAACGCGATGACCGCCTTGTGGTCGGAGAGGTCGATCGCCGCACATTCGGCCTCCTGCGCGATGCCGGCATTGCCGGGTGCGCAATAGAGCTTGTCGGTGAGCGGGCTTGCCGCCATTTTCCAGGCCAGCGCGTGCTCGCGTCCGCCGGAGCCGAGGATGAGGATGTTCATGGCAAAAAGGGGCGGGCCTTTAGTGTGCGGTCGTTATTTGGTGTACCATGTCACTTCGCCCCCGCAAGAGATTCGACCAGAATGGCAGAGCCCGCCCTCGATAACGTTGTGGAATGGTCCGTCTCCGAGCTGTCGGCGGCGCTCAAGCGTACGGTCGAGGACGCCTATGGCTACGTGCGCGTGCGCGGTGAAGTCTCCGGCTTCAAGGGCCCGTCGCCGTCCGGTCACGTCTATTTTCGCCTCAAGGACGACAAGGCGGTTCTGGAGGCGGTGATCTGGAAGGGCAATTTCGGGCGCATGCGCGTGCGGCCCGAAGAAGGCCTCGACGTGATCGTGTCCGGCAAGCTCACAACATTCGCCGGCTCCTCGAAATACCAGATCGTTGTCGATAGTCTCGAGCCCGCCGGTATCGGCGCGCTGATGAAACTCCTGGAAGAGCGCAAGAAGAAGCTTGCGGCGGAAGGCCTGTTTGATGAAGCGCGCAAGCAGTTATTACCGTTCTTGCCGCGCGTGATTGGCGTCGTCACTTCGCCGACCGGCGCCGTGATCCGCGACATCCTGCATCGGCTCGAAGACCGCTTTCCGCGGCACGTGCTGGTGTGGCCGGTACGGGTGCAGGGTGAGACGTCGGCCGCGGAAGTTGCGGCCGCCATCCACGGATTCAACGCTTTGCCGGAGAAGGGTCTTTTGCCGCGGCCCGATCTGATCATCGTCGCGCGCGGCGGCGGCTCGCTGGAAGACCTCTGGTCGTTCAACGAGGAAATCGTTGTGCGCGCGGCGGCCGCGAGCATGATCCCGCTCATTTCCGCCGTCGGTCACGAGACCGATGTGACGTTGATCGACTTCGCATCCGACCGGCGGGCACCGACGCCAACCGCTGCTGCCGAAATGGCGGTGCCTGTGCGCGCGGAGTTGCTGTCGACGCTCGCCAGTCTTGGAGCGCGCAAACTCGCCTGCTGGCAACGCGGCGTCGATCAGCGACGCAAGGAACTGCGTCTCCTGTCACGCGCGCTGCCGGCGCTCGACGAACTGCTGGCCGGCCCGCGCCAAAGGCTCGACGCTTGCGCCGGACGGTTGCCGCGTGCACTGCGTGCCAATGCGCAGATCCATCATACGCATCTCACGCGTGTGGCGGCAAAGTTATCACCGCGGCTGCTTCGGCAGCGGCTCACGCGCGGCAATGAAATTATCGCCTCGCTCGGCGGGCGGTCGAGACGGGCGCGGCGCACTTATCTCGACCAGCGTGCCCAACGTCTGCGCAGCGCCTGGCAACTGCTTAACGCATATTCCTATCGTAAAGTGCTTCAGCGTGGATTTGCTCTGGTCCGAGACGGTGCGGGGCACCCGCTGCGGTCGGCCGCTGCGATCGGTGCTGGTGTGCGGCTCGATATCGAATTCTCAGACGGCCGTGTGGGCGCAACGTCCGACGGCGACCGGGCGCCACCATCGGCCGAAAAGATTAAGCCTCGAACGCGCGGCGGCGGGCCGGGTTCCGGCGGGCAGGGCAGTCTTTTCGGCTCCTAATTCTTCGCCGAGGGTTTCGCTTGCGCGGCCAAAAGACTATGTTGGTCAATGTAAGCCAGGAATGGGAGGCTGCACTTGCTTAATCGCTATGATCGATCCACGCCGATGAGCGGCGAGGCCGAGGTGAAATACCTCGATGGCGATTTCCGCGTGGTGCGTCCGGGTGCGTTCGTGCGATGCGCGGTGACGGGTGTCCCGATTCCGCTTGAGGAGCTTAAATACTGGAGCGTCGATTTGCAGGAAGCCTATGCCACGCCGGAGGCGGTGTTGCAGCGCGACCGCGAGCGACACGCGTCCAGGCAATAGGTCCTAGCGCCGAAGTCTTGGCATTATAAGCCGGCGCAATTCATCTGCCTCTTCGACCACCATCGTTACCGGCAATGCGTGCGCGCGTGTGGCCAAAGCCTCAAGCAAGCTCTCCCCTGCCATGCGTGCGCGGTCTTTCTCGGTGGTGAGGAGCGCAAGACCGCCGTGTTCGGCATCCATGATGAGCTCCCCGGCGTCCTCCGCGGTGTAGCGATAATGATCTGCAAAGGCCCGGCGTTCCGTCACGGCAATACCGGCGGCTTCGGCGGTCGCGAAAAACTTTTCCGGGTCCCCGATCCCGGCAAATGCCAGCACATGACGCCCTTTCAGCTCTGCAATCGCGGCCAGATCGGGCGTCAGGCGGCCGTGCAAGACCGGCAGCCCACGCGCGCGCGTTTGCGCCACCACAGCATCGGCGCCGTCTCCTTCGCCCACGACCAGCAGCGCATCGGTTCGTGCGAGCTGCGTTGCCAATGGTGCGCGCAAAGGCCCGGCGGGAAATATGCAGCGATTGCCGACGCCACGGCGCGCATCGATCACGGCGAGCGTGAAATCCTTCGCCAAAGACGCATTCTGGAGCCCGTCATCCAGAATGAGGGCACCGGCGCCGTGCTCGCGCGCAAATGCAGCGCCGGCGACGCGGTCCCGCGCAACAACTGTCGGCGCCACATGCGCAAGCAGCAAGGCTTCATCACCGACCTGTGCGGCAAGGTCGTTGTGATGATCCACCAACTTGGGGCCGGTCAGAGTGCCACCGTAGCCACGGGTCAAACAAAACGGACGCTCGCCGTTGTCCGCGAGCATTCGTGCGAGCGCCATGACGGTCGGCGTCTTGCCTGCGCCACCGAGCGTGAAATTGCCGACGCACAAGACCGGCACTCCGGCCGCGGCGCCTTTTGCCGCCATGCGCCGCGCCGCGACTGCGCCGTAGATGAGCCCGACCGGCGCCAGCAAACTTGCCGCGAGGCCGGCCTTGCGCCACCAGAAGTTCGGCTCACGCATGGCGCGCCCGCTGCCGCAATTGGAGCTGCATCAGATAGGGATCGAGGGATGTCAGTGTGCGATCAAGCGCGCCACCCAGGTTTTCAACCACGGTGTATCCGGCTTGGGCGACGCGGGCGCAGGCGTCCGGGTCCGCGAGCCAGGCGGCGAAATGCGCGGTCAGGCGTTCGGAATCGCTGACCAGCTCGGCACCGTGAACGCTGTCGAGCGCGGTATAGATCTCGGCGAAATTCCAGACATGCGGGCCGTGCAGGATGGCGGTACGAAGCTTGGCGGCCTCGATCGGATTCTGTCCGCCGTGCTTGACCAGGGAGCCTCCGATGAACACGGCCGGTGCAAGGCGATAGATCAGACCGAGTTCGCCAACCGTGTCAGTCACGTAAATTTCTGTCGTTCGGCCGGGCAATTCTCCGCGCGAGCGCAGGGCCACGCTCAAACCGGCGGCGGCCGCGATCTCGGCAACGCCAGGCCCGCGTTCGGGATGGCGCGGGGCGATGAGCGTCAGCAGGCCCGGGACATTCGAGCGCAGGCGGCAGTGCGCCTCGACGATTGCACCTTCTTCACCCACATGCGTGGAAGCGGCTGCAATCACCGGCCGCTCGCGAATTGCGTCCTGCAAGGCGGCCAGCGCTGCGGAATCGGCAGGCGGTGCCGGCACGTCAAGCTTGAGATTGCCGGTATTGACCACCTGGGTGGCGCCAAGCTCGCTGAATCGAGCGGCATCGGACGCCGTGCCCGCAAGGCAGAGGTCGAGCCGCTGCAACAGATCGGCGATTGATTTAGGCAGACGGCGCCATCGCTGGAATGAATTTTCCGACAGGCGGCCATTGATCAGGACCATGGGGATGCCGCGGGCCGATGCTTCGATCATCATGTTCGGCCACAGATCGGATTCGACGAACAATGCGAGGTCGGGCTGCCAATGATCGAGAAAGCGGCGGACAAAGCGCGGCACATCGAGTGGCATGAACTGGTGGACCACCCCGCGCGGGAGGCGCTGCTCGGCGAGGCCGCCTGAGGTGACGGTGCCGGTGGTCACCAGCATGAGGATGCCGCGCGCACGGATCCGTTCGATCAGGGGGAGTACGCTTGCAAGTTCGCCGACGCTTGCTCCGTGCAGCCAGACTACGGGGCCGTCGGGCCGTGCGATCCGGCTTTCCCCACGGCGTTCGGGCAGCCGCTGGCGGAGCTCCTTTCCGCGCTTGGCGCGGCGCGCCAGCAGGATCGGCGCGAACGGTCCCGCTGCCGCGGACAATAGCCGGTAAATCCGCAGGCCGGCGGGTAGTCCGTTCACAGTGCGTCGCCCCCGGTTTTGTCGGCGAGCGCGTAGGCGCGTTTCGTCAGCTGGTTGAGTTCGTTCTCCAGGCGTTGCCGTGCATCTTCGAGAGCGGCGCTGTCTGAGTCGCGCGGCACCACGAACGGTCCGCTCGCGGCGATGCCCACGCGGCCGAACGGCAGGTTGATGGCGGTATGATCCCAATTGTCCAGCTCGATGCGGCGGCTGGACGCCATCGCGACCAGATAGATCGGCCGGCCGGAATGCTGCGCGAGCTTCACCACGCCGAGACCGGCGACTCGCGCAATCTTCGGAACATCGGCGGTCATCGCGACATTGTAGCCTTCCTTGAGCGCGTCGAGCATCTCGTGGAAGGCAGCCGCACCACCCTTGCGGTGGAATTCGCGGTTATGGGCGCCGGAGCCGCGGATGGTGCCGATGCCGAGTTTCTCGGCGGCGCGCGCGTTGATCTCGCCATCGCGGTGACGCGAAATCAACACCTTGGCGCGATGTCTCTTCGGATCCTTGATGAACGGCATGAGGAAATGCTGTCCGTGCCAGGCGGCGATGATCGCGGGCGATTCGAGAGATTCATACAGCGTCAGGGTGCCAGGTTCGACGACCGGACGGCTGGTGAACCAGACCAGGCGCAGATACCACGCCCCCAGAGTGCCCATGACACTCTGGAACATGGGCGAAGCGGTGATCCGCTTGAGTGACAGCATCGCTCCCCGCTCTAGCGCGCCGCACGTCCTGCGCCTTCAGGATCGAGCAGGCGGTGCAGGTGGACGATGAAATAGCGCATGTGCGCGTTGTCGACGGTCTTCTGTGCCTTCGCCTTCCAGGCTGTGTAGGCGCTGGCGTAGTTCGGGTAGACGCCGACAACGTCAACTTTGTCGAGATCCTTGAATTCGGTGCCGCCGAGCTCGGTGAGCTCGCCACCGAGGACAATGTGCAGCAATTGTTTGTGCGTTCCGGGCGATTGTGCGGACATGGATGGATCCCTGGTGAGAGCCCCGGCGGCGTGGAGACTTGCGGTCGGCCAATCTACGCGAATTCGGTTTCGCGGTCGCGCACGAGGTTTATCAACGCGTCATGGCGGGCCTGACCGGCCGCGATCAGTGCGCCGTGTGCACCTCGCGCGCCATTGTAGGTCAACGGCCGGCCTGCGAAATCGGTAAGTGCGCCGCCGGCTTCGTGCACCAAAAGGTCGGCCGCCGCAAGGTCCCAATCATGACTGCCGGGCGCCGCCACCGCGGCATCAAGCGCTGCATGCGCAACGCGCGCGATCCGCAGCGCCAGCGAATGCACCTTGGGCTGTGCAAGTGTATCCTGCGTCAAGCTGGAGAGCCTGTCGAGGTAACGCTTCGGCCCGGCGAGGCGGGCGCCGCTGAGAATGTCGCCGGGGCTGGCCTTGATGGCCGTATTGTTCAAGGTCGCGCCCCCGTCGCGCGAAGCGAGAAACATTTCATCCGTCACCGGCGCATAGAGTCCGGCAACCAGCGGACGGCCCTGTTTGGTGAGTGCGACCGAAATGGTCCAATCCGGGCGTCCGGAAATAAAAGCCCGTGTGCCGTCGATCGGGTCGACGATCCAGGCGAGCGCATACGTGTCGCCGGACACGACGTCCTGCGATTCTTCCGACAACCACCCGGCGTCCGGGACGAGCGAACCTAGCCGTCCGCGCAGCAAATCGTTGACGGCGATGTCAGCTTCGGTTACGGGCGAATGGTCGGACCCCTTGGTCCATTGCTTGAACGGTCTGCTCGCGGTCTCGCGCGCAAGTTTGCCGGCATCGCGCATCACCGCTTCGAGCGGGCCGCGCAATGCGAGGAAATCACTGACCGGCAACGGTCAAGCCCTCCACCCGCAGCGTCGGCGCATTGGTGCCGTAGCGAAATTCAAGATCGTTGGCCGGGGTCAGTGTGCGGAATATCTCCAGCAAATTTCCGGCGATGGTGACTTCGCTCACCGGATAAGTCCGCTTGCCATTTTCGATCCAGAAGCCGGAGGCGCCGCGGCTGTAGTCGCCGGTTACCATGTTGGCGCCCATGCCGATCAGATCGGTGATGTAGAATCCGTCGGCGATATCGGCAATCAGCGCGTCGGGGCTGAGCCGGCCGGGCTCAATGTGCAGATTGGTGGGCCCCGGCGACGGCACCGACGATGCGCCGCGATGTGCGTGACCGGTGGTGATGAGACCAAGTTCGCGCGCGGTCGCGCTGTCGAGCAGCCAGGAACGGAGGACGCCGTCATCGACCAGCGCGAGCATTTTGCCGGCAACACCTTCGCCATCGAACGGATGTGAGCGGAGCCCGCGTTTGCGCAATGGGTCATCAATGATGCGAATGCCGTCGGCGAACAGCTTGGCGCCCATCTTGTCCCGGAGAAAACTCGTCTTGCGCGCGACCGAGGCGCCGTTCACGGCACTGGCCAGATGCGAGACCAGCGAGCCGGCGGTGCGCGGATCAAATACGACCGGCACCTTGCGGGTCGCGACCTTGCGCGGGTTGAGCCGCGCCACTGCGCGGTTGGCCGCGCTCCGACCGATCTTTTCCGGGCTTTCGAGATCGGCGGCGTGGCGCACCGAGGAATAATCGTAGTCGCGTTCCATGCCGGTGCCTTCACCGGCGATCGCGGTCATGGATATGCCATGGCTCGAGCCAAGATAGGCGCCGCGAAAACCGTGACTGGTGACCAGAACCATTCCGCCGATGCCGGCGGAGGCGGAGGCGCCTCCCGATTTGCTCACGCCTTTGACCGCGAGTGCGGCCTGCTCGGCGGCACGCGCCTTCGCCTCGATCTCGCCTACGGTCGGCAAATCGGGATCGATCAGGTCGAGATCGGGAAAGTCGTGGGCGAGCAGCGCGGCATCGGCCAGGCCGGCGAATTTGTCCTCCGGCGCGGCGCGCGCCATGGCCACCGCGCGCTCGGCGAGGGCGGCGGTACCGTCATCGGCGATGTCATTGGTTGAGACCACGGCCTGGCGGCGGCCGACCAGGACACGCAGGCCGAGGTCGTCACCCTCCGCCCGTTCCGATTCTTCGATTTTCCCGTCGCGCAGCTCGACGGCGAGCGACATCGCGCGCAGGGCCACCGCATCGGCGGCGTCGGCTCCGGCAGCCCGCGCGGCTTTCACCAGTCGCTCGGCGCGATCGGTCAGCGCGGTCAGATCCAGAAGGGAGGCGGCAGGAGCGAGCATCGGGTGACTTTCAGATGGGCGCGACAGCGCTGCGGTTCAACCGCCGAACCGGGCAATTTGCGCGGTCACGGCAACACCTCGTCAATCATGGTTCGCAACGGGGCGTCAATCATGCATCGCGAAGGGGGCATCGGTACCACTGATTAACCCAGAACTTTAAGCGGATTCGGACGCGTTTCTGCCATGATTGACGTGCGACCGGGCGAATAAGCCCGGCGTTGGGAGAGTTTCGAGGCGTCAGATGCGTAGTGGCGGATACGCCGGGTCGGGCCGCGCCTTGCGGCTCGACCCGTGCGGCTTGCCCGTACGGTTTTCCGCGAGCGATGCCGCGGCCGACGGGCGGGTACGCGATGTCGAGCTGCACCGGGAACGCGTGGTGGTGCGGCGCTCGCTGCACGGCATGCGCATGGCGCTCAACATGCCGGTTGCCGCCTTTGCCGGCATCTCATTGCGGCTTGTAGCGGGCGAGAATGGCGCGGACGACACGCTCGCGGTTGTGCTCGAGCACACCGATCCCTCGTTGACGCTGCCGCTCTTTCTCACGTCGCAGGCTGATGAGGCGCTGGCCGAATGGCGCGCCTGGAGCGAGGTGCTGGACGTGCCGTTGCTGCTTGCCAAGCAAGGCAAGCACGCGCGCGCGGCCAATGCCTGCCTCGGGCAGATCCGCATCGAGCGCCCGCGGCCCCGCCGCCGCCGCAGAAGTGCTCTGAGAGGCCGGCGGCCATCGATCTTGTTGCGGCGTGGAACCGGGAATGCCGCCAGGAGAGCGCGGGTACACCGCGGTGAGCGCGAGATCATCGCGCGCAACTAAATCCGTAGTGACCGTGCTCGCACAAGCGGGCAAACGGGACGTACCATCAACTACTGCGAGTAATATGTGAAGCGTGATCGCGGCGTTATTTGCAGCGCTGCAGTGTCACTGTGCCGTTGCTCGAATTCATTTCGATATGATCGGGATCGACTTTTCGCAGTGTGTAGGACGTGCGGCCGGCGCTGATCTGTCCGGTGCTGAACTCGTCGACGATGCGGTAACTCGACGGTCCTTCCGAAACCACTGACACGTTCCGGTAAGCCGGCACGCCACCGTTGCTGTCGGTGCGCTGGTCACCGCTGAATTCGATGACGCGCTTGTCCGCGCAATCGATCGCGCCTTTTTCGGTGCTCGTAGTTTGGCCCCACTTGCCCTCGACCGGATAAACCTGCGCCTGCGCCGGCATCGCCAGGGCCAGGGCGCCAAGCAACAATGCGGTTAGAATCGGGGTGCGCATAAACGTAAGATTTGCGCCGCGCGGGTCAAAATCAAGGGCCACAGCTGCGGATGCTTAACAACCGGCGCAAACGATCTGCATCAATTAACGATTATTCGCGTCACCGTAGCCGCCGGCCGTGGGCGTCTGGATGATTATGGCCTCGTTTTCGTCGATGACCGTGGCATCGCACCCTTCCAGGCGCTCCATATGCCCGTCCTTGCGGCGTGCCCAGTTTTCGCCGATCTGACCGGCTTCGCCACCGGCCAGGCCAAACGGCCGCACGCGGCGGTGTCCGGACAGGATCGTACATTCCATCTTTTCGAGGAAGCGGATGGTGCGGCGGATTCCGTCGCCGGCGTGCCATTGGCCGCGGCCGCCGGAGCCCGAACGAATGTGAAAGTCCTCAAGCACGACAGGATAGCGGAATTCCAGAACCTCCGGATCGGTGAGGCGCGTGTTCGTCATATGCGTATGAACGGCGTCGGTGCCGTTGAAGCCGGGGCCGGCCGGCGAGCCGGAGCAGATCGTTTCGTAATATTGGTAGCGCGCATTGCCGAAATTGAGGTTGTTCATGGTGCCTTGCGCCGCTGAGAGCGCCCCGAGCGCGCCGAACAGACAATTGGTCACGGCTTGCGACGTTTCCACATTGCCGGCCACCACGGCGGCCGGATATTCGGGCGACAGCATTGAGCGCTTGGGGATGACGATATTGATCGGCCGCAGGCAGCCGGCGTTCATCGGGATGTCGTCATCGACCATGACGCGGAACACGTAAAGCACGGCCGCGCGCGCCACCGGTTCCGGCGCGTTGAAATTGGTCGGCTGCTGCTCGCTCGTGCCGGTGAAATTGACAGTGGCTTCGCGCTTTTTCTTGTCGACGGTGATCTTCACCTTGATCACGGTGCCCTGATCCATCACGTAGGTGAATTCCGAATCGTGCAGGCGATCGATGACGCGGCGCACGCTTTCGGCGGCGTTGTCCTGCACGTGCTGCATGTAGGCCTTCACCACCGGCAAGGTGAAATGAGTGACCATCTTGCGCAGCTCCGCGACGCCCTTTTCATTGGCCGCGATCTGCGCCTTGATGTCATTGATGTTCTGCACCGGGTTGCGCGCCGGATATTTGGCGCCCTTGAGCGCCGCCATCAGTTCTTTTTCGCGGAAGTGTCCGCGATCGATCAGCTTGAAATTGTCGAACAGCACGCCTTCCTGCTCGATCGTCGTGGCATTCGGCGACATCGAGCCGGGCGAGATGCCGCCGACGTCGGCATGGTGACCGCGCGAGGCGACCCAGAACAAAATCGATTTCTTCCTGTCGTCAAATACCGGCGTGCAGACGGTGATGTCTGGAAGGTGCGTGCCGCCGTTGTAGGGCGCGTTGATCGCATAGACGTCGCCGGGTCTGATCTTGCCCGCATTGTCGCGAATGATCGTTTCCACCGAACGATCCATCGATCCGAGATGCACCGGCATGTGCGGTGCGTTGGCGACCAGCGTTCCGTCATGCGCAAAGACGGCGCAGGAAAAATCCAGCCGCTCTTTGATATTGACCGAATAGGCAGTGTTCTGGAGCGAAACGCCCATCTGTTCGGCGATCGACATGAACAGGTTGTTGAACACCTCGAGCATGACGGGGTCGGCGTGCGTGCCGATGGCATGCACGCGCTTGAGTTTCTTGGCGCGTGTCAGCAGAAGATGATTCTTGGCGGTCAACTCGGCCTGCCAGCCTGGCTCGACCACGACGGTCTGATGCGGCTCGATGATGATGGCCGCGCCTTTGACGCGCGAGCCCGGCTTGAGCTGATCGCGCGTATAGACGTTGGCCTTGTGCCAGGCCCCGGCGGAAAAGAACTGCGTGCGCAGCGCCGGTTTCGGCAAGGCCCCGCGTGAGCGCTTCACGGCCTTTTCGCTGAATTTCGTGCCGCCGCCGACGGCCTCGACCGAGACCGCCTCGACCACCATTTGCTTCGTCCGGTCGATGAAGCCAAAGCGCGCCTTGTGGGCCTTCTCGAATGCGCGCTTGATCGCAGCGGCGCTGCCGGCTGCCACCACCAGGGCCGTGTCAGTGCCGGCGTAGCGGATATGGGCGCGGACGAAGATCCTGATCTTGCCGGCCGGCACGCCCTGGCCGGCCACTTCAGCTTTGGTCGTCTTGCCGAGCGATGCGCCCACCTGCGCGAGCGTCTTGAGCGCCTTTGCGTCAAAGGGCAGTTCGATGGCCTGCTCGCGCGTGGCCCTGATATCAGCGAGCCCCATGCCGTAAGCGGAAAGAAGTGAAGAATACGGATGGATCAACACGCGCGTCATCCCGAGCGCATCGGCAACCAGGCAGGCGTGCTGGCCACCGGCGCCGCCGAAGCAATTGAGCGCGTAGCGCGTGACGTCATAGCCGCGCTGCACGGAAATCTTCTTGATCGCGTTCGCCATGTTCTCGACCGCGATCTTGATGAAACCGTCGGCGACGTCTTCGGCTTTGCGGCTGCCGACCTGCTGCGCCATGTCGGTAAAGGCGTTGCGCACGGCATGAGCGTCGAGCGGCAGATTTTGCTCGGCGCCGAAAATTTTCGGGAAGAAGTCGGGAATGAGCTTGCCGACCATCACATTGGCGTCGGTGACCGCCAGGGGCCCATTGCGCCGGTAGCATTTTGGACCCGGATTGGCGCCAGCAGAGTCTGGGCCGACACGGAAGCGCGCGCCGTCGAAATGCAGGATCGAGCCGCCGCCGGCCGCGACCGTATGGATCAGCATCATCGGCGCCCGCATACGCACGCCGGCGACTTCCGTTTCGAAGGCGCGTTCGTATTCGCCGTCGAAATGCGAAACGTCGGTTGAAGTGCCGCCCATGTCGAAGCCGATGAGGTGGTCGAAGCCGGCCTGCCGTCCGGTTTCCGCCATGCCGACCACGCCGCCGGCGGGACCGGAAAGGATCGCGTCTTTCCCCTGAAACAATTCGGCGGCCGTGAGCCCGCCGGAAGACATCATGAACATGAGACGGGGGCCGCCCCCATCCTTCGAGATGGCGCTGCGCGCCTCCTCAGGATGAGGGCGAAGTGAAACCTCATCCCGAGGAGCGCCGAAGGCGCGTCGCGAAGGATGAGGCGTGCTCTCGAGTTGGGCCGCAACCTGATCGACATATCGCCGCAGGATCGGTGACAGATAGGCGTCGACCACGGTGGTGTCGCCGCGGCCGACCAGCTTGATGAGTGGCGAGACTTCGTGGCTCACCGAGACCTGCGCGAAACCCATCTCCCGCGCCAGCGCAGCAACGCGTTTCTCATGGTGCGGAAACCGGTAGGCATGCATGAATACGATTGCGACGGCCTTGATGCCGTCGGCCTTGGCCGCTTCGAGGTCGGCGCGCACCGCTGCGAGGTCGGGCTCTTGTTCGACCGTGCCGTCGGCGCGCACGCGTTCGTCGACTTCGACGACGCGCTCATAGAGCATGTCGGGCTTGATGATGTGACGGGCGAAAATCTTCGGCCGCGCCTGATACCCGATCTTGAGCGCGTCGCGAAAACCCTTGGTGATCAGCAGGAGCGTGCGGTCGCCCTTGCGCTCGAGCAGCGCATTGGTCGCGACCGTGGTGCCCATTTTCACCGCGCCGACGAGGCCGGGTGGAATGCCTTCACCGGCTTTCAGCCCGAGCAAATTGCGAATGCCCTGCACGGCGGCGTCGGCATAGGCTTCGGGGTTTTCGGACAACAGCTTGTGGGCGACCAGCGTGCCGTCGGGGCGTCGCCCGATCACGTCGGTAAATGTGCCGCCGCGATCGATCCAGAAGTCCCAGGTTCGTAAGGCGGCTATTGCGGGCATGGCTCAATTCGGGGGAACGCAAGACGTACAATACGAGACGCACGATGCCGCCCTGTCGGGCGTAAAACAAGCCTGCTAGGCTTGGCCTTGGGAAAATAGTTGGTGATGCCATGACGAGGATATTTCTGGTGGGCGCAGCGCTGCTGCTTGCGTCTTCAGCCGCGCAATCCGCCGAACTCAAGGTGCTGAGTGGCAACGGCTCCAGGGCCGCCGTGCGTGAACTCTGTACGCAGTTCGAGCAAGCCACGGGTCACAAGATCGATCTGAGCTTCGGGGTCAATGTCGAGGTGAAACGCAAGATCGAAGCCGGCGAGCGCTTCGATGTCGTCGTCGGCAATCCGCCGATCATCGATGCCCTGATCAAGGACGGCACGGTTGTCGGCCCGCGCGTCGATTTCGGCCACGCTGGCCTCGGCGTTGCGGTGAAGAGCGGCGCACCCAAGCCCGACATTTCGTCGGTGGAGGCCTTCAAGCGCGCGCTATTGGCTTCAAAAGCTGTCGCTTTCCCGGGCAAGGACGCGAGCGGCATCTATTTTGTCAGCCTGCTCGATCGCATGGGTATCAAGGCCGAGATGCAGAGCAAGCTCAAGCCGATGGCCGCGGAAGACACCGTCGAGGTGGTGGCGCGCGGCGAGGCTGACATGGTTGTGGTGGTGTCGACGCGGATCTCGGATGTTCCCGGCGTTGATCGGGTCGGACCGATCCCCGCTGAATTGCAAACGCAGATCGGCTTTGCCGCGGGCTTGAGCGCTTCGACCAAGGAACCGGACGCGGCCAAGGCGCTGATCCGCTTTCTCAGCGCGCCGGCCGCGGCTCCGACACTCAGGGCGAAGGGCGTCGATCCGGTTTGATTAAACATCAGGCGCCCTTGCCACCGGCGGGCCGTTAGCGTCATGCTTGCATCTCAGCGGACGGCCGGGGTGAGCGCGTACCAGAAGCTCCCGGCGTTGATGGAGGGACCTATGATCAAGTTCGTGCGTGTCTGCGCGGGCCTGTTGCTCGCCTGCTGTATCGGGACGGCAGCCTCGGCTCAGACCAAATGGGACATGCCGACGCCCTATCCGGACGGAAACTTCCATACGAAAAATGTGATCCAGTTCGCAGCCGATGTGGACAAGGCGACCAACGGTTCGCTCAAGATTACGGTTCACTCCGCCGGCTCGCTGATCAAGCATCCCGAAATCAAGCGCAGCGTCCGGCAGGGCACAGCGCCGATTGGCGAGATGCTCGAGTCGCTCTCTTCGAACGAAGCGGCGGTCTACGGCCTCGATTCAGTTCCATTTCTCGCCACCGGTTATGATGCGTCACGCAAACTTTACGCAGCGCAAAAGCCGTATTTGGAAAAGCAGCTGGCCTCTGAAGGCCTGATGTTGTTGTTCTCGGTGCCGTGGCCCCCGCAAGGGCTATATGCCAAGCGTGAAATCAGATCCATTGACGAGCTCAAGGGCCTCAAATTCCGGACCTACAACGCCATGATTGGCCGCATTGCCGCGCTCGTCGGCGCCGTACCGACGCAGATCGAGGTGCCCGATCTGCCGACCGCTTTCGCAACCGGCCGCGTCGACGTCATGATCACCTCGGCTTCGACCGGCGTCGACACGAAGTCGCAGGACTATCTCACGCACTACATCGACACCCAGGCCTGGCTGCCGCGCAACATCGTGATCGTGAACAAGGACGCGTTCGATAAGCTTTCGGCCGCCGAGAAAAAAGCACTGACCGACGCCGCAAAGGTTGCCGAGGATCGCGGCTGGAAACTGTCGCTTGAGGAAATGACGATCAAAACAAAAGCGCTCAAGGATGCCGGCATCAAGGTGCTGCCGCCAACTCCAGAGCTCAAGGCCGGTCTCGCCAAGGTCGGCGAGACTATCGCCTCGGAATGGGAAAAATCCGCCGGCGCTGACGGTGTGGCAATGCTGGCGGCGTACAGGAAATAAGTGCGCCGCTTTCTCGATACCTTGTATCGCGTCGCGTTATGGGCTTCGGCCCTCTGTCTCGTCGTGATCGCGGTCATGGTCGGCGTGCAGCTTTTTGCGCGGCTGGTCGATGGCACGTTTGCGCTCTTGCATCTGCCGCGCACCGATTTCGTCATTCTGTCGCTCGATGAAATAGGCGGCTACCTGCTCGCGGCGGCGAGCTTCTTCGCCCTCGGCGGAACGCTCAAGGCCGGCGCGCATATCCGCGTCACATTGGTGTTGTCGGCGCTGGGTGAACGGATGCGCCGCTACATCGAATTGTGGGCGTTCGGTTTTGCGGCGGCCGCATCCGCCTACATGACAGGGCACCTGGCCAATTTTGCGTGGATTTCGCTCCGCTTTCACGAGGTGTCGCCCGGCGTCATCCGGGTGCCGCTGGTGTATCCGCAGGCGGCGATGGCTATCGGCGCGCTGATCCTCACAATCGCGCTGGTCGACGAATTGTTCATCGTCGTATATCGCGGCCGCCCGAGCTTCCGCGCCGCCGAAGACGCCATCACGCTGGGCAAGGAGGGTTGAGCCATGAATGTGCTCGAACTCTCCCTTTTCCTGATGCTGCTCCTGTTTGCGATCCTCGGCTCCGGCGTCTGGATCGCGCTGGCGCTGGCCGTGTGCGGCTTTGCCGCCGTCCTGACCAAAGTCGCCACGCCGGCGGGGCAGGTGCTCGCCACATCGATGTGGACAGC
>Ga0335082_10002661_pt1 | contig 19268 bp, 17 predicted proteins | sample Lox_Sample_41_FD_206718 | JGI IMG/M metagenome (GOLD analysis project Ga0335082, IMG submission 206718) | Soil microbial communities from Loxahatchee National Wildlife Refuge, Florida, United States - Lox_Sample_4.1 | ecosystem: Environmental > Terrestrial > Soil > Wetlands | place: USA...
ACGAAAGTGAATGGGGCGACCCCGTTCGACTGGAAGATCCTGGCCAGCGGCTACGTGCCGTTGCTGGCCTACGAGCGCGGGCGACTCGATACGCGCCTGCCATTCGACGAGCTGCGGCGGCGCGCGCACATCAACGCGGCGGCGCAGGCGGCGAACGACGCCGCCGACTTCTCGCAACGCATCCGCGCCAGTGTCCCCGCGCCGCCAGCCGGACAGGGGAGGTAGCGCCGCGGATGCGACGGACCCTGGGAGAGTGTCGATAAACTTGTAGAGTGCGGGCCGCCCCGGCGTCGGCGCTGCGTGCCTGTTGCAACGTGGTTCCACAGAAAGTCGACAGTCCAGAAGGAGAGAGGAAAAGCTCTCGGATAGTTTGCATCCGCCGGCGTTCAGTCGACGTCGGCAGCGACCTCGTGTTCCGGTGCGGGCGCAGCTGCAGTGACTGCCTGTGGGGCGAGAACGCGCGGTTCGGTGCCGCGCTTGAAGCACTCGAGGAACCCGCCGCCGCCCAGCGCGCGCTGTCCGGTGTGCGGGTTGATCAGCACGAAGCTGATGCCGTCCGGCACCGGGAAGTCGAGGATCGGTTCATTTTCGAGCGCGTGTTCCATGAAATGCAACCAGATGGGAGCGGCGACGTGACCGCCCGTCTCGAGCTTGCCGAGCGTGCGCTTCTCATCGAAGCCCACCCAGACGCCCGCGAGCAGCTGCGGGGTGTAGCCGATGAACCACGCGTCATCGAGGTCGTTGGTGGTGCCGGTCTTGCCGGCGGCCGGCCGTTCGAGCTCCTTGGCGCGCTTGCCGGTGCCGCGCTGGATGACGCTCTGCAACATGCTGGTAATGATGTAGGCGGTTTCGGGCGGAATGACCTCCTCGGCGTGCGGCGCCGGCTCGTCGATGACGTTGCCCAGGCTGTCGGTGACCTTAGTGATGAAGCGCAGCTCGGCCCGCCGTCCCTGGTTGGCGAACACGGAGTAGGCTCCCGCCAGCTCGGCGAGGGTGACCTCAGAGGAACCCAGGGCCAACGACAAGTTCGGCGCAATTGGGCTCGTGATGCCGAGGCGTGGGATGTACTTGACGAGGTACTTCACCCCGACGCGGGTCGCCAACTTCACCGTGACGACGTTGCGCGAGAAGGTCAGCGCTTCGCGCAATGTCGTTGGGCCGAAGAACTTGTTCTCGAAGTTCTGTGGCATCCAGATGGCGTTGTGATCTTGGAAGGAGATCGGCTCGTCCACGATGACGGTGGCCGGCGTGAAGTTCCGATCCATCGCGGCGGCATAGATGAGCGGCTTGAATGCGGAGCCCGGCTGCCGCGCGCCCTGCGTGGCGCGATTGAACTGGCTGCTGTCGAAGTCGTAGCCCCCGACCAACGCCTTGACGTCGCCGCTGGCAGGATCGAGGGCAATCATCGCGCCCTGCACCGGCGGTTCCGGGTCGCGGACAAACTCGTAGGTCTCGTCAGTGCCCGGTGTTTCCGCCAGGCGCACGCGAATCACGTCGCCAGCGCGCAGGACCTCAGGCCGGTTGCCGCTGGAAGCAGCACCGGTGGGTAGCACGCCGCGAAACGGACCGACCTGCACACGCACGGCGCCGGGGGCGCTTTTCAATTTGCCGTTCGTCGGCGGCGGGCTCATGACCACGGCCTCGTAACCGCGGTTGCGTTCTGGGCCGCGGCCCTCCAGCGCCACCTTTTGGCCGTGCAGGAAGCCATCGACTTCGTTCGCTTCCAGATGGCGGATCGGCGCTTCATAGTGCTGGCGCACCGACAGCTCCACAAGCCCGTCGCGCAAGGCGCTCTCGGCGGCGCGCTGCATCGCCAGGTTGGCGGCGGTGTGCACGCGCAGGCCGAGCGCGTAGAGAGCGGTCTCACCATACTTCTCTTCGAGGAGGCGGCGCACGTGCTCGACGTAGTACGGCGCGGCGATGAAGCTGCCCTTGCGCGGCGCCAGCGCGATCGGCTCGCGGGCGGCCGCGCTTGCCTGGGTACGAGTGACGAACTGGACGTCGGCCATGCGATCGAGCACGTAGCGCTGGCGCGCTTTGGCACGCGGCCAGTGGCGGAACGGCGAGTAACGGCTGGGCGCCTGGGGCAGTCCGGCCAGCAAGGCCGCCTCGGACAAGGTGAGCTCTTCGACGTTCTTCCCGAAATACTCTTGCGCCGCCGCTGCCACACCATAGGCGCCGCTGCCCAGGTAGATGTTGTTCAGATAGAGGTACAGGATTTCATCCTTGCTGAACTGGCGCTCGAGGCGCATCGCCAGCACCATCTCCTTGAGCTTGCGCTCGTAGCTCTTCTTCGGAGTGAGCAGCAGCGACTTCACCACCTGCTGCGTGATCGTGCTGCCGCCCTGCACCTTGCCACCGGCGACGACGTTGTTGATGAAGGCGCGCAGGATGCTGAATGGATCCACCCCGCCGTGCCGATAGAAGCCGTCGTCCTCCGCGGCGATGAAGGCGTTGCGGACCACGGCAGGAATGCGCTCGATGGCGACGAGATAGCGTTTTTCGAAGTAGAACTCGCCGATGACAGTACCGTCATCGGCCAGGACCTGCGTTGCAACGGGTGGACGGTACTGAGCGATCTTATCGAGCGGCGGCAGGTTGGTGGAAATTTCCCAATAAACCAAGCCCAGCGTTGCCGCGCCGGCGAGCACCAACATCAACACTACGAACAACAGCAGGTTGCGGATTGTCCGCCCGAACCCGGCAGTGCGGGCCGGGCGAGTATGCGGGCTGGCCATACGTGCGATGCCTACGATAACGGCGGCTGCCCAGCTGGTCAACCGGGTCTTGCCGCATGCTGTAACCCCGCACTCTTGGCGGCGCTGAATTGAGCGGTGGCAAGCTGTCCTCTCCCGCGCGTCATCTCAGCGTGGGAGTTACCATGTGCTGTAACCGAGCTACGCTGGCACCCTCACCTTTCATCCTTTCCTTCGAAAGTACGCGTCCTTCGAAAATACGCGTGCGTCCGTCCCAAGACCGGCCCCCACCCGAACCCTCCCCCGTGCCGGAAATGGCACAGGGGAGGGGCGCTGGTTTTTCATCTGGCATCGGACGAGCGCAGGCACTCCACGCGGAACAGATGCGCGGGAGAGGGCAGCTTCCAAGTTTTTCATCAGCACCCGTCGCCCAGACGACCTCATCTACTGGACGATTGAAACAGCGCACATCTAATGTATAGTACCCTATGGTGCTCGACAATAAAGAGTGATGCATACAATTCTGGTAGTCGATGACGAGCCGGCGAGTGTGCGTGCAGTGGCCCGCGTACTCGCCGACGAGCACCGCGTGTTCACTGCCACCAGCGCCGACGCCGGTTTGGAACTGCTCGGCGCTGAGCGGGTGGCGCTCATGGTCGTCGACCAGCGCATGCCGGGGATGTCGGGGACCGAGCTGCTCGCGCACTGCGCGGCACAGCAGCCGGACATCATCCGCGTTCTGCTGACCGGGTACACCGACATCGAGACCCTCCTCGAAGCGATCAACGCGGGGCACGTCTACTACTACCTCACGAAGCCGTGGGAGCCGCAGGAGCTGCGTTTGGTCGTCCGCCGTGGCCTCGAGCGCTACGACGTCGAAGCCGACCGCCGGCGCTTGTTGGGTGAACTGGAACGGGCGCTGGCGCGCGTGCGACGCGAGGCGGAGCAGAAAGGGCGGTTGTTGACGCTGGCGACGCACGAGTTGGGCACGCCGGTGCATCTGCTGGCGAATGCCCTGACGTTCATCGGCGACGCCGGGCTGCCGCCGCACGCGGACGTGTGGCTCGACACGGCGCAGCGCAGCGCCAGTTGGCTCGGCCGAATCGCCGCGCAGATCGCCAGCGGCGCGCGCTGGCACAGCCGCGGTGTGCAGCTGGACCGCCGCCCGCTCCCTGTGTCGTCGTTGCTGGCCGATCTGCAGAACGCATTTCCGGCCATGGTGGAGAAGCGGCAACTGAGCCTGCAGGTCGAGCTCTCCGACGACTGCCCGTCTGTGTCTGCCGACCGCGTGTGGCTCGGACGCGCTCTGACCAATCTCCTTTCCAACGCCGTGCGCTTCACCCCCGATGGCGGCACCATCACGCTGGCGCTGACGAAAACGCCGGGTGCCGTGTGCATCACGGTGAGCGACACGGGCGTCGGCATCGACGCGCATTTGCTGGGCGAAATCTTCGAGCCGTTCTCCGCTGCCAGCGGTGATGTGCAGCTGCACACCTCCGGCCGTTTCGAGTTTGGTTCGCGAGGGCTGGGGTTGGGCCTGGCGATTGCCAAGGCCATCATCGATCGGCATGGAGGCAACATGACGGTCCGCAGCCAGAAGGGAGCCGGCAGCCAGTTCACGGTGACGTTGCCGCTGCCGTAGCAATTGTGCGCGCTGCTCCGCACTGACTTTGTTGCCTCGCACGAATTCGGTAAGATCGTTCTCTCATGGCTGGCGCGGACGGCACGAAGACCCAGCTTCGCTGTCATCATTGCGGTCGCGAGGTTGCTGAGACGATGCATACCCGTTCGACGTACCGGGTCGACTATTACGCCCTGCACACCGGTGACGTGGAGCCGACGACCATGGCACGGAGCGACGATCCGGCGGATCTGGTGACCGTGATGCGACTGGTACGCGCCATCGAGATCTTCACCTGTGCCGATTGCTACCGGCAGCCGTCCGTGCGTCGCGAGCGTGAGCTGCTGTTCCGCACCGAGCTGCAAGCGCCTGACGAGGAGGCGGCGTTGTGACGCGTACGAAGCGTTCGACCCTGGCGGGGACGTGGTACGCTGCGGGCGAAGCGCGCTTGCGTGAGCAAGTCGACGCTCTGTTGCAGGCGGCACAACCCGCCAGTCTGGCCACCCGCCTGGCGGGCCTGGTGGTGCCGCACGCCGGCTACGTATACTCCGGCCGGGCCGCGGCCGCCGGCTACGCGTGCCTCACGGCTGCTGCGTACCAGCGTGCGGTGATCCTTGCCCCCAGCCACTTCGCCGGCTTTCGGGGCGCCGCGCTGCTCGACGTCGACGCCTTCGAAACGCCGCTGGGTACGGTTGCCGTCGACCGCGACGCGCTGGCGGCGTTGCTGCGCCAGCCGTTGTTCCGCGAAGACGCGGCACCGTACCGCGACGAGCACTCGCTGGAGATCCAGCTGCCGTTCCTGCAGCGTGTGCTGCCGAGCGCGCTTGTGGTTCCGGTGCTCATCGGTGCCCTCAGGGACGACGACTACGTCACGGTCGCCGCGGCACTGCGCGCACTCGTCGCTGCGGACACCATCTTCGTGGTCAGCTCCGACTTCGTCCACTACGGCTCGCGGTTCGATTATTTGCCGTTCCCAGCCGCGGGCGCGGAGCAGGTGCGCAGCGGGCTGTGCGCCCTCGACATGGGTGCGATCGAGTGCGTCTGCGCAGGGGATGCCGCCGGCTTTCAGCGCTACGTGGCGGATACCGGCGCGACGATCTGCGGGCGCATGCCGATCGGGGTGTTCCTCACACTGCACGCGCGCGGCACCGCCGGACAGTTGCTCACCTACTACACCTCTCTCGATGTGACGCAGGACTATGAGCACAGCGTCAGCTACGCCAGCATTGCCTTCCCCGGCGCGGCGTGACGTGCGTCTCGTCGGTCGTGGGATAGTGTGGGCGGCGCATTGTCGCCGGGCGCGGCCTGATATATAAGCGCGACAGACTCGCCGATTTATCCCCATGGCTGAAGCCGCCAAACAAAGAGCCGTCTCGGCACGCGAGCCGCGCCGGCATCGTGGGCTGCGACTCCTCGAAGACATCGGCGGCATCATCGCCCACTCCTCTGACCACCGCGCCAGCGTGCAGGGAATTGTCGAGACGATTGCCGAGCATCTGTCGATGGAGGTGTGCTCGCTCTACGTTTACGATCCGCACGCGCAAACTCTCAGCCTGTTTGCGACCACCGGCCTCGATCCCGGTTCGGTCGGCAAGGTCGCGATGGGCATCGACGAGGGTCTGACCGGCATCGTGATTCAGAAGATGGAGCCTGTCATGGCGGTCGATGCCATGGCGCATCCGCGTTACAAGTATTTCCCCGAAACCGGCGAGGAGCGCTATCACTCGTTCTTGGGTGTTCCCGTGGTCGACCAGCGCACGGCGCGCGGGGTGCTCATCGTGCAGACCTCGCGTCGGCGCCGTTTCACGCGCGATGAGGTCCGCCTCCTGAAGGCGATCGCGGTTCCCGTCGCCGGCATTCTGGCGCAGACCCATCTGCGCGCCAGCCTGGAGACCAAGGAGGAGGAGCGCCGCTCGTACGAGGAGCGCATGGCGCAAGCAATCGACCGGCTGCGCGACTACGAGGGCCAGCCGGTGGGGCGGCCGGGAGCGCAAACGCGTCTCATCGGGTTGGGCGCCTCGCCCGGCTTCGGCGTCGGACGGGCGCACCTGGTGGCGTCGGAGTTGCGGCTCGACGATCTGCGCCGCGAGCGTCGTGGACCGCTCAAGCGCGAGTTGAACCGTCTTGCGGCGGCCATCAAGCGCTCCGTGGAGGAACTGGCGCGCACCAAGGAACGCATCCTCGCCAGCGTACCGGAGATCGACGCGGCAGTGTTTGATGCGCAGCAGCTGATGCTGCAGGACCCCAGCTTCGTGAGCCGCATCGAGGCCCTGATCGGCGAGGGCCTGCGGGCCGAGGCGGCGCTGCAACTCACGGTCGAAGAACTCGTGGCGCAGTTCGCCGAGCTTGACGACCCGTACATGAAGGACCGTGCCGCCGACATCAAGGACATCGGACAACGCGTGCTGCGGCAGTTGCTCGGCGTGGGCGAGCGGCGCCGGCCCGCCAGCGACGCTGTCGTGCTCGTCGCCTCCGACATCGCGCTCTCCGACCTGGCTCTCATCGAGCAGGAGAACCTGAAGGCCGTTGTGCTGGCGAGCGGCGGCGTCACCTCGCACGCTTCGATTCTCGCCAAGTCGATGGAGATTCCCACCGTCGTCGGCGTCGAGCGTGCGGAGGAGGCCATTCGCGAGGGCGACGAACTGGTGGTCGACGGCAACGCCGGCGTCGTCTTCGTGAATCCGACGCCGGAGATCTTGCGCGAGTATGACCGTCTGGAGCGCGAGTACCGCGCCTTCAATCGTGACCTCGAGACGCTGCGCGACCTGCCGGCAGAAACCCTCGACGGACATCGGGTCTCGTTGTCGGCCAACATCGGTCTGCTCGGCGACATGCACCTGGCGCGCCTGCACGGTGCCGAGGCCGTCGGCTTGTATCGCACCGAGGTGCCGTTCCTGTCGCATCGCGATTTCCTCACCGAGGAGGAGCAGGTCGACCTCTACCGGCGCGTCGTTGAGGGCATGGGTGGGCAACCCGTCACCATCCGTACCCTCGACCTCGGAGCGGACAAGTATCCGCGCTATCTGCGCGTGCCGCACGAGGAAAACCCATTTCTGGGCTGGCGGTCGATCCGCATCTCGTTGGAGCTACCGGAGATCTTCAAAGTCCAGCTGCGGGCCATCCTGCGGGCCAGCGTCGTGGGACCGGTGCGCATCATGTTCCCGATGATCTCCAGCGTGGAGGAGATTCGGCGCGTGAAGGAGTTGCTCGCGGAGGTTCAAGATGAGCTGCGCGCAGAGGGCTACGCCTTCGATCCCAACGCGTCCATCGGCATGATGATCGAGGTGCCCTCGGCCGTGTGCATGGCCTCGTACCTCATTCAGGAGGTCGACTTCTTCAGCCTCGGGACCAATGACCTGATCCAGTACATCTTGGCGGTGGACCGCAACAACCGCAAGGTCGCGCCACTGTACGAGCCGCTCCATCCGGCGGTCATCCAGCACATGGCGCAGGCCGTGGCGGCCGCCAAGCACGCGGGGAAGCGGGTGTCGATCTGCGGGGAGATGGCTGCCGACCCCGTCTGCACCCTGCTGCTCGTCGGCCTCGGCTTCGACGAGCTGAGCATGGGTCCGTTCTTCATCCCGGTGATCAAGCGTCTCATCCGCGCACTGGACTACCAGACGGCCCAGAGCCTGGCCGACCAGGTGGTCGGCCTGGCCACCGTCCGTCAGGTGAAGAGCCTGATCTTCGAAGCCATGCGTGACTTGGACGTGATCGACATCATGGAGATGTATCACTGAGGGGAATCGTGTCCCGTGCTCGCACCTCGTGCTCGGTTGGAAGAAGCCGGGTCGCTCGCTGCGGCGGACCGATTCAGGAGGCCGATTCACGCTGCACGACTCCTGGACAAGCTCCGGCGGTTCGCATAGAAGACCGCCAGTCTGAATCGGTCGGTTGCAGGAGGGACTCGGGTGGCGCGATACGGGAGGCCGGGGTGCGTGCTGCGCCCCGCGGTGCCGCTGGCGCTAGTGTTGGTGCTCGTGTGCGCGGGGCGGGCATCGGCCGAGCCGGCCGGCAAGGCGGACGCCAGGGCGAAGGCGAGCAAACCGGCGGACGTATCGCAAGAAATCACCGTGCTGCTCGAAGCGCAGCGCTCGCTTGCCGTCTCCCTGTCGGAACTCCGCGATCAGCTCCAGGAGTTGCAACGCTCGGTCGGCGAAGGCCGCGATGAGGTGCGGACGCATCACGATGCACTGCAAGGCGCGGTCGAGCAGATCAAGGGCATGCGCGAGGAGGTGCGCGGGCTGTACGTCGAAAGCAGCGGCCTCAAAGGAGACATCGCCCAGCTCGGCAAGCAGGTCGACGGCCTGGAAGGCAGCCTGGCCAGCTTTCGGCTGAGCGCCGGTATCGTGGTGGCCGTGGTCATTGTCCTGCAGATCGTGCTGGTTGGACTCATGTTTCGCGGGCGCGGATGAACGTATGAATGCGAGGTGCAAGGCATGCAACTGTTTGCCAAGACGATGGTAGGGGTCGTCCTACTGGTGGCGTGCGGGGCGCAGGACGCCGCGGCGCAGGCGGAGAAGACGCCGGCGGCGGCGCCCAATCCTGAAGAAGTGGTCACGCGCTACCTCGAAGCCCTCAAGGCTGGGAACTTCGCGGCGGCGTACGACCAGATTTCGAAAGGCATGGCGCAGAACAAAGACCGCGACGCGTGGGCCAAGGAGCAGCAGTGGACCATGCAAATGTCGGATGCCAAGATCTTCAGCTACAAGATCTATCCGGGCAAGGTCGAAGGCAACCTCGCGCGCGTTCCCAACATCCTCAGCTCGCAGGACAAGTTCCTCAATCAGCTCGGCGTCGGTGAGCACGAGCTGTACACCCTCATCCGCGAGGACGGACGCTGGAAGATCAATCAGCAGGTGCTGCTGGACAAAGCGGACCAGGCCAAATGGTTTCCGCCGGAAGCGCGCGAGAAATAAGCTCAAGCGAGCGCTTGACACCCAGGGGAAAGAGTCTGTACAGCGAAGGCGCGCCCTTGGCAGGGGCGCAGTTACCGATATCCTGAGGGTATAATCCCGAGGAGGAATCATGCGGGTTCTACGGGGCGTGCATGGACTGCTAGGTGTGGCGGCGATCGCTCTCGTGGCCGGTTGCCACAAGGAGGTCGAAGACGTGCCGCTCTTGAAGCGCACGATCGGCATCTCCGACAAGTTCTACGATGTGCACGCAATGGATGCCGAAAAAGCCATCGTCGTGGGCTACAGCGGAAAGATCCTGTTGACGACTGACGCGGGGTTCACCTGGACGCAGCCGACTTCGGGGACGAATCGGGCGCTGTACCGGGTACGCTTCGTCGATCCGGAGACCGGTTGGGTTTCCGGCCAGGAAGGGCTCATCCTGCACACCACCGACGGCGGCAAGACCTGGGTGCGTCAGAAGACCGGGACGTCTGTCTACCTGTTCTCGCTCTCGTTCATCGACCGCAATCGCGGGTGGGCGATCGGCGATAAGTCAATTCTGGTACAGACCACTGATGGTGGCGGCACGTGGTCGCTGCACAAGATCACCACCGCCGCGCAGAAGGAGGTCAGCGCCGAGGAGGCCATCGCCTCAGCCGATCCCGTGCTGTACGACGTGCAGTTCATCGACGCGAACAACGGGTGGGTCGTCGGTGAGTTCGGCAAGATCTACCACACGACGGATGGCGGGCAGACATGGACCGAGCAGCAACTCAGCTTGATCGGTGCCGAGGTCGTCGACGCCCTCGACCTGCCGACCTTCTTCGGCGTGCGCTTCTCCGATGCGCAGACCGGGCTGGCCGCTGGCCTCGACGGCAAGATCGCCCGCACCAGCGATGCGGGCGCGTCGTGGAAGTTCGAGAAGATGAAGCTGGAGTATCCCATCGTCGATCCGCTGTACAACCCGGGGCTGTTTCCCGACGGTACCGGATGGGCGATCGGTGCGGCCGGCGAAGTGGTGCGGCTCGACACGCCGGGCGGCGAATGGCAGCGGGCGAAGCTGGGCATGGAAGTGGTCACGTGGTTGCGCGGCATGTCCTGGCTGGATCGCGACAACGGTTGGATTGTGGGCGGGCTGGGCTTGATACTGCATACCAAAGATGGCGGGAAGACGTGGATACCCTCGCTCGGATAGTGCTGGGGTGAACGCAAGGAGGATCTGATGGCCCTCGACTACGAGGTTCCACGAGACAAACGCCTGCTCTACTGGCTGGGCGACAAGCTCATCGAGTACCGGCATCCGGTGTCCGTCGTCGTCATCATCGTCACCGCGCTGTTCGCCTACTGGGGCTTCCAGCTGCAGCTGGTGACCAGCTTCGGTGACCTGCTGCCGCAAGATCACCCGTACATCAAGATCCACAACCGCTACTCCGGCACCTTCGGCGGCGCCAACAACATCAACGTCATGATCCAGGTGAAGGAGGGCTCGATCTTCACCGTGGAGACGCTGAACAAGATCTGGAAGATGACCGAAGGCCTCGATAAGGTCTACGGGGTCAACCACAACCAGATCGACTCGATTGCCCACCGCACGGTCCGTTACCTCAAAGTTGCCGCCGGCGGCACCATGCGTGCGCAGCCGGTGATGCTCGAGCCGGTGAAGACTGCGGAGGAAGCCGCCAACATCCGGCGCATCGTGCACAACGCCGAGAACATCTATGGGTTGCTGGTCTCGCTGGACGACAAGGCGGCGCTGATCCGTGCCAACTTCATCGAGGGCCGCCTCGACTACAAGCGTATCTTCACCGAAGTGAACGAGAACGTCGTGGCGCCCTTCAGCGACGCCACCACCGAGGTCTTCGTTGCCGGCGAGCCGCGCCTGTACGGCTGGGTGTACAACTATGCGGGCGACGTGTTCTTCATCCTGGTGATCACCTGGTGCATCGAATGGGTGCTGCGCTGGCAGTACTTCCACGACTGGCGCGGCGCGCTGCGACCGACGATCACGGGCGTGATCGCCGCGTTCTGGGGCCTCGGCTTCATCCACCTCATCGGCCTGGCGCTCGATCCGCTCATGCTGGTGATGCCCTTCCTGATCACGGCGCGCGCCGTCAGCCACGCCATCCAGATGCACGACCGCTACTACGAAGAGTTCGAGAAGTCGGGCTGGCACAAGCGGCGCGCCATCGTCGCCGCGTTCGGCGAGCTGTTCGTCCCGACCTTGTCAGGGATCACCGCTGATGCCTTCGGGGTCTTGGTGATACTGCTCGTCCCCGTCGTCATGCTGCAGAAGCTGGCGATCACTGCCTCATGGTGGATCCTGGCCATCACCATCTCGGAGATGCTGCTCAACCCGATCGTGTACTACTACCTCAAGCCGCCCGAGCCCGAGCTGGTGGTCATGCGCGAGCGCGGCTCGTTCCGCAAAGGTATCAACTGGTTCACCGGCCGGTTGCTGACCACGCGCGGCAGGGCGATGACCGTGGTGCTGTGGCTCGCCGCCACGCTCGTGGCGTTCTACTTCATGCGTGGCCTGACCATTGGCGACCCGACGGCGGCGTCGCCCCTGCTGTGGCTCGATTCCCCGTATAACGTGTCGCACAAGGCGATTCAGGACAAATTCGGCGGCGTCGAACCGCTCATCGTCGTCGCCGAAGGCTACGACAAGGACGCCATGAAGGACCCGGGCGCGCTGCGCAACATGGAACGCTTCCAGCGCTACCTCGAGCGCGATCCGTCGATTGGATACAGCTTCTCCCTCGCCGACATCATCCGCGCGGTGAACATGGTGTTCCACGAGCTGGAACCCAAGTGGGGTGTCATCCCGGATAACTGGGTGGACGTCGGTGGGCTCTTCTTCATCTACTTCTCCGGCTCGCCGCCCACCGAGACCGCCAAGTACGTCGATCCGAGCTACACCACGGCGCACGTGACCTTCTTCTGCAAGGACCACAAGGGTGAGAACATCCGGCGTATCATCAAGGAGTGCAAAGAATTCATCTCCGGCACCCAAATCGAGGACCTCGGCATCACGCTGACGACGGGCCAGGACGATGCCGTGGTGATCAAGACGGTGGCAGCGGAGCCGATCTGGGAGAAGGCCGGACCGTCGTGGGTGGTCGGCAGCCAGGCCTCAGGGGATGCGCCGTTCAAGCCGGGCGATCGGATCGTTGCGGTCGGTAAGGCGCCGGTGAAGAACGAAGCCGAGTTCCGCACCGCGCTGGCGGCGGAGGCGGGGCACACCACGCTGCTCGACTTCAAGATCGAGCGCGGCGGGCAGAGCCTCGAGAGCACGGTTGGAGCGCCGTGGAAGGCGGTGTTCAAGCTGGCCGGTGGATTGGTCGGCACGCTGGCAGCTGCCAACGAAGAGCTGGTGAAGAACGACGTGCTGATGAACTTCCTCGGCTTCTTCACGATGTACATGATCATGCTGTTCACCTACCGCTCGTTTGCCGCCGGCCTGTACCTGCTGGCACCGCTGGCGCTGTCGAACATCATGGTCAACGGGTACATGGCGGCCAACGACATCGGCGTGAACATTCACACGCTGCCGCTGGTCACGGTCGGGCTCGGGTTCGGCATCGACTATGGCTTGTACATCGTCAGCCGCACCATCGAGGAAATCCGTGTGCGCGGTAGCTTGGAGGATTCGGTCCGTGAGGCGCTGGAGACTTCTGGAAAGGCGGTGACCTTCACGGCGGTCACCATGGTCATCAGCACGGTCTTTTGGACCACCTCCCACATCCGTTTCAATGCTGAAATGGGACTGCTATTGGCGATCTGGATGGCGATCAGCTACGTGGGTTCGCAGACCCTGACGCCCGTGCTGATCGTGTTGTTCAAGCCGCGTTTCATCATGCGCGAAGCCAACCGCTCGCCGGATCTGACGAGTATGACGGCGCAGCGCGCCGCGAGGTGACCTATGCATCTAGGAATGTGGAACTCGATTGCTATCGTCCTCGGCTTCAGCTTCTTCGTCATCTTCCTCGACGAGTACGTCGTCAAGCCCTGGCGCCACAAGAAGTGGGAGCGCCTGGCGGCCTCCGGCGACAAGGAGGCGGAGCGCCTGCTGAACATGGCGCGCTCGGCGAAGGTATCGGACGAATGAAGACGTGTTCGTGGTCGTGTTCGTGTGCGTAGTTGAGTTCCGAACCTCTTACGAGCACGAACACGAGCACGATGCTTCTGCGTGCCCTGCGCATCGCCGCGCTGACCATCGCGCTGCCGCTCCTCTTCTCGCTGTCGCAACGCGTCTCCGAAGCCGGCGGCCACGAGCCGGTCCCCGGTATCAACTGGGCGCTCGGCGTGATCGCCGTTCTGTTCCTGGTCCGCGCCGCCGTCACTGAATGGTCGCGCGGCCCCGAGGGGAATCTGCAGAAGGACCTGCTGTGGGGCGCGGGCTGCGGCGCGATCGCTACCATCATCTCCCGTTTCTGACTGACTGACGGCTCCATCTGCGCCAAGGTGCGGCGCTATCCCGAACGCGTCTACTCACCGCCGCGCGTGCTCTATCCGCAGCGCCGCGTGGGGGGGAACGCCGTGGCGATGAGCCGCGCGTTCTCTTCGCGCCGGTCTCCATCGCCTGGTTCGGCCCGTTCATAAAGGCTCGCAATTCGATTCGATGACGTAGCCGATCACCTTCACCACGTTCCGGAGAGCCGTACTATCCAAGACCCCTCGTGGGCTTGCGGCCAAGTCGAGCTGGGGCTTGATCAATCGAGAGCATATTTTCGCACTGGGCGACGCAATCAGCCGTGAAGCCAAACTCACCGGCCCGGAACGGCACGCAGTTGGACAGCTTGCTGCGCACGGTGAAGCGGGAGGAGGTGCAGGGAACGACAAGGGGATAGCGGCCTCGGTTCAGAGTCTCCCTCGACGTGACGATCACCGGGTGCGGACCTGCCGGGCCGAAGTCGGCCATGTAGATCTCACCCGGTCGGATCATGGGATCTCGTCCAGGCGGCCCGCCGCGTTACGCAATGCCATCGCATGGATGGCATGCTCACGCCGGTCGTCATCAAGGAGTTCCCGCATCGCTTCGTACTCGGCCTCTGGGACAAGCACGTAGGAGACGTGCGTCCGGGGGTCGATCACGCGCTGCGGGGCCTTTCCATGGTTGTCTAGCGCCCGTTGCTGCTCCGGAGTCAGCTCGATACGGTCCATTGCTCACCTCTGCGTCGATACTACTGAAGACTCGCGCAGGCCGCCAGATTCACGCCCAAGCCGACTACATTTCGACGTCCGAATGAAAAGCGCGACCCAAGCGCTCCGCGCTTCGTATCGGCCGCGCCTGCTGGCCATGAGCGAACACCCGTTGCGTTTCCAGCGGCTTTGCTCTCCATCTCCCCCTCCGCATGCCATTCCGATACGAAGCGCATACCGCTGGCCATCGCCCCGCAGATTCTCTTCCAAGTAACCCATCGGCTGGGTTCGGCACACCACGGCCGCCGCGGTTGAGGACGGGGCTGTAAATCATCGTCGTCTTCGCATCGCGATGTCCCAAGAGCTTCTGCACAGGCGAATGTCATACCCGGCGTCGAGCAAATGTGTCGCGACGAATCGCAATCACTCCATGAGGCGCTATCCTGCACCGTACACGAGCATTGCCATGATCCATGCGACACCGTCAAGCGCGGCGAGCAGGGCCTGCACGGCGGCGCGCGTCAGCACGACCGGGAACCGTCGACTCCGCTTGATGCGGACAATGTCGTCCCGCGGAGTGGGCTTCTATGCCGACGGACGCCGCACGCGGGACGAAGACCGCAGTTGACAGGATGCCGTGCGCTGCACGATGGTACGAAGCGACCATGAGCAGACTCGATGGACGCGTCGCGATCATCACCGGGGCCGGCTTCGGCATCGGCCGCGGCATTGCGCGGCGCTTCGCATGCGAAGGCGCCGCGGTGACGGTTGCCGAAATCAACATCCCGGCAGGTGAACGCACCGCGGGCGATGTGAACGCGCTCGGCGGCCGAGGACTCTTTGTCGCTACGGACGTCACTGACAAGGCGCAATGCCAGCGCGCAATCGACGCGACCGTGGAGCGCTTCGGGCGGATCGACATCCTCGTGAACAACGCCTGGGGCGGTGGCACGATCAAGCGCCTCGAACACAAGACCGACGACGAGATGCTGCACGGCGTGCGGCTCGGCTTTCTGTCCTTCTTCTGGATGATGCAGGCCGCCTTCCCGCATTTGAAACGGCAGGGCGGTGGGTCGATCATCAACCTGTGCTCGCTGAACGGCGTCAATGCCCACATGTACTCCGCCGAGTACAACAGCGCGAAGGAGGCCGCGCGTGCTCTTTCGCGCACCGCAGCGCGGGAGTGGGCGCGCCTCAACATCCGCGTGAACGTCATCTGTCCCGCCGCCGCCACCGAAGCCTACGAAGCATTCAAGGCCATGGCCCCGGAGAACGCGGCGGCACTGCTTGCGCAGAACCCCATGCGCCGCATGGGCGACCCCGAGGCAGACATCGGCGGCGTGGCGCTTTTTCTGGCGTCTGACGACGCGCGCTACCTGACCGGCAACACCCTCTTCGTGGACGGCGGGTCGCACATCAACGGCGTGCAGTGGGACCCGGGGTTGCCGGAGGATTGACGGCGCCCCGCGACGCGCGAAGTTCTGGCATGCAACTTCGGCGTTGGATCCTCCTCATAATGCTGCTCTCGGCGTGGGCGGCGGCATGCGGCGACGACGATACGTTCGCCCCACCGCCTGGTCCCGTCTACCGCAACCCCGCGGCGTCCGTGGAGGCGCGCGTCGAAGATCTGCTCTCGAGGATGACGCTCGAAGAGAAGATCGCGCAGATGCACGGTGTCCCGATTACCGACTCGCAAAACGTCAACGGAACACCGGAGAATGCACGGCTTGGCATCCCCGGCTTCCACATGGTCGACGGCATGCGCGGCGTGAGCATTACCACCGGCACAGCGACCGCGTTTCCCGTCGGCAGTGGACGCGGCGCGACCTTCGATCCCGACCTCGAGACGCGCGTCGGCGAAGCGATCGGCGCTGAGGCGCGTGCGAAAGGCTACGACGTGCTCCTTGCCCCCACCATCAACCTCCTACGTCACCCTCGCTGGGGGCGGGCGCAGGAGACCTATGGCGAAGACCCGCTACACATGGGCGTGATGGCAGTGGGGTTCATCCGCGGCGTGCAGCAACAGGTGATTGCCAGCGCCAAGCACCTGGCCCTGAACAGCATCGAGGACACCCGCATGCGCGTCAGCGTCACTGTCGACGAGCGCACGCTGCGCGAGGTCTATCTGCCGCACTTCAAGCGCGCTGTCGACGCCGGCGTGGGCTCGATCATGTGCGCCTACCCGAAGGTGAACGGCGTCTACTCCTGTCAGAACACCCACCTGCTGCACGACATTCTGTTGGGCGAGTGGGGGTTCGATGGCTTCGTGGAATCCGATTGGCTCTCCGCAACGCGCAGCACCGTCCCGTCTGCCCTCGCCGGGCTCGACATCGAAATGCCGTATCCGCACTTCTATGGACAGCCGCTCGTCGACGCCGTCAACGGCGGCAGCGTTTCGGTCGATGTGATCGACGCGGCGGTGCGGCGCATCCTGCGCGCCAAGTTCCGTTTCGGCGTCTTCGACGGGAAGCCACCGCTCAACCCGGCAACGGTGGTCGAGAGCCCTGCACACACGGCCCTCGCGCTCGAGGTCGAACGCAAGGCGATCGTGCTGCTGAAGAACGATGGCGCCGCGCTGCCGCTGTCACGCGCCTCGCTGCGCCGTGTGGCAGTCGTCGGCGTACTCGCCGACACAGTGAACCTCGGCGATACCGGCAGCAGCGACGCGCGCTCGTCCTACGCGATCACGCCGCTTGCCGGGATTCAGAAACACGCCGGCGCGGTCGAGGTCGTCAATTTGAGCCACAACACACTGAGCGCCGCCGAGCTGCAGCAGGTCGGCGCAGCAGACGCAGCGGTTGTGGCCGTGGGTCTGACGTACGCCGACGAAGGCGAGGGCCAGCAGGTCACGCCCAGCATCGGCGATCGCAAGACCCTCGATCTCTCCGCCGACCAGCAGCAGCTCATTCTCGACGTCGCCAGCCACAACCCGCGCACGATCGTCGTCTTGGAAGGTGGCAGCGCGATCATCGTCGAGGGCTTCGTCGATCGGGTCGCCGCGCTCCTCATGGCCTGGTACCCCGGCACCGAAGGCGGCAACGCCATTGCCGAGGTGTTGTTCGGCGACGTCAACCCCTCGGGCAAACTCGACGTGACCGTGCCGCGCACGGCCGATCAACTCCCACCATTCGTGAACGACAAGAGCAACGTCGACTACACCTACTACCACGGCTATCGGTACGTGGATAAGAACGGCCTCGAACCGCGCTACCCGTTCGGCTTCGGTCTGAGCTACACAACCTTTGCAGTCAGCAACCTCAGGCTCGCCGCCAGCACCATCGCACCAAACGGGGAGGTACGTGCCAGTGTGGACGTCAAGAACACAGGCACGCTCAGTGGCGACGAGGTCGTGCAGCTCTACGTCGGTTACGACGGCTCGCGCGTCGATCGCGCGGTGCGTGACCTCAAGGCCTTCCAGCGCGTCACGCTCGCTCCCGGCCAGACGAAGACGGTAGTGTTTACGGTTCCGGCGACTGACTTGGCTTTCTGGGATGTCGCTGCGAACACCTTCGTTGTCGAGCCGATCAGCTACCTCCTTGAGGCCGGGTCCTCGTCGCGCGATCTGCCGGTCGAGGCGCGGGTTGCGGTAGTCGCACGGTAGGCGTCACCATTGCAGGGTCAGGCTTCGTCCCAGAAGAACTCTGCGAAGCGAATTGAATTGACATGCTGGCACACGCTGGCGCTCGCCGGCGGGCGTGCGCTCAGTGCGGTGCCGCAGATCGTGCAGTGGAGATCGCGGTTGTCGGCTTGTTCGCTTCGCTGGTCCATGTCTCCAGATCTCCAAGCTAGCAGCCCGTCGGACTTGGAAGCCTCCAGCGACCCATCGGGGAGCGGGCCATAGAAATGACGCCGACCGCAGGTCCTAGGCCGAATCCCGTTGCGTCCCCCTGATGGCCCACAGCTCGCCAGTCGCTAGGTCGAGGTCCACGCCCGGCGCGATTTCGACGGCTCCCGATACGAGCGGTGCGACCACGCGTCCGAACCCGAACGGACGGCAGTCCCATGCCGAACGCGTTGCCCTGAATGGCATTCGAACCCGGACGCGCTTTGCCGTGCCGACAAGCCATTTTGACTTTTGCATCGAACTCCCTCCTCAGGTGTGAACTTGTAGCAGATGCTGTGCCACCAGGAGACACCCGCGGAAAGACGAGCCTTGTTTGGCCTTACGGTGTGCGCACGGGTGAAATCCGTGCATTGCGTGACGGCAGCGTGGCTGAGCAGAACCGCCGGTGCCGTATTCCGGCGTCGAGCCCGCGTCTCCGAAGGGCTTCAGATCGGTAGCCGTGCTCGCGTATCGGGACCTATCTCGTCGAGGCGCACTTCGCGGGCTTCGCAGGCGGAGACATGGGCAGCAATGGCGAATCGCAAGGTGCTTGCGGCGTCGTCGGCGTCTTGCGCCGGTTGGCGGCCTTCGATCAACGCGTCGATGAAGTCGTGCGTGCCGAGGCGGAAGCTCTCGGCCCAGTCGCTCGGGATGTCGTGCCAGGCGCGCGTCTCGCCGTCGCGGTAAAGGACGAGCGCCGGCTCGTCGAGGAGAAATCCGGTACACCGATTCACCCAGATGATCCCTTCGGTACCGTGAACCTCAATGCGGTCGTCGCTGGCGTAGTACTTCGAGCGCACGCGCATGCCAACCGAGGCGATGACTTCCCAGCTGCCAAACTTGGGGACGCCGGCGTAGCGCCAGTTGATGAAGGCGGGGCCATCGTAGAAGGCGTTCTCGCCGAAGCGGTTGACGTGCATCCAGGCGTGGACGCGCTCCACCGGCTCGGCGATGAAGAAGCGGCCCATGTTGTAGCAGTGATACCCGTGATCGAAGCAGGTTGGACCGCCGCCGCAGGTGTCGGGGTCCATTCGCCAGGCCTGCGAAGCCTGTGGTACGCGCCAGCCGTCGTCGAAGCGGCCAGCCGC
>Ga0335082_10002662_pt1 | contig 19267 bp, 12 predicted proteins | sample Lox_Sample_41_FD_206718 | JGI IMG/M metagenome (GOLD analysis project Ga0335082, IMG submission 206718) | Soil microbial communities from Loxahatchee National Wildlife Refuge, Florida, United States - Lox_Sample_4.1 | ecosystem: Environmental > Terrestrial > Soil > Wetlands | place: USA...
TCGTTAACATCCCGGGCGGCTCGCGGTCTACTCGGTCGGGAATGGCCTTCGCCGTGCACGGCACTGCCGAGCTCGCCTTTCACCGGGGCCAACATCCTCTTCGGTCAGCGGGTGCCTGGCACTTCCGGCTAGCCGGTATCCCGGGATGGCAGCCCGCCGGGGGCTCATCTGGGTGCTGGCCATGGCGACACCGGGCCATTCCCGCGCGACCTTTGACGGTAACGACCGAGCTTCCCGGACCCCAGGAGGGCGATGTCACAGATACGGATCACCAAGCAGTGCCGGACGGCCGGCGCAGGCCGACACGGGCAGGCGGAGCCGCCGCTCCCCCTGGATCCCCGGGATCCCGACATCACCCGGGTCAAGCAACTGCAGCGAAGCCGAGCCGGGACTGCAGCGGAAACGCCTTCCTCTGCGAGGACGTGATGGCGGATGCGGACGCCACCGACTTCGACCGGTACGCCTACCTGCCGGGTGCCGAGCCGCAGGTCGACATGTTCGTCGACCACGTCTGACCCCATGCGCTCGCGCTGGACCGTGCCGCGCCCTTCCGATCGCGTTGTTCAGGGGGATGACTCCCGTGAATGAGGTCGCCAAGGGCAGCGACCGGGAGGAGCAGGCCGCGGCCATGCCGCGGTCGCCGTCGGAGCCCGGGAAACTCCGGAAGCTGGTTTATGTCACGCTCCCCGGCTGCTGGGGTGCGCTCATTGTCGGGTGCCTGTCCTTCACGCCGTCGTTGCTGCCGCGCGACGGTATCATCCAGGGCCTGATCTGGGGCATCACCGCGGCCATCGGCTATGGGCTCGGGGTGCTCGCCGCGTGGATCTGGCGGGCTTTCGCTGACCGGGACGCCCGGCAGCCGCGGCGCCGGTCCTGGGCCGCCCTCTTCATCGGCGCGGCGGTCCTGGTCGTGGTGTCCTTCGGGCTCGGGCAGTACTGGCAGTACCAGATCCGCACGCTGATGGGGGTGACGGGCTACAACGTCGCGTTCGTCGTCATCTCCCCGTTCATCGCCGCGCTGATCTTCTGCCTCATCCTGCTGATCGGGCGCGGCCTTCGCGGCCTGTACCGCTGGGCCGCGCAACTGCTCCACCGCTGGCTCGGGCAGCGCGCGGCGCGCGCGGTCGCCTGGATTGTGGTCGTCGGCCTCTTCTACCTGGTAAACGCCGGCCTGCTGTTCCACGGTTTCGTCAACGTGGCCAACGCTGCCTTCTCGGTGCGCAACACGACGACCCCGGCGGGGGTGCACCAGCCCGCGACCAGCCTCCGGTCGGGCGGGCCAGGCTCGCTCGTGCCGTGGGACACGCTGGGCCGGGAAGGCCGCAGCTTCATCGGTACGGGCCCGTCGGCGGGTGATATCGAGAAGGCCACCGGTCATCCGGCCACGGAACCGATCCGGGCCTACGCCGGGCTGGCGTCGGCCGCTGACGCGCAGTCCAGGGCCGCCCTGGCGGTCCGGGACCTCCAGCGCGAGGGCGGCTTCAGCCGCAAGAACCTGCTCGTGGTGACGACGACCGGCAGCGGCTGGGTCGACCCGGCGCTGGTGGACAGCTTCGAGTACCTCAGCGGCGGCGACGCGGCGACCGTGGCGATCCAGTACTCGTACCTGCCGTCGTGGATTTCCTATCTGGTCGACCAGTCCAAGGCGCGCGAGGCAGGCGCGGCGCTGTTCGGCGCGGTCTACGGCCGCTGGTCGCAGCTGCCCTCCGGCCAGCGCCCCAGGCTGTTCGTGGCCGGGGAAAGCCTGGGGTCCTTCGGCGGCGAGGCCGCCTTCGGCGGCGAATACGGTCTGAGCCTGACCGCTGGCACGCTGTTCACGGGACCGCCCAATTTCAACACGCTGTTCCGGGAATTCAGCGACCACCGCGACCCCGGCAGCCCGGAGGTCCAGCCCGTCTTCCAGGACGGGCGCAGTATCCGGTTCGCGGACGATCCGGGTACGGGCATACCGCCGGCAGGCCGCCCCTGGAAAGGCAGCCGGGTCCTGTACATGATGCACCCGTCGGACCCGGTCGTCTGGTGGAGCCCGCACCTGATCTTCAGCGAGCCCGGCTGGATCAGCCAGCCACCGGGCCGGGACGTGCTCACGGGCATGTTCTGGATGCCACTGGTGACCTTCTGGCAGGTCAGTGCCGACCTTCCGTTCGCTCAGGGTGTCCCGGCCGGGCACGGCCACCACTACACCGCCGAGTACGTCGACGGGTGGAACGCCGTGATGCAGCCGGCCGGCATCACCCGCCAGGACCTGGCCAGCATCAGGAAGATCATCGCGGCCGGGGGATGATCGCCTGCCACGATGGCGCATCAAGTCCGCCGGCTGCTTTCCGGGTCACCGGGAACCCCACGCCCACACCGCTGCCGCCAGGACACCTAGCCCGTTCACCGCCCCGTGCAGGCCGGCCGGCGCGGGCACGCTGCCGCTGCGGCGCCGCAGCTCGAAGAACACCACCCCGGCCAGGCCGGTGAAAAGGACGGTTCCCAGCACCGAGATGACCTGGCCGGATGTGCCCCTTCCCCACGACAGTTCCGACCGCATCGTTGTCGGCGGCCATGCCGAGTGACGGAAGCACATGCCACGAGCCGAACAGCGCTGACGAGACCACGGTGGCCATCCGCGTCCCGCGGCCCCGGCGCAGCCGGGCCCACAGCACCCTAGCCCGAAGCATGCTGAGTACCGGTGACGAAAGATGCCGTTCCCACAATCGCCGGCGAAGATCGCGAGACCGGGAGCGGAGGAGCGTGCACCACCGCCCGTTCGGTGAGAGCTTAAATTCCATTCATCCCGAACGGGCCGGGTGTTACGGCTGCCATCCGTGCATGTCTCATCGAGACCGAAAGCCGCCGTGCCGATGAACCCAGCGTGCCACCTGCCAGGCTCCGGCCGGCGGGGTCTTGGGCTAGCCGGAGGTGTCGCCGCCGTTCGCGGCGAGCGGGAGCTCGGCACGCAGGCTGGTGCCCGCCCCGCGCGGGCTGTGGAGGAAGAGCTGGCCGCCCAGTGCCTCCACACGGTCCTTGAGGCCGGCCAGGCCGGTGCCGCGAGCAAGGTCGGCGCCGCCGGCGCCGTCGTCGCGGACCGCCACGCGGAGGACGGCGTCTGCGGCGTCGGCCTCGATCTCGACGGTAACGGCCGAGGCGCGCGCGTGCCTGGCCGCGTTGGTCAGCGCCTCGGCGACGACGTAGTACGCGCTGACCTCGACCGGCTCCGGCAGCCGCTGGTCCGCACGCACCCGCAGGTCGACCGGGATCGGCGAGCGGCGGGCGAGCGCCTTCAGGGCGGGGCGCAGGCCGCCCTCGGCCAGGACCGCGGGGTGAAGGCCGCGCGCGATCTCGCGTACCTCCTCCAGCGCCCCGGTCGCCTCGGCGGCAGCCCGGTCGAGGTCTGCGCCGAGCCCGCCCAGATCCGGCGGCACCGCCGCCCGGGCCGCCCGCAGCAGCAGCGCAAGCGAGACCAGCCGCTGCTGCGCGCCGTCGTGCAGGTCCCGCTCGATCCGCCGGCGGGCCAGGTCGGCGGCAGCGACGATCCGCGCGCGTGACGTGGTGAGCTCGGCATACAGCTGGGCGTTATCCACGGAGACGGCCAGCTGGCCGGCGATGAGCTGGACGGCGTCCAGGCGTTCGGCGGTGAACGCGCCGCGGATGAGCCGGTTCTCCAGCACCAGCACCGCCCGCAGCGTGCCGCGGCTGAGGATCGGCAGGGCCAGCAGCGAGCAGCATCCGGCATCGGCGAAGTACGGATCGCGGGCGAACCGGTCGTCGCCGACAGCGTCGGCTACCACCAGCGGCTCCCGCGTCCGCTGGGCGTAGCGCAGCACCGACATCGGAACCGCGCGTTCGTGCCCCGTGCCGCCGAGCGGGGCGGCGCCGACATCGCCGCCGGGGGCGGGCAGCAGCCAGTCATGCCGGTCCCGGCTCCACAGCAGCAGGTGGACGCCGGTGGCGCCGGTCATCGCGCTGACCACCTCGGCCACGCGGGCGTGCAGCCGGCCGATGCTAGTCTCCGAGCTCAGCGCCTGCGAGGCGGACAGGATGCCGAGCAGGTCGATGGTCCCGGTCGTCACGGCGGCGCGGCGATCAGGAAGATCGCCGGGATCGTCGCCGCTTGGCCCGGCGGTCGCCTCGGCCCGTGGGTGCAGGGCCGGGTAGGCCCAGTCCAGCTGGGCGGCCTTCGCGGTCGCGCCCCAGGCGAGGTACTCCCGGCGAGCCTGGGCGAGAAGGTCAAAGCCGACGTGCTCGACGCCGTGGGCCAGGTAGAAGCGGGCCGTCCGTTCGGCAATCAGCGCCCGATGCCACGGCCGCGGCCGCTGCGCGACCTCCCGCTGCGCGATGTCGAAGGCCAGGACAGCGGCGCGGAAGTCGCCGGCCGCCCAGGCCCGCTCGGCCTCGAGCAGCCGCAGCAGGTGCAGGAAATTGTCCGGCGCGTCCACGGCGTGTGCGGCCAGCCACTCCGTGACATCGTCCAGCTGCGACAGCAGATCCGCGCGCTCGTCACCATCGGTTGCGCGGGCCTGCCCGGCCAGGGCCAGCCCGCGCAGCAGGCGGGCCACGGCCGTCGCGTAGTTTCCCACCAGAGCCGGCAGTAGCGGCATCGCCGCCTCGGCATGCCGCACCAGACCGGCAGGATCGCCGAAGATGGCGGCGGCGATCGCATACTGGATGTGCGTGTGGACAAGTGCCTGCGGGTTGCCGGCGTACCTATCGATGAGGATCGCCTGGTCGGCAGTGCTCAAGCTTTCGCCGCGCAGGACACCGGCCAGCCACCGGTAAGGGTGGAGCGACTGGGCGTTCTCTTCGTTACCGGTACGCCGCGCGAACGCCAGCCCCGCCTCCACCTCGGCGACGCAGCTGTCCAGCGTTGGCGCGCAGTCCAGCAGGAACGCCACGATCGGGTGGTAGGCGTATCCCGCATTGGCCAGGTCGCCCCCCGCGATCAGCCCCTCCCGAGCCCGGCGGGCTGCCTGGACACCGTTTTCGATCGGCTCGAACCAGCAGCAGCTGAGGACAGCGAACTGGAAGCGCGCCTGCGAGGTGCCGGGCTCGTAGCCGCGGGTCTCGCCCAGCGCCAGGATCCGCCGCACCGCCCGGTACCCGGCGGCGTAGTCGCCATGCAGCGCCATAGCAGCGGCGGCGGTGTGGCTCGCCGGGCCAACCAGTGTGCGGCTCGGGCCATGCTCGATCCAGATCCGCAGCGCTTCCAGGCTCAGCCAGCCGAGCGTAGCGTGGTCGGCGATGAAGTAGGCGGCGGGCAGGACCGCGTTGAGCAGACGAGACGCGGTGAGCAGCGTCGGGTCGGTGATGTCCGGCCGGGTCAGATCGCCGACGGTGTCGGTGTGATCCAGCCACCGGTACAGACAGCCGAACTGTTCGTTGACCTCACTGGAAAGCCGGTCCGCCGGCGGAACGGTAAAGCCGAGCGCGCCCAGCGACTGCAGGCCCAGGCTGATCGCCTCGGCAAAACGGTTCCTGTGGGTCAGGCTGCGCACCTGCACTACCGTCGGGTCGGCGCGCTCCAAGGCGGTGGGGCACAGTCCCTCGATCGCGCGGTACTCCTCGTCCATCTCCTCTAGGCGCCCCAGGCTGAACAGCGCGGCGTGGCGGCCGACTTGTACCTCGACGAGCGTAGCCGTCTCACCCGGGTCGACAAGCCGCAGCGCCGCCGTCAGCAGCGCGTTCACCAGGCCGTAGTCCCCGATCAACCTCGCCTGACCCGCGGCACGCCGCAGCAGCCCCACCACCGCACGCCGCTCCGCGGGGTCCTCGACGGCGTCGATTGCCGGCAGGTACTGCCCGGCAGCTACCGCGAACAGCTCCGGCACCCCGGCCAGCCGCCGCGCCATGGCCAGCTGCAGGGTGTGCCGCCGCCGCAACTCCAGCCCACCTAGGACCGCCTCCCGGATCCGGTCGTGGCGGAACCGCACTGCTTGGTGCAGCCCCGGCTCCACCACTAGCAGGCCCTCGTCGACGGCGGGCGCCAGCATCTGTTCCACCATGTCCGCCGGCTCGCCGGTGGCAGTCTGCAGCAGGCTCAGCTCGGCCCGCCCGCCCAGACACGCCATCGCCTCTACCAGCTGCCGCGACCCCGGCAGCATCGCCTGAATCCGCGCCGTCGGCAGCCCGGCCACCTCAGACCGGCCCAGGTGAGCGAGCACGGCCGCCTTGTTCCACCACCACCCATTGGCCGTTGTCGCCAGGACTCTGTCGCGGCGCAGCGCGTTGAGCAACTCCACCGTCTGGTACGGATTGCCGGACGTGTACGGGGCGATTACGTCGGCCAGGCCAGCGGCCGCCGCCGAGTCCGCGTGCAGTATCTCCGCAACCATGGTGACCAGGCTCGCCCCGGGCAGGTTGACCAGCCGCAAATGCTCCACGCCAGACTGGTCACGCCACCTGGACAGCGGCGCTGCCAGCGGGTGAGATGCGTCTACCTCTTCCTCCCGGTAGGCGCCTACCAGGAGCAGGCCCTCCACTGGCTCCTCGCTCAGCACCAGGTCCACGAAGCCGAGCGGGGTGCGCCCGGCCCACTGCAGGTCATCGACGAACACCACCACCGGCCGTTTCGGTGAGGCGACTACCCGCAGCACCGCCATAGCGGCTCGCTGCGCCCGGACTTGCGCGGTCAGCGGATCCCCCGCATCCGGAGGCACTCCCAGCAGCGCCGCGAACTCCGGCACCGTCGCGGCCAGCAGACCCGCGTTCGCCCCGGCCGCCCCCAGGATCCGCCCGCAGACCTCGGCCAGCTCCTCGCCCGGCTCGGCCAGCAACAGCCGGCCCAGTGCGCGGAATGCCTGGTTGACCGCGTCGAACTCCAGGTCCCGCCGGTACGGGTCGAACTTGCCCGCCACGAACCAGCCGTCCCGGCCCGTCACCACCGGCCGCAGCTCATCGGCCAGCGCCGTTTTCCCCACTCCAGGCGCCCCGCTGACCAGCACCCCCCGGCACCGGCCCGCCATTGCCTCCTCGAACGCCGCCGCCAGCGCCGCCATCTCCACCTCGCGGCCCGCCAGCCGCGACGGCGGCAGCAACCGCAGCGGAACATCACGCTCACCGACCCGCAGGGCGCCGGCCGCCGGACGCCCCTGCGCGGCCAGCAACTGCTCCAGGTCGTGCAGCAGCCCGTCGGCGGTCTGGTACCGGTGGTCCGGTTCCTTCTCCAGCAGATGCATGATGATGTCGGACAGGAGCCCCGGCACGGCCGGGTTCACCTGGACCGGCAGCACCGGCACCCGGGCGAGCAGATCGTGGGTGAGCCGCAGCGGGTCCCCGGTCCCGAACGGCGGCCCGCCGGTGGCCAGCTCGTACAGCACCGCGCCCAGCGCGTACAGGTCAGCCCGCTGATCCACCGGCCGGGCGGTCCGCCCGGTGGACTCCGGCGCCAGGTACGCCAGCGTCCCCGTGATCTCGGCATGGTGGGTGAAGCCGGGGCGGATCTCGGCCAGCGAGGTCGCCAGCGCGAAATCCACCAGGCACGGGATACCGCCGCTGGAGATCACGATGTTGGACGGGGTGATGTCCCGATGCATCACCCCCGCCCGGTGCATCCCCGCCACCGCCCGGGCCATCCTGGTTGCCAGGCTGGTCAGCTCATCCGCCGCCAGCGGTTTGGCCACCCCGGCCAGGCTCGCGCCGCCGGCGTCGGCCAGCACCACCGACCCCGCGCACCGAGGCGCCGGGGCGAGCTGGACGATCCCTTCGACGCCACGCAGCCGCTCCAGCATCGCCGTCTCATGCCGCACCCGGCGGTCCGCGTCCGGCCCCAGCGGCTCCTTGCGGATAACCGTGCATTCAGGGAGGAATAGACGGGTCACCCGCGTGCGGTCGGTCTGGTGCACGATGTCGGCCCGGCCAGGCGGATCCCGGCCCGGCAGCACCCCGCCCGACCCCATCGGCACCTCCACGCACAGCCAGAACCACCTCGTACCGTACTGACCCTAAGTGTGGCGAAGGCGGCTATTCATAGCACGCGACGCGGCACGAGCCCGCTAGCCGTACCTGGCGCTGGCGGAGGCCATCCCGGAAGCTCCATTAACATCACACGATCGCGTGTGAAGCAACACCAGCACGGCCGCGGACGGCCTTGGACGCCCGGTGCGATGACCTTCTCCCCGCGCCGGTCAGCATCACGACGCGCCGGCCAGGGGGGCGGCCACGCCGAGCGGATGCAGGCTGCCGATCGGCCGGAGGAAGACGCGGGATGCGCCGGCGGCACGGCCGTCGGTCGAGTTTCCAGCCCGGCCGCCGTACCCGTCGCTAGGCGGCCGGACCAAGTTGAACGTGCTGCAGTTGCGCAGTTGCTTCCGAACCATCTCAGCCGCGGGTATGAGACGGCTTGCCTATCGGTTACGTCTGACCGCGATGTTACTGCGGCGGGCCGGCGGTCAGGTGCAGGCTGCTGGTGGTGCGTTGCCCGGACGGGCCCACCCAGGTCACTGAGATGGTGTTGCCGGGGTGGAATCGTGTCATGAGCTTGGCAAAGTCGTCGGGTGAGCCGACCGCCTGCCCGTTCACCGCCGTGATGACTGCTCCGCCGGTCATGCCGGCGGAGGCCGCGGGGCTTCCGCAGATCGTCCCGTCGATCAGGGTGCCGGAGCTGACCGGCGCGATGACCGACGGTGTGGTCAGGTCAGCATTGCTGCTATAGCACCGCTGGGTACTCCCGGAACCGCCGGAGCCGCCGTTCCGCCGCTCTTGCTGTTGCGCCTGGGTTTGCGGGTTGCTGCTGGATCCGGAGCCGATGAAGATTCCCAGGAAGGGCGGGTAGCCGACCGTGATGACGGAGCTGGCGTGACCGGCGGCGATCTGCCGGGCAACCGACAGCGCCGTGTTGATCGGGATCGCGAACCCGGCGGCAGGTCCCTGCTGGTCGCCCGAGTCGTTGCCCGCGGTATCCATGCCGATGACTCCGGCGGAGTTCGCGAGCGGGCCGCCGGAGTCCCCGGGCACGATGTCGGCGTTCGTCTGGATCATTCCGTGCAGTGTCTCGGTGGTGGTCGAGCCTGCCTCGTCGCTCGCGGTGATGGTCGTATTCAGCGCCGTGATATGGCCAGCCGTCACCTTGATGCGGCTCTGGCCCTCGGCGTTGCCCATGGCCACAGCCGCGTCCCCGACCCTGGCTGAAGAGGAGTTGCCGATCGGAACCGTGGCCAGCCCGGACGCGTTCTTCAGCTGAATCAAGGCGATGTCACCGGTCTTGTCGTAGCCGACGACCCTCGCCTGATACGTCTTGCCCGTCGAGATCACGGTCGCGGTGATCCTGGTGGAGCCCTCGATGACGTGGTTGTTCGTCAGCACCAGCCCGTCGGCATTGATCACCATGCCGGTTCCGGCGGCCGCCTCGCTGTTGTACTGGAGCGCAGTGTTAATGATCACCAGGCCCGGCTTGACCTTATTGACCATGTCCTGCTCGCCACGGGCCAGCGGGGCCGCCGAGGCAGGCGGGGCAGGCACCGCGCCGCTTCCCGGCAGGGAACCGCCCGACGCCGGGCTGAAGAACCCCACGACAACGGCTACCGCGAGCCCGGCCGCCAGCACCGCCACCACGGTGTGCGTCAGCCAGCTGCCGCTGCCTCGGCGTCTTTGGGGCGGCCCGTAGCCGATGTCTCCCTGCATCTGAATCACTCTGCCTCGCGTTCGGCCGTTGCCTCGCATGGCAGGCCAAGCCGGTCTTGATAGCTACAGCCGACCACAGCCGAAGCGGTCAGACAGGCGTAGTCCCTACTGGTTTCCGGAGCGGCTATTACGGACCGGCCGAGCCTGCGATGTGCTCCTGTCCGGTGACGTGTTGCCCGACCGGGCCGATTACCTGCCTATCGGCACCGCCGGCATCGTGGACGCACTCGTCCCTATAGGGCGGGTCAATAAACGAAGAGCCGGCATCGACTTTACTGCGGCGGGAGTGTGGCGTGGACTTGTGGTCGGCGCCATGTGAATGGGCCAACCGGTCATCGGCGTTTGCGACGAGTTCCGCATCACCGGCTGAACGGCCCGCCATGCACCGGCATCAGCCTTTCACCAGCTGGCTGTCATGGAAGTTGATCCAGATCGGGAGGAATAAATACCATGACCATCTCCGACCAGATAGACGCCCTGGAAAAGAGAGCGGCGGATCTGAAGGCTTCCTTCGATAAAGGGCGGCAGGAAACTAACGAGCAGGTCAAGGCGCGCCTTAGCCACGCTAAGGCGGATATCGCCGCCCGGCACAGTGCCGCGCAGGAGAAGCCTGGGCAGGCCACCGGCTACGTACAAAGCCAGTGGAAGTCGATGAAAGCCGATGCTGCCGCGAAAATGCAGGCCATGCAGGACCGCGTCGACCGCAAACGTGACGAGCATGACGTCAAGACGGCAGAAAGAGACGCCGAGGCCGCGGAGGAAGACGCAGCCGATGCCCTGGATTACGCCACCTGGGCGGTCGACCAGGCCCAACTGGCTGTCCTTTATGCCATAGATGTCCGCACGTGGGCTGACGAACGAGCGGCAGCATCACCAACGAGATAAGCAGTCAACGGGGCCGGATCGGACCAGGGCACATGGAGGCGGAAGGGTGACATGGGCGAGTCTCTTAATCACAGCAGAATCGGATCAGCAAGCGGCGATCGGATTCGCGCCCTGTTCAGGCAGATGCTAGGACAGGTCTCGGTTATCGCCGGGTTCTCCGCGTCCGGCCGTGATGACCAGACCAGATCGCGGCGGCCCGCCCCGCCGCCGAAACCCGGGCGACGCGCACGGTCCCGGTCTCGCGGCACTGTCGCGGCAGTAGCGGGCGGCGTCCTGCTCTCGTCTATGCTCGCCGCCTGCGGCGCCAGCGCGAACGCGAACGCCGGCTCGGTCACGTTGAATTTCTATGCTGCACCCGATGTCTCGGGCGCTACCGCGAAGGTAGTAGCCAGGTGCAGCGCGCAAAGTGGCGGGAAGTACACGATCTCCTATCAGGTGCTGCCGCTTGCCTCCGATCAGCAGCGGCAGCAGCTCATCCGCCGGCTCGCCGCGGGTGACCACTCGATCGACATCATGGGCCTCGACGTCACGTGGGCGCCCGAGTTCGCCGAGGCCGGCTGGATCGTGCCGTGGACGGGCCTCTACAAGCAGCAGGCCGAGGCCGGGACGCTGAAGCCCGCCCTGGCGACGGCGCGCTGGCGCAACCAGCTTGTCGCAGTGCCCGACAACAGCAATACCCAGCTGCTGTGGTACCGGTCCGACCTGGTCAAAACCCCGCCGGTCACCTGGGCTCAGATGATCGACGACTCGATCCAGCTGGCCCGGGAGGGCAAGCCGCATTACATCGAGATGCAGGGCGGGCAGTACGAGGGCGCGACCGTCTGGTTCAACACGATGCTGGCCAGCGCTGGAGGCAGCGTACTGACGCCGAACAGGCAGGGCGTATCGCTTGGCCCGCAGGCGCTGACCGCACTGAGCATGATGAAGCGGTTCGCAACGTCGGACGGTGCCGACCCGTCGCTGGGCGTCCAGCAGGAGAACGAGAACCGGCTCTCGATGGAGGCGGGCACGGCGGCCTTCGAACTGAACTACCCGTTCGTCTATCCGGCGATGAAGGCCGACAACCCGGAGCTGTTCAAGCACTTCAAGTGGGCGCCCTACCCTGAGGTCGTCGCCGGCCAGCCGGCGCACGTGACCATCGGCGGCACCGACCTCGCGGTCAGCGCCTACTCCAGGTATCCCACGCTGGCCTTCCAGGCCGCGCTGTGCCTGCGCGACCGGGCCAGCCAGCTGGAGAGCGCCACGGTCGGCGGCCTCCCCCCGACCCTCGGCAGTCTCTACGGCGATCCGGCGATGTTCGCCGACTACCCGTTCCACGCCGAGATCCTGCATGCGCTCCAGACCGCCAGCGTGCGGCCCGGCACGCCGGACTACCAGGTCCTGTCCATCGACATCTCACACCTCGTCTCGCCGCCGACCAGCATCAATCCGGTCAGCACCGAGCAAGGCATGACCGGAGAGATCCGCGATGCCCTGCAGCAGAAGGGGTTGATCCCGTGAGCCGCCTCGCAGTGTGCAGCGGCCCGGCCGCCAGGAAAGGAAGTGCCCGATGACTACGAGCACCGAGACGGTCGCCGTCGCCGCTCCGGCGCAGGCGCCGGCCAAGCACAGGCACAGGCACAAGAAGCCGCAGCTGTCCGATGGTGCGCGGGCCGAGCGCAGGCTCGGCTTGCTGCTCTGCGCCCCGGCCGTCATCGTCATGATCGGCGTCGCCGCGTACCCCATCTGCTATGCCGTCTATCTGTCCCTGCAGAAGTACAACCTGGCGCTCCCCAGCCAGGTCAAGTTCGTCGGGCTGAGCAACTACGGGGCGGTGCTCAGCTCTCCGTACTGGTGGCAGGCGCTGAAGGTGACGGTGATCATCACCGTCTTCTCGGTGGCCTTGGAGCTGGTGCTCGGCATGGCGCTGGCCGAGCTCATGTTCCGGACGCGGTTCAGCCGCGGCCTCATCCGCACGGTTGCGCTCATCCCGTACGGGATCGTGACCGTCGCCGCCGCGTACGGCTGGCTGTACGCGTGGACCCCGAACGAAGGCTACCTCTCGGCGCTGTTCAACAACAGCGCGCCGCTGACCTCGACGGTCCCGTCGCTGGCCATAATCATCCTGGCCGAGGTGTGGAAGACCACGCCGTTCATGGCGCTGCTGCTGCTCTCCGGGCTCGCCCAGGTGCCACAGAACCTGGAGAAGGCGGCCATGATGGACGGGGCGACCGTCTGGCAGCGCTTTACCCGGATCACCCTGCCGCTGATGAAACCGGCCATCCTGGTCGCATTGCTGTTCAGGGGCGCGGACGCGTTCCGGATCTTCGACAACATCTTCGTCCTGACCGGCGGCGGCCACAACACCTACTCGGTCTCGATTCTTGGCTACGACAACCTGTTCAGCGCACTGAACCTGGGCATCGGGTCGGCCATCTCGGTCCTGATCTTCATCTGCGTGGCGATCATGGCGGCCGCGTTCATCTGGGGCTTCGGCGCCAAGGCCCCCGGCTCGGACTTGGCGAAGTGAGGCACTGATGGATATCGCTATCAAGCAGAAGCTCGGCTGGGGTACGGCGAACACCGTCGCCGTAGTGATCGTGGCGATCCCGCTCCTGTGGATCGTGTCGCTGTCCTTCAAGACGCCGGGAGCGATCACCGACCCCAGCTTCTGGCCAGCGCACTGGACCTGGGGAAACTACAGCGGAATCCTGACCAGCTCCACATTCGTCCGGCCGCTGCTCAACTCGATCGGGATCGGCCTGATCGCCACGCTCGTCGCCGTGGTGTTCGCCTCCATGGCAGCCTATGCGGTCGCCCGGCTAGCCTTCCCCGGCAAGCGCCTGCTCGTCGCGGGGGCGCTTCTGATCTCGCTATTCCCGCAGATCTCACTGGTCACACCGCTGTACAGCATCGAGCGGGCACTGAGGCTGTTCAACACGTGGCCCGGGCTGATCATCCCGTACATCGCATTCGGCCTGCCGATGGCCGTCTATATCCTGGCAGCCTTCTTCCAGCAGATCCCGTGGCAGCTGGAAAAAGCGGCGAAGATCGATGGCGCCACGCCGTGGCAGGCGTTCACGCAGGTCATCGCCCCGCTGGCGGCACCGGGCATGTTCACAAGCGCCATCTTGGTGTTCATGTTCTGCTGGAACGAGTTCCTGTTCGCAATCTCGCTCACCTCGACGACCAGCGCGCGGACGGCGCCGGCCGCGCTGGCCTTCTTCAGCGGCAGTTCGCAGTTCACGACGCCGACCGGGCCCATTGCCGCCGCGGCCGTCGTCATCACCATTCCGATCATCATCTTCGTGTCGGTCTTCCAGCGCAGGATAGTCAGCGGGCTGACATCCGGCGCGGTCAAAGGCTAGCGCGGACATTAAGGAGAGACCAGTGGCTGACATCGTTCTGGATCAGATCACCAAGCGGTACCCGGACGGGACGCTGGCGGTCAACAAGCTGAGCCTCGACATCGCCGACGGGGAGTTCATCATCCTGGTCGGACCGTCCGGCTGCGGCAAGTCGACGACGCTCAACATGCTCGCGGGCCTGGAGGACATCTCCGAGGGCGAGCTGCGGATCGGCGACAAAGTCGTCAACGACGAGACGCCGAAAGACCGCGACATCGCCATGGTCTTCCAGAGCTATGCGCTGTACCCGCACATGACGGTCCGGGCGAACATGGGCTTCGCGCTCAAGCTGGCCAAGGCCCCCAAGGCCGTCATCAGCCAGAAGGTCAACGAGGCCGCCCAGAGCCTCGGCCTGACCGACTTGCTCGACCGCAAGCCGGCCAACCTGTCCGGCGGCCAGCAGCAGCGGGTGGCGATGGGCCGGGCGATCGTCCGCGACCCGGCCGTGTTCCTGATGGACGAGCCGCTGTCCAACCTGGACGCGAAACTGCGGGTGCAGATGCGCCTCGAGGTGTCCAAGCTTCAGAAGAAACTGGGCACCACGATGGTCTACGTGACGCACGACCAGACCGAGGCGATGACGCTCGGCGACCGGGTAGCGGTCCTTCGCGGTGGCGTGCTCCAGCAGGCCGCACCGCCGCAGGAACTCTACGACCGGCCCGTGAACCTGTTCGTGGCGGGCTTCATCGGCTCCCCCTCGATGAACTTCATGTCGGGCACCCTCGAAGCTGGCCGCCTGCGCACGCCGCTCGGGGACATGCCCGTCTCCGGTCCCTTGCGGCAGGAACTGTCGACGGCCAGCCGTGACGTCATCGTGGGCATCCGGCCGGAGAACTTCCAGGATCCTTCGCTCGTTTCCGCCGATGTCCGGCCGCACGGGATCACGTTCCAGGCCACCATCGATGTCCTTGAATCGCTGGGCGCGGAGAAGTACGTCTACTTCAGCAGGGACCTCGGGAAGACCAGGTACGTGACTGAACTCGAGGAACTCGCCAAGGATGCCGGGCGGGCGGACTCCGGAGCCACCAGCGAGACGGTGGTCGCCCGGCTCGACCCCGCCACGCGGATCAGCGAGGGCGACAACGCGCAGCTGTGGGCCGACGCGCGGTCGCTGCACGTTTTCGACCCGGCCACCGGCCGCAACCTCAGCCTGGCCCACCCCGACACCCAGGCCGGGGCGTCCGGAAAGTCCGACACAAGCCCTCCCGGGCACGGCGCCACCACGCCATCCCAGGCCCAGCCGACCAGTCGCTAGCGCCCAGCGCAGGGCATGGAGGCCGCCTTCGCCCCGGAGCCAGCGCCTGCACGTAGCCCAGCGCGGCCTCCACGCTGCGCCTCTGCGCCAGGATCCGGCCCAGGACCGCCAGCTGCGCAGACCCAATCGTCCATCTGACCTAGGAGTAGTCTTGGCGCATGCGAGGGTCCGGGCATTCGGGCGGCGGCTCGCACGGAGGTGCGACAGCCGCCGGGGCGATCCGGAATCGGGGCGGCATAGCGCTGCGGATGGTCCTCGCCACTGTGGCCCTCGCGCTCGTCGTCGGCGCCGTGTTTGCCACCCTTCTGCTCACCATCGAGGATGCATGAAACGCTGAGCGCAGCGCGCTGCATTCGCAGGACGTGCTGATCGCCGCCAATGGACTCGAACTGCAGGTGCTTGACCTGGAGACGGAGCAGCGCGGCTTCATCCTCACGCGCCAGATGGAGTTTCTCGTGCCATGGCAGCAAGCGGTGGCGACGCTCCCGCAGGAAGGGCTGGCGCTGCTCAAACTCGTCACGGGCGACCCGGCGCAGGAGGCGCGGGTGCGCGAGATCGTCACTGCCGCACGCTCGTACATCGACGACTACTCGGTGCCACTCGTCAACGCGGCGGCGCGGGATGATCCTTCGGCGAGGACCATCGCGGCGACAGCCGAGGGCGAGGCCCGGGTCGACGCCATCCGCGCCGATTTTGCGCAGCTGTTCGACGCCGAGCGCCGCACCTCCGCTGCGACCGCTCGCGCAAGTACCGAGGCTGCGCACCGTGCCTACGCCGGCGCGGTGGCCGGCGTCGGCGTGTCCATCGCTCTGGTGGCGATCTATGCCGGCTACCTGACGCGAGCAATCGTCAGACCGATTCGACGTGCCGCGACCCTGACGGGCCGTGTCGCCGGCGGCGACCTCGCCGTGCGGCTGTCCGAGACTGGCGTGGGCGAGATCGGCGCGCTGCAGCGAGCCTTCAACGTCATGGGCGCCTCGTTGGAGCGTAGTCATGACGACCTGGCCGCGCTCGCCGACGAGCAAGCCGGATTGCGGCGGGGGGCGTCCACCTGTGGACCGGGTACTTCACGATTTCATTCAAGGGCGTCAGCGTCGGCTGATAAGCCCTTGAACCGAACTGGGCGACGTGGGGTGTGCCTACGGGGGCCACGCTCAGCGACCCTGTCAGGCGGCAGGCCGGTCATCGAGCGCACCGACCAGCTCACGGCGCCCGCAGACGCCCAGTTTCTCGTAGACGCGCTGGAGGCGGCTTTCAACGGTGCGGACCGACAGGTGCATGTCGGCGGCGATCTGCCTGCTGGAGCGGCCCGCGGCGGCCTGCCGGGCGGCGTCGAGCTCGGCGGGCGTCAGGAAAACGCGCGCCGTGATCGCCTGCACGGCCGGCGTGACCGCCCCCTCGCAGCGGGCCAGCAGCCGCCCCGCCTTCTGCTCTGCGGCGGCGGCGTCCCGGGCCCGGCCGGCGCGGCGGAGGAGGACGGCGGCTTCAGCCCGCGCTTCGGCGGCATAGAGGTTCGCACTGAGGATCTCAAAGGAATCGGACACCTTTTCGAGGGCTTCGCTGTCTCGGGCGACGATCGCGTTCGCGTAGGCGGCTCGGGCAGCCACGAGATCGCCGTCGACTTCACCGGCCAGAGCGGCCAGGCGGGTGGCCACATGGCGGGCTCGGCCGAGCCGGGCCAGGCCGTGCAGCGCACTTGCCGCGCCGATCAGGTCACCGATCTGCTCGCCGAGACTGGCCGCCGCTTCGAGCTGGTCACAGGCGCACGGCAGGTCGCCGACGGCTACCGCTGACCAGGCCCGGGCCTGGAGCAGGTCGGTCTCGTTGAGGAGATCGGCGGGGAGATCGAGGGCATCGAGCGCTGCCAGCGTCTCGGCCGCCCGGCCGGCCTGCCTGGTGAGCGCCAGTGCCTGCACGGCGGCGCTATAGGGCCATCGGGAGCGGACTGGCCGACCGAGCTGCTGGAAGAGGGTGTACGACTCAGTGGCCCGGCGAAAGGCGCTCGCCACGCGGCCTTGTTGAAGGTGTACGACGGCGAGCCAGTCGGCGACGTAGCTTCTGACCTCGGCGGCCGGCTGATCGACGACCAGGCTCCAGGCACGGGTGAGAAGCCCTTCGGCTTCGCTGAGACGGCCCGCGTGCACCAGCGCATAGACGGCGGCTCCGTAGGGAGCCCACTCATCCCACGGCTGGTCGGCCGTCGGCATCGCCGGTGTTCCGAGGATAGGACTCAGCAGCTCCATGGCGTCGTCAAGGCGACCGAGCCGGACCAGCCCGTGGGATACCGTCAAGTGCACGGCAGTGAGCGGTCCTGAGCCCGGGCCCCGGAGCAAGGCCGGTCCGGCCTCCACCGCAGCCTGCGGCCCCCGGCTCGAGCCTATGACGAAAAAGCGCCGGGAAAGCAGCCTGTCGCGCCAGAACGGATCGGCGATGGCATCGGCCGCGTCGTCGAGCAGCCGCAGGTCGGCTTCGCGGCCCCGAAGGAAATAGGCGTTGTCAAAGCGAATCAGGGCGACCCGGGCCCGCTCCGCGTCGCTGGCCGCGTCCGCGGCCAGTACCGCAAGCTCACGCTCGGCCTGGCCGGCCCGGCCCAGGAAGTGGGCGGCCTCAGCGGCCGTGAACCGCGCGTCGAACCCGCCGCCTTCGGCCATGGCCGCCCGGGCCAGCCGCTCGGCAAGGGAATGGTCGTGGCGAGCCCGCGCGGCGAGCGCCCCCGCCTCCAGGAGCTCGGCGCTGCCGCCACCGCCGGTAAGGCGCAGTGACGCCCGCAGCAGGGTGTCCTCCCGCCGCCTGGCGCCGGCCGCCTCGACCGCGTCGGCCAGCGACCGGGCGAGGGCCCGCTCGCGAAGCGGGGTGATCCCCTCCCGGACCACATCCCCGTAGACGGGATGGGCGAGCCGCACCCCGACGCGGCGACGGTCCATACGGCTGGCGATCAGGCCCTTGCGCTCGAGTGCCGCTACCGCCGCGGGATCGGCCAGCCGGTCCAGGCGGGCCGGGCCGAGCGGCTCGCACAGGGCCAGCAGCTCCAGCACGGTCCGTTCGGCCTCAGATAGGTGACCCAGGCGCAGCGCTACCAGCTCGGCCAGCCGCGGCGTGGGCCGCAGCCCGCCGACCCGAAGGCGCCAGATGCCGCCCTGCTCGGCCAGCGCGCCGGTCTCCACCGCGCCGGTCACCAGTTCCCGCAGGTAAAGCGGATTGCCGCGGCTACGATCGGCGAGCTGGAGCACCGACGCTGCGTCCACCGGGCCGCCCAGCACGGTGACCAGCAGCTCCTCGATCGCCTCATCGGCGAGGGTACCTACCTCGATGCGCTCGGCCGGGCCGTCCTTCCACAGGGCCACCACCGGGTCGGGCACTGGCTCGCCCGTCCGCACGGTAAGCAGGACCGTGGCGGCCCGGGTCAGGGCCAGGTGATGCACCAGCGTGGCCGATCCGTCGTCGAGCAGGTGTGCGTCGTCGACGAAAACCACCAGCGGGCGCCCGCCTGCCCTTCCCGTCATGGCGTGGGCGTAATGCCGCAGCAGCTGACCGTGGCCGTACCGGGGAAGGCGGTCACCATCCGGGTCGGGCGGCAGAATCGGCGCCAGCGTCCCGAACGGCAGACCCCGCGACGAATTGGTGGCGGTCGTGCGCGCCACCGACATCTCCCGATCCCGGGCCAGCTGCAGGCACGTCGTGGCGAGGGCAGTCTTCCCTGCTCCGGCCGGGCCGGTGATCACCGCCCCCCGTCGGCCAACCAGCGCGGCCGTCAGCCGGGAGAGCTCTTCGCCCCGGCCGGCCAGCGGCCACCCGGTGTCAGGCATCCCTTTCCATCCCCTTTCCATCCGTCACGCGCGGTCTCCGGACAGCGCCGCCGGCCGCTCGGATGTGTTCCGCCAGTTATACGCAAGTCCACCTCGCCGGCGCGCGCGAAGGCAAGGCGATGACGGCTGTGGCGTCATAGCACGGCGCTATCACCGGAGTCCACGACCGCCGGCCGAAGCCGGCCGCCATTACCGGCACCGCCGGCGGCACTGGCCTCAGCCGCCGTCAGTAATCCCCGTCCCGGAAAGCAGTAGGGACTACTGACGGCTGATCGCATCCGCTGTGGCCGACTATCTATATGGTCAGGCCCTGCATCCGGAGCCCTGGAGCC
>Ga0335082_10002663_pt1 | contig 19265 bp, 14 predicted proteins | sample Lox_Sample_41_FD_206718 | JGI IMG/M metagenome (GOLD analysis project Ga0335082, IMG submission 206718) | Soil microbial communities from Loxahatchee National Wildlife Refuge, Florida, United States - Lox_Sample_4.1 | ecosystem: Environmental > Terrestrial > Soil > Wetlands | place: USA...
ACCAGCCGATCGCGCAGGAGCGGCACGAGCTCCGTCCCACCCGCGAGGGCCACCGAGCCTTTGCCCAGCGCTCCTGCCGCGTCCTCGACGGACTCAGGCCGGAGCAGTCTCAACGGACTTCCGCCTGCGCTCCCGCTCGTCGGCCTCGCGCAGCGCCGCGAGCATCTCCTCGCGCGTGACCGGGAGCGAGCGCACGTCGGCCCCGGTCGCGTCGCGGATCGCGTTGACGATCGCCGCCGCGGTCGGGACGATCGGCGGCTCGCCGAGCCCCTTCGAGCCGAGGTTCGTCAGGTGCTCGTCCGGGATGTCGAGCAGGTCGACCACGATCTCCGGGACGTCGGCGATCGTCGGCAGCCGGTAGGCGTCGAGTGTCTGCGTGAGCACGGTCCCGGTTCCGGGGTCGACCACCCGCGCCTCGGAGAGCGTGTGTCCCACGCCCTGGATGATCCCGCCCTCGACCTGGCTCCGGGCGCCGAGCGGGTTGATCACGCGCCCGACGTCGTGGATCGCCGCGATCCGCTCGACCTTGACCTCGCCGGTCTCGACGTCGACCGCCACCTCCGCCACCTGGACGCCGAACGTCAGCACCCGCATCCCGGTCGGGTTCGGCCCGCGCGCGCCCTTGCCGAGGATCTGCGCGTCCTCCAGGAGGCCCGTGACCTCCTCGAGCGGCCACGATCCGCCGTCGGCCGAGATCACGTTCCCGCCCATCAGCGTGATTCCGTCCTCCTCGATCTCGAACCGCTGCGCGGCGATCTCGCGGATCTGCCTGGCCGCGTCTGCCGCGGCCGCGCGCACCGCGGGCCCCATCGACGGGGTCGTCGAGGAGCCGGCCGAGATCGACGCGTACGGCCCGCGTGCCGAGTCGCCGAGCTCCACGCGCACGCGGTCCATCGGCAACCCGAGCTCCTCGGCGGCGATCTGGGCCATCGCCGTGCGGGTCCCGGTGCCGATGTCCTGCATCGCCGTGACGACCGTCGCGCGGCCGTCGGAGCCGACCCGCACCCACGCATAGGAAGGAGGCCCGCCGCCGCCGTACCAGATCTGGCTCGCGAGCCCGACCCCCCTCCGCCACGGGCCCTCCGAGCGCCCGCGCACCTCGTCACGGCGCGCCCAGTGCGGCTCGGCGCGCTCGTAGCACTCGAGCAGCCGCTTCGACGAGTACGGGTGCCCGTCGACGGCGTCCACGCCCGCGTGGTTGCGGTTTCGCAGCTCCAGCGGGTCGAGCTCGAGCCTCGCGGCGAGCTCGTCCAGCAGACACTCCAGGCCGAACGTGCCCTCGACGAACCCGGGCGCGCGGAAGGCCGCGTTCGGCGGCAGGTTGAGCTTCGCGGAGTAGGTCAGCGTGCGGACGTTCTCGCAGGCGTAGAGCATCTCCATCGGCCCGTAGGTCGGGCTCTGGAAGCCGCGCCAGCCGATCGCGTTCACGAACTCGCCCTCGAGCGCGACGAGCGTCCCGTCCGAGCGCGCGCCCGCGCGCAGCCGCTGGATCGTCGCGTTGCGGTTGCCGGTGGCGAGGTTCTCCTCGCGCCTTGACAGCGCGCAGCGCACCGGCCGGCCGGTCTGGGTGGCGAGCGCGATCGCGACGAAGGTCTGGTCGCCCGGGCCGTTCTTGGCGCCGAAGCCGCCGCCCATGAAGTTGCAGACGACGCGCACGCGGTCGGGCGGGAGCCCGAGCTGCTCGGCGACCGCGTCGCGGACGCCCCAGATGTACTGCGTCGAGATGTAGACCTCGAGCGTGTCGCCCTCCCAGCGGCAGACGGTCTGATGGGTCTCGAGCGCGTTGTGGAGGACGGTCTGCGTCCGGTACTCGGCCTCCACGACGACGTCTGCCTCGGCGAAACCGGCGTCGGGATCGCCGCGCTCGTAGCGGCGCGGGTCGTCGATCAGCGACTCCTGCCTGATCGCCTCGTCCGGGTCGAGCAGCGGCTCGAGCTCCTCCCACTCGGCCTCGATCAGCGCGAGCGCAGCCTCCGCCTCGGCCCGGCTGTCCGCCGCGACGGCCGCAACCGGGGCACCGTGGTAGCTCGGCTCGAGCGCGAGGACGTGGCAGTCGTCCGGGCCGATCGCGCCCCGGACCCCGTCGGCCGCTCGTGCCCTCGTCAGATCAAGTTTGTTCACGCGCGCGCGCGCGAAGGGGCTGCGCAGGACGGCTGCATGGAGCATCCCCGGCAGCGCGAGATCGGCCGTGAAGACTGCCTGCCCGCGGGCCCGCTCGTACCCGTCGGTCCGCTGCTCCGGCCGGCCGACGACGACGCCCGGCCCGGCGGGCCACTGCTCGAGCGCCTCGTCGTCCTCGACGACGACCCACTGCTCGGTGTAGCGGCCCTCGACCTCCTTCTGCGTCTTGATCAGCCGCGCCACGAGAGCACGGCCTCCTCGATCCGGGGGTACGTGCCGCAGCGGCACAGGTTGCCCGACATCGCGTGGCGAACTCGCTCCGGGGTCGGCTCCGGGTCGGCAGAGACCAGCGCCGCGGCGGAGACGATCTGCCCGGGCGTGCAGAAGCCGCACTGCAGCGCGTCCGCGCGAACGAACGCATCCACGAGCGGGTGGTCGCGCAGGCCCTCGATCGTCGTCACCTCTCGCTCCCCGACCGTGTGGACGAGGGTGATGCACGAGAGCACGGGCACGCCGTCGAGCTGGACCGTGCACGCCCCGCAGTGGCCCTCCCCGCAGGCGACCTTCGTTCCGGTCAGGCCGAGGTCGCCGCGCAGGGTCTCCGCAAGTGTCCGCTCGACCGGCGCGTCGACGCGGTACCGGTCTCCGTTGACCGTGAGCTCAAGCACCCGACGTCACCGCGAGGATGTCTGCAAGGTGGACGAGCCGGAACGCCGTCCGGCTGATGATGCGCTGCTCGGTCTCGTCGTCGAGCTCCGGGAGCGAGCGCCAGAGGTCTCGAGCGGCGGACACGAGCTCGCGGATGCGCTCGCGGTCCTCCACGTGCCCGTCTCGATCGGCGCAGGCGTTCAGCGCGAGCCCTAGCACGCCGATCGTGTCGGCCTGCCGCGTCCAGAGAAGCGGCGTCGCCATCGACAGGTACTGGTGGATCCGCGCGAAGGCCATCGGCTGCGAGAACGTCCCGCCGCCGCGGGGGGCACTGGGCTCGAGCGGGGCCTCGCCGTCCGCGATCCGGTTCGCGTTCCCGATCAGCATTCCGTACAGGTCGTCCCCGTCGAAGCCCGCGAGCCTCGCCGTCCGGACCGCGATCAGGAGCGAGCTCGGCTGCTGGCCATAGGGGTAGTCGGAGGCGTAGACCGTCTGCTCGGGCGAGATGAGGTGGAACAGGCTGAGCAGGTCGATCGGGCTCCAGACGGAAGTGTCGAAGAAGACCCCGGCCTTGCCGGCGAACCGGTCGGCGAGCTCGGCGAGGTCGGCGATCCCGGCGTGGGCGATGATCAGCTGCGCGTCCGGGTACGTCTCGACGAGCCGCGCGAGGTGGTCGGCGATCGGAGGCAGGCCGCGGCCGCCGTGGATCAGGATCGGCACGCGCCGCTCGGCAGCGAGCGCAAAGACGGGCGCCAGGCGCTCGTCGTTGAGCAGGAACCGCTGGGCGCGCGGGTGGAGCTTGATCCCGCGCGCGCCGAGGTCGATGCAGCGCGTCGCCTCCTCGATCGGCTCCTCGGCGAGGTCGAGCCGCACGAACGGCACGAGCCGGCCGTCGGAGCGCTCCGCGTGCTGGAGCGTCCGGTCATTCGCGGCGCGGAAGGCCGGATGCCGGTCCGGCTCGTCCATGCAGAACATGAAGCAGCGGGAGATCTCGTAGCGGTCGTTGATCCGCTCGAGATCCTCGTAGACACCGATCATCCCGTCGATGTCGTGGCCGAGGTGCACGTGCGCGTCGAAGATCTCGGTTTCGGGAGGAAGCTCGGCGGCCAGCTCCTCGTCGTAGCTGGCGATCAGCCCCTGCGCCCTTTTGAGCACGTCTTCCACTGATTCGAGTCTAGATGTACGATCCGCGTCGCCGTGTCAGACCTGTTGATCTACGCAGACTCTCTTCGCTCGCCCGAAATGCGTCATGAGGTGCCGATCGCGATCCCGGACCCGTTCCTGTACGTGGAGCGCAACGGGCAGCGGTACGTCGTCGCGAGCGCGTTCGAGCTCGAGCGGATCGCGGCCGTCGCGCCCGAGGTCGAGGTCAAGCCCCCGGAGGAGTTGGGCATTGACGAGCTCTTCGCGAAGGGGATTCCGCGGGAGGAGATCGAGCTCGAGATCGTCCTCCGCGCCGCCAAGCACTTCGGGCTCACCGAGGCCACTGTCCCGACGACCTTCCCGATCGGGCTCGGCGACCATCTGCGCGCGAACGGGATCAAGGTCAACGCCGACCGCGCGAGTTTCATCACACGCAGGCGGGTCAAGAACGACGCCGAGCTGGCAGGCATCCGCCGCGCCCAGCGGGCGGCCGAGGCCGGGATGACCGCCGCGCGAGAGCTCCTGCGGTCAGCGGAGCGACAGAACGGGAGCCTCGTGCTCGAGGGCGAGCCCCTGACCTGCGAGCGGCTGAAGATCGCGGTGGAGCGGGCGTTCACGGCCAACGGCGCGTTCGCGGACGAGTTCATCGTCTCGCACGGGGCACAGACGGCGGTTGGGCACGACATGGGCTCGGGGCCGATCGCGCCCGGCGAGCCGGTCTGCCTCGACCTCTTCCCCCGCGACCGCGAGTCGGGATGCTTCGCGGACATGACGCGCGTGTTCGTCGCTGGTGAGGAGCCGGCCGACGAGCTCGTCGAGTACCACCGCCTCTGCCGCGAGGCGCTCGAGCGCTCGGTCGAGGCCGTCAAGCCCGGCATCCGCGGGAGCGAGCTGCACAAGATCTGCTGCGAGGTCTTCGAGGAGGCCGGCTACCCGACGCTGCTGTCGAAGCAGCCGGGCGAGGTGCTGAGGGACGGCTTCTACCACTCGCTCGGGCACGGGGTTGGCCTCGAGGTCCACGAGGAGCCGTGGCTCGGCCGCGCGCCCGGCGAGCTGGTCGCCGGGGACGTGATCGCGATGGAGCCCGGGCTCTACCGATACGGCTACGGCGGATGTCGCCTGGAGGACCTCGTGCACGTCACCGACGACGGCCCCGAGGTGCTCACCGACTACCCGTACGACCTCGAGCCGTAAGCGGGGCGACTGCGACCCTCGCGGCGCAGCCATCGCCGCTGCCGAGAGAGCGGGCGGCCTAGGATGGCGCAGTGACCAGCGAGCGACAGACGATCGACACCATCATGCTCGAGGAACGGCGGTACCCGCCGACGGCCGAGTTCGCTGCGCAGGCGAACGCGCAGCCGGAGATCTACGAGCGGGACTTCGAGGAGTTCTGGACCACCGAAGCGCGTGAGCGCGTGTCGTGGTTCGAGGACTTCACGACGCTCTGCGAATGGGAGCAGCCGTACGCGAAGTGGTACCTGGGCGGGAAGCTGAACGTCACGTACAACTGCGTCGACCGGCACGTCGAGGCCGGCAACGGCGACAAGATCGCCTACTACTGGGAGGGCGAGCCCGAGGGCGAGCGGCGCACGCTCACGTTCGCGGACCTCCAGAGGGAGGTCGTCCGCTTCGCGAACGCGCTCAGGAAGCTCGGCGTCGAGAAGGGCACTCCGGTCGGGATCTACATGGGCATGGTCCCTGAGCTCCCGATCGCGATGCTCGCGTGCGCCCGGCTCGGGGCGCCGCACACCGTCGTCTTCGGCGGCTTCTCTTCGGACTCGCTCTCGGATCGGCTCAACGACATGGCCTGCAAGGTCCTGATCACCCAGGACGAAGGGCTGCGGAACGGCGGCAAGGTGGCGCTCAAGGCAAACGCCGATGCCGCTCTCGCCGAGTCGCCGGAAGTGAAGAAGGCGGTCGTCCTGCGCCGGACCGGAGGCGACGTCGACGTCGTCGACGGCCGCGATCTCTGGTGGCACGAGCTCGTGGAGGGGGAGAGCGGCGACCCCTCGACGTGCCCGTGCGAGCCGATGGACGCCGAGGACCTGCTCTACCTGCTCTACACGAGCGGCACGACCGCCAAGCCGAAGGGGATCGTCCACACGACCGCCGGCTACCTCGTCGGCGTCTCGACGACCCACCACTACATCTTCGACGTGAAGCCCGACTCCGTGTACTGGTGTGCCGCCGACGTCGGCTGGGTCACCGGCCACAGCTACATCGTCTACGGGCCGCTCTGCAACGGCACGACCGGCGTCATGTACGAGGGGGTTCCCAACTACCCGGACAAGGACCGCTGGTGGGCGATCGTCGAGCGCTACAAGGTCGACATCCTCTACACGGCGCCGACCGCGATCCGCACCCACATGAAGTGGGGGCCCGAGCACGCTGCGAAGCACGATCTCTCCTCGCTGCGCCTGCTCGGGTCCGTCGGCGAGCCGATCAATCCGGAGGCGTGGGTCTGGTACCGCGAGCACATCGGCGGCAACCGGACCCCCGTCGTCGACACCTGGTGGCAGACCGAGACGGGGATGATCCTCATCACGCCGCTCCCAGGAGTGATCACGACGAAGCCCGGCTCGGCCACCCGGCCCTTCCCGGGCGTCGACGCCGCGGTCTACGACGAGCAAGGGAACGAGGTCGCACCGGGCGGAGGCGGCTATCTCGTCCTCCGGCGACCCTGGCCCGCGATGCTGCGCGGGATCTACAACGCCGACGGGCGGTACCGCGAGACCTACTGGTCGAAGTACGACGACTCCTACTTCGCGGGCGACGGCGCCCGGCGCGACGAGGACGGCGACTTCTGGCTGCTGGGCCGCGTGGACGACGTGATGAACGTCTCCGGCCACCGGATCTCGACGATCGAGGTCGAGAGCGCCCTCGTCGACCACCCGGGTGTGGCCGAGGCCGCGGTCTGCGGCCGCTCGGACGACCGGACCGGCCAGGCGATCGTCGCCTACGTGACGCTCAAGGGCGGCGAGGAGGGCTCCGTCCAGATGCTCGAGGAGCTCCGCAGCCACGTGGCCACGAAGATCGGCCCGATCGCGAAGCCGGCGAACATCGTGTTCACGCCGGAGCTGCCGAAGACGCGAAGCGGCAAGATCATGCGCCGCCTCCTGCGGGACGTGGCCGAGGAGCGCCCGCTCGGCGACACGACCACGCTCGCCGACCCGACCGTCGTCGAGGAGATCAAGGAGCGCGCCGAGACCGAGAAGGCGGACGACTAACGGGGTCTCCATGACGGGCGAGCTGAGCCATGAGCAGGAGCGGAAGCTCGCGACCGACCTCTTCAATCACGTCTGGACGCTGCTCGAGAAGCCGGAGCGGACGCCCGAGCAGGACGACGAGATGATCAACGCAACGCACGCTCAGCGCCACCACTGGGCGCAGGCCGGCACCGCAGCGAACGTGGCGCGCGGCGAGTGGCAGGTCTCTCGCGTCTACTGCGAGCTCGGCCGCCCCGAGCCGGCCCTCTTTCACGCCGGCCGCTGCCTCGCGTACTGCGAGAGCGCGCCGGACGAGCTGGAGGACTGGGATCTCCCCTTCGCCTACGAGGCCCTTGCCCGGGCCCACGGCCTGGCCGGGAACCAGGCCGAGAGCGAGCGCTATGCCGGCCTGGCGCGAGAGCTCGGCGGCCGGATCGCGGACGACGAGGACCGCGAGGTCCTCGAGCGCGACCTGGCGAGCCTTCCCTAGGCGAGGAGCGCTTCGAAGGGGGCGGCGTCGTCGAACGGCCCGATCAGGGCGAGGTTGAGCCCGTTCGAGCCGATCACGTCGTGGGCGACGCGCTGGACGTCCTCCACGGTGACCGCGTCGAGCCCGGCGAGGACCTCCTCGGGCTCCAGCACAGGGTCGCCGAGCACCTCGCGGGCGAGGCCGTAGACGATCATTCCCTGCGGGCTCTCGAGCCTGAGCACGAAGCGGCCCTTCGCGAGCTGACGTGCCTTCTCGAGCTCCTCGGCCGGCACCGGCTCCTCGGCGATGCGCCGGAACTCGCGCACGATCGTCTCGACGGCTTCCTCGCTGCGCGCGATGTCGACGCCTGCCTGCGAGTAGAGGGAGCCCGCGTCCGTGTAGCCCTGGTTGTTCGCGTAGACGTAGTAGGCGAGCCCGCGCCGCTCACGCACCTCGGTGAAGAGGCGCGACGACATCCCGGTGCCGAGGACGGTGGCGAGGAGCTGGAGCGCCCAGCGGTCAGGGTGCACGAGCGGGTAGCTGCGCACGCCCAGGCAGAGGTGCGCCTGGTCCGAGTCCTTGTGGTGGATCACGACGCGGGAGCCGTTTCCGCTCTCGGCCGTGGCGGGAGGCTCTCCGGTCTCTTGCGGCTCGAGGTCGCCGAGCAGGCGCTCGATCGAGTCGAGGTAGTCGAGGTCGAGCCGGCCGGCGACGCCGACGACCATGCGCTCGGGCTTGTACCAGCGGCCGGTGTAGTCGAGGAACGTCTCGCGCTTCGCGGCGCGGACTGTCTCCTTCTTGCCGATGATGTCCCAGCCGAGCGGCTGGTCGCCGTACAGGAGCCGGTCGTAGACCCCGCCGATGAAGTCGCGCGGCGTGTCGTAGTACATGTTCATCTCCTCGACGATCACGCCCTTCTCTCGCTCGATCTCCTCGGGATCGAACTTCGAGTGGCGGAGCATGTCGACGAGCACGTCGAGCGCCTGGTCGCGAAAGTCGGCGGCGCACCTGACGTAGTAGCCCGTGTACTCCTTGCTCGTGAACGCGTTGAACTCGCCGCCCAGGCCGTCGACCTCCATCCCGATGTCGCGGGCTGTTGGCCGCCGCTCGGTGCCCTTGAAGAACATGTGCTCGGCGAAGTGGGCGATCCCGTTCGTCTCGGCGGTCTCGTAGCGCGAGCCGGCGGCGAGCATGATCATGCAGGTGACCGACTGCACCCGCGGCATGTCGGCGCTCAGCACGCGCAGGCCGTTGTCGAGCCGTTCCAGCTCGAAGACGTTCGTGGTCGTGCTCACGGGCGTCGTCTCATGCTGCCAGGCGCTCCCTCCACGCAACCGGGATCGGCACGGACTCGCCGTTTCTGTAGTCGTAGCCCACACAGACGCTCTTCGCCTCGGCGACCAGGCGGCCGCCGGCCCACAGCTCGTACTCGAGGTCGAAGCTCTTCGTGCCGAAGCGGCCGGCGCGGACGCCGACCTCGACCTCGTCGCCGAAGCGGAGCGGCGCGCGGAAATCGATCTCGATCCGGGCCACGATGATCCCGAGGTCCTCGAAGCCCTGCGCGGCCTCGACGTCGACCAGGAAGCCGACTCGCGCGGATTCCATGTAGGTCAGGTAGACGGCGTTGTTCACGTGACCCATCGCGTCGAGGTCGCGAAAGCGGATTGTGTCCCGGTGCACGAAGTCGAAGCCGTCCACGTGCGAGATGCTAACGGCGGGATGGCGGGTGAGAAGACACGCAGAGCGATCGCGTCGCAGCCCGAGTGGCTCCGGCAGGTGCCCACCGACCGGCGCCTTCCGTCCGGCCGCGTGCTCCACACCGGCTGCGGCACCTCGTTCCACGCGGCCCAGACCGGCGGTTGGGCGGTGCAGGCGCTCGAGCTCGTGCTGCGGCCGCGCGAGGCGGATGCGCTCGTCGCGATCAGCCACGAGGGAGAGACGACGCTGACGCTCGAGGCGGCCCGGGCCTTCGACGGCCCGGTGTGGCTCGTCACGGGGAAGCCCGACAGCCCGCTGGGGGAGGTGGCCGACGAGGTCGTCGTCGCGACCCCCGAGGTCGAGGCCAGCTGGTGCCACACGGTCAGCTACACGTGCGCGGTCGCCGCGCTGGCCGCTCTGCACGGCGAGAACGTCTCCGGGCTCGCGGACGCGGTCGAGCGGGCGCTGGAGCACCGCGAGCCCGTGAGCGACCACGAGCGCTTCCTCGTCGCCGGGGCCGGCCGCGACTGGCCGACCGCGCAGGAGGCGGTGCTGAAGCTGCGCGAGGGAGCTCACATCGCCGCCGAGGCACACGAGACCGAGCAGCTGCTGCACGGCCACCTCGCGGCGGTCGACGAGTCGGTGCGGGCCTTCGTGCTCGAAGGCGAGGGCCGAGCAGCCGAGCGCGCGGCCGGAGCGGTTGCCGCGCTGCGCGAGCTCGGCTGCGAGACGACGCTCGTCCCGACGGTGCACCCGGTCGCGGACGTCGTGCGCTTTCAGCAGCTCACGGTCGACCTCGCCGAAGCGCGCGGCATCGACCCGGACCCGATCCGGACGGACGACGACCGCTGGAAGCGGGCGCACGACGCGCCCGGCTGAGGCCGTTCCCTAGAGGGGCGTGGCCATGTCGTTCTGGATCTCGGTCGCGGTGAGCGCCCGGTTGTAGAGGCGCACCTCGTCGATCTGGCCCTGGAAGAACTCCGACCAGACCGCGTTGCCGCCGATGGTCAGCGGGTTCGGCGTGTTGAGCAGGCTCCCGCTGATCGCCTTCGACCCGGCCAGGACGCCGTTGACGTAGAGCCGTAGCGTCGTTCCGTCGTAGGTGGCGGCCAGATGGGTCCAGGTGTTCAGCGGGACCGGACCAGTGCCGGGCGCATTCTGCTCGGCATTGCTCAGATAGACCTGCGCGACCGGCTTGTTCGTCCCGTTGTTCGCGTAGAGCGAGTAGTTCATGCCCTGCGGGCCCTGCTTGAACAGCACGCTGGACCAGTTGCCTGCCGAGGTCGGGTTGACCCAGGCCTCGAGGCTGAAGCCGGTCGTGAAGTCGAGCGAGTCGGCGTCGTTGACCGTGACCACGTCGTTGATGCCGTCGAAGGACAGAGCTCCGCCGTATTTGCCCGTCCCGGTCCAGATCGGTCCCTCGAGCGTGCCGTGGTTGCCGTGCCCCGAGACGTCGTAGAGCGTGCCGAAGTTCCCCTCGTTGAAGTTGTACGCGGCCACCAGGCCCGCGGGCGCCGAGCTGACGAGGTTGAAGTTCGCCGAGTACGCCTGGTCGGTCGCGGGCACGGCGATGGTGTGGCTCTGCGCGCCACCGTCGGACCAGGAGGCGAAGTTGTAGCGGTTACCGCCCTGGAACTGCGGCGAGTCGACGCTGATCGTGTGCTGGAACCCGATCACGTCGTCGTAGACGAACGGCGTCGTCATCGGGATGCCGTCCATCGTGATCGTCAGTCCGCTCGGCTGGCTGGCGAAGTTCAGGTTCACCTTGTCCGGGTAGATGTTCACCGAGGTTTGTGTCTCGATCCCGTCCGAGTCCCTCGCGGTCAGCACGACCTCGAACCAGGTCAGCTCGTGGAAGCTGTGGCCCGTCGTCGGGATCGTGAAGGTCCCGCCCGACCCGGTTACGGAATCGATGAACGGGTGGATGTGCCCGAGGTGGTGGAACACGACCTTCCAGGTGAGCCCGCTCGCGGGAATGGACACGTCCTCGGCGTCACTCGCCTGGCCGGAGAACGTGATCGTGTCGCCCGCCCGGAACTTCGAGCCGTTGATCGGGCTCGTGATGATCGGCTGCGGCGGGTTGCCCACCGTGATCGTGACCACGTCCGAGGGCGTCGTGCTGTTTCCGTCGGAGGTGGTCAGCCTCGCGGTGTAGCGGCCGCGGTTGTTGTAGGTGTGCGTGGGGTTCGCCTGGGTCGATGTGGTGCCGTCCCCGAACGTCCAGCTGTAGGTGAGCGCCTGTCCCTCGGGGTCGGTCGAGCCGGCGCTCGAGAAGTGGACGGTCAGCGGAGCCGTCGGGCTGCTCGTGGTGTCGGCCGAGGCCACGGCCGTCGGCGGCTGGTTCGCGTTGAGGTTGCGGATCCGGTGGATCGAGCCCGCGTTGTTCGTCGCGAATGGGCCGTTGTCCACGTAGTAGAGCGAGCCGTCCGGGCCCATCGTGAACGCCACGATGTCGCCGTAGGGGCCGTCCGCGGAGCCGTCAGGCGGGACGAAGTTCACGATCCCGCTGTTGTTGCCGTTGGCGTCGAGCGTCATGCGCTTGATCCAGTTCTGCGAGTAGTCGCCGAAGATGTACGTGCCCTGGTAGTCCGCCGGGAATTGCGTCCCCCGGTAGACGAACCCGCCGATCACGCAGGCGTCGCGCCCGCTGTGGTTGTACGTGTAGGTCGGGTTGGTCATGCCGGGCTCGCTGCAGTTGCCCTCGCAGATCGGCCAGCCGTAGTTCGCGCCTTTCTGGACGACGTCGACCTCTTCCCAGGTGTCCTGCCCGACGTCGCCGACGTACATCCGGCCGGTCACGGAGTCGAACGAGAAGCGGAACGGGTTCCGGAAGCCGCGCGCCCAGATCGCGTCCTTGTTCGGGCCCGCGCCGTCGTAGAACGGGTTGTCGGCCGGGGCGCTCCCGTCCGTGTTCATCCGCAGGATCTTGCCGTTGTAGGAGTTGAGGTCCTGCGCGGTCTGCGGCAGCAGGTGGTCGCCGACCGCGACGTAGAGCTTGCCGTCGGGGCCGAAGTGCAGGTCGCCTCCCTGGTGCCAGATGTCGGCGACGGAGTCGTTCTGCCAGATCATCACCTGGCTCGAGAGGCTGGCCTGGTTGCCGACCAGCGTGAAGCGCGAGACCTGGTTCTTCGAGGTCGCCGTGTTCGTGTAGTAGACGTAGAAGTAGCCGTTGTTCGCGAAGTCCGCGTCGAGCACGATCCCGAGCAGCCCTCGCTCGTCGGCGGTCCAGACGTTCGGCAGCTGGAGCACCGGCGTCGGATCGACCGACGACGCGCCTGGCTGGACGACCCAGATGTTGCCTCCGCGCTCGATGATCAGCATGCGGCCATCCGGGGTGAAGACCATGTTGGTCGGCTCGCTGAGGCCGACGATCAGCTTGTCGTTGACGAAGTTCGGCGCCTGGTTGAAGACGTTGACGGTTACTGGCGCCGACGTCGCCTGGTTGCCCGAGCTGTCCCGTGCGACTGCGGTCAGCGTGTGGTTGCCGTTCGGTCCCGTGGTCGTGTCCCAGCTGATGCTGTACGGGGCCGTCAGGTCCTCCGCGCCGAGGTTGGCCCCGTCGAGCTTGAACTGGACGCCGACGACGCCCTTGTTGTCGCTGGCGTTCGCGGAGACGGCCACGGTCCCGGCCACCGTCCCGCCGGTCGGGGCGGTGAGCTGCACGGTCGGGGGTGACGTGTCGCAGGCGCCGGTGGTGCCCGAGACCGGCGGGCTCGACTTCCCCGACCTGTTGCCGGCACCGTCGAATGCATCGACCACGAACGAGTACGTGGTGGAGCAGGCAAGGCTCGAGACGGTCGCGCTCGTGGTCGGGGAGGAGCTGACGAGCGCTCCGTTCTGGTAAATGCCGTAGCCGGCGACGCCGACGTCGTCGGTCGATCCGGTCCAGGCCAGCGAGACGCTGTTCTCGGTCTGCCCGGTCACGTTCAGCCCGGTTGGCGTCGTGGGCGGGGAGTTGTCCTGCGAGACCGGGGTGTTCATGTCCGTCTGGATCTCGCTCTGGCTCAGCGCCCGGTTGTAGATCCGGACGTCGTCGATCAGCCCCTTGAACCACTCGCTCCAGATTGCGTTTCCGCCGATCTTCAGGAGCCCGGTGGAGGAGATGATGCTGCCGGTCTGGGCGCGGCTCGCGACCTGGACGCCGTTGACGAAGAGCTTCTGAGTCGTGCCGTCATAGGTCGTCGCGAGGTGGGTCCAGGTGTTGAGCGGGACCGCGGCCGTGCCCTGGGCGTTCTGCTCGGCATTCACGTAGACCTGACCGACGGGGCGGTTCGAGCCGTTCTGCGCGTACAGGGAGTACGTCATGCCGCCCGTGCGCTCTTTGAAGATGACCGTCCGCCAGCTGCCGCCGCCGGTCATGTTCACCCAGGCATCGAGCGTCATCCCGGTCGTCAGATGGAGCGACGCGGAGTCGTTGACGCGCACGTAGTTCGACGTGCCGTTGAACGAGAGCGCCTTGCCGCACTTGCCGGTCGTCGACCAGGTGGCGCCTGACAGCGTCGCAGTGTTGCCGTTTCCCGAGCTGTCGGCTGCGGTCGTGCCGGTGCCCTCGTCGAAGTTGTAGGCGGCGACCAGTCCCGAAGGCGCCGCGGAGACGCCTGACCCGGTAAGGCCGAGGACCAGCAGCACCAGCGCCGCGAGCCCTCCCAGTCGCAGATACCTGGATGCCACAAGCGATGAGAGTGGCGCCTGCTCCATGTCCCTCCCTTACCCAATGGATTGCGACCCTGGCACCGAGTGCGCCGTCGGTTGTACTCGCGGATTACTGCAGAGATATTCGCCAGGCTATTCCGCAGCCGGGCGACCAAAAGGTCGATTAGAGCGAAGCTAGCTCGGCGAGCAGGCGATCGACCTCGTCCGTGGTGTTGTAGTGGAGAAGCCCCACGCGAACGGCTCCGTCGGGGAGGCCGAAACGGTCCATGACCTCGACCGCGTAGTAGTTTCCGTGCCAGACGGCGAAGCCGCGCTCGCCGAGCTCCTCGGCGACTGCCCTGGGCGTTCGTCCGTCGACGTTGAATGCGAACGTCGAGACGCGCCCGTCCATGCTCGGCAGCCCGAGGAGGCGGCACGAGCCCGGGAGGCCGGCAAGGAACCGCTCGCCGAGCTCGCGCTCGTAGGGAAGGATCGCGTCCCAGCCGACCGAGTCGACGTACTCGACCGCGGCGACGAAGCCGGCGAGCAGCTCGTGCGGGAGCGTTCCCGTCTCGAACCGATGGCCCAGCGGCTCGTCGGCCGCCGGACGGACCTTGTAGGGACGCCAGCGCTCCAGTAGCTCCGCCCGCGCGAAGCCGAGGCCGAGGTGCGGGCCGAAGTACTTGTAGGGCGAGCAGAGCAGGACGTCGATGTCCGCGGCCGCCACGTCGATCGGCCCGTGCGGCGCGTAGTGGACGGCGTCGATCCAGGCGAGAGCTCCGGCCTCGTGCGCGAGCTCCGCGACGCGGGCGACGTCAACGAGGGTCCCGACGGCGTTCGAGGCCCAGGGGCACGCGACTACGCGGGTGCGATCCGACAGCAGCGAGGCGAGGTGGTCGAGGTCGACGGTCGTGTCGTCGCGGATCTCGGCGAAGCGCACCTCGAGATCGAGGTCGCGCGCGAGCTCCAGCCAGGGCGAGACGTTGCCGTCGTGGTCGAGGCGGGTCACGACTATCTCGTCGCCTGCCGCGAGCTCCCGGCCGACCGTTCTCGAGAGTGCGAAGTTGAGCGACGTCATGTTCGCGCCGAACACGACCTCCTCCGGGCGGCAGCCGAGGAAGGTGCTCCCGGTGTGGCGCGCCTCGTCGACGAGTGCCTCGGTCATCCGGCTCGTCTCGTAGGGCCCGCTGACGTTCGCGTTCGAGTTGCGCAGGTACCCGGCGATCGCCTCGATCACCTCGTCCGGCACCTGCGAGCCGCCCGGGCCGTCGAAGAAGACGAGCGACCTGTCGAGCGCCGAGAAGCGGCGGCGGACCGCTTCGACGTCGTACGCGACAGTGCTCACGAACGGGACGCTACCGATGTTTACGTGGCTCGAGGGTGGCAACTGGCAAACTGGACCGAGTCGTCCAGATAACCGAGGGAGAGCGATGGAGACCGACACCGCAGGCGTGTCAAGCGCCTCAGCGCCCCAGGACGGAGCGAAGATGGACACGGTCGTCGAGGCCCACGAGCTGACGCGCCGATACGGCGAGGGGGAGACGGCCGTGGACGCGCTGTCGGGCGTCGACCTCCAGGTGGCGAGCGGCAAGCTGACGGCGGTGATGGGGCCCTCCGGCTCCGGCAAGTCGACGCTGATGCACCTGCTGGCCGCGCTCGACCGTCCGACGTCCGGCTACGTCGTCCTCGCGGGGACGAAACTCGGTCAACTGAGCGACAACGAGATCACGAAGCTCCGCCGTGAGCACATCGGGTTCGTGTTCCAGTTCTTCAACCTCCTCCCGATGCTCACCGCCGACGAGAACGTCCGCCTGCCGCTCTCGATCGCCGGCGAGAAACCGGATCCCGCCTGGTACGACGACCTCATCGAGAAGGTCGGCCTCGCGGACCGGCGCAGGCACCGGCCGGCCGAGCTCTCCGGCGGCCAGCAGCAGCGGGTCGCGATCGCGCGGGCGCTCGTGTCGCGCCCGACCGTCGTCTTCGCCGACGAGCCGACCGGGAACCTCGACTCGAAGACCGGCGGGGAGATCCTCGAGCTGATGCGTGACTCCGTGGACTCGTACGGGCAGACGACGGTCATGGTCACCCATGACGCTCGGGCGGCCGCGATCGCCGACCGGATCCTGTTTCTCGCCGACGGCAAGATCGTCAAGGACCTCGGCAAGGCGACGTCGCACGACGTGGTCCGCGCGATGGAGGAGCTCGACACCTAGTGTTCACCGTCGCGCTTCGCGGCCTCTGGGGCCGCAAGCTGCGGGCCTCGCTGACGGCGTTCGCGATCGTCCTCGGGGTCGCGACCGTGACCGGCACCTACATCCTCACCGACTCGATCTCGCACGCGTTCGACTCCATCTTCACGGGGATCTACCGGGGCACCGACGCCGCCATCACGGGCCGCTCGGCGATCACGTCCTCGACCTCGAACACCCAGCTACCGGCGTTCGACGAGTCGCTTCTGCCGAAGGTCAAAGCCCTTCCCGATGTGGCCGCCGCAGTCGGGGGAGTCGGGGGCGAGGCGCAGCTCATCGGTAGCAACGGCAAGGTGATCACGTTCGGTGGGGCTCCCAACCTCGGCTTCTCGATCGACGCCTCCCAGCCCCGGTTCAACTCGCTCACGCTCGTAGAGGGCGCGTGGCCGAAGGCGGGCGAGGTCGTCGTCGACCACTCCACCGCGTCGAAAAAGGACATCAAGGTCGGATCGACGATTCGCGTCGAGGCGCAGCAGCACGCACAGCCGTTCCGTGTCTCCGGGCTCGTCAACTTCGGCGCGGCTGCGTCCATCGGCGGCGCGACGCTCGCCGGGTTCGACCTCCCCACGGCTCAGCGGCTCTTCGGCAAGGTCGGCAAGCTCGACCAGATCCGGGTCGCGTCGAAGCCTGGCGTCTCCGAGCAGAGCCTTTTGGGCGAGATCCAGAAGATCCTGCCTCCACAGACCCAGGTCCGGACCGGCGAGGACCAGGCGGCCTCGGATGCGAGCGACACCAAGTCGTTCCTCAGCTTTCTCCAGAAGTTCCTACTCGCGTTCGGCGGGATCGCGCTCTTCGTGGGCGCGTTCGTGATCGCGAACTCGATCTCGATCACGGTCGCCCAGCGGACGCGTGAGTTCGCGACGCTGCGAACGATCGGAGCCTCCCGCCGGCAGGTGCGCGTGAGCGTGCTCGTCGAGGCGACGATCACCGGAGTCCTCGCCTCGCTTGTCGGTCTCCTCGTCGGGTTCGGCCTGGCGAAGGGGCTCTTCTCGCTCTTCAACGCGCTCGGGTTCACGTTGCCGAACAGCGGTCTCCTACTCGAGCCCCGGACCGTGATCGTCGCGCTCCTGGTCGGAATCGCGGTCACAGTCCTGGCCAGTCTGCGTCCGGCGTTCCGAGCGACCCGTGTGCCGCCGATCGCGGCCGTGCGCGAAGGCGTCGAGCTTCCGCCTGGGCGCTACGCCCGGTACCGGGGGTTCGGCTCGATCGCCCTCGCTGTCGCCGGCTTCGCCCTGCTTGCCTACGGGCTCTTCGGCCCGGGTCTCTCCACGACCGCCATCCTGCTCTTCATGGGGCTCGGGACGCTGCTGATCTTCTTCGGGGTCGCGCTGTTCTCGTCGCACCTGGTCGTGCCGCTGTCGCACGCGATCGGCGCGCCCGGGGCGCGGTTCGGCGGCGCGCCCGGCGTGCTCGCGCGCGAGAACACCCAGCGGAACCCGCAGCGGACCGGCTCCACCGCGGCCGCGCTGATGATCGGCCTCGCGCTCGTCACGCTCGTGGCGATGCTGGCCCAGGGCATCCGCAGCACGTTCTTCGACGCGGTGAACTCCCTCTGGCACACGAACTACGCGGTCACCGCGCAGAACAACTTCTCGCCGATCCCGGTCAGCGTGTCGGCGCCGATCCGCAAGGTGCCCGGGGTGACGGCCGTGGTCGGGGTCCGGAACGGCGACGCGCGCTACCTCGGCTCTCGACGCCAGCTGACCGCCCTCGACCCGGGCGGCTCCCGCGTGTTCTCGATGAAGTGGGTGCAGGGGTCCCAGTCCGTGCTCGACTCGCTCGGAAGGACGGGCGCCTTCGTCGACAAGAGCTTCGCCGACAGCCACCACCTGACGGTCGGCTCGAAGATCAGAGTGCTCGTTCCGAGCGGCGCACGCCCGACGTTCCGTGTGACCGGGATCTTCAACCCGCCGACCGGCGGGTCGCCCTTCGCGCCGGTGACGATCGGAAGCGCGGCCTTCGATCGGTTCTTCTCCCAGCCGACGAATCTGTACGTGTTCGTGAACACGCGTGGCGGCGTGACCGATGCGAACACCGCCCGGCTCGAGCACGCGCTGGCCGGTTTCCCGAACGCGAAGGTTCAGGATCAACACACGTTCAAGGAGAACCAGGCAGCGGGGCTCAACAAGATCCTGAACGTGCTCTACATCCTGCTCGCGCTCTCAGTGATCGTCAGCCTGTTCGGGATCGTGAACACCCTCGTGCTCACCGTCTTCGAGCGGACGCGTGAGCTCGGGATGCTTCGCGCGGTCGGAATGACGAGGTCTCAGGTCCGCTGGATGATCCGCTACGAGAGCGTCATCACCGCGCTGATCGGCGCGGTGATCGGGATCACGCTCGGAATCGTGCTGGCGGTGCTCTTGATCGCACGCGTGAAGGAGATTAACGTCGCCTGGCCGGTCACCTCGCTCGTGATCTTCGTCATCCTGGCGCTGATCGTCGGCCTGATCGCGGCCGCCTTCCCGGCGCGCCGGGCGGCGAGGCTCAACATCCTGAACGCACTCCAATACGAGTGAGGGAGATGCGGCCGCTCCGTCCGGAAGCGCACATACGCTGCGGTCGTGCGACGGCTGCGCCCGCTGACCGAGGAGGAGTGCTACCTCCGCTGCTACGGCGCGCGCGACGACATGGTGCGGGTCGTCCGGGTCGAGCGCCGGCGCCAGCGGCAGCTGGCCCGGATCGATGGTGAGGAGTTGCGACGCCTCTTCGAGCTGCGCCTCGATGCGCGCGAGGCCGAGCTGGCCGCGTGAGGACGTGCCCTCGCTGGGGCAGGACGCGGCTGCGCCCGCCACCCGGCGCCGGGCGGCGCCGGCCGAAGCCGATCGGTGAGCGGCGGTCGTGCGCGCCGAGCGCACGGATCCGCCCCCGCTGCCGCTGGCGCTAGCGCCAGCGAGGTGCCGGATGTCCTCGGCCCGGGCCTCCGGGTCGTGTTCTGCGGGATCAACCCGGGCTTCGTCTCCGCGGAGGCCGGCGCGCATTTCGCCAACCCGCGGAACGACTTCTGGCGGCTCCTCCACGAGGCCGGCTTCACGCCGAGGCTCTACGCGCCCGAGGAGCAGTTCTCGGTGCTCGAGCTCGGGATCGGGCTGACGAACGCCG
>Ga0335082_10002664_pt1 | contig 19263 bp, 15 predicted proteins | sample Lox_Sample_41_FD_206718 | JGI IMG/M metagenome (GOLD analysis project Ga0335082, IMG submission 206718) | Soil microbial communities from Loxahatchee National Wildlife Refuge, Florida, United States - Lox_Sample_4.1 | ecosystem: Environmental > Terrestrial > Soil > Wetlands | place: USA...
TGAGCAGAGTGCCTGGAACGCGATACTCAATAATATCATTGATCCTTCTGATCAGTTCATGCCGTATCGCACATTGCTGGACATAGACGACGCCCGCCATGATTATCGGGCTGCAGTCGATCTGCTTAACCGCGCGGCTGCTCAATATCCGAATGTGCCGGATATCGAAACGCGGCTTCATGAGTTTCAACAGAAACTTGCGGCACGACAATCGGCGGGAAAATGAACAGCAATTTGACAGTGTGCGGTCTTTCACAGGCCTGCATCATCGAGAGCTCTCCGCAACTATTCCTGATCACTGAAGCATGAAGATCCTCATCTTCAACTGGCAGGATATCAAGAATCCACTGGCCGGCGGAGCGGAAGTGCACCTGCACCAGATTTTCTCGCGTATTGCGCGGATGGGGCATTCGGTGACACTCTACTGCTCGTCATTCCCCGGCGCGAAGCGGGAAGAAAGCATTGACGGATTAACCGTAATCCGGGAGGGAGGACGGACGCTTTTCAATTTCCATGTCCCCCTGCGTTATTATTTCCGTTTCCGTAAGGAACACTTCGATGTTGTGGTGGATGATTTCAATAAGGTCCCCTTTTTTACGCCGCTATTCGTCCGAAAACCGCTCTATGTCATCGTACACCATCTCTTCGGGAAGAGTATTTTTCGCGAGGTGAACCCGTTCATTGGCATTCCTTTTTACCTCGTGGAACTATTGGGGATTGTTGTTGTCCGGCTATTTCAGATTCCCCTCATGGTCGTTTCCCCGAGTACACGTGATGAGATGGTGAGATACGGGTTCCCGCCTGAGCATCTCGACATCGTCTATAATTGTGTGGATCACGATCTCCACCGGCCGGATCCCTCCCTAAAGAGCTCTACCCCGCTCATTGTCTCGTTTGGGAGATTGAAAAAGTACAAATCCGTAGACCATCTGTTGCGGGCTGTTGCCCTCGTCAGGGAGAGGATCCCGAAAATGCAGGTGATCGTCATTGGAGAAGGTGATTACCGGTCTTCACTTGAGGCGCTCTGCGTGCAGCTCCACATCTCTGACGTAGTGCGGTTTACGGGATTCGTCGACGAACGTGAAAAAATCAGTGAACTGCAGCAGGCGTGGTTTGCCGTGAACACATCTCCAAAGGAGGGATGGGGTCTTACCGTCATCGAGTCGAATGCCTGCGGTACGCCGGTGCTGGCCAGCGATGTTCCCGGATTGCGGGACGCGATTAAGGACGGGGAGACAGGTATACTCTACGAATACGGAAACATTGGTCAGCTTGCAGAACGCATTCTGGAGCTCGTGGAGAATCGCGAGCTTCGGATGAGATTGTCGGAGCAGGCTTATGCCTGGTCCAGGAAATTCGATTGGGATGCGACTGCGCGTCAGGCCGCCGGATTGATCGAAAACCGGATCAAGAATTCCGGAAAGAAGTGATCATGCCGTCCGATCGTTCAGTCCTGTTTGTGTCTGCATTTCGGACTCCATTTATTGAGGACGATCTCGCTTTTCTGGAGAAACACTTTCAGGTACGCACGGTTATTGGTCATGGCTCTATGGCGATGCTCCGGATTATCCTCCGCCTTCTCTACACCGACTATCTGGTATGCTGGTTTGCTTCCGTCTACGCCTTCGTGGGAGTATTCACGGCAAAATTTCTGAGTGTCAAGTCAATCGTTATGATCGGCGGCGTGGATGTGGCAAAAGATGAAGCGCTTCAGTACGGGGTCTGGCTGAGTCCGTGGAGAGCGAGACTCGCGCGGTATGTGCTTCGTAATGCGACTGCGATCCTGGCAGTGGACCCATCATTGAAAGAAAAGGCAAAAGCCCTTGCTTCATACGACGGAGTGAATATCCACTACGTTCCGACCGGCTATGATCCGGAGTATTGGAAGCCGCTGAACGAGAAGAAACGCCTTATACTGAGCGTAGCAAGAGTGAGGGACCGCCGCACCGCCCTTGTCAAGGGCCTGGATACACTTGTCGAAGCTGCGTGGAAAATGCCGGATACGAGGTTCATTGTCGTTGGCGTCGACCGGGAGATTGGTCGGTTCCTCCGACCCCCGGTGAATATGGAAATGCTCGAGCCGGTGGACCGAAACGCACTCCTGCCGCTGTACCGCCAGGCAAAGGTGTATTGCCAGCCCTCGCGTCACGAAGGATTATCGAACGCACTGTGTGAAGCGATGTTATGCGGATGCATCCCGGTCGCAACCGATGTCGGCGGAAACCCTACTGCCGTGGGTACCGAGGGTTTTCTGGTACCCGCCTCCAGTGTCGATGTACTCCTCCCGGCTCTCCGGAAAGCTCTCAGCTCTTCGGAAACACTTGGTGAGAAGGCGCGTGCCCGCGTTGTTTCTCTCTTCCCGAAAAAGAAGCGTGAGGGTGATCTCCTCCGTCTTCTCGAGAGCTTTGGCAAATCCCCTGATGGAGGTGCGTAGCACGATGCAGATCGGCCTCTTTTCGTCCACTCCTGGTTCTTCCACCGATCTCAGCTTTCTCCCGGCTGTACTGGAATCGAAGGAAGCACAACGGCAGGGGATTACTGCTCGTTGGATTTGGAGTGTTGAAGAACTTGACTCCTTCAGGGGTGACTGTCTGCATCTGATTCTCTCAGGGCGTCTTCCTGCGGCGGTTGGGGAACGTCTGAAGGCAATGAAAGTCCCCTATGTCTGTTCCGTCTCCACGATTCTTCCTGAAGTATTCTTACGCAATTGGTTGATCACACGCGTTTCTCGTCGAGCCGAGATTCAGGAGTACTGTGCGGTTCTGCGGGCAGCAGGACGGATACTTGTTCATTCCCCGGCCGGGGCGTGGATGCTCGAACGCAAGCTCGGATTTCCGAAACCAACCTTTGCACTGGTGACACCGCCGATCGACGAACGCGTCCACCAATCTGATCCTGATAATTTCAGAGAGAAGTACGATATCGGGTCCTTCATACTTTCCTATGCGGGAGATTATTCACCATACTCGAATACGTATCGTCTTCTGCAGGCGCTCGAGCACATTAACGTCGCTTCTGTTGTAGTCGGAACGACTTCGGATTCGGAATATTCTGCGGACTGCAGAAGAATCTCGCGCACGAATCCGCGTTTGAGATTGCTTGATGAAGAGAACCGGAGCTCGGGAATCCTCTCTTCCGCACTATCCGCGTGCGATCTCTTTGTGGATGCTACCGCGTTTGGAATGTGGAATTCCTTCGTTGAAGATGTGATTTCCCTGGGGAGGAGAAGTGTGGTGAGCTCTTCGGCAAGACTCACTCCCTGGTTCGGCGAGAGTGTTGAATATGTTGAGCCGACTTCCCCCGAACTGATTCGTCATGGCATCGTTACTGCATTGAACAAAGGGCCTCTTGCTTCTGCGCTCGTTTCCTCACGGCATGCCCGGTCATCATCGCAGTTCGTGGAGGAGATGGTTACGTCTTACACTGTGGCGATGAAATCAGCAGGCAGGTAACTTCACGAGCCCTTCGCAATCATCCGAAGCAACAAACCGCGAAAGGGAAGATTGCTTTTTCTGATGAGCTCAATATTCGCTTCTGAAAACGGTTTGAGCCAGAAAAGGCATGCCAGGTAGATTCCTCCTCCCAGAACGACAATACCAGGCAGGGTTACAGTATTCGACGCCTTCCAGAAGTTGCTGAGAAGGGTAACGACAACAGCCATCACGAACGTCGCGGATGCAACCCTGACGAGAAACGATTTGCTGTATGCGGGAGTGATGAGGCGGTAGAGCAGAAAGCTTTCGTATGCAGCGACCAGGATCATGATCGAACCCGTTGCAATGACCGCCCCGAATGCCCCATAGCGTGGAATCAGGAGAAGATCGAGAATCAGATTGATAATACCGAAGATTGATCTGGAAATCGCGATCGTCCGTTCCTTATCGAGAAGAACGAGGAAGGTTGAAGCAATGCTGCTGAGTTTTCCGACGGACATTGAAACAAGGAACACGACCAACATAGACGCCGCGGCGATATTTTGAGGCGTATAGAGCAACTCCACGATGTCGCTGTGGAGGATGATGCCGCCGGCGGCGATCGGAACGATGAACACGTAAATCAGTTCGAACATTCCCCCATAAATCTTTCGCTGCATTTCGATATTCCCCTGCGTCCGTGCTTCCACGATAAGAGAAACCACAAAATTCCCGGAGACGGCCATATCGATGATGCTCAGCGCGTAGGTGGCGATATTGAACGCAATGAGATAATAGGCCACCTGTCTCAGATCGTTGAGGAGAACTCCTATGAGGAGAACATCCATCCCCTTTCCGAGGATATACGTGAGTAGACTTAAAACATACAATGTGCCGCTGTATCGGAATATTTCCTTCCTGGCGATCTTGCTTGTCCCGGTTGCCTGAGGGAGAAGAGATTTTTCCCGCCGGTATTTCAGGAAGAGAAGAACCAGGCCGATGCTATTGACGCCAATGAGCGTACAGAAGACGCCGGTGAGACCATATCCGTTCTGGACGAGGATATAGGCAATAGAAAGGTACGTCGCTTGCATGCCGATGTCGAGAAGAGCGATGAACCGTACATGAAAGAACAGGTCGAGGAATGCGCGAAAAATTGTATGAAACGAAACAATTGCAATCAGCACGACGACGAGCCGAAGGTAGAAGGCGCTCAGCGTCCCATGGAAGAGCGCAGTCGAAAGAAAGTCGGCAGCAAGGAGGAACAGAATTCCTGCGGGGATGAGAAAGTACGCCCGAACACGGATAACACGACGAAGTAGCGAATGCAGTTTGCTGTAATCCTGTTCCGATGCGAGTTGGGGCAAAAAACGGCTCAGGGCACTTTCCAAGCCGACGGAGATGACAAGTGCGATGATCGATTGTATGTTGATCAGCGAACCATAAAGTCCATACTGCTCGCTGCCGATGAGACGAACGAGAAGAAGAGACTCGAAAAACTTCAGTACGAACAGAGAGCCCTTCCCAAGGAAGTTCCAGAATACTGCCGAAACGAGTTTCTGTGGAGTCCCGATGCTTTGCGCCATTCCCGGCTACCGTCTCCCTCTTTCCAGAAGCGCGCGGTACACGCCGATTGTTTTTTCAACCATGGTGTCGAGCGTAAAATCCCGGAGCACCTTTTTCCGCCCCTGCCGGCCCATGAGAACACGGCGATCCGGATCCTGAAGAAGCTCAACAACGGACCGTGCGAGCAAGTTGCTGTTTGCGGGAGGGAAGAGTATTCCTTCGCGATTGTGTTCAATAAGCGTCGGCGTGCTCCCGATGTGACTTGAGATCACAGTCTTTTCGCAAGCCATTGCCTCAACCATTGTGAGGTCATATCCGTTTTGTTGCACCGTCGGGTTGACAAAAATATCGGCGAGGCGAAAATAGTCCGGCAATGACGCGAATTCAACCGACCCGGCAAAAATGATGTGATTCTCCAAATGGCGCGCACGAACAAGTCGCTCAAGAGATGGACGGTAATTGCCGTCACCCACCACAATGAGCCGACTCTGAGGAACCGATTGCAAAATGCGAGGCATCGCAGCAATCATGTGCTGGATTCCTTTGTCGCGAATCAACCGGGCCATGCACAGCACGATGAGAGCATTGCCGGGGACATTCAGACGATTCCGAAGGGTGGCGGCCGGTTCTCCGGGTGAAAATGTCGTAAGATCCATTCCGTTGAAGACTTTATGGATCTTCTCTGCCGGGAGATGATAGACGTTTTCGAGAAGAAGTTCTTGTTCGTTACTTGTCGCAATAAACGCGTCGGCAAAACGCATGGCTCGCTTGTCCCAAAGGTAAAACTTCTTCAGGACGATGCCGATGGCCGCGAGATTCTTTGCGGATCTGACCGGGTTGAAAGAGAACCCGCGCTTCCATCTCGTTACAAGCTCGTCGTAGTGTGTTCCATGAAATGAAATGAGTGTCGGGACGCTTTTCTCCTGCCCGTTCTCCCGGACGATGGAATATCCTGCAGGTCCCTGGCTATGAAGGATATCGATGTGTTCCTTTCGAAGAAGGTCACGGGCAGCTTGCCGGCTCGCGTCCCACCACGCCGAATCCAACACCGAGAGTCTAGTCCCGGGGAGATAGCAAACGCGGACGTTCTCAAACGTATCTTCTGCACGTCCTTGAGCGTGGGCTGTGGTGAGCACAATGACGCGGTGTCCGCGCCGTGAAAGTCCCAGGGCCAGCTCGTGCGTGTGATCCTGAACTCCCCCGCGTGACTGCGATGGCATTGAACGGGTGATCATGCAGACGTTCATCGGCGGCCCGGCTCCACGGTCAGAATGTGGGTGTGATGTGCAAACTCATTAGGCGAGTGTTCCATGTGGCGTGAAAACGTACGAAATATTTATCTTTCCACCAAATCTCTCGAACTTGTAACCGATAGACTTTGTAAGGACGCGGGGGACAGACGTTTCTGTGGCAGGCGCGACTCAACAACAAGGGACCGTCCTGCGGGGACGCATTTCGTTGATATTCAGGCAGGCGGTTCTTATATTGATGATTGAATTCCTTCTTGAATGACATTTCGAGTATGTCGCATACCAGACGATCATTTTCCGTGCGAGCGAGTTGGTTCCTCATCGGCTTGATGATGTTTTTTCCCGGATGTGGTCATTCCCCCCTTTCGAGGTATCCGGAATTCCCTTCGCTGAAATCGGGACATCAGTCTGCAATGATTATGTCTGATGCCATCGTCATTGAGAAAGGACGCGGTGATATCCATAAGGTCGATCTCATTGAGAATGTCGGCATCGCACGAATGTGCATTAATGATCTTGCCGATGAATTGAGGTCAAAAGGGTATAATATCGATCGGACCCTCGTCTCTTCCATCGGACTCATTCTTCCACATAATGCGTTGTTCAGAATCGTTCGTACGGAAGCTGAGAGGGATCTTGATCCCGAAATGTTGCCGGCTCAACCGCCGCCCTTCTACGTGAGTGACCAGCTCAAGAGAGATTCTGCCGATGTCCAGGCGCTCGAGCGATTGTATTACCGGCTCCTGACGACCGAACGGCATGCCGGCGAGCGGCTGATTCGAATTCCCGAGGCCGCAGAGGTTGGGAAGAGAATCGGAGGCGGATTGGTGTTCGTGGTATTCGTTCGCGGTTATGAAGTTCCGCTGAATTTTCAGAAGAGCGAACAATCCAATGAGATCATTGCCACGGCACAGGCATCCGAGGTAACGGTTTCACTCTTTGCCCTGGACTCTGCGACGGGCGATGTTGTTTGGGATGATCGTATTGTAAAGCAGGGAGGGACAATCTATCGTGAAAAGATTCTGCAACTCCTTGGGAAGCTCGTGGATAATCTTCCCTGACCTTCAGCGGCCGCAGAAAAATGCCGGTTCGTGTGAGGGGGACCCCCCAGGACGCGATCGGGAATTGGCAGTCCGGGGAATCCCCTCACGAATTGTGGAGAGAATGTGCTCTCAATGATCCGGACCCGAATCAGGAGTCCCTTGTTCTCCTCGCTCTTCCGACCTGCCCCAAAAGCGATGAAGGAATGAACCCACTCTGTGGCGTATTGCTTCCAACGTATTCTGCCGTGCCGACATCGCGAGTTCGTGCTTCCAGATCTTTTTCTGCTCGGGAGTGAGGATAGTGTTCACGTCAAACCAAAAATCGGTTCGGTTGGTTTTCAACTCTGATTCGAGCTTTCCGATCTCATTTTGAACGGCTTCGATTTTTTCCTTGCTCGGATTATCGTCTCTGAGGAGATCCCGCAAGTCGACACGCTTGGACATGATCGTCGACCGTAGGGCGATATTCTTCTTCTCGAGAGCCGAGCTGAGAGTTGCAAACTGCTTCTGCTGATCGTCGGTGAGCTTGAGACGTCCCATTCTGCCGGGTCTCGTCTCGCTGCCGCGCATCGCGTGTTGCTGCCCGCCCTTATGCTTTTCGCTCGGTTCCTTTTCCTGACTCCAGGCGACCGTTGCCAGCAGCATCACACAGATACATAGGACTTGTTTCATGGTAAACTCCTGAGGTATAATTGTGCATTCAAATATTGGACAATCCACCTTGAGTCTTGGTTTAACGGTGAAAAGTCTTCAGGATACTACCACCTGTCAATGGAGTGAATATACGGAAAGCGATACAATTCCGCGGAGAGCAGTGCGGCGGCGTGCAAACGCGTTTGATGCGAAATTTTCGTATACTGACGGAGAATCGACCAAAACCGCAATAAAGCAGAAAGGGAAGTTCATGTCTGCGCGACGAATCGTTCTTTTATTAATTCTTGTTCTTGCCGGTGTTGCCGTGCGGGCGCGGTCCCAAGAGCAGCCTGCGGATCAAAAACTGCCTGCAGGATTTCGCGGAGAGTTTCTTGCCCAGCTGAAAGAGGTGCAGGGGAAAGTCGAGGCTCTTGCAGACGCATTTCCTGATGATGCCTATGCGTGGCGCCCGATGGAAGGTGTTCGCTCCACACGAGAGGTTCTCATGCACATTGCAGGCGCCAATTATCTGTTTCCTTCATTTGTGGGTGTTGCCAAGCCGGAAGGCGTGCCTAAGGATATGGAGAAGACCGTGACTGAACGTGCCAAAGTTATGGAAGAGATCACGAAGTCGTTCGATTTTATCCGGAATGCAGTTCTGCGATTGTCGGATGGGGATCTTGACAAGCCGGCAAAATACTTCGGACGTGAATCGACTGTAAGAGATCTTTACCTGAACGCGGGTCTTCATATGCACGAGCATCTCGGGCAACTTATTGCCTACGCAAGAATGAATCATATTGTCCCGCCCTGGACCGCAGCAGAGGAGGCAGCACAAAAGGGGAAAACGAAGAAAGAGTAATCAAACTATGGGAGAAGTTCGTCCGGAACGGTCAAAATACTCTTCGGGATTATTGATGTGGAGGACTGTTCTTCTCCCGGTACTACTTATTCCCTCTTCGGTGAGTTCGCAGATTGCAGGAAGCCGCATTCCCATCACCCTCGACGAACTTCGTATTGATGTACCTCCGTACAGCTCACGGGAAATCGCCTACACCAACAAGAATGCCGGTGTGTTCTACACCGAGACGAACGGTGAAAACCGTTCTGCCTGGGAAGGGTGGCGCGTGATGTCGACGGAGGTAATGGATGATTATGTGATTTCCATCGATGGGAAAAGAGTGATGAAATCGGATGCCCGGGCGTCCGTCTTTCCCGACCAGCTTGTACGATCGTATCGGAACGGGATGGAAGAGAAGATGACGATGCTCGATAGCATCGATGCCATCGTTGTGGAGGTCAATGGTATCCCAGGTAAATCCATCTCCATTTCACCGCTCTTCAGCGGATCGCTGTCGCCGGAAGATTATGAGATGGTGTGGGATCACTCCGTTCTCCTGGTTGCACGGAAGAATGATCTTCAACGGACCGCTGCAGAGAATCATCCCGTATGGATCGGTGTGATGCTTGAAGGTGGATCGTCGAGAATTGACTGGCATCATGATACGGTGGGAACTGATTTATTGCCGGCTACCCTGAACAAGGAACCTGCCAATAACCGTACGGAAATTATCTTCGTCGCGGGTGGCACGAAGTCCGAGACGATTGGACTTGCCGAGCAGGTTGCGCAGAATGCTCCATCGATGATCACGGCGCGGCGAAATCGGATCGGGAAGCTCCTGAACGATTCGTATGTGCGAACAGACAATCCGCGATTCGACAAGGCGCTTCAGTGGGCGAAGGTCTCATTGGACGCTCTCGTGATGCGCCAGGTAAAGAAGGGGATATTCGCCGGACTTCCCTGGTTTGACGATTATTGGGGCCGGGATTCTTTCATCTCACTGCCGGGAGCTACACTCGTCACCGGCAATTTCAGCGATGCGAGAGAGATTCTCATATCATTTGCCGGTTGGCAGGATACCGTTATCACACACTCGACGTACGGCCGCATCCCCAACCTCGTGACGACAACATCGATTGCTTACAACACGGCGGACGGGACTCCCCGGTTTGTCCGCGCCCTCTACGATTATTTCCAGTATTCACGCGATACCGGGTTCGTCAAGGAAATATGGGATGTGCTTTCCCGGTCGGTTGAGGGAACTATCCGCTATCATTGTGATACGCTTGGATTTCTTACGCACGGGGATGCCGAAACCTGGATGGATGCAGTAGGTCCCCAGGGCGCCTGGAGCCCCCGCGGAAACAGGGCAAATGATATTCAGGAACTCTGGTATGATCAGCTTCGGTCAGCGAGCCGACTCGCGGAAATCTTCGGAAAATCGGATGACCGCCGTCGCTGGGAGGAGCTTGCGGAACGGTTGTCCGGGAATTTTCGAAAATACTTTGTCGATTCCATTCATCATATGGTCTACGATCATCTGCGGCCGGATGGTGTTCCCGACCTCCAGCTGCGTCCCAACGAGCTCTTTGTGTTTCCGCTCCTCTTCCACACTGCCTCGCGCGAACTCATCGATTCGATCTTTACCGATGCAACCGAGAAACTCGTCTTTCCGTATGGCGTTTCCTCACTCTGGCAGGGTGACGAGAATTTCCACCCGTATCACCATTATTCTCCGTTCTATGTCCAGGATGCCGCGTACCACAATGGGATAGTCTGGACGTGGCTTGCAGGTCCCTGGATCACACTCTGCGCCGGAGAATGCAAGCTCCCGGATCTTGCCTACCGTGTGACCGATAATATGATCCATCAGATGCTCGATCGGGGTGCCGTGGGGACTCTTTCGGAGCTCCTTGACGCAGCCCCCCGCCCCCGCGAACGGGAGCCCCGGTTATCCGGTACGTATTCGCAGGCCTGGAGTCTGGCCGAGTTCATCAGAAATTTTTACCAGAACTACCTGGGAATTTCCGTGAATGACTCACGCTACGGTTTGGAAGTCAGCCCCTCGCTTCCCGGAGACATTACCAACGCCGTACTTGATGTGATCATCGGTACAGACAAGATAGCGATGAAGTATGCACGGACGGGAAATGCCGATTATCTGACATTCGCCCCGCAAAAATTATCCCGAACGCTTCCGGTCGATATTCGGTGGGTGACTTCTTCCGGTAAATTGCTCCGCTTTGACATTGAGCTCCAGCCCTATCATGCGATGAAATATCGGATAAAGGACAACAGAGTTGTCGAGATTCAGGGTCAGGAGGAAGAGGAGATTACTTCCGTTGCGGAGCTCCCGGTATCCATTCATCCCGACAGGTCAATCAAACTGGCTACTTCGTATCTTCGTTCCGGGCTGAAGGCGCTTATAGGTCCGCCGTATCCCATTCTCACAAACCGGGACATTAAACATACGAATCCTCAGGCAACGCTGCTCTATGACGCGAGTGATTCCGCTGGTGACGATCGCGGACCGGGGACATACCGTTATCCTCAGACGACAATGCTCGCACCGGGAAGTCTTGATATCACGCATTGTACTGTGCGCGCCGATAAACAGGATGTCTATTTCAAGCTGACTTTCCGAAACCTCTCGAACCCGGGATGGCATCCGGAATATGGCTTTCAACTCACCTTCTGTGCCATTGCGATCGATAAGGATGGCAAGAAGGGGTCGGGCCAGACGAACGTTGGCATGAACTCTCACTATACGCTTGATCCGAATTTTGCATTTGAAGATATTATCTATGTCGGCGGGGGGTTTAGCATCTTGGATCAGCACGGGAAAATCCTCGCGGAATATTTTCCGGTCGCCGGCGATGAGAAAAATCCTTTGGGTAATACCCAGAAGAGAGAAATTGAATTTGCCATTCCTACAAGCATTCTGGGATCGCCCGATCCGTCATGGCGCTACACGATCCTTGTTGGTTGTCAGGATGACCACGGAGGAGCCGGCATCGGCGAATTTCGGTCGGTGGAGTCCGAGGCCGGGGAATGGGTGGGCGGTGGGAAGAAAAGCCCGACTGAGCCAAATATCTATGACGTGATCTTGCCAAAGAAAAGTCGTCGATAGGTGTTGAACCAATAATGTGAGGATGATCGTGCCGATTCCAATCTTTCATGTTGATGCGTTTGTTACGGAGAACCCTTTCAGCGGTAATCCGGCGGGGGTCTGCATCCTCGATAAGCCGGCGGATGAGCGATGGATGCAGAATATTGCTCTCGAAATGAATCTCTCAGAGACCGCATTTCTTGATCGCCGGACCGATGGGTTTAATCTGCGGTGGTTTACACCGACGGTGGAAGTTGCCCTTTGTGGACACGCGACACTCGGCAGTGCGCACATACTGTGGGAGAGAAAACTCCTTGCACACAAGGATCCTGCAATTTTTCACACCAAGAGTGGAATCCTGACAGCGGTAAAGCGTGACCATCTTATTGAACTCGATTTTCCTGCGACACGTGAGCAGCCATCAGGACCCCCTCTCGACCTGACGAAAGCACTTGGGATCTCTCCCCGGTATATCGGCAGGAATAAATTCGACTACCTTGTTGAAGTCGATACAGATGCGGAAGTGAGGAATGCGACGCCGAATTTTTCACTCCTTCGCTCTCTGTCTGTGCGCGGGGTAATCCTGACAGCGCGCTCGGCCACGCCGGGGGTTGATTTCGTATCGAGGTTCTTTGCTCCCGGTTCCGGGATCGATGAGGATCCGGTAACGGGCTCGGCCCACTGCGCTCTTGGTCCTTACTGGCAAAAGAAACTCAATAAGAACTCTTTTGTTGCATACCAGGCATCGCGTCGCGGAGGAATTCTCAATGTCAGGGTGGAGGGGGAGAGAGTCAAACTCTCGGGCAGAGCCGTTACGATGATGCAGGGTGAGGTACTCTAGTTCTTCCGGAAATCCTCCCCAGAAACCAGCACAGCAGCGATACGAAGAGACCGGGATACATCGGTTCGATGCCGAGAGGGTATGATCCTTCCGGTAAGCCGACATATTTCGCCAGAAACCATATGAGTGAGGTTATCCACCCGAGCAGCATCGCAAGAAACGCATATCTGGTACTAATCCGAAACCGTGAAAAATAACTTGCCACAAGAGGAATCAGCAATCCTGGAATAGTTACGGTCCCGATTGCATACCAAAGATTCACGACGCTCGGAATCGTCCAGGCGAGAATGACCGACAGGAAGAATGACACGACCAATCCCGCACGAGTAAGGAAAGTCGACGGGGCATCAAGCTCGGGAGATTCAATGCTTGATGAGTCGAGCCGCCATCGCATGATAATGTCTCGTCCGAGTGTTTGAGCGGACACAAAGGAGAGAGAATTGAGTGTCGACATGATTGCAGCGAGCATGCTGACGTAGAACATTCCTTTTGCCACAGGGGGGAGAATCATCTCGGCAAGCATCGGATATGACATCATCGGTTGGTCAAGCTCCGGGAGTGCCGCGCGGGCATACAATCCTGCTGCCGTTGTTAAGGAATCGAAAATGAACCAGAACAGGATGGAAATAAAGATCCCTCGCTTTGCAACGTTCCCGTCCTTCGCCGCATAACATCGTTGATGAAATGAAGGATCGACGATCGTCCAGAGCGCGATGAAAAACCAGGCCAGAATGTACTGTAGGGAGTTTCCCCCCGTCCAGGTGAGATGCACCGGCGGCAGATGGGAACCGAGGTATTCCATCCCTCCAAAGCGGGAAATGCAGAACGGGAGAATGATTCCGAATCCCGAAAACATCATCACGAATTCAAGAACGTTCGTGCGTACGTCGGACCGGAATCCGCCGAAATAGAGATATGACACTGCCGTCAGTGCCGTGACCGTCAGTGAGACGACCATGCTCCATCCGAAGATCATCTGGAGCAAAATACTCAGCATCAGGATATAAGGAGCCGGCGTGACCAGGATGTATGTGAGCACCGCTCCGAGAAGCGCAGTTTTCCGGTCGTACGAACCGGCCAGTTTATCCGGAATGGTAAAGTGATTCGTTGCCCGGACTTTTTTCGCAAGAAACCCCGCAAATACCGCAGCGAAGACGTAGTACGGAAGTCCCTGCGTCACCCAGTTGGAAATCCCATACCGGTACGAAAACTCTCCGACCCCCAGAACTCCGCCATACCACGAGGAAACGAGCGACATGACAAATACCGGAAGCGTCAACGATCTTCCCGCGAGAAGGAAATCCTCCTGTGTGGACTGAGTTCTCCGGGATGATCTGAATCCGACATAAACGACCAGGGCGAGATATGAAAGGATAATCACATCGTCGGCGATCGTGAAATGTATCATTGTCGCCGATCCGAATGAGATCGAAAACGCAGAAGGAGGAGTGTGCCGGATTTCACCGATATGGATACAGGAGATCCCGTTGCCTCATTGCTGATTCCCTCCCGGACTCCAAGTTCGAGTGTCTCGTTGTGAAGAGCAAACCTGAGGTTTCGAGTATGTATTCCCTTGCACGCAGTGAGAGGGATGAGGGAAATCTTCTCTCCGCGTTTTGCCCGGAATGAAGCAAGATCTCGTACTTGTGTAATCTCCCCGATCACATCGATGAATCGCAGATCAATGTGATTGCCGAATTTACGGAAGCATCCCAGTGCACCGGTATTGTGATCGATTCGTGTACCGAGACCGCCGAGTACTTCAAGACGATCAAATCCGAGCCGGATACAATACCGTATCGCCTTCTCAAGGTCGGTTGACTGCTGATCGACGATCCGACGCTGGGGAATATCCTTGAAGAACCGCTTCGTGGCAGGAAGTATCGAATCGAAGTCCCCCAGGATGATATGTGGGGTGATTTTCAGAAGCCGGGCATGATTGGCGCCGCCATCCGCACAGATGATACAATCCGCCGAGACGATGGCGCTGTGTACGACTTTACGAGGGGGTAGAGTTCCATTCGCGATGATGAGTGCCTTCATGGGGTGCTCGCAGCCATGTTCAGAGATGAACAGAGAGGCCGATCAGAAGATTTCGCTCGGCGGCCGGATAAAACGCGTTTCCCTGTCCTTCGGCAAAATAGAACCGGTTCAGGAGGTTCTGGATTTCTCCGCGAATCGTCAGGTCGAACGTGCTAAATTGCGGGATGTGATAGAGCATACTGAGGTCCAAAACAAGATATGCATCATTCTGATTCGCGGAATTCTCATAATTGTCAGTGTAGAATGAGCCGACATACTTTGCAAGAATCGACCCCGTGAGCTCGTCATCCCGGTAGGTGAGCCGGAGGTTTCCAAGCCAGTTCGGAAATCCCGCAATCGTGTTGCCATCAAGTGTCACAGGCGTGGTGCCATCCAGCGTGTTGTAATGGATTAACCTGTTGACGGAAGCCGTGAAATTTCCGCTGAGCGAAATTCGCTGTGTGAGTAATGCTGTGGCATCGACTTCCAACCCGATATGCCGTGTCCGGTCGGCGTTGCCTGTTACCGGTTCCCCGAAGATGTCGAGCTGCCCGTTCTCAATGAGTTCATCGGTGAATTCCATCCAGTAGAGATCAGCAGTCCCATGAAATGAAGAAACGGAACAGGACACTCCGATCTCTACATCGAAGAGACGCTCCGGTTTTGCAAGGGGTTGAGAGAAATCATAATGTCCCAATCCTCCCGAGGTATCCACAAATTGTGGTTTTGCCCCGAAGTAGGAATCCTCGGCTGCATAGAGATTCCGGAGTCGCGGTTCGTGGGATGTATATGCAACGGAGACGTACCCGTTCCAGTCTCTGCTGATATTATAATTAATTCCGGCGCGCGGATTCAAAAAATAGTAGGGGAGACTAAAGGTATTTCCGAGATATTTTTCATTCCTGATCCCGTACCGGTCATAGACGAATTGCAGATCTGTCATTATGCTCAGATCGTTCGAGGGATGATATGATTCATGTCCGTAGAGCGACAGAATGTCCTTTTCACCGTTGTACTCGTAGAAATGATAATCGGGATCGAAATTTTGCGGAAGATCTTCAGCATACGATATTTTTCCCCAATGCGTCGATCGATGGAACCGGAGCTCAGCCCCGAGTGTGAGGATTCCTGAAGCTTGATGGAGATCGACGTGAGGTAACCATCCCCACTGTGAATTCCCGACGAATGCCCGAACGAGAGCGTTCGCCGGGTTCTTATCCGTGGGAATACCATACCGGTATCCCAGGCGCAGATCGTTGGTGTCCGCCCAAGAGGCATCATAGTCGTAATAACCGTCACCGGTGTAGTAGAAGAGTGTATTGGAGACCGTTATCGAGGCCGAGGGGGACCAGTCGTTGAGAATTTCAAAGTGGGGTTGAGAGAAGCTCTCCGTTTCCTGGTTACGGCGCTGAACGGCGTACGTGTAATTTGATCCGGCGGAATCGATTCCCCAGTCGGAAAGATTCTGTCGGCGGAGAGCAGCATTGTTGCCCACAAATTTTGGAAGCCCGTTATACGACAGCCCGTCTGTCAGCGGGCCGCCAAAGATATGCAGTCGCGTTGTCATGCCCTTATCGATCCGCACGCCACCGAGAAAATACGAGTTCAGATCGACCCATGAATTCACACGATACCCCTGGCTGAGGATCCTCGAAAGCTTTCCGTATAACAAGTAGTGTTGATCGACGAGGCCTGAGGAGACGGAGGCAGAAAACTTCTTTGTATTCAACGGAAGGGAGTTGCTGCTGTCGCTAAATTGCTGGAAACCGAAATCGCTTTCGATCGTGATCCCGGGGGTCTGTATAAACGGGTTCGTCGTCAGGTTGATGGACCCCCCGATTGCCGGAGGGCCGTAAAAATCGTTTCCTGCCCCGCGTTGAACCTGGATGTTTTCCGTGCTGGCGAGAAGATCGGGGAAGTCGATCCAATAGACATCATGATCCTCGGGATCATTTTGCGGAACGCCGTTGATCATGACGGAAAGTCGTCGTTGATCGAAACCCCGGAGGTTGATATAATTGTACCCAATGCCGTTTCCATTTTCGGAATACGTCGTCATCGAGGGCAATTCTGAGAGAAGCACCGGTATGTCCTGGACGGAGTACCGGTCCGAAATCTGTGCTCTGTCAAGATTCGTAAACGTGGCCGGTGTTTCCCGTTCTCTGGCCATTGTCGGCGTGATCACGACGGGAGGAAGGAGAAATGTCGTGTCGGGGCGTTCCTGTGTGTCAGTCTGTGCAGCAAGCGGTTGGATCATCCACGAGAGGATTACGGCGAACAGGATCAAAAGCTTCATAAAACATCTCCGAAAAATCAATGCCGTTTCCCCAGGAAGGAGAAACGGCATCGAAGAAATTCGGGCTCCGTTTCCCTACGCTGGTATTATCCAGATCAGGTTCCCAGGGTGTGTTCTCAGTCGTGCACTTTCACTGTGCACGACACCCCTAACGGTTACTTCAATATACTTCGAGGAATGAAAGAATGCAAATGGAGAGGTCTTCCCGTTATCGGCTCGTCAGGTGAGAGAAAATGAGGGAATCGCGGCGAGAATCCTGCGGCGTCTTGTTCTCATCGAAATAATATGATTTGAAAAATGCATAATCATGCTCGATTCTTGCCCGAGGAATCGTATCCAATCCTGCAATATATGCATCCAGATAATCCGGCATGCGAACAAATTGGATTTCCGGATGTTCGCCGAGAGCGGACATGATGGTGTCATTATAGACAATGATTCTTGCCAGAATGTGATTGAACTTGATGGCGTTAAGGACCTCTCCGCCAGGAGGAATCGGATTAAACGGCCCGATGTAGAAATTCACGTGTCGACTGATGAGGTAGTCTGTCGTAGGGACTTTTTCATGCCCGGGCTGGCCGCGCTGCGTGAGCGCCTCGTGAGCGACTGCCGTATCGGTCAGGCCCCCGCTCGATTCGAGAGCATAGGGAGGATCGGCGTAATAGATGAGTTTGAGCAAACTCGCCCAGAATGCCACACGGACCGGAAGGTCGTCGAAGTAACTTCGCAGGATGCCGCCATTAACTTCGGCCTGCTGTAACCCACTCCTCGTGAAATACCGCGGCTCGTCCGTAACATACCCCCGAGTGAGCTCGGAGCCGTACTGATCGTACCGGAATAATGTAGCGAGTAGTACAACACCATAACATGCAATGGTGACAGACCGGCGTGTGATAGTCTTGAGAATGAGCTCGATCGAAAAATACATCATGGGAGTGACGGCCACAAAAAACCTGGCAAACATGAAATCTCCGCCGATCCGGATTGTAAACATCGTATAAAACACTATCGCGAAGAAGTACAGTAACAACGGATGGATGATCGACAGCTGTTCCTTGACATCATGAATCCTGGATCGCAGGAGAGAGATGGTGAAAAGTGAGGATTTCCTGAGCCAGAGGAATACCAGCCAGAGAATCGGGAGAAGAGCCAGAACGTAATATGTTTTGAAATAGAGCCACGCATATTCTACTCCCTGACTGTAGTATGAAAGATCGATCGATTTCGCATAAAACGTGTTGGGGAAAAAGAATCCATAGTACGCGTACCGGATCATCCAGTATGGAAGAAAGATCACGAGGGAAGGGAGGAGAAAAAACGAGAGTGTCTTGATGGGGTTGCGGCGAAGGATCAGTATATATGCCGACGCGGCGAAGAGAAAAATAATGCCGTCCGGCCGGGTCATCATTGCGAGAACAAGAAGCAGCCCCGCCCCGATGAGTCCTTTCCAGTTTGTCCCGAAGATGATCGCTGCAAACCCGGCAGAAACGAGAAAGGAAAATAAGGATGTTTCCATTCCGCTCGTTGCATGAGCACTAAAATCCCGGTGCAGACTGAGGGCAATCGACGTGAGCGGTACAGCCCACAGCGGGCTCGAAGGAGACTTGAGCTTCCTGGTCAGGAATCCGTACAGCACGAGTGTAGCGGCATAGCATCCGATCCCGAGAGTCGTTGAATAGGAGACAGGGTCAAATCCGAGCTTCATCCCCAGCGCAATAATCATGGTCCAGAGGAAATTTGTATATCCCTCCACTCTCTCGCCAGCGTTATAAACGAGCCCGAGACCGTGAATGAAATTTTTGGCATAACGAAACGAGACGTAGCAATCGTCGTTGACATACCAGAGCGATGCAGCATGCTGTACCCCGACGACAACCGCAATGACGAGGAGTGTCCAAAAGAGTCCGGTCTGTTTCTTCGGGACCGGGGAAAGGAGAGTCGTCATGATGTCTTGAAGGTGGAATTAACGTACAATAATTCCAAGGTACTCTATTCCCACCAGATTTCCAACGGGGAGAATGATAGGCGGGAGGGATTGGAAATCTGTGAGACTTTTTGCAAATTTAAATTATGAATGTGCTTGGTATCGAAACATCATGCGACGAAACGTCTGCGGCGGTTCTGGTAGATGGGAAAATTCGGTCGAATATCATTTCTTCGCAGTTTGTTCACCGAAAATACGGCGGTGTCGTGCCGGAGCTGGCATCCCGCGCACATCAGGAACTCATCATTCCCGTTGTTCGAGAGGC